>Ga0184612_10000774_pt1 | contig 15026 bp, 17 predicted proteins | sample PLM3_60_coex_FD_133163 | JGI IMG/M metagenome (GOLD analysis project Ga0184612, IMG submission 133163) | Groundwater sediment microbial communities from an aquifer in East River, Colorado, USA - PLM3_60_coex | ecosystem: Environmental > Terrestrial > Soil > Riparian zone | place: USA: East... | reverse complement strand
TGGTGGATGGTTCGCCGATGGACACTCGGGCGTGGGCGGCGATCGCCGCCTCGCATCTTGGTGGGCTCCCGCCACAGCTCATGGACAGGTTGCTAGCCCAGGCGCGGCGGTTGGAGGTGTCTGCCAGCGCTGTGATCCATCGGGAAGGCGAGCAGATCCCGCATGTCGAGGTCGTGGTCGATGGCCTGGTGCGTGTGTACGTCACCGCGCCCGACGGCCGTACTCTGACCGTTCGGTACTGCCGGGCCGGTGCATCGACGTCGGTGCGGAGTTCGAGCGGCGCCGCCCGCGGGTTCACCACGTGCAGAGCATGACCGATCGGGCCTCCCGCTTGGCTGGGCTGCCTTCGTGGCTGCGCGACACCCTCGCCCCTGTCCTCGGACCGCGCTCCTTTCGAGAAGCGTATGGTCCCCTTCGGCAACCCGTCGTTGACCAACGTACGGACCGTCGTGCCGGCCGATGACGTCGTGAACACTGCCACGGCGAGGTGGACAACGACCTCAGCACCGGCGAGGCCGGGCTGGGCGCTGTCAATGCGGGCCGCGAGCACGTACGACCAACGAACGCCAGCTTGGTAGTGCGGCGCGCCGATCGGCCAAAGCTCGCACTACGACCGGCTGGTAGGCGGCCAAAGCGCGCAGCGTGTCGGTCAGTTGCGCGCGAGCGAGCCTGGCTCCGGGGCACGCGTGCGGCCCGGCGCCAAAAACCAGCTGCCTGACGTGCGGCGGGGCGGGCCGTACACAGTCGGGATCGACACGGCCCGCATCGGCGGCGTGGCGGGCGACGAGCAGCAGACGGTCGCCCTTCCGGACCGGGCAGCTTCCCACAGTGCCGTCCGCTTGCGCCACTCGGACCAACAGCGGCACCGCTACCACGGCGCGCACCAGCTCGTCGACGAGGATCTCGCACCGCTCGTCGTCGACCACGTCCGACCACATCTTCGCATCGGCGCACCAGGCAACCGCACGGGGTAACCCGGCGACCGTCGTATTGACAGCGGTGACGGCCAAAACGGCGGCCAACGCTTCCGGCCGCTCGCCCTTGACCAGGTCGTTGAGGCGCGCTGTGGCGGCCTCGGCCTCCTGCCAGGTGCCCCGCCCCCTGCGAATCCGCCGTCGTCCAGTCAGGTGGTGCTTCAAGCTGGCCGCGGCGACATCCTGTGCCGCCTCGGCGACACGAAGCGGGTCACTGTCCACGCCGAGTATCGCGACCACCGTAGCCCCGGCCAGTTCCCGAGCGACATCGACGATGTCGACTTCCGCGCCTTGGGCCAACGATTCGACGCAACGATCGAGCACCGACTGCCACGCCGGGCGTACCTGCTCCACGCCGGTGGCACCAAGGTTGATCGACCGACGCGCGCCGCGATGCTCCGGGCCATCCTGGTCGAAGAGCAGCCCGTCGGAGACGAGTTCCCGGGCGACGGCACCGGTTGTGCCGGCGGCCAACCGATCCAACGGAAGCCGCGTCAGGGCCTCGTGGAACTCCGCAGCCCGGTTGACGAGCACCGTGCGACCAATCCGGAGCACCGGAAGTCGGCGGGTGACCGCAAGCAGCGCCAATAGCACGGGATGGCTGGCCAGGTACACGCGGCGATCGCGACGGCGGGCACGGCTCATCGGACGTGTACTTCTGCGTCGTCCGTCGGGCAATACCGCCTGTCCCAGACCCAGAGAAGCGTACGACGCGGACCCCATGCTCTCAGCCGGCGGAGGCTGTTCTCCACCACCATCTTCTCAGCGCGTACCACCCGGTCGCTGTGCTCGCGCGCCCGGTTCAGCAACGCTACGTCCTCGGGCAGCTCCCGCAACGGTACCCGGACGGTGCCGCCGCAGCGCAGGTAGAGGTCGGCGGTGAGGGCGATGTTGTGGCCGTGGCATAACACGTAAGGCGTCCGGTACTGGGTATCCCGGTGATCGGCCCGAAACCGGCCGTACAGCCCGGCGAGTCTGATCACCGCCGGCAACACGTAACGTTCGATGAGGCTCGGATGTTCATCCCGGCGTGGAACGCTGCGTCCGCAAGCCATCTCGGCACCAGCGCCCAGGACCGCCTTCGCCGTAGCGACCCAAGTTGAGGTTGGCCGGCAGTCCGCGTCGGTCCGCGCGAGCATTGTCGCGCCACGCCCGATGGCATAGCGGAATCCGGTATCGGCAGCGGCACCCGCACCGGGCGAGCTTTCCTCAACGACCACCACATCGAACGGCAGAGTCGCCGCCATGCGACGCACCACATCGCCCGTACCGTCGGTCGAGCTGTTATCTACCACGACGAGCGCGAAGTCCAGGTCGGTCTGCGCACCGAGCGCGGCGAGGGTCGCGCCGATAGATGCCGCCTCGTTGTAAGCCGGCACAACCACCCACATCTCACTGCTCATTGTCGCTCTCCCTTCGAGCCGTCGACGCCCACGCCGTCGCGCGCAACACGGTGCGGCAAGCGAGGCTGCACCACACCAGGACTCCCATCAGCCCGCTAGCAGCCTGGTAGACCTCGCTGTGTAGGGCGGCGGTCGCGTTGAAGTAGCGGTGCGCTCCCAGGGTCAGCAGCTCGACAATGAGCGCCGCCACAAAGGAAGCACGTAGAGCAGCAGCTGCCCGCGGCCGGCCATGCTGTGGCCATGAACCGCGCAGCATGACGGCGGCAAAGAGCAGCCACAGGGCAAGGATGCCCAGAGGTACGCCCCAGGGCTTACCGCCGACCGCCGCGGTGCCCGCCACAAGCACGGCAAGCGCCGAGAGGAGCAGCACGCCGAGCAGCGAGTCGAGAGCGGCGTCGCGGACAGGGTTACCGCTGCCCGCATCCTGACCGCACATCGCGCGTACCGCCGTGCGAATGGCACGCACCAGCCGGATCGTGGTCCAAACCAGAGCGACGAGCAGGGAAAGCCGTAGAGCCAGGCCCGCTGGCGGCAGCCGGTCCACCGCGCCGACGACTTCCTGTGGCAACAGCAGGTCACCTGAACGTCGCAGCGCTAGGCCGACCTCTCTAGCGTCGATACCGATCGCCTGCAGCGCCGATGCCGTCAGTAATATCGCGGGCGCGCTGCAGACGAGCAAGGCGTACGTCACCGAACCGGCCAGGGCGTCACAATTGGCCCACGTATACCGACGATGCGCCAGCATCAGTCGATCCCAGGCCAGCCGCAACATTGATGCCGGGCGACACCTGACACGGGTGGGATCCCGGACGTCGTTGACATCGGTCAGCTCGGCCACGACCGGTCTCTTTCCCTTGCGACCATGGCCAGGCGCGCGGCGCCCATCAGCGCGGCGGCCTGGCGGTCGGGTTTGCGGGACCGTCCGGCCAGCGGTACGCGCGCGAAGAACAGCGCATCTGGGCGGGCAGCGCCCATCCGGAGCATTGGGCCTTCCAGCGCCTCCGCCAGGCGAACGGGATCGGTGCCGCGCTGCGGCTCGACGATCGCCACGAGCCGCTCGTCCCCGTCGGCCGCCGGGACACCGACCAGTACGGCCAGGTTGACGCCGGGCACGTGCAATGCTGGCTCGTACAAGCCGGGATAGATGTTCTCCGCACCCCGCAGGATCATGTCCTTACAGCGCCCGCCGAGCACGACCTTGGTGGCACCGCCTTGCCGCTCCAGCCGCGCCACGTCGCCCGTCGCGACCCAGCGCGACGGCGGCTCACCGAGATACCGGTTAGCCGCGGCCGGCCCGGCCAACAGCAGCTGACCCGCCGAGTCCAGCCTCGCCTCCACGCCGGGGACCAGGTCGCCAGCCAGGTCGCCGCCTGCTGTTCCCGCCGCGTACGCCGCCTTCTCGGCCCCCTCCACCACCGCCACCGGAAACATCTCCGTAAGGGCGTAGACGCCCCAGGCCTGCGTCGCGCCAGCCCTCTTGACCCGCTCCAGGAGCTCGGCCGTGACGGGAGATGATCCGCTCCACACTCTTCCCGTGAAGCGCGCCGCCGCGGCCAGCGCGCCACGCAGCTGCGGCGGTGTCAGATATGTCTCTTGTGGACGCAGCCGCCGCAGCTGCCGCACCAACGATCGCGACGAGCGGGCCGGCAACGCCACTGTCGCCCGGCTTGCAAGCGCAGGAACGAGCACGAGGAGCACCCCGCCGAGAACCAGCGCGCTCGGCTGCGGCCGTACCAGTTCTGCGACCGTACGCATGCCGGCGTCAAGGCTCGCCCACGTGTGCACCACAGCGCGCGGTCGGCTGGTGGTGCCGGAGGTGAACACTACCACCGCGTCGCCGTCCTCGCCCCGGAAGTCCGGCACCGCAGCGCCCGACGGCGACGCCGGCGCCAGGACCGGCGCACAGCCGGGGAGGCGCGGCCCCACGGCGGCAAGCGGACCGAGCGCCGTGAGGTCAGGTAGCGCGAGGTGTAGGCGACCGGCAAGCGTCCGGGCCCAGCCTGCGACGGCCTGGGCCGCGGCATCAGCCAGGACGAGCCGAGGCTCCGCCAACGTCAGGCGTGCGAGTATCACGTCGGGACCAGCCGTCGGGTCGATAGCCGCGATCCGAAGGCCCAGCCGGTGCGCGGCGAGTGAGACGGCCAACGGCAACGGCCCGGGTCGGGCAGCGAACGCCACCGTGTCACCGCGGCGTAGACCATGGCGGTGCAGCGCAGCGGCGTATCCGTCAGCCAGGTCCGCGAGTTCACCTCGGGTGGCCCGTATCACCGTTCGCCCGATACTGGTCGTGGCGAGCACAGCCGGCCGCTGGCCGTCAATGCGCAGCGTGGTTGCGAGTTCGTCGAACATCAGCGTGGATCCGGGGTCAGTCCGCCGCTACCTCGGTCGAGGTACCACCTGGCGGTGCCGAGCACGCCGTACTTCTTGAGCCGGCGGGTCGAGTTCTCGACCACCATTGCTCGGCTGTAGACGATCGCCGCGGTACGGCGGCGCACCCGGTTACGAAAGATCTGGTCGGTCGGGGCCGCGCGGCGCGGCATCCCGCCGACCGCTAGGTAGAGCTCGGCGGTGATGGCCATGTTGTTTCCCGCGTGCATGCGATAGGGCGCACGGAATGCTCGGTCGCGGTTCGACGGCCTGAGCTTGCCGAGGGCGTTCGCCAGAACCACCAGAACGACGAACCCGGCGCGAACCAGCAGACCGTTCTCGTCCCTGCGCGCGCGCAGCCGCCCGCACACCATGCCTGCGCCGGCGGCCAATGCCGCCCGGGCGGCGGCCACCCATTCGGAATGGGGCAGGCAATCCGCATCTGTACGGACCAGCATCATCGCCCCACGGGCGATGGCATACCGGAATCCGGTGTCCGCAGCGCATCCCACACCCTGCTCGAGCTCTTCGATCACATGCACGGGAAAGGGCGCAACTGCGACGAACCTGCGTGCGACGTCGGCAGTACCATCGGTCGATCCATTCTCGACCACGACCAGGGTGAAACTGCGGTCTGTTTGTGCCGCCAGGCAGTCGAGCGTGTCGCTGATCCCGGCCGCTTCCTGGTACGCCGGAACCACCACCCACAGCGGCGTGGTCACGACTTCTCCCACACCATCGTCATGACGCTCACGCCTCCACCGAGTCCGATGAGGAGCACCCGGTCGCCGGAGTGCAGGTCCACGGCCACGCGCGCGAGCTGGACGCCGAGTGTTGCGCTGGCGATGTTGCCGAGTTCGGGGACGGTCACTTCGAGCTTTTCGCGCGGGACACCGGTCACCTCGATGAAACGGTCCAGATACGGCACTGTCACCTGATGCACCAGAACCTTGGTGTAGTCGTCCCAGACAAGGCCGGTGCGGTCGCGGACCCGGTCGAGGATGCCGGTGCCCATCTTCTCGAAGACACCGCGCAATGCGCTCCCGTCGCCCTCGAAATAGGTGTACTTCTCGTCGCGCGGGTGTCGAGAACCACCACCGAAGATGCCACCCACCGACCAGTGCTCGGACTGGGTCTCCGTGTCGACGTCCAGGAGCCCACCGGAGGAGACAGGCTCGACCACGACCGCGGCTCCGGCGTCGCCGAACGTGTAGCCGGCGAAGGACCTTTGGGCCTGCTCCAGGCTCTCCACGCGCCACCGGATCGCCCGCGTCGGCGTCTCCCCGGTGACCACGAGGGCGCAACGCGCGCGTCCGACGAGGACCAGGGAGCGGGCCACATCGATGCCGTTGATCAGGCTGTTGCAGGCGTTTGTGACATCGAAGGCATGGGCCCTGGATCCCAGTTCGGCCTGGACGATGTGGGCCGTCGCCGGCTCGACCACGTCACGGGAGGCGGAGGCGAAGACGAGCAGGTCGATATCGAACGGGTCCAGCTCGGCCTTGGCGAGCGCCTGCCGGGCAGCTTGGGTAGCGAGAGTGGAGGCGAACTCACCTTCGCGAGCCACGCGTCGGGTCTGGATGCCGGTGATCTGTTCGAACATCCCGGCCGGTAGCTGCAGACCGCTGCCCCCCGCGACCCGAGCTTGTATCTCCGCAGAGGTGAGTACCTGCTCGGGCAGGCTGTAGCCGATCCCGGTGATGCCCGCTCGAATGGGAGCTGTGTCCGTCATGGGCTAAGGATCAGACCACGCGGCGCGCATGGCTTGAGTAGCCGTACCCAGTTTCGCCAGACCGATTGGGTGATCGAAGTCAATGCCCGGTCATCGTCGTCGCCGCCGATCTCCAACCGGGGTGCGCCCACGTCACGACCATCGACGTGCGCAGACTCCGCGATCACCTGCAGATTGCGCCACTTTGGCCGGCCGCAGCCGTCGGCTGATCCGATCACCGGACGCGGTACGTCCGCACATGCCGCGACCCGCTTATACACGAGGGGCGGTGTCGCTGCAGCCGCGCGAAACCGCCCCTTCATTGGGTCAGAACTGGTCGGGCGTGTCGAGCTTGCGGTAGAAGGTCGTCACCGGCGGTCCCTGCGCCCCACCGTCGCGCATGACATCGGCGATCTCCGGCTGGCTCGCGAAGAAGTTCTGGAACGACTGCTCGTCGGGCCATTCGTCGATCACGAGAACCTCGCCTTCGCCACCCGCGAACGTGTGCCGGATGGCGCCCGCCGCCTTCCCGGCCTCAGAGATTCGCTGCATGACCTGACCGCCAGGCCCGGCGGCGTACCGTTCCAAATCGGTGGGGTTGCCGGGTACCCGCAGAATTGTGATGACCGCCATCGAGGCCTCCTCGACCCATCGGTTGTGAGACGAACACTCTGGCCCCAATTCTGGACGCCGCGCCGCGCTTCGTACATCGCTATCCAGTGCACAAACGGCACGCCCTTTAGCTACGCGAAATGAACGATCGTCCGTGTCGCTCATGGGCAGACGTAAAGCGCTTCCTCATGACCTAGTTCCCGTCACGAGCCGTTCACGGTCAAACGTCACTGACACGATCCGCCAGCCGAGTCCGTCAAGGAGCAGCAGCGCCGCCGCGAGGCCGATGGCGAGGCCGAGCGTGACGTGGATTCCGCCGACCGCGATGACGGTGGTCACGACGATTGGGGGGACACTCGCGATTACGCTGAGCTGCGCGGCGACGCGGGGGTCGCTCGACCGGGCCGAGATGGCGATGCTCAGCCAGATTGACCAGGCGGCCACGAGTGGGGTGAAGAACAGCTGAGCGAGCAGCTCCGGGCCGCCGAGGACAGCCGAGGCCACCGGCGGCTGCGCGAAGAGCTCGATGGCGGCGACGAAGACGCCGAAGACCCCGTACGAAACGGCGAGCGTCGGCACGAGCGCGGCCAGCGCCTTGCCGAGGAGGAGCTCCTCGCGACGGATCGGGGTCGTGAGCACCGGCTCCAGCGTGCCCTGCGCTCGCTCCCCGGCGACCGCGTAGGCGGCGACCGTCGCTGGGACGATCGCGGGGATGCCCAACATGTAGACCAGCGAATGCACGTGCAGCAGCGCGCCTGCCCCCGACGCGGGCAGCGCGAAGATCTGAATGAACGGTTGGACGCTGAAGATCAGGGGCAGCACCGCCATCGATACCACAATTTGGCGATTGCGCCGGTATTCCCGGAGCTCCTTGCGGAAGATGGCCCGCACGCGCCTTGTGCTCACCCTCACCTCCGGCCCGCCTCCTCGTCCTCGTCGATCAGCTCGAGGTAGACGTCCTCGAGCGAGTGGTGCGACTCGCTGATCGAAAGCACGTCGGCACCGGCCGCCACCAGAGCCCGGGTAACGGCTGGTGCGGCGACGGTGGTATCGGACACGGTGAGGACGTAGGTGGCGGAGCCGTCCTGGCGCCAGCCGTCCACGGCCGGGAGGCCGGCAAAGACGCCGCCCGGCTCGGGGAGCGCGACGAGCGTCCTGACCGCGAGCGTCCTGGCGAACAGCTGGTCGCGAAGCTCGTCGGGTCGGCCGATCGTGCGCAAGGTCGTGTTCAGAATCGCGACGCGGTCGCAGAGGCGTTCGGCCTCCTCGAGGCGATGCGTCGTCAGGAAGATCGTCACGCCGCGCTGGCGGAGCTCATCGATCAACTCATGGACGTCGCGAGTGGCGACCGGATCCAGGCCGGAGGTCGGCTCGTCGAGGAACAACACCTTCGGGTCGCTGAGCAGAGCTCTGGCCAGGGCGACCCGCTGGCGCAGGCCCTTGGACAGGGTGCCGCAGGCATCGTGGGCCCGGTCGGCCAGGTTGACGGCCCGCAGCGCGCGGACGATACGATCGTTCGAGTCGGGCACTTCGTAGAGGTCGGCGAAACATTCGAGGTTCTCGATCACGCTCAGGCGGAGATAGAGACCCGGCGACTCGGGCATGATCGAGATCCTTCGGCGGATCTCCACTCCGTTCTCAGGCGCGAGCGGGATTCCCGCGACCGTGGCCGAGCCCGAGGTCGGCGCAATGAGAGTGCCGAGCGTTCGCACCGTCGTCGTCTTGCCGGCGCCGTTCGGCCCGAGGAACCCGAACACCTCGCCGCGTCCCACCTCGAAAGAGACGTCGTCGAATGCGATGCGGTCGCCGAAGCGCTTCGACAGATGAGCAACCGATAGCGCCGGAACGCCGTTGTCACCAGCGGACGACGGCATCTCGTCCGGGTCGCTCACAACGCCGTCATCGTCCAAGATCGTCCACCCCGAGCGAGAGAAGCAGGATCGCGATGTTTCCAGGCCGCTGACTCTGGGCCAGTGAACAGTCGCACAATTCCCCTGAGTGCGCGCACCGATCGGGTGTGACGGTGTCTGAACGTCGGCCGTCGATGTCCACGTCCAAGCCGGGTCTCTCGGCATTGCGACCCGCTAGGTGAATCCCGCCGATCGGGCACCGGTCCATCGTAGTCGCGACATTGATGGCCGCTGACCGCGATGGCGGTACGCTGCGAGAATGGTCCTTGGAGACTCCCACCCGCTGGGCCTGGACCCGAGGCAAGCGCTACTCGCCATCGTGCTCGTAGTCGCATTTGTCGTCATCGGCGTGCTCGTCGGCAGAATGATCATCGGAGCGCGGCATCTCGACGTCAGCGGCTACAGATTCGGCGCCGACGTCGTCGTGCGTTGCCGCGACGGCCACCTCTTCACGACGACCTGGATCCCGCTTGCCTCATTCAAGGCGATCCGCCTCGGCCTGGTCAGACTCCAGTACTGTCCGGTCGGTCAACACATAACCTTCGTCACTCTCCTAAAGGACTCAGACCTGACCGATTCGGAAAGACGGATTGCGCAGCAATACCACGACAGCGGCATACCCTGACGACCTCACCTACAATGCCCGGGGGCTCGACTGGCGAAGCGCGCAGCGAGTTAACGACCACAGTCGTACAGCCAGCTGTGGTCGTCGTCGTCGAGCGGCCGATCCACCGTGGCGGTGACCGTCCTGTGTGGGCGAAGCAGCCCGGGCCGGATACCGCCGGGCATCCGACTTTGGGAGGTGCGTCAACGCCTTGCCCTGACCCGGGGACTAGGAGGAGACCGTCGGCCAGGACGGCTCCAGACACGCCGGCGTGGGACCGAGATGTGCCGAGGTGATTGCTTGACAGGATCGCCTGGGAGAGGAGGAACGATGCGAAGGAGACCAGTTCGCCGACGGTGAGGGCAACCGTCCCTACGACGGCCGCTTTGGCAGCGAGCACGCCAGGTGTGAGCCACACTCGCCGGTGGGCAGCCGCGATAAGAGCGTCCCGTCGGGCACCTCGGCCAGGCCCCGTCAGGCTTTGGCCCTGGCTCCATTAAACAAGTAGCCGAGATGAGGACATGGGGCACTTGACAACCGTTGGCGGAGTCCGACGCGTTGACAGCGTCGGAGCTCCGAAGCAGCGGCTAGGTTCCCGCGCTCGAGCCTCGCAACTACTAGGCCTAAGATCGGGACAAGGGAGCCGTGTCAGGCAGGCGGCGCAAAGAACTCCAGCGCGATTCCATCGGGGTCGCGGAAGGAGACACCGGATCCGTAATGGGCGTCCACGATCTCCCCGTGGACGATCCCCAGCTCGTCCAGCCGTGCGGCCCACGTAGCGAGTTCACCGCGGTCGCGGCACGCGAACGAAACATGATCCAAACCAGCGCGACGCTCGTCGAATACGCCACTGGGCGAATCAGCATGCGTATGCAACCCGAACAGCTGCCCTCCACCGATCGCGAAGACCGTGTGGTGAAAGCCCCCGGTCTGCTCGTCCTCGTCGAGAACGGGTGCCGCGCCCAAGAGCTCGCTGTACCACTGAGTGCTTCGTTCGAGGTCGGTGACGGTCACAGCGACGTGGGCGAGCGGGGGAAATTTCGGCACGGCGGCCTCCTGATTGATTGCGAACGTCGTGATGGCAAGGTGCGTTCTTGCCCTGCGATCGGCCGCATCAGCTGCCGACTCAACCTACTTTACGATGGTCACCGTTTCGGTTCGAAGCCAGCGCGCGCCACCCACGGTCGGTTCCCGCACTGCTACCGGGGCAGCACAGCCCCGGCGCTGCCGACTTTGGCGCACCTCGCCGGTGGTCGCGAGCGTCCGGACTTTGCTGATATGTGCGCGTTGCGGCCGACGTGACGGCCAGGCTGGGGATGCTTGGCGGCCGCGCCGAGGTTGTCACCCGCCTCCCGCGCGGCCTGCGCCTAGGCGGCGCCGGAGAGGCCAGCGGGCGGCCGGGTCCTTGGCCATCGCTCGCTCGACGATAGCGCGGACGTTCGACGGAACGTCCGACGGCAGGGGTGGCGGGTCCCGGACGACGCGTATCGCGCGCTCCAATGGGTTGTCGCCTTCGAACGGCTGCTTCCCGGATAGGCATAGGTCGGTCACCACACCTAGCCCGTGGATGTCCGACACGTAGGTGGCTACTCGCCGATCGCCTGCTCCGGCGAGACATAGCTCTCCGCGGCATTGCCGACTAGACCCGGCGTCCGCCGCCAGCGACGAGACCCGCGTCGCCGCCGGGCGGCTTCCATCGGGCTGAGGACCGGTGGACAAGTCGTTGAGTTCTATGGCGCCGCCGGACCGTCCCTGGTTTCGTGCCGCGACGCTGGCATTGCCAGTCCTGGCCCACCAACCCGGCCATAGCCACTCTACGTGGAATCCACGTATAGTCGGGCAATGCCCAACAAGACCTTGTATATCCGCGACGACGACGCTCCACTGTGGGAGCGGGCGGAACTGTTCGCCAAGCAGAGCCGCCAGAGCCTGTCTCAGCTGGTCATGGCGGCTCTCGACCGCCACCTGGCTGCCGAGCTGGACACCGCTGAAATGCAGGACATCAAGATCAAAAGGCGGGACGGCGAGCGCCGATGGGTCGAGGGCTTTCTGGGCCGATGGCTAGTCAAACCGGAGGAGGCCAGTGACGAACTGGGAAGGCCTGCCTAGGCCCGGTACGGGGTGGCCGAGACGAAGCTAGGCCGGGTCGCGGCGTACATCTCCGACGCGAACGGGCTGCGGGAGCCGACGTTCAAGGTGTACGACTCGCTCGACGAAGCGGCCGTAGACCTGCCAGACGACATCGTGGTCAAGGCCGAGAAGGCTCTCGGTTGGAGTGCCGTTGTCTGGCTCGACATATGAGCAGATGTTTAGGACGGCCGGCCAGTTCGGTGACCACCGGAGTGGCGGCCAAGAAGCGCCCGCTTCTGGCTCCCCCCCTTTTCGAGCGGGATCGTTGGCGCGTCGACGCCCCCTTTCTGCTACGCGGTCGAGTACATGGCCGACGCGGCGGCCCTCGGCGGCGGGCCGTCGTTGTCGCAGTGACGGCGGCTTAAGCATCGAATGTGCAGACATTAGGAGGCGCGTGCAGCTCCGACGCGTCGATCTTGGGTCATGTCTCAGCACGCGCCTCGGCCGAGGGGTGTGGCTACCACGCGTCGGAGCGCGGGCGGCCTGGCCGCACCCACGCCTTCGGCCAGTGCTCGAGGTCCTCGACCTCGACGTTGTTGATCAGCAGCGTGTAGAGCGATTCGGCCGGGAAAGAATTCACCCGGACGATCAGGGTGTAGCCGTCCAGCTCGGTCCGATACGGGAACTCGCCGTCGCCGGTGTTCGACCATAGAATCGGCCTGTTATGCCGCCGTTGCGACGCGGCCTCCTTTAACGCAATCCTCCGGGCCTCGAATTCGGCTTCGGTGAGCGCGTCGACGTCCTTACCGATGCCGTGCTCCGCCGTGCGTGACAAGTAGCTCATGTCACGAACCAGCATGCCGGTCACAGGGTCGACGACGAGAACCTCCAGCTCGCCGCTTGGTAGCGTCTGAAGCTTGACTGGGCGATCGTTGACCGTGTAGAAGCGCGGATAGAAGGTGCTCATGATGCGGTGCCGGCATCCACCGGCACAGGGTATCGCTGCGGCCTGGAGCCGCATCGTCTGAAGGCCGACGACCACGCCAGGGGATCACGTCGACGATGCCACCGGCCCATCCCGGCGGGGCAACGTACAGAAAGTCAGGTCGGAGGCGGCAAGCACACTTCGGGAATGCGAATGTCGCCTTCTCGCAACGACATGCAGAAGCGTTGCTCGCGCCGTCGTCGCCCAACGCCAAGGGCAGCGCCGGCAGCATGTGCTGGCTCCACGCTCGAAGGTTCTCTGCGACGAGGCCCTCGATCGACCACCCGCATTCCCAATGCCGGCAAGGTCTTCGAACCCGTCGGTGTAGCGCAGCAGGTCGCGCGGGTCCGTCGGGAGGCGTACGCCGAGCATGTTCTCACCGTCTGCGAGCCGCCCGTCGGACGCTGTCCCGCCCAACTGGACCGCCCTCGATCGTCGCCCTCATTTGCCGCGCGTCGCGCGTCCGGCCGACCCGCCTACCACCCGCCGACTTTGCATGATGAGCGGGCCTCGTGGGGGCAAGTGGCCAGGCGGCGCTCCTTGGCTAGCGAGTGTTACCGGATAGCTCGTGCCACACTGCCGGGTGTGACCAACGACATCTTCACTGCCGGCCGGGCCTTCCTGGATCGTGAGGGGCGCCTCATCGAGCGCCGCCTCGCCGCCGTGCTGTTCGACGGCGCCGACCCCAGCGGCGTGGTTGACGCCGTCCGGGCCTACCGCAACCCCGACAGCGGGTTCGGTCATGGCCTCGAACCCGACAAGCGCTGCCCGGCCAGCCTTCCCGTAGACGTGGAGAGCGCCCTCGACATCCTGCTTGTGGCCGGCGAGGGCACTGTGGGTTGGTCCGGCGACCTGGGCCTCGACGGCCTGGTCCTCGGCGCCTGCGACTGGCTGGGCTCGGTGGCGGCGCCCGACGGGGCGGTGCCGCTGTCCTTCCCGGTGATGGAGCGCTACCCCCGGGCCGAGCACTGGTCGGACTGGACCTACACGCCCGGACTGAACCCGACCGCGGGGCTGGCCGGGCGGCTGCACCGGATGGGCGTCACCCACCCTTGGCTCGACCGGGCCACCGAATGGTGCTGGGCGCGGCTCGAGTCGGGGTTCGACGAGGACGCCCACGCCGTGGCCGAGGTGCTGGTATTCCTCGCCCATGTGCCCGACCGAGGTCGGGCGGAGGCCGTCGGCGCACACGTCGGCGTCTGGCTGGAGAAGGCGCCGTGGTACCGGGCGGACCCGGCTGACCCGGCCTACGGTGTGACGCCCCTCCACCTGGCGCCGTCACCCAACAGCCCGTGGCGGCGCCTATTCGACGACACCAACATCGAGGGCCACCTCGAACGCCTGACCCGAGACCAGCAGCCCGACGGCGGCTGGGCCATCACCTGGGAACCACCGGGGGTCGCCTCCACCATGGAGTGGCGCGGGATCGAAACTCTCCGCGCCCTGCGTACCCTCCGGGCCTACGGTCGGCTCTAACTAACGACGTCTGGACCCGCGCATCCGTCGGCTGAACGCCCGCCAATGCCGCGACACACCTGCAACGCTCGCGTCGTTGATCTTCATCGCTAACCGCAGGATCTGCCGCGATGACGTACGCCGCACCTGTCTCACATGGTCGCGCCGGCGTTCGTGGTGGCGCCGACACTCGGCGTCGACGCTCTCAGGAATCTGGCAATCGCTATTGGCGTGCTCACGGCCTTCCTCGCGAGGTTTGGGTGCTGGTGGCCATGTCCGGAATGGGGCCATCAGCCGAACATCGAGGGGTGGCCCCGGGCGTTGCGCGTCGTCTTGCTGCTGCCCGGAGTAGCGTCGGAGGTGGGTGGACGGGGAATCGGGTGGAGCGTGGCAGAGGAGTTGACGCGATGACGGCGAGCACCGAGACGGCGATCCTGGCCGGTGGATGTTTCTGGGGCATGCAAGACCTCATCCGTAAACGGCCCGGCGTGCTCAGCAGCCGCGTGGGATATTCCGGCGGTGACGTGCCCAACGCGACCTACCGTCACCACGGCAGCCACGCCGAGGCACTCGAGGTCGTGTTCGACCCAAGCGTGATGTCGTTCCGAGAGCTACTGGAGTTCTTCTTCCAGGTGCACGACCCGACAACGCTCAACCGCCAGGGCAATGACATTGGCACCAGCTACCGCTCGGCCATCTTCTACACCGGCGGAGAGCAGAAGCGCGTCGCCGAGGACACGATCGCCGACGTCGAGGCGTCAGGGCTCTGGCCGGGCAAGGTGGTCACCGAGGTGACGGCCGCCGGACCGTTCTGGGAGGCCGAGCCGGAGCACCAGGACTACCTGGAGCGCTACCCGAACGGCTACACCTGCCACTTCCCGCGCGAGGGCTGGGTGCTGCCCCACCGAAGCGCCGCGGCTCGCTAGCAGACGTCG
>Ga0184612_10000771_pt1 | contig 15039 bp, 21 predicted proteins | sample PLM3_60_coex_FD_133163 | JGI IMG/M metagenome (GOLD analysis project Ga0184612, IMG submission 133163) | Groundwater sediment microbial communities from an aquifer in East River, Colorado, USA - PLM3_60_coex | ecosystem: Environmental > Terrestrial > Soil > Riparian zone | place: USA: East... | reverse complement strand
CGCAATAGGTTGGGTTGGCGTCGACACCCAGCTCGGGGTGATCATCGCCGGCAGGCGGTCGACGAGGGCGACGATCGTCTCGAAGGCGGCGCTCCCCGTGCCCACGATCATCGCGGCGCGCAGTGTCGTAACCGGAACCGCCCTGGCGGAGAGGCGTTCCCCAGTCTCTCGCCGGCTCCGCAGATGAGGTGACGCGGTGGCGTCGTCGTCGCCGAGCCCGCCGAGGTAGACGATCTGTCGCACGCCAACGTGCTCGCACGCTTTCGCGACGTTCTCCGCCGCTTCCCGATCCTGCCGCTCGAAATCGCGCCTACCGAGGGAATGGACCAGGTAATACACGACCTCTGCGCCCTCGATCGCTCGCGCGACGTCATCGGCGGAACTGGCGTCGCCCTCGACCCAACGGACGCCTTGCTCCGTTGCGTGCGGGGAGCGCGAGACGGCGGCGAGCTCGTGGTCCGACACGAGGAGCGGGAGGAGTGCGCGCCCGACGACTCCGGTCGCGCCAAAGACCGTGATCTTCACACGCCCGCCCTCGAGGCGAGCAGCTCGAAGTAGCGGCGGCTGACGGCGGCGTGCAAGGGACTCTGTCCCTTCGCGTAGAGCGCCCGCGTCCAATTGGGCACGCTGAGTCGTGCGGCGAGGCGCGGAAGGTACTCCTCGACGATGACGCTCAGCTCGACTCCGTCATCGGCGGGCCGCTGTGCGAGCGTGACCGACCCGCCGGCCGGCAAGGCGAGTAGGCCTCCCTGGATTGCGTACCGGCACGAGACGACCTCGCCCGAGAATGCGAGCTCGGGTGCCCCGAAGGAGTGGAGCTCGCGCCCCCAGCAGGGTGAGGCGGCCACCATCGTTCGTCCAGCGGGCGCGCACTCCTCCCCGAGTGAACCGGTTGACCGCTTGCCAGTACGCGATCCCGAGCCAGCGGGCACCCGATTCGGAGCTCTCGACGACCGGCTCGGAGGCGAGCACGCACTGCGTCGACTCGAACCCGCTGGAGGGAAGCGATCGCTCCCGTGTGTCCCATCTATGGAGCACGAGCGGATCGCGGAAAACCATGTCGCAACCGTCCACGTTCAGCGTGTCGAGGGACTCGTCGCCCAGGTAGCTGGCCTAAGCCCCAATCGCCGTCTCAGAGGAGTCAATGACTTACTGAACGTTGTCTCTGTGTTCCCGAGCGATCGGAGACACAAACCTCTCACCTGGCGACTGAGCCGCATGCGAACGGGGTAAGGCTCGGCTGTGAGGCTCTTGGAACCCGGCCGGAAGAGACGCGGAAAGCCGACAGCATTCTGGCTCTGGTCGCTGATCGGGGTGTTCGCAGTTCTCTTTGTGCTCGTATGGGTGCTTCGCTAGGCACGGGCCAAGTCCGGAGACTGCGTTTGTCGGCCGCTGTTTACGGTCGGGCTCTGAACGGGTACATGAGGGTCATGGCCGACGCTAAGCAGGCAGACGGCTCGAACTACCGAGACGACTCGAAGACGATCGCAGACGCCGCCGACGGTTCGAACTACCGCGAGGGCGACGAGGCGGGCTCCGAGCTCGCCGATGGCTCCAGCCTTCGCGACGACAGCCGAGGCATTTCCGAAGTCGCGGACGGTTCGAACTATCGTGAGCCGGCTAAGACCTCGAGTCCCGACTAGTCGGCGCGAACATCATGCGCTGAGCGCGGCGACCGTCTGCATTCCCCGCGGCTGTCACGATCCCAGCCGTGATCGGAGTCGCCGTCCGCGTCACAGCCGCAAGGCGACGACCCTCGGCCTCTGCCACGTCCCTCCGCCCGTCGAGGTCGGCGCGGCGAAGTTAGGCATCGCTCAAGCCAGATGTCCTCATTACTCGCGCACCGCTTGGTTCTCGTTCCGCTGAACCTGGCTGGCCTGGGCTCCTCGATCCGCACGTAGCTCGCGAGCTCGGGATCATCGCCGCGAACTCCTCGACGTGATGACGCTCGCGCTCGCAGTGGTTTCGGAGATCCGGGTGTACGCGGGAGATATCCACATCTACTAGAGATTCGCCCCGTCGGAGTGGCAGCGGGTGGAGCGAAGCCATAGGGTCTGCCCGACCCCGGACAGTGGAGGATCGCACCATGAGCATCGTCGTCCGCCTCAGCCCGACAAACGTGACGAGAGAGAACTACGACGAAGTTGCGAGTCGCCTCGAGTCGGCGGGAGTGTGGCCAAATCCCGATGGCCTCGAGTTCCACGTTCTCTTCGGGTCAGAGGGGAATCTGCGCGTCAGCGAGATCTGGGACTCTCGAGAGCAGTTCGGTGCCTTCGGCGAGCACTTACAGCCCATCCTCGCCGACGTTGGAATCGGGTTCTCCGCCGAACCGGAGGTATTCGACGTTCACAACATCGCCAAGCGGTAGGAACGCGCCCCTCGATCCGCAGGTAGCTCACGAACCTATAAGAGCGCGATATGTCGGTCTGACCCAGACGCGCGGCCTCTGCGGTGTGCGAATAGCGGCCTCCCCCCAGGGTCGGCGCATCGTTTGCCCTCCCGCCGCGTCCGGGTCGCCCCTAACGCGCGCTCCGCGAGACTCGGCGCGAGCTCCGCGAAGTGCTGGAGCCCGGGCGCGCCTTCGACCAGGTACCGCTCGAGCCAGCGGGCAGCCCGCTCGGTATCTGACTGCTCCTGAGTGCGCACGGAAGGCCCGCGAAGCGGAACTTCCTTGCAGCGTCTGACGTGTCGAGGCGCGAGCTGGCGGTCAAGTAATGCTCGACCCAGGGTCGCGGTCAGCCTCCGCGGTTGACTCGTCGCTTCGCGATGTGTCTTCCGCCGGCGGAGTAAGCCCTGAAGCTTCGTTCTTAGACCTCGCCTTCTCTGCCATCTTGTCCAAGTACTCAGCGACATCCTTCGCCTTTGCGGCAAGAGCACTCAGCACCTCCGGCGAGCGCTGGCCCGCTTCATCCTTAAGCGATGTGAGCCACTCCTCGACCCGTTGGTCGTAGCGTTTGAGGCGCGACAGCTGCTCGCTTTCGGTCGTCGTCTCGTCAGCAGTAGTGATCGGTTCCATGTCTGCCGGTGCTGCCATTGCGGACTCCCTTCCGAACGGAGCCCCGCCCGAAAGCGGGGCTCCTACCCATTGCGATTGTGCTTTCAGTCGTTGCCTAAGTTCGGACAGCGCGGTGGCCGTCGCTGCGATCGATGACAACGCGGTAGAGCGCGAGCAGGATGATCGAACCGACGATGGCCGTCAGCCACGTCGAGATGTCGAAGAACTCGTCGAGCGGGTGCGCGCCGAAGAGGGCCGACGCGAGAAAACCGCCCAAGAGTGCACCGACGACGCCGATGACCGCCGTAACGATGTACCCGCCGGGGTCCTTACCGGGCATGATCGCCTTCGCGATCAGGCCAGCGAGCAGACCGAGGATAATGAACGCGATGATTCCCATTACCGTCCTTTATCTGTTTGACTACTGATTAGTTCCCGTTGTGGGACGAACCGAAACTAATCCCGACTTAAAGCGGTGCATTTCGTAGAGCGGAATCGGCTCGAACGCGCGGCAGCAAAGAAGGGTTAGAGGACCAGCCGGAGGTCACCCCCCGGCCCGGCCCCAGAGTGGCCCGGATACCGGAAAGAGGCTTGGGGCGTATCCTCGTCGCGTGGCGCAGGAGCTTTCGGAGCGGGCTTCCGTCAAGGGGGTAGGTCAATGGTCGATCGCCGCGTACTGAACCCCGCTTCAGGCGTTGCGGTCGCCTCAGCGTTTACCCGACCGCTCTCACTTCCGGCCACAGGCCATGAGGTCGCACAATTTGTCGCACTGCGTGCCGCGGCCTGCGTGGGAGCTGAATACTCAAATCTCGCTTTGCTCAACGCTGAAGGCAGCTCCTTGCGGCTCTTTCACAGCCCGTTCCTCGACCCGGAGCTGGAGGCTCAGTACATCGAGGTCCCACTCGATGCCGCATACCCGATCGCCGCCGCCGCTCGTGAGGGGCGAGTTGTTCTGCTGCCTGATCTGGCTTCGTACGAGAAAGAGTTTTCCGGACTGGTGGCCGATACGACTGCGGCCGGGATTCAGGCGACAGCCTCGTTGCCGCTCTACCGCTTCGACGGAACCCTTCTCGGAGCTATCGGTTTCGCATGGGCCGACCCGATGGTTTTCGACCACAAACTTGAGGCCGCCCTCCGAGCCGTGGCACACCTATGTGTGGAGACAGTGGAGCGCGCCGAGCGCTATGACGCGGACCACGAACTGATCGTGGCGCTGCAGGACAGGCTGCTTCCCAGCCTTCCGGTGCTCGCGGGGGCGCAGGCATCAGCCCGGTACCTCGCGTCGACATCCGAGGCAGCTGTCGGCGGCGACTGGTACGAAGGACTGCTCCTTGGGCCGGGGAGAATGGCCTTCATCGTTGGTGACGTGGTAGGTCATGGCATCACAGCCGCCGCCGACATGGCACTGATCCGAGGAATGATCAGCGCGCTGCTCCACGCCCGAGTCGAACCATCGCAAATCTTCACTGAGTTGACGGACCTCCTCAGTCGAAGCGGCTCACCTCTCATGGCGACCGCCGCGCTTGCCGTCGTGGATATGCCTGCTTCCACCATTACCTACGCGACAGCGGGGCACCCGCCGCCGATGCTTCGGCTCCCCGATAGTACGGTCAAGATGCTCGACGACGCCAATGGGACACTGATCGGTGCTTCAATCGAGCCGCCCCGCACAGCCCGTACAGCACCATTTCCTCTTGGAGCGCGGCTCGTCATGTACACCGACGGCCTGGTCGAACGTCGGGATCGGCCCTTTGAAGAAGGAATGCACGAAGCAGCGGCGCACCTAGCCGCGATCCCCGCGCACCTTGAACCAGCCCAAGTGATCGAGTCACTCATCGAGGCACTCATTGGGGGCAAGACGACCGACGACGACATCGCAGTCCTCGTCGTGGAACACCGCGGCGAGGCTTCCGACTAGCGCCCGCCGGCGCCGTTCGACAGCGGTTCCCGCCGGCCTATGCCCTGTCGCCGGCTCAGGGGAGTCGAGGACTGGCTGCGGCGGATCGATCGAACCCGGAGATATCTGTCGAGCAGGTCATCGCCCATGGCTCGTGCGCGCCTTGCCACCAATAGGTCGCCCTCGCCCTGCGGCGACGATAGAGCCCTTCATCAAGATGTGCCAGGAGTGCGCGAACGTCTCGGGGTCTTGCACTCCTGCTTCCTCCGCAAGCGTGCGCACGACCGAGCGGATGTACTCCAGATGTGCCGCACTTGCCTTTCCCAGCGGACTGTCCAGAGCGCCGATCTCGAGGAGCACGTTGATGAATGAGCATCCTTCGAAGTCGTCTCGGTGAATCCACTCGTCGAACACGTCGAAGATCGCGAGCAGACGCTCGCGCGGCGTCGATCCCCGCCTCCGTGCCTCGGCCAAAACGAACTCGCGCGTCCAGCGCTGCTCTCGGCGCTTCAAGAACGCCAAGACAAGCGCTTCTTCGACGGGAAGTGGCGGTAGAGCGTCGACTTCGCCACACCGGCCTTGGCAAGCACCTCCTCGGTGCCGACGGCACGGATTCCTCGTTTCGAGAAGAGCTCGTAAGCCGACGCCAGGATGCGCTCTCGGGCGTTGACTGTCTCGCCGTCCCGCCTCTCTGCGACAAGCAACTCGTGCGCTCGCTGACGACCAGCTTGTTTCCTGCTAGGACAGACAGGTTTGTCCGTTCTGCTCCGCGGGAACTGCGTTCAGCACTCAACGAAAGGAGCGGTCGAATGGCGACCGAGCAGACGGGAGGCCGTCCCGGTGGGGCGGTCGCAGACGTGAAAGAGAAGGGCGAGGAGCTCGTCTCCAGTACCCAGGAGCAGCTTTCGACGAAGGCTCATGAGCTTGGCGAGGATGTGAGCTTCCAGGTTCGTGAGCAACTCGAGCAGCGCTCGACCCAAGCGGGCGAGCAAGTGCAGGCGATGGGTCACGCCCTTCAGTCGGGGGTCGAGCAGCTTCGCAGTGAAGGCAAGGACGTCCCTGCGAAGGTGATGGCGCAGGTGGCTGAGCGTGCCGAGGACCTCGGCGCATATCTCCAGTCGGCCCAGGCGGATCGGATGCTTATGGATCTCGAGCGCTTTGCGCGACGCCGTCCGTGGGTGACCGCCGGAGTGGGTGTCTTCGCCGGATTCGTCGCTTCGCGCTTCGTGAAGGCTTCGGCCGATCGTCGCTACGAGAGCTCGCGGAGCAATGGCGGTGGCTATGTCCCGCAGACGCAGCGGAGCCTCCCTTCCGGAGGTGCGTAGATGACGAGCGTCGATAGCGGAAGGCTCCGGCAGCGCTCGACTCTAGGACTGGTCAAGGATCTGACCCACCAGGCGAGCACGTTGGTTCATAAGGAGGTCGAGCTCGTCAAGCTCGAGGTTCTGGAGAATGTTGAGCTGGCGAAGAGCGAGATGACCGAGAAGGCGAAGACGGCCGGCGCTGGCGTGGCACTGCTCACTGCGGCCGGAGTGGCCGGACTGCTGGCTCTGGGGGCGCTCACCGCGTTCCTCATCCTCGCTCTCGACGGAGTAATGCCGAACTGGGCTGCAGCTCTGTGCGTTTCGGCGATCTGGGTGGTCGCAGGCGGCGTCTTGGCCGTGTACGGGCGCAGGAAGATCGACGAAATGGGGAGTGCAGTGCCGTCACGAACAATCGAGGCAGTGAAGGAGGACGTCGAATGGCTCGCACATCAGAAGAGCTGAAGCAGGAGATCAGTCAGACGCGAGAGCAGATGGCCGAGACGGCCGACGCGCTCGCATACAAAGCGGATGTGCCGACGCGGACAAAAGACTGGGTCGGCGAGAGGAAGGATGCCATCGTTTCGACAGTGACCGGCGTGTCGTCCAAGGTCGGAGACGTGACACCTGACGGTGCTGAGGTCACCCAGGGCGTCAACCGCATGAAGCGCCTTGCGGAGCGGAACCCCCTCGGGCTGGCGATCGGCGGTGCGGCTGTCGGATTCATCGCTGGCGTGCTTCTGCCGTCGACCCGCGTGGAAGACGAACGGATCGGACCGATGGCGGACGAGGTCAAGGCAACCGCGGCGGAAGCCGGTCGCGAAGCCCTGGATCGCGGCAAGGAAGTCGTGCAGGAAGCTGGCGCGACAGCGATCGAGACCGCGAAGGAACGCGGTCGAGAGGAGGGGGAGGAGCTGTCCGAGAGTCTTCAGGAGAAGGCTCGGGAAGTGTCCCCGGGAAAGTCGGAGAAAACCTCTCTGTCATCGCTTTCCGGCAGCACGCAGCCGTAACCTGCGCCCCGGTGCACTAGGGGGCTGGCACGCATCGCTAGCCCCCTAGTAATGCATGACTATTGGCGCTTCGTCGGCGACGCCAGAGGCACTCCGTTGAGATACCTCAGGCGCCGGTCCAAAAATCGCAGCTATGAGAAAGCTCGATGCCGATGTTTGGGAATCCCGAGTTCCGGCTAAGACATAGGCAGCGCGACAGACCGGTCTGTCCGAGCATCCCCGGTCGGTCTCGCACCCAAGAAGAGAATCACTCTCTTCCCGCACCACTGACAGGAGGGTTTCCAATGACGACCAGTTTCACGCCCACTCGGTGATCGAGTTCCCCCAGTCGGGCGAGCGCATTGTCGGCGACGACAATCGCCGCAGCGTGTACAGCTCGTTTCCTGGGCGGACGGACGGGCTAACGTGACCCGCATTCTGACCGGGGGCGACCTCGCAATTGTCGAGGCGACCGTTGATTACGCGGAAACGAAGGACTGGCGCGCCCTCTTCGTCTACGAGTTTCGCGAAGATCGAGAGGCCACGTGCTACTGGGCAGCTCGTAGTCCATGCTCAGCCGGGGTATCAGCATCATATGGCCACGGGGCTCCTCTTCAAACGAAATCAGGTCGACGAGGTGGACTGGACGGACTCGCTTCCGCGAATCGGGCGCTCAGCGATTCTCTGGATCGATCTCGAGAAGCCAAACCACGATGACATCGCACACCTGGTTGACGCCTTGACGCTCGTGATCGCCAGGGTGCGCCAGTGGATCTGACCGAGTATCGGCCTAGCGCCCAGCCTTCGGCTGATAGCCGCTCAAGGGACGATCCCGTGCGGGTCACGCTGTCGCCGAAGTCAATTCTCGTCTGGGTGGCGATCACCGCGGCCGCGGTCCTCGGGCTGATGTTCGTGTACCTCGCGCTGGACGCAATCACGTGGGTGCTCGTCGCCGCCTTCTTCGCTATGGCGCTCAACCCCGCCGTGGAAGTCCTTGTTCGACGAGGGCTCGGCCGTGCCCGAGCAGCCGCGATCGTCTTCGTGATCGCATTCGCCGCGCTCGGACTCCTAGGATTCCTTGTCATCCCTCCGCTCGTGACCGCGACCACAGAGTTCGTCGAGGCCCTCCCTGGTTACCTGCAAGATCTCGACGCCGGGCGCGGCCCGCTCGCGTTCCTCGAGCGTCGCTTCCATCTCGGCGAACAGCTCGTCGACATCTACGAGCGCGGCGGCATCGCGGGTCTGTTCGGTCTCGAACGCCCAGGAGCCTCGACCGCGCGAGCCGCTGCCGACACCGCTCTGGCCCTCATCGCCGTTCCGTTTCTCACGTTCTTCATGCTCCTGGACGGCAGGCGCTGGGTGGACGGAATGCTGGATGTCATGCCGCCAAGCGCGCGTCCGCGCTGGGAGCGTGTCTTTGACGGAATCAACCGCACGGTGGGTGGGTACGTCACGGGCAACCTTCTGATCAGCCTCGTGGCGGGAGTTGTTGCGCTCGTGACACTGATGGCTGCAGGAGTTCCCTACGCACTCCCGCTCGCGGTGATCGTCGCGATTCTCGACCTCGTTCCGCTCGTCGGCGCGACCGTCGCGCTCGCCGTTTGCGGAGTCGCCGCACTCTCGGAGGGTGTCGTGCAGTGCGTGATCGTGGTAGTCGTCTTGCTCGTTTACCAGCAGATCGAGAACCACGTGCTCCTGCCGGTCGTCTATGGACGGACCGTCGACCTCTCGCCACTCGCCGTGCTCGTCGCTCTTCTCATCGGGGCGGAGATCGCGGGCATCCTCGGGGCGTTGGCTGCGATCCCGGTCGCCGGGTCGATATCGGTCGTTGCGGGTGAGCTCGTTCGCTGTCGTCGTGAGGCGTCGCTCCAGCTTTCACCCGCTTTTCAGGCGGGCCTCGACGCCGATCCGGTCGAGTAAGGACGTCGAAAGCGTATTCGGACAACCCATGGGGGTTACCCAAGTGTTAGCTCCCACAAGGAGGTCACATGCTCAGAATCACCAGTGAGACGCAGATGGATAAGGCAAAGGACGCATTGAGGAATGTCGTCTCATACGCCGACGAAGTCATCCGAGACGAACGTCTCCGTACGGACATCCGCGCCGCAGTAGGCCACGGTGCGAAGGCAAGCGAGCGAGTAAAGAAGGACATTGATGCTGGCGGTATCAGTTCGCGCCTGGCAGCCGACAGGAAGCTACGCAAGAACCTCCGCGCCTTGCTTGACGATCTCGATAGTGTGGGCGAACGGGTACGTCGCAAGAAGCGCCACCGCGCTGGAAACGTGCTGCTCATAGTCGCCGGTACGGGTGTACTTGTGGCAGCGATCTCCGGTATTCGTCACTTGTTGACACGACGGACGTCTGAGTTCGACGCAACGGGCGCATAGATCTCGTTGGGCGGCGGCTGGCAACGGCGGGCTTTCGACGCAACCCCGGCCGACCGAGAAGAGAGCGCTTGGCGCAGGAGGGCGGCGCAATCAGGGAAGACTCTGTCTCCTCTGGAACGCGGGAGGGAAATTGTCGTTAGTCCCGCGTCGGATCTCAGGCCGATGGCGGACGATGTCACGCAGGTTCCGGGATCGTTTTCGATCTTCGGGGGCACGGCCTTCTCCGGTCAGCGGTGCCAGTTCAGCCCGCCCGCCTCCAGCTCCCGCTCCTCGATCCGCAGGTAGCCTCGCGAGCTTAGGACTCCGCGCCGGGCGAGACTCGTAGTGATCTCCGAGAAGTGCTGGAGCCGCGGCGAGCTCTCAGTGAGATACCGGGCTCGCCTTCCTCAACCTCGATGTGCGAACCCACGCGTACGGGAAGTGATGGCGCGGCGGACTGAGCCGCCGCGCCATGCCGTCCCTGGTCGGCTTTCTCCCTCGGGAAAGAGGGTCAGTCGTCGGTCGCGTCGGTCTCGGTACTCGCAGCCTTCGCTGGGTGGCCGATGACCTTTGAAGCGGTCAAGGCTGCAAGCTTGTCGTCCTTGAGGTCTTCCTTGCACACGCGAGCCTGGACGAGAACACGGTCGCGCGCCTTAAGTTCGGCGAGGAGGTCGGCGACTGTCTTCATGCCGTTGCCGCGAACCTTTGTCTTGTCGTCGAGCGTGACACTCGCGGTGCCAGCGTTCTTGTATGCGCGTCCCCAGCGATTCGCGCCGGTGACGTTCATGCTGAGCAGGTTCGCGGATGCGCTCACGAGCGTGCCCTTCAAGACGACGGTGATCTGCGGCTTGCAGCCTTCGCCCGTCGTCGGCTTGCCCTTTCCGGGCGGAGGAGCTGCGATCGCAGCGGACGCGAGGAGGCTCGCCGCGACCAGTCCTGCGAGTAACGCCTTCATCTTCATGTTCGTCTCCCGAGGTGAGGAATGCCCTGGACACATACAAGACGCTCCTGGGGGACGAAACTTGCGCGTGGACGCGTCCCTCGAACGAGGGACTGCATCCAGAGTCAGCGGCCCAGCCGCCCGCCCGCCCCGAGCTCGCGCTCCTCGATCCGCAGGTAGCTCGCGAGCACGGGATCGTTATTGGGGCCGGGCGGCTGCATGAATGCCTGAGCTCGACCAGATGGACCCGGCCCCGGCGTCACGATGACCCCCTCAAGCGCGATCGACACGATGGCCGTTCAGGACACGTCCAGAGTCAAAGTCCCCAAACTTCCGAGAACCGCTCCGCTCAGGCGAACGGGGAAATGCGCGGAAACGCAGTAGCGAAGCCACTTCCCGCCACTGACGGACACCGCCCGCCACTGCCCTAGAGAACCTCCTGGTCGTGCCTCTCGCGTTTAGCCCCATAGACGACGTGGAAAATGCGAACTAGGCGAGCAACGAGGTGTGCCATGCCTGCAACAGCGTTCGTGATCCGCTTCCCCAACGGCGACTACGAGTACGACCTCAGCCGACGTGCCGCTCCGACGATCGGCGAGACGATCGGCCGAAGGGGAGTGCTTTGGTCGGTGACGAACCTCACACACGCGGACGTCACCACCGCGCACGTCGAGCGCGTCCGGATGCCTGCTCCGGGTGAGCCGCCCCACGGCCCCGACATGCACGCCGCCGACGAGAACAGGTAGCCGTAATCTGGGGAAGCGCCCGAACGCACGTGAAGAACGCCTTGCTGACCGAGGAATGGACGCCGCTCGAGCCGGGCGTGCTCGACCACAAGCTCTACACGCGCGGGATCGGTCTCACCCTGGAGCAGTCCGTCAACGGAGGAAACGAGCGCCTCGAGCTCGTCTCGGTGCGCGCAGGTTCATAGCCTCGAACCGGCGCTTCTGATCCGCAGGTAGCTCGCGAGGCAGGACAGTCAGTCGCTACCGAGCCCCTCGACGGGCGGCGAGAAAGGCGCGAGAGAGCATCTCCCCCGTGCGCCTGTCTGCGTCACGTACTTGCCAAACGAATTCAGCTGCTACCGGTCGAGGGACCTTGGGGCGGCTAAGCCTGGGTGGAGCTTGGTCACGGAGTCTCCAGGCGCTCCTCCGGCTGGAGTAGGTCGAGCAGGTCCCCGATCTCGTGGTTGAGCTGGGACGGATGCCGCATTGGGACGCTGCGATCGAGTACGTAGTGGTTCCGCCGCCCCTCGCGCTCGCGCTGGACGTAGCCGGCCTCGACAAGCTCCGAGACGATTCGCTGAGCCGCTCGCTCCGTAATCCCCACGGTCTCGGCGACATCGCGCAGGCGCACCCGAGGGTTGCGCTGCAGGCAGAGGAGCACCTGAGCGTGACTCGTGAGGAAGTGCCAGCTTCTTGATTCAGGACTTGACATACCGGATACAGATTTCGTATCTTACGAATCGTCTTCCAGTTTACCTCAGTCTTGAAGGGAGGAAACCGGTGTCCGTGTTCGAGATTTCGCCACTCGTCGACCAAGCCGGCCTGAAGCTCGCCGGGGAGCTCGACCTCGCCACCGTCCGTCGACTGAGAGCAGCGCTCCTCGACTTTGCGCCGATAGATGGGGTGCGCCTCGATCTCAGCGAGCTGACGTTCCTCGACAGCACCGGCCTCCACACGATCCTCGCGCTCGCACGATCGCGCAGGGGCGACGGTTCGGTCGTGCTCCTGAACCCGTCTCCGGCAGTCATGCGGGTCCTCGAGATCGTCGACATCCATCGGCACGCGCTGATCGAAGTACAGTCGTCCTCGGTAGCCGATCCGGCAGCCGCGTAGAAGGCCCACGAAGCTTCGCGAAGTTACGAGCAGGGGGGGCCGCCTGATTCATGCGCGTACGCCAAGGGCGGGAGTCCGATGAACTCACGCCGGGGACGGGCTCCCGGTCGCGGTCTCGAGCTTTCGCGGGAACCGACGGACACATCCGACGCCACACAGGACGTGTCCAGGGTAGAAGAAGCGGGTAGAAAGAACGGCTCAGCTGCTTAGCTGAGCCGTTCTCCACAGAAGATCCTCGACTACCGGGCCGAGCAGGGCAATCGGTTGCGACTTCACGCTGGCCAGGTGGTTCGTGGGACACTCGTGTTCGTCTCGAAGCGGCGGTACACAGTCTCGGTTGGTTCATGTGGAAGCTTTGGAAGCGTCGACTCCGCAGCAAGCTCCACCTCCGTCGTCGCTGAGAAACGTGTTGCCCATGCTGCACACGATCCCGAGACCACACCGGGACCACACGGGCACGGCATCTAGCGACCTCTATGGCGCATACGTCCCGCGTGGTTGAGCGAAATCGGCTCGACGTCTACCTCTTGAATCTTTCCGCGCAAAGGACACGGCTTCCTTACTTGCAGGAAGTTCGTGGTCCAAGCCCAGCTACAGACCACGCCGCCGCGGCACGAGAGGGACCAAGAATTGAACGACCGCGGCGGCGATGCGATCCTCCCCGCAGAACCAACGTGAGGAATCTCGTGCGCCGGAAACGTCTTCTGACTTGGCTAGCTGGCGGCTTACGCTGCGCGAGTGATCAGAAATGTCCCTTGAGCTGGACTGACCCGAAAGCTCCCAAACGCGCGCAGAGGACGATCCGGCACGCAGTTCGGTTAGCTGTCAGTTCCAGAACCCCTCATGGACCGTAACCGCCTGTTCTGTGACGTGCGGTCCACTGACTTCGATGGTTCGCCCACCTCGAGCGAATACCTCACGGCACGAGAGTGCCAACGTCGACGATCCCGACTCGTCCTTCACGATGCCCATGAGTTGCTCGCTGCTGAGCGCATAGACGACTCGCCCAATGCCTGACCAGTAGATCGCACTCGAGCACATCGAGCACGGCTCGGTGCTCGCGTAGAGCGTGAACCTCCGTAAGGCCTCGACGTCGAACTGCATGCTGGCGGCACGCACCAGGTTGAGCTCCGCGTGGCCAGTGACGTCGTGGCCTGTGACGACCGTGTGTTCTCCGCCTCAAGGACGACATCCCCGGACGTATCCACGAGGAGCGACCCGAACGGATGGTTGCCCTTGTCCCGGGATATTCGTGCAAGCTCGATCGCCCTCAGGAGATGACCCTCGTCTGCGGATACAAGCGACATCGGTCAGCCGCACCGTAACCCGGACGCGGGAGAGGCGGCTCTCGGCTGCGCCAGCGTGCGCGAATGTCTCTTGAGGAATAGACGACCTGTACGGCCTCGAGTTATCGTCGGCCGCTGATGGAAGTCGTCATCGTAGGAGCCGGAACGTTCGGCGCCTCGCTCGCCTGGTGGCTTGCGCGAAGCGGCGAACACGTGACGCTTATCGACCAGTACGAGCCTGGCGATGCGAGAGCCTCCTCGGGCGGCGAAACCCGCCTCTTCCGCTGTGCCCACGGACCCGACGCCGAGTACACGGCGATGGCTCGCCGCGCGCGGACGCTGTGGCACGAACTGGAAGACGAGTCGGGAGCGGAGCTCCTCATGGAGTGCGGGATGGCGTGGTTCGCGCATCGCGAGGACGGCTGGGAAGTCGCATCCGAGCGAACGTTTGCCGCCCAGAGGATCCCGTGCACGCGTCTTGACGTCACCGAAGCCTCCAAGCTCTACCCGAGCTTACGCGGCAACGACCTTGCGTTCGTCCTACTCGAGCAGGAGAGCGGGGTGCTCCGTGCGGAGCGTTCGATACGCACGCTGGCGGCACAAGCGGCCGCTCACGGCGCGCGCATCGTCCGCGGGTGCGCACGACCGGAAGGCGCAGCCGTCGTCCTCGAGGACTCAACGCGGCTCGAGCCCGATGTCGTCGTCTGGGCGTGTGGGCCGTGGCTCCCGAAACTCTTCCAAGACCTTGTCTCGCTCAGGGTGACTCAGCAGGAGCTGCTCTTTTTCGATGGCGGGCCGGACTGGCGCAAACCCGGGATCCCAGCCTGGTGCGACTACGACCTTTCGTGGTACGGCACTGCGGATGTCGATGCGTTCGGCGTCAAAGCTGCGAGTGACGCGGAGGGACCGCTGCTCGACGCCGATGCTGACCTTCCTACGACGACGAGAACGGAAGCCGACGTACGCGCTTACATGCGCGTCCGGTTTCCGGCGCTCGAAAATGCTCGCCTGATCGGCACACGCTCATGCAGATACGAGATCACGGCGGACACGCACTTCGTCGCAGCTCCACACCCTGCCCAGCCAAGCGTATGGGTCGTGGGAGGCGGGTCTGGCCATGGCTTCAAGCACGGCCCGGCGATGGCCGAGCGCATCGCCATCGCGATCGCATCGGGCACCACGCTGCCAGCCGAGTTCTCCCTTGGAGAGCGGTCGGGCTCTCAGAGCCTACGCACCGCGAGCTCGAGTCGTACCTACTAAGGCGAGTCGCCTTCTTGCTCGGGCGGGAGGCCGCCGCCGTGCCCGAGTGTTGCTCCTATGTCAAGAGCGGCGCGTTCTTCAGGGTGGTGTAGACCGTGCGTGCGAGCTGCCGCTTCAGGCAGCGGATTGCTTCGCGTCGGCTCTTGCCTTCGGCTTGCTTGCGTTCG
>Ga0184612_10000770_pt1 | contig 15046 bp, 14 predicted proteins | sample PLM3_60_coex_FD_133163 | JGI IMG/M metagenome (GOLD analysis project Ga0184612, IMG submission 133163) | Groundwater sediment microbial communities from an aquifer in East River, Colorado, USA - PLM3_60_coex | ecosystem: Environmental > Terrestrial > Soil > Riparian zone | place: USA: East... | reverse complement strand
GACCACCGGCCCGCCGGCTCCCGCGGCGGTCAGGAAGATCAGGAGCTGCGTCGGCGTCTCGGCCCCCACCCCGTGGACCATCCCCACCAGGAACGCGGTGCGCCGCCCGTAGTTCATGAACGCGTCCGGCTCCGGGTGCTTGTGGTGATGGTGCCCGGGGCGTCCGTGATGGCCGTGGTGCCACTCCGACACCGGGATGTCTTCGGCCACCGCCACGGAGAACGACTCACCTTCACCCTGGTGCACGTGCACCGGCTCGGTCCGATGGGAGTGAGGGCCGTCGCGGCGGGCCTTCCGGTACAGGGACCGGACTCCGCTGAAGATCAGCATCCACCGGCTGCGCATCCGGAACTCCTTGCCGTGGCGGACGAGCGCGACGAACACGTACACCCCCAGGATCACGAGCGTGACCCCGACGATCCGTTCCATCGCGTTGTCGATGCCGGCGGGGAGCCGGTCACCCAGGATGATCGCCGCGGTCCCGATGAGGAAGACGACGAGCGCGTGACCGAGCGCGTACAACGTGCCGAACAGCATGGAGGCCCTGCGGCTGTCCTGGGAGCTGGTGATGTCGGTGATGGCCGCGATGTGGTCCCAGTCGATCCCGTGGCGGAACCCGAACAGGAAAGCCGACGCGATCAGGCCGATCCCGAACGCCCCGGCAGCCTCGGCCAGCACGCGCCCTTCCCCCTTCCCTTCCGGTCCTCGAGCGGGTGTCGAGTCCCCATGCAACCACATGGCTGCATGCTCTGGCAAGTGCGGGGTCTTGCAAGATGCCCTGGCAGTAGGCCCTTAAAACCGAGGGGTCTCGGTGTACTCGCCGAACACCTGCCGGAGGGACCCCACGATCTCCCCCTCGGTGCACATTGCCCTGGCGCAGTCCACCAGGAAGGGCATCAGGTTGTCGTCGGTCCCGGCGGCCGCCGCCAGCCTGTCCAGGGCCCCTTGCGCCCGAGCCTGGTCACGGCGTTTCCGCAACTCGCGGACCCGGCCGACCTGCTCCCCCTCCAGGACCGCCGGGATCTCCAGGACCTCGACGGAGCCACCGTCCTGGTCGACGAACTCGTTCACGCCGACCTTCACCAGGCGGCCCTTCTCGTACCGCACCTGTTCCCGGTAGGCGGACTCGGCGATCTCCTGCTGGAAGTACCCCCGGTCGATCCCGGCCAGGATGCCCCCGAGCATCGCCCCCGAGCTCATCCGCTCGATCCGGGCGAACTCCTCCTCGGCAAGCTCCTCCATCCGGTTCGTGAGGGATTCGAGGAAGTACGAGCCCCCCAGCGGGTCGATCGCGTTCGGCACGCCCGTCTCGTACGCGATGATCTGCTGGGTCCGAAGCGCGAGCTTCGCCGCGTCCTCCGTCGGAAGGGCCAGGACCTCGTCGAGCGCGTTCGTGTGCAGCGACTGCGTGCCGCCCAGGACGGCCGCCAACGCCTCGATGGCCGTTCGCACCACGTTGTTCATGGGCTGCTGCGCGGTGAGCGACACGCCGGCCGTCTGGGTGTGGAACCGCAGGCGCATGGAGGCCTCGTCCTTCGCGCCATACCGCTCCTTCATCCACCGGGCCCAGATCCGCCTGGCCGCCCGGTACTTCGCGATCTCCTCGAAGAAGTCGATGTGCGAGTTGAAGAAGAAGGACAGTCCCTGCGCGAACCGGTCCACGTCCATCCCGCGAGCGATGCCGAGCTCGACGTAGGCGAACCCGTCGGCCAGCGTGTAGGCCAGCTCCTGCCAGGCGTTCGCCCCGGCCTCGCGGATGTGGTAGCCCGAGACGCTGATGGGGTGCCACTGGGGCACGTGCTCAGCGCAGAACTCGATGAGGTCGCCGATCAGCCGGAGGTGGGGCCGGGGCGGGAAGATCCATTCCTTCTGGGCGATGTACTCCTTCAGGATGTCGGTCTGGAGCGTGCCGTCGAGGCGGTCCCACGGGACCCCTTGCTCCTCCGCGGCGGCCAGGAAGAAGGCGAAGATCACGACCGCGGGGCCGCTGATGGTCATCGACGTCGTGATGTCGCCGAGCGGGATGCCCTCGAAGAGCTGCTCGAAGTCGCTCAGCGAGTCGGTGGCGACGCCGCACCGCCCGACCTCTCCCTCCGAGAGCGGGTCGTCGGAGTCCCGCCCCATCAGCGTGGGCATGTCGAAGGCCACCGACAGGCCGCCCTGGCCCTGGGCCAGCAGGAACTTGTAGCGGGCGTTCGTCTCGGCCGGCGTGCCGTACCCGGCGAACTGCCGCATCGTCCACAGCCGGCCCCGGTACATCGTCGGATAGACGCCACGCACGAACGGGTAGCGGCCCGGGTCTCCGAGGTCTCGCCAGGGGTCGAACCCGGCCAGGTCCTCCTCGGTGTACAGGGGCTCCAGGGGTTCGCCGGAAAGGGTCTCGAAGTCGGCGTCGCGCTCGTCCGAAGTCCGGTACGCACGCTCCCACCCGCCTTCTTCGCCCATCATCCCGGCCTTCCTAGGGGTCGCCCGCTCGCGACATCCGTTCGACCAGGATATCGGCCGCCCGGTACGGGTCCGTCGTCCGTCCGGCCACCTCCTCGGTGAGTGCCGGATCACCCCTCAGCCAGGCGCGGGCGCGTCCGCGGAGGCGTTCGCCGGCCAGCCCCTCCACCTCGAGGAGCAGCCGGTCCCGGCGCTTCTCCACGAGCTGGCCCGTCTGCTCCAGGTGGGCGCGATGGCGGGCCATCGCATCCCACAGCTCGTCGATGCCCTCCGAGCGCTGCGCCGAGGCTCGTATCACCGGCGGCGTCCAGGCCGGCGGCGATCCCATCCGGATCATCTGCTCCAGGTCGCGCGCCGCGGCGTCGGCCCCCTCCCTGTCCGACTTGTTGACCACGAACACGTCGGCGATCTCCAGGATCCCGGCCTTGGCCACCTGGACGGCGTCCCCCCATCCCGGCGAGACCACCACGAGCGTGGTGTCGGTTGCGGCGGCGACGTCGACCTCGGCTTGCCCGACGCCGACGGTCTCCACCATCACCAGGTCCTTGCCCGACGCGTCGAGGATCCGGACGGCCTCTGGAGCTGCCAGGGCCATCCCCCCGAGATGGCCCCGCGTGGCCATGGACCGGATGAACACGCCCGGATCGGTGGCGTGCTCCTGCATGCGGAGCCGGTCCCCGAGTAGCGCCCCACCGGTGAACGGCGACGTGGGATCGATGGCCAGCACGGCCACCGACAGCTCGCGTTGCCGCGCCAACCGAACGAGCTCTCCCGCGAGCGTGGACTTCCCCACGCCCGGCGAGCCGGTGAGCCCGATGGTGTAGGCCCGGCCGGTGTGCCCGAACAGGCCCGATGACAGCTCGGCCAGCCCCTCGGCCCCGTCCTCCACCATCGAGATGGCTCGGGCCACCGCACGGCGGTCACCGGCAAGGACGGCCTCGACCAGGTCCACGGGGGAAGGGTACCCGTCGGTCCGGCTCGAACCGGCCGGTGCCACGGGGAACCCGCTCGACTTCGGGCGGGTCTATGGTCCTGAGACGGAAGGGGGACGCCGGGTGAGCGCGGTCAGGCTTCGCGTGGGGATCCTGTTGGTCGCGGTGGTGGCGGCATCGTGCGGGATCGGGCCGCTTCGCAAGGACAAGCTGCCGGAACCCTCCAGGAGACAAGCGCGCGCCGTCGCGTCTTCGATCTGCGCCCGCGCGGCCGACCGGTACGGCATCGAACGGATGGCCCGGTACCTCGGCGCGGCGAGCGACCGGCCGCGGCCGGTCGCTCGCGCGTTCGTCCGCGAGGTGGCCAGGGCCTCCGACGGCTGGGAGCCGTATCGGGCGGCCGGCTTCCGGGGTTGCATGGCGGGCCTTCGAGCCTCTTCGGCCTAGCCAACTTGCGTGCGGCCGGCCCACGGCACCGCGCCGGGGATCGCCATCAGCGCGTCTCGGAGCGAGCGGCAGTACTGGCGCTGGCGCTCGAGGTCCGGGTCGTCGTGGGTCTCGACCCGCGTCCTGATCATGGCCAGGTTCACCTGCTCCTTCTGGAGCCGCTTCACCAGCCGCGCCGCTCCCCCTCCGGCACGGGCCCGCACGTCGCGTCGGGAGCGCCGGCGGGCGGCGGGGTCGAGCAGGAGCCCGAGCTCCATGGCCGACAGCGTGCCACGCTCGACCTCGGACCGGAGCGCGCCCTCCAGCCATCCCCGCTCCCGCCGCCTGGCCAGCGTCACCCCCACCACGGCCAGGGCGAGGAGCGGAACCCCCTTCACCGCCGCCGCCACCGGGATGAGCAGCCAGTCGCGGAGGCTCTCCACGCGCGAGGGGAACAGGTCCAGCCACGGCGAATCCCACAGGAAATGCCCGGCCACGGCGGCCAGGAACAGTCCCCCGGCGATCAGCACCCTGCGGCGAAGCGGGACCTCGTCGGCCCGCGACACGAAGTAGGCCAGGCCCATCCCGGAAAGGGCCGTGTACAGGACGTGGCCGTACAGGCCGCTCGACACGACCCGGACGTAGAAGCCAGCCAGGACGCCGCCCGGCGACCCTCCGAACACCGCGATGAAGTAGAAGACGTCCTCGACCACCGCGAACCCCAGGCCGCACACCGCTCCGTACACGAAGCCATCCATGACGTCGTCCCACTCGTCCGTCGCGATCAGAACGAGCAGCACCAGGCCGATGGCCTTCAGGGTCTCCTCGACGAACGGCGCGGTGAGCGCCGCCGTCCACCTCGCCGCGAACTCGGGGGTCCCGATCCGCGCAACGACCAGTCCCCACCCCTGGTTGCCGATGCCGGCCAGGGTCGTAGCGGCCACGGCCCCCCAGACGACCGCCCCGAGCACGAGCGACAGCGGCTCGCGTTCGTACAGGTCCAGGAAGTAGACGGCCAGGAACACCGGGAGGGCGTAGAGCGCGAGCAGGAACCAGGACAGCGCCCACCCGGAAGGGGAGATCTGCCGGAACGCCGACTGCGCGCCCACCGCGAAGACGCCGGTGCCGGCGACCACGACCGCGTACGCCCAGAAGGCGGGGCGGCGGAACTGGAACAGGGACGTCTGGCGGCCCCATCCGCGCCGGAAGCCGGGCGAGGATTCCATGGTCCCCATCAGCGGATCACAGCCATGTCGATCATCGTCTGGAGGTCGCCCGTCGCGTACTGGAGGAGGCCGGCCGGGGCCCAGCCGTCGAAGACCACGGCCCCGCCGGACGACGAGACCACCGCGGTGACCTGGCCCTCGATCTGGAACTGCACGCCGCGGAACAGGCCGATGTAGGCGACGCGCACGCCCGAACGAGAGCCGACGCGGACGAGTTGAACGCTCCGTGACACCTCCAGCCGGTCGGCCTGCGGCCGCAGGACCTGCTCGACGTACTCCGTGGCGAGCTCGTCGGGGGTTCCGGTGAACGGGAAGACCATGACGTCGAGGTTCCCGCTCCCCCGGGTGAGCCGAACGCTCGGCGGCTCCGCCGAGCGTTCGGCCACCTCCCATCCCGACAGGGGCGACACCCGCACGATCCCCGCCACCGTGACCGGCGGCCCGGCAGGCTGCGACAGGGCGCCCGCGACGACGTAGCCGCCGAACAACACGACGACCATCACAACGAGCACGGAGATCGTGGCAAGGACCGGGCGACCCTTCACGTCACATCACCGACAGGAGCCTGCTGAACCGGGCCACCGTCAGCGGGTGGGCGATGAGCCCGGAGATCCGGATCTCCCGCCGCACGACCTTGGACAGTACCCGGCGGCCATCCCTCGAGAACGGGTCGGGCAGGCCGAATCGAAGAGGGGCGGACGACAGTCGCAACAGCGATTCGGAATCGGCTCGCACGCGCACCCGGGGCCGCCCCGGGCGGGACGGCCCGTTGGAGACCAAGACCCGATTCGGCGAGAGCGCGATCCTGACCGAGACGCCTGCGTCGGACGCGGCAAGCTCGACGACGGCCGGGCGGAGGAGCGAGCGCCGGTCGGGGTGCTGTCGCAGGTTGGCCTCGATCAGGCCTCCGACCATGGCCGCGAGCCCGTTCGGCTCCTTGTCCGCGTACACCACGTTCATGGCGAGAGCAGGACCTTGGAGGCTACGCGAGAGTCGAACAGCTCGTACCCGAGCGGGGCGTCGTCCAGCGAGAGCCGGTGCGAGATGATCGGCAGGGGGTCGATACGTCCGGCCCGCACCTCCGCCAGCGCCCGGTCCCACCACGCATGCACCGGGCAGATCCCGGCGAACCGGATCTGCAGCGCGCGGGTCCACCACACGCCGGCCGGAATCTCCACCGTCTCACTCGTGAACATGCCAAGGACCGTCACGGTGCCGCCCCGCCTGACCGCGTCGACCGCGGTGGCCAGGGCGCTCGGGTCCCCTACCGCCTCGATCACGACGTCGGCCCCTCGTCCGCCCGTTCGCTCGGCCACGGCCATCTGCGGGTGCCGTTCGGACACGTCGATCGGCACCGCCCCGACCTTCTCGGCCAGGGCCAGGCGGTCGGGCTGCGTATCGAGGGCGAGCACCTCGGCCGCGCCGTGGAGCAGCGCCGCCTGGACGCTGAAGAACCCCACGGGCCCGGCTCCCACGACCGCGACGACGTCGGCGTCCCGGATCCCCGACAGGGCCGCCCCGTAGTACCCGGTCGTCAGGACGTCGCCCAGGAATAGCGCCCGCTCGTCGTCGACGTCGTCCGGCACCGCAAGTAGGTTCGTGTCGGCGCACGGCACGCGGACCCGCTCCGCCTGGGCCCCCCCAAGGCCACCGCCGAAGATCCCGGCTCCCAGCATGCGGAAGTCCTCGCACAGCTGGGTCTGCCCTCGCCGGCAGAACCAGCACCGGCCGCAGGCGATGTCGAACGCGATGACGACGCGGTCCCCCGGGGCGAACCGTTCCACCTGCGGCCCAACCGCCTCCACCACCCCCATGGCCTCGTGGCCGATGGCCTCACCCGGCTCGAGCGGCGCCTTGCCGTGCAGGAAGTGCAGATCGGATCGGCAGATCGCGGCGACGTCCACCCCGACGAGCGCATCGTCGGGTTCCTCGATCCGGGGATCGGGAACGGCCCGGACCGCGACCCTGCCAATCTCCTCGAAGACGACGGCCCGCACGCCGGTCCCGACGCTAGGGCGCGCCGCTTCCCGCGGGGAGCTCGTCGAGGAACTCGGTGGGGACGCTGGTCGTGAGATGGACGAGCTCGTTGGCCGCGCGGACGTACCGGATCATCGTGGGCAGGTCACCCTGGAGCTTGAGCTTGCCCTGCATCATGCCCTTCACCGGGTCCAGGTCCCCGGCCAGGACCTCCTTCCACCTCGAGTACGGGGCCCGCACGATGTATCGAGCCTTCGAGCCCTCCTCAGGGGGAACGATGCGGCCGGTCCGGCACTCGCCGTGCCACAGGTCGAGCCACGCCCACGTGTCGGTGGGCACGTTCTTGTCGGGTTCGGCCTCGAACACGAAGGCCACGTCGCCCTCCCAGTCCGCCGCGGCGTCCCGGTACTCGTCCGACGCGTTGATGCGCACGACGTAGAGCTCGATCCATTCGTCGCTCGGAAAGACGGCCACCGCATCCCCCTCCTCTGCCGATTCCATCACATCCGGGCCGAACTCACCGAAGGGCGAGGATCAGGGTCAGCCCGATCACGTTGAACGTGGCGTGCGCCACCATGCCGGCCACGATGTTCCGCCGCCGCTCGTAGAACCAGGCCAGCGCGACCCCCGTGAACACCATGACGCTCATCAGGAGCAAGCTGCCGTACCACGGCCCGGGCACGTAGTGGATGAGCCCGAACGCGAGACCCGAGCCGGCCGCGCCGATGGCGAAGCCGTACCGATCGGCCAGGGATCGGAACAGGATGCCCCGGAAGAACAGCTCCTCGTGGATGGGGGCGATCACGACGGCGTAGACGATCGAGATGGCAACCCCGGCGGCCGATAGGTGGGCCGGCAGCTGCCGCGGAGAGTGGACGCTCTTCCCGGTGATCACCTGGAGCACCAGGTTCACGATGATCCCGACCCCCAACACGATCACCGGGTACAGGAGCGCGCCGAAGCCGAGGCCGGCCCTGACCTCCGGCCACACCCGGCGAGGGAAGCCGATCACCTTCCTCCATCGCGGGTGGAACGCCTGGAGCCACAGCACCAGGAGCGCCACGTTGATGAGGGCGATCACCGCGGACGCCGAGAGGTTGGCCAGTCCTTGGGACCGGATGAACCGGAAGATCGGCAGGGTGGCGAACGCGCTTACCACCAGGATGAGCAGGTACACCAGGAGGGCCTCCCACCACCGCCAGGTGGCGAGGGGCCGCTCGGCGGGCGGCATCTCCGGGACGGGGGCGCCACCGGGCTGCAGGTCCGGTCGCGGCGGTACCCGGTCGCTCATGGCGGCCCCATCTTCCCCACTTCCTCGATGAGGGACACGTAGACCAGCCCGCCCAGGCCCAGCCCGAAGGCCGTCCCGGAGGCCGCCGGCCCGGTGTCGTTGGCAACGTAGGCCGCGATGCCCGCCAGGAGCGTGACGAGCAGCGCGTCGCGCCAGGCCGGGTGCCGTTCGAACGCTTGCCGCACCGGCGACGGTGGGCGAAGCACGGCGAGCAGCGTCGCCGGCAGCCCGATCACCGGGACGAGGGCGAACGGGTTCTGCTCGATGAGGTGCCATCCGGTGGCCAGTCGGTGGGTGAACGTTCCCCACAGGTCCCCGAGGTTCCACCCGGTGGCCTCCTCGAACCGCGTGACGTGCGTCGGCGTCGACGTCAGGAACCGGTGGGACAGCAGGATCAGGGCGGTCCCCGCGACCACGACCCCGGCCGCAATGGCCAGCTCGCGCCAGCCCAGGCGGGCGCGCGCCCGGAGCGGGAGCCACAGTCCGGCGGCGGCGAAGAGCGAGACGGCGGCGCCGAGGTTGGCCCCGGCGAAGGGAAGCCCGGCGAACAGGGCGACGGCGATGACGAGCGCGAACCCCCACGCGGGCAAAAGCCGGCAGGCCACATACAGCGACGCGCCGATCAGCAGGCCGACGAACACGTTGGGAAGGCCGAAGAACCGGCCCCCGTCGAGCTCCGAGCCGCCCAGGAACGGGGTGAGGGCGGCCGTCCACCCGACGGCTGCCTCCACCACGAAGTAGAGGAGGACGGCGGCGCCGATGGCGGCCGGCGGCACCAGCGCGTCGCGCCGCGCGAGCGGAGCGAACGCGAGGGTGCCGATAACGGTCACGGCGATCACGAATGGGATCACGGTTGCGTACGACAGCGTGGGCAGATGCCCCGCCGCGAGCAGGGCCACCGCCAGGGCCGGAACCGACATCCCCACCCACGCGCCGGCGCGTGCCAGCCTCCGCGGCATACGCCGGCGCATCGCGATCAGCCCGATCCCGAACAGCCCACCCACGGTGACGTACAACCCTGCCGCCGTCTGCACCGGAACGCTCATCCGCCGCATCGCCAGGTACCGCGTATACAGGCGATACGGGTACGGATCTCCCGTCGTTCGGATCGTGCTTCCCGGTACGTCCACGGGTACGGGTTCCCCCACGAACGTCAGCACGGTGGCGACGACATCCGCCGACGTCACCACGCCGACCCTGCGGGTCGAGTCCGACGTGAGCGCCCGGAGACGACTTCCGGGGATCAGGACCGGGCCCGGGCCTTCCGGGAGCAGTGCCGCGGGATCGCCAGCGCCGAGCGCGACCGGGGTCACGTTTGACGGCTGGGTCTCGGGCGGTGCCGTGGTCGCGATCACGACGAGCACCTCGTCCGCCGGCGACGCTCGCAGCTCTGCCCGGATCCGGTCCCACGCCGCCAGCAAGACGCCGCCGTCCACAACAGGCTCCTCGGGATACACCGGCACCGGCGGGGCCTCGAGTGAACCGAGGTCCACGACCTCAACAGGTGCGTCGGGGGGCAGGCTCTCCCGTAGCTGGTCGAAGAGCAACCCGCCTCCGCTGAGAAGCGCCACACCGTCCGGGAGCGGCAAGAGGTCGGGGAACGACACGCCCTGGACGAGGAAGACGAAGGCTTCCCGGGGAGCCTGGGGGGCCGCAACCGCGGGTGCAGCTGCGAACATCGGCGCGGCGAGCGCGAGGCCGACGAGGACGGGGACCAGGGTGGACCGGACGAGGCTTCGGCTCACCTGAGGGCTGGAGTGAGCTGCCGCTTCCGGCGGACCTCGGCACCGAGGCCGGCCAGCTTGGCCTCGAAGTCCTGATAGCCCCGGTCCACGTGGTACATGTCCTCGACGGCGGTGACGCCGTCCGCGCACAGGGCGGCGATCACCATGGCCGCCCCGGCCCGGATGTCGAGCGCCCGGACCGGCGCGGCCGACAGGTGATCGACGCCCCTGATCACCGCGTGATGACCCTCGGTCCTGATGTCCGCCCCCATCCGGTTCAACTCGTCCACGAACATGAACCGGCTCTCGAAGACGTTCTCGGTCACGATGCTCGTCCCCTCGGCCACGGAGAGCAGGGCCATCATCTGGGGCTGGAGGTCGGTGGGGAACCCCGGATACGGAAGCGTCACGAAATCGACAGCCCGGGCCCGGCCCTCCAGGCCAAGGGCGACGCCGGCCTCGGTCACCAGCACGTCGGCGCCGAGCTCGGCCAGCTTGGCCAGGACCAGGTCCATGTGATCGCCTCGGGCCCGCTCCAGGACGACCTGCCCTCCGGTGGCGCACGCCGCGATGGCGAACGTCCCGGCCTCGATGCGGTCGGGGATCACGCTGTGGCGGACCGGGTGGAAGTCTCCTGTTCCCTCGATCTCGATCGTGGGCGTGCCCACCCCTTCGATCCGGCCACCCATCTCCCGGAGGAAGTCGGCGAGGTCGGAGAGTTCGGGCTCGCGGGCCGCGTTCTCGATGACGGTCGTCCCCCGAGCCGCCACGGCGGCCATCATCACGTTCTCGGTCGCACCGACGCTCGGGAAGTCGAGGGAGATGATCGCGCCGGACAAGCCCCTCGGCGCGACCCCTTCGAGGAACCCGTGTTCGGAGGTGAAGCGGGCGCCCATCCTCTCCAGGCCCCGCACGTGCAGGTCGATCTTCCGCGATCCGATGTTGCATCCGCCCGGCATGGCCACCCGGGCGCGGCCGCACCGCGCGAGGAGCGGCCCCAGCACCAGGATCGACGCGCGCATCCTGCTGACCAGCTCGTACGGCGCCTCCACGGACAGGACATCGCCCGCGTCGATCGCCAGGTCGTCCTCCCATGCCACGTCGGCCCCGAGGTGCTGGAGGACCTCCACCATGGTCAGGCAGTCCTGGATCCGGGGGACGTTGGACAGGACCGTCCGCCCCGGCGCGAGCAGGGCGGCCGCCATCAGCTTCAGGGCGGAGTTCTTCGCCCCGGCGATGGGGACCGAGCCCGAGAGGCGAGCTCCACCCGTGACCAGGAAGCGATCCACGGGAGGGATTGTAGGTGTGCTCATGCCCACGTTTCTCCGAATCGACGGCCTACCCGGCCCCGGCGTTCCCGAAAACTGGAGGTTCAGCGGGCCAGCTCCACCCGGGCCAGGGCCTTGGCCAGCTCCGCTCGCAAGGCTGTGTCGTCCCCCTGCCCCAGCTGGCGCTGGAGTTCCTGCACACGGGACTCCGCGGCCCGAAGGTCGATGTCGCCGGCCATCTCGGCATGGGAGGCGAGCACGTCCACCCGGGTCACCCCGTCGGTCGTGGTCACGTGCAGGAAGCCGCCGTCAACAATGGCGGCTTCCTGCGTCCCGTCCATCCGGATGCGGAGCGGCCCCACCGCCAAGCGGATCAGGAGCGGGGCGTGCCGGGACATGATGCCCACCTCGCCTTCCACCCCCCGCGCGATGACCATAGAGGCCTGGCCCGTCCAGATCTCGCGCTCGGGGGTGACGACGTGCACCTCGAGCGGCACGCCTACTCTCCCGCTCCGGCGAGCTGCTTCGCCTGGGCCTCGGCCTCCTCGATGCTCCCGACCATGTAGAACGCCTGCTCGGGCAGGTGGTCGTACTCACCCTCCACCAGGGCCCGGAAGGAAGCGATGGTCTCCTCGACCGGGACGTACTTGCCGGGGATCCCGGTGAACTGCTCGGCCACGAAGAACGGCTGCGACAGGAACCGCTCGATCTTGCGGGCCCGAGCCACCGCGACCTTGTCCTCCTCCGAGAGCTCGTCCACGCCCAGGATGGCGATGATGTCCTGGAGGTTCCGATACCGCTGAAGAATCTCCTGAACCCGGCGGGCCACCGCGTAGTGCTCGTCGCCCACGTACCGCGCGTCGAGGATCCGCGACGTCGAGTCGAGGGGATCGACGGCCGGGTAGATCCCCTTCTCCACGATGGCCCGAGACAGCACCGTGGTCGCGTCGAGGTGGGCGAACGTCGTGTGCGGCGCGGGGTCGGTGATGTCGTCGGCCGGCACGTAGATGGCCTGGAGCGACGTGATCGACCGGCCGCGGGTCGACGTGATCCGCTCCTGGAGCTCACCCATTTCGTCGGCCAGCGTCGGCTGGTAGCCCACCGCCGAGGGCATCCGGCCGAGCAGCGTCGAGACCTCCGAACCCGCCTGCGTGAACCGGAAGATGTTGTCGATGAACAGCAGCACGTCCTGGTGCTGCACGTCGCGGAAGTACTCGGCCATGGTGAGTGCTGCCAGGCCCACGCGGAGGCGGACGCCGGGCGGCTCGTCCATCTGTCCGAAGACGAGCGCCGTCTTGTTGATGACGCCGGTCTCTTTCATCTCGATGAACAGGTCGTTTCCCTCGCGCGTGCGCTCGCCCACGCCGGCGAAGACCGAGACGCCGCCGTGCTGCTCGGCGACCCGGTAGATCATCTCCTGGATGATGACGGTCTTGCCCACGCCGGCGCCGCCGAACATCCCGATCTTCCCGCCTTGGACGTAGGGCTCGAGGAGGTCGATGACCTTGATGCCCGTCTCGAACATCTGGGTCCGTGGCTCGAGCTCCTCGAACGGGGGTGGCTCCCGGTGGATGGGCCACCGCTCGTCGAACTTGATCTGGTCAAGTGTCGTGTCCAGCGGCTCACCCAGCACGTTGTAGACGTGCCCCAGGGTGCCCGGGCCCACCGGGACGGTGATGGGCTGGCCCGTGTTCTCCACGGGGGTTCCCCGGACCAGTCCGTCGGTCGGCTTCAGCGCGATCGTCCGCACGACGCCGTCGCCGATGTGCTGCGCCACCTCGCAGGTGATGACGTCGGTCTCGCCCTCGAGCGTCCGCTCCATGCGGATGGCCGTGTGCACCTCGGGCAGGTCCTCCACCGGGAACTCCACGTCCACGACCGGGCCGATCACCCGGACCACCCGGCCTCTGCCCTTCCCGTCTTCCTCCGCCATCTCCTCGATCCCTCCGCGGTCGTCGCAGCTAGTCGCCGGAAGCCGTGCCCAACGCCTCGGCCGCGCCGACCACATCCATGATCTCCGTGGTGATCTCCGCCTGGCGGGCCTGGTTCGCCACGCGCGTCAGCACCTTGGTCAGGTCCTCCGCGTTCTCGGTCGCGGCCTTCATCGCCCGTCGCCTGTTCGCGTTCTCCGACGCGGCCGACTCGAGCAGCGCGGCGTAGACCTTCGTGATGACGTACTGGGGCAGCAGCTCGTCCAGGATCGCCGAGGGCTCCGGCTCGAAGATGTACTCGGGGTACGGCAGGCCGAGCTCCTCGCGGACCACCTCCTCGGGAGCGATGGGCAGGAAGCGCCGGTCGGTCGCCCGAGTCGTGAACGCGGAACGGAAGTCCGTGTACGCCGCGTACAGCTCGTCGATCCGGCGCTCACCGAACGCCTCGATGAGCGCCCTCCCGATCTGCTCGGCGACCTCATAGGTCGGGACCTCGCTGTGGCCGGTCCAGCTCTGTTCGATGGAGAAGCCACGGAACCGGAGATAGCCAAGGCCCTTTCGACCCGACACGTACAGCACCGGCTCGATCCCCCGCCCCCGCAGGCGGCCCATGAGGTCCTCCGCTCGCTTCAGGACGTTCGCGTTGTAGGCGCCCGCCAGTCCCCGGTCGGAGGTCATCACCAGCACGCCCGCTCGCTGCGGCTGCGGACGCTCCTCCAGGAGCGGGTGGACCAGGGTCCCGGTCTGCCTGGCGACGTCCTCCATGGCCCGCGTGAGCAGTTCCGCGTAGGGCCGGGCCGCCTCCACCCGCTGCTGCGCCTTAAGGATGCGGGACGCCGCGATCAGCTCCATGGCCTTGGTGATCTTCTTCGTCGACTGGATGGAGCGGATCCGCCGCCGAACGAGCCGGAGCTTCGCGCCCACCCGGTCAGCCCTTCTCTTCTTCGTCCTCGTCCACCGACGACATCCGGTCCCATCCGACGTCGGGCTTGACCTGGTCGGGCGGCGTGGGGGCGCCGATAGCCGCCGCGCTGCCCGCCCTGCCGCCGGAGGGGGCGAAGATCTCCTTGAACGCGAGGATGGCCTCCTTCAGCTTCGTCTCGATCTCCTCGGGGAGGTCGCCCTTGTCCCGGATGTGCTCAGCGATCTCGCGGTGGCGGGTGGCCACGAAGTCGAGCAGCTCGGCCTCGAACCGCTTGCAGTCCTCGAGCGGCACGTCGTCGAGGTACCCACCAGTCACCGCGTAGACCGAGATGACCTGCCGTTCGACCGGCATCGGCTCGTATTGCGGCTGCTTCAGGATTTCCACCACCCTGGCCCCTCGAGCCAACTGCTGCTGGGACGCCTTGTCGAGCTCGGACCCGAACTCGGCGAAGGCCTCGAGCTCGCGATACTGCGCGAGGTCCAGACGCAATCGGCCGGCCACCTGCTTCATCCCCTTGATCTGCGCGTTGCCGCCGACCCGCGACACCGAGATCCCCACGTTGATGGCGGGCCGGACCCCCGCGTAGAACAGGTCGGGCTCCAGGTAGATCTGGCCGTCCGTGATGGAGATGACGTTGGTCGGGATGTAGGCGGAGATGTCGTTGCCCTTGGTCTCCACGATAGGAAGTCCGGTGAGCGAGCCACCCCCGAGCTCGTCGGAGAGCTTGGCGCACCGCTCGAGCAGCCGAGAGTGCAGGTAGAAGACGTCGCCCGGGTAGGCCTCGCGGCCGGCCGGGCGGCGGAGCAGGAGCGAGATCTCGCGGTACGCCTCTGCCTGCTTCGACAGGTCGTCGAACACGACCAGGGCGTGCTCCCCCTTGTACATCCAGTGCTGCCCCATG
>Ga0184612_10000769_pt1 | contig 15055 bp, 15 predicted proteins | sample PLM3_60_coex_FD_133163 | JGI IMG/M metagenome (GOLD analysis project Ga0184612, IMG submission 133163) | Groundwater sediment microbial communities from an aquifer in East River, Colorado, USA - PLM3_60_coex | ecosystem: Environmental > Terrestrial > Soil > Riparian zone | place: USA: East... | reverse complement strand
TTATCGCGCGCGGCGCGCAAGATATCGGTTTGTTCATTGGCCATTTTCGCCTCCTGTTTCCGATGGCGGCCACAGCGCTACCTTCGCGGCTTTCCCGGGCGCTGTCACCCAAGAGATGCGGAGCTGTTCCGCTGGTGATGGTTGCCGCCGGAGCCGGTCCGTGGTCCGATCCCCGGCATGGACCATGACCGATCGACCGCCGCCGCCGACAAGCTGCAGGCCGCTCTCAACCACGACTTCGCCGGCTCCGACCAGGACTTGCCGCCTGGCTATGTCGGGGCGTGCCGCACCTGGTATGCCGGCCTGTCGGGTGCCGGGAAGCGCCAAGTGGAGTTAGCGCGGATCGCGATGGCGGCCGGCCGGGAAGGGGAGGCCGAACGGTTTGCCGCGGAGCTGCCGGCGGCGCCGAGGTTCCCGCTCTAAGACGGCCGCTAATTCGCCCCCCAGCCCGAGCGCATGCACACGTTTTGCTGCTCTTGTGGCGCACAATTTTGCGCGAGATTTTGCGCTGATTAGTGTCGCCGAAATCCATTGCCGTCACCACGGCATAGCCCGTTCCGGATGGCGGGTATATTGTGGGGTAGTCTCCTAATATCCTAGAAATATACAAGTAATTCCAATACTTACGGAAGTTCTCTGGCGGATGGGGTGGGATTCGAACCCACGAGGAGCTTGCACCCCTGCCGGTTTTCAAGACCGGTGCCTTCAACCGCTCGGCCACCCATCCCCAGGGAACGCGCGTTACATACACAGCCGCTCTACGATTGGCTAGGCCATGCGCAGTCCACCGGCAGCCAGCTTACAATCAATTGATTGCCTTTCGGGTCCAGCTACAATAGGTCGTAGATTCGCAATGCCGGACCCCAGACATGTCGGGAATACCGAAGCTCAGACTGTTCATCGCCGCCCTTGCTCTCGTCGCCCTGGCGGGGTGCACAAGCAAGACACCGAGCCAGGGCGCAAGCGCCGGCTACAAGGTAGGCAAGCCGTATCAGATCGCCGGCGTATGGTATTACCCCAATGTCGACTATGAATATGACGAGACGGGAATCGCCTCCTGGTACGGCCCGGGCTTTCACGGCAAGAGGACGGCGAGTGGCGAGGTCTACGATCAGAACGGCCTGACGGCTGCCCATCGCACATTGCCGATGCCAAGCCTTGTTCGCGTCACCAATCTGGTCAATGGGCGCCAGCTCACGCTCGAGGTTAACGATCGCGGCCCCTTTGCCCATGGCCGTATTCTCGATGTCTCCCGGCGTGCCGCTCAGCTTCTGGACTTCGAGCGCACGGGGACCGCCCGAGTACGCGTCGAGATCATGGCCGAGGAGAGCCGGCAGATGGCCTATAACGCCGGCGCGTACAAGTTGCCGCCCGCACAGGTCGGCAATTCCACCAGTTCGGCAGGATCCCAGACCGGCAGTCCGCAGGTCGCAGCGGCGCCGACGGGCAAGGTGGCGGAGGAACCCTTGGCTCCGTTACCCGGAACCCGGGCGGCCGCCCCAAAAGTCACCAAACCTGCGGCGTCGCCGCCGGCATCGGCAGTCGCCATCGAGGATAAGGTACTGGTCGGCAACCCGCAGCCTGATGGCAAAGTTACGAAGGTACCGATCAGGGCGACGAACATGTTTGTCCAGGCGGGGGCGTTTACCAATCAGAGCAACGCCAATCGGCTGCTGCGTCAGTTGGGGAAGTTCGGGCCGGCCCGGATCGTTCCGGTGATCGTGGACAACAGGAAGTTCTATCGTGTGCGGGTCGGACCGATTGCATCGCTGGCGGATGCTGACCGGATTCTGGGGCAAGTCGTGGATGCCGGAAACGACCAGGCCCGCATCGTCGTGGAGTAGACCGGAGACCGCTTCTGCGTTAACAGAATCTCGACAGATTTCGCTTCTATTCACCGATTGCTAACTATGACGGTCGTCAGGCGGCGACGCCTGCAGGTGATTCGGAGTGTTCTCCAGGAGATCGAGGGACAAAATGCTGATTCCTGTACTGAAACGAATTTCGATTGCCGCCATTGCGGCTGGCATAGTGGCGGTTGCCACAGGGAACGCTGGGGCCATGGACACGGTCGCAATCCAGGCGATCGTCGCCGACTACCAGACCGGGACTATTCTGTTCGAGAAGAATGCCGATGACCCCGTCCATCCGGCCTCGATGAGCAAACTGATGACCCTGGAGATCCTCTTCGAACGTCTGAAGAAGGGGCAGATCAGCATGAACGACACGTTCCCGGTTTCCGAACGGGCATGGGCGCATAACGAAGGGTCAACCATGTTCGTCGGCATCGACTCCCAGATCCGGGTCGAGGATCTGGTCCGCGGGATCGTCGTTCAATCCGGCAACGACGCCTGCATTGTCGTCGCCGAAGGGCTGGCGGGCACCGAAGAGGCGTTCGTTGAGTTAATGAACAAGCGCGGCGCCGAGCTTGGGCTGAAGGACAGCCACTTTCGCAATGTCCATGGCTTGGAGGACCCCAATCACAAGATGACTGCCAGGGATCTGCTCAAACTGGCCGAGCATATTTACCGCGAATATCCCGATTATTATCACTACTTCGCGGAAAAGGAATTCACCCACAGCGATATCAAGCAGCAGAACCGCAATCCGCTGATCTACAAGAACATCGGCGTCGACGGATTGAAGACCGGCCATCTCAGCGTTTCCGGCTATGGCGTCGTCATTTCGGCGCAACGAGATGGCCGCCGGATTTTTGCCGTTCTCCATGGCATGGAGGACGAGCAGCAGCGGTCTGACGAAGCCGCCAACGTGGTCGAGTGGGCCTTCCGCGAATTCAACAACTACGCATTGGCGAAACCGGGCCAGATCCTGGACGAAGCGCCGGTCTGGTATGGCAGCGACCCGACAGTGCCGTTGACGGTGGCCAGCGATCTAGTTGCCACCTTGCCACGCAGCGGACGGGACCAGGCGCAGATTAAGGTTATCTTCGACGGCCCCATTCCGGCGCCGATCGCACAAGGTCAGGAACTCGGCAAGATCGTCATCGAGGCCCCCGGTTACGGAAAGACCGAGGTTCCGCTGGTGGCCGCCGCCGCGGTCGAGCGGCAGGGTTTCATCGGCCGCGCCTTCACCAATCTGGAGTACTTCCTGTTCGGCATGTAGATAGAGAGCCGGCTGAACTTCGAGCGAGTGACGGCGGATGACAGCGAGCGCCGGCGGCCGCGGACGCTTCGTCACGTTTGAAGGCGGGGAGGGTGGCGGGAAGTCCACGCAATGTAAGCTGCTGCTTCCTTGGTTAAGGGAGCGGCGCATTGATGTTGTGGCCACAAGGGAACCCGGCGGATCGCCGGGAGCCGAACGGATCCGAGAGCTATTGGTAACTGGCGCCGCCGACCGATGGACGCCATTAACCGAAGTGCTGCTCCACTTTGCGGCGCGGCAAGATCATATCCAGCGCGTGATCGAACCAGCGCTTGCTGCCGGGCAGTGGGTGATCTGCGATCGGTTCTTCGACTCGACATTGGCCTATCAAGGGTATGGCCACGGCGTTGCCCTGAATTTTATTGAAACGCTGCGCCAGCAGATCATCGGCGAGACGCACCGGCCCGACCTCACGGTGATACTGGACTTGCCGGCGGCAGAGGGATTGCGCCGGTCCCAGAGCCGCGAGAATAGTGAACGACGGTATGAGTCGATGCCTGTCGAATTTCATGAACGCCTGCGCCGGGGATTCCAGGAGATCGCAGCGCGCGAGCCGCAACGCTGCACCCTGGTCGATGCGCAGCAGCGAGTTGACGTCGTACAAGAGGCAATCCGGCAATTGATTGGTAAACGCTTCGAGCTGGTGCAGTAGCCATGGCCGAGAAGGAAACCGACATCCTGGAGCCGCGCGAGAACAGCCATTTCCGCGCTCACGATCAAGCAGTCCAGGCGATCATGCACACCTGGTCGACGGGCCGCGTTCCCCATGCATGGTTAATCACTGGTCCGCGCGGCATCGGCAAGGCTACGCTGGCCTATCGGTTCGCCCGCTTGGCGCTGAGCGGACCTGGCGCAGAGCTGTTCGGCGGCACCGCGCCGAGCCTGGACCTCGATCCGGCTTCCCCGGTTTTTCGGCAAATTGCAGCCGGTGCCCATCCCGATCTTCTGGTCCTCGAACCGGGTTACGATGAGAAGAAGGATCGCCGGCGAACCGAAATAGTCGTCGATGATGTCCGGCGGGCAGTGGAGTTCATGCATTTGAAGCCGGCGCTGGGCGGCTGGCGCGTCGTGCTGGTCGACAGCGCCGATGAGATGAACCGGAACGGCGCCAATGCCTTGCTTAAGATTCTCGAAGAACCGCCCCGCGATGCTCTGCTGCTGCTGGTCAGCCATGCTCCCGGCAGTTTGCTGCCGACCATCCGATCGAGATGCCGGCGGCTCGAGCTCTCGCCGCTGAGCAGCGGGGCAATGGGAGAACTGATTCACCATTACCGGCGCGAGTTGGACGCAGCGCAGATCGGACGACTGAAGGAGATCGCCGGTGGGTCCATCGGACACGCACTGGCTATTGCCGGCGTCGGCGGGCTCGAGCTCTATGCGGAGCTCAACCGCCAACTCGCGGCGCTGCCGGGCTTGCCGATGGCGGAAATCCACGCATTTGCCGAAAAGGTCGGACGGCCAGGCGGCGACAGTCCGTTCGGGCTCGCGTCCGAACTGCTGCTCGGCTGGCTCGCGCAGGTCGTCCGCCAGCAGGCGACAGGCGATGCTCGGTTACCCGGAGGTACGGCGGTCGGCCGGGGCAGTCTTGAACAATGGCTGGTCCTGTGGGAAAAGATCGATAACCTGTTCAAGCGGACGGAGGCGGTCAATCTGGACCGCAAGCAGGTCTGGATCGGCGCCATGGTCGACATCGCCCAGTTGACGGCGGCGCGGTAACCTCAAGACATCGTTTACCGGAGTCAGTGCGGGTCAGCACCCGATGATGCGCCGGTGCGCGGGAGAGAGTCTGGCGTGCGTGACACCTACTATATAACGACGCCCATCTACTACGTGAACGACGCGCCCCATATTGGGCACGCCTACACGACTCTTGCCTGCGATGTCATTGCTCGATTCATGCGTCTTGACGGCAAGCAGGTGAAGTTTCTCACGGGCACCGACGAGCATGGCCAGAAGGTGGAGAAATCCGCGCAAGCCGCTGGGCTCGACCCGAAGGCGTTTACCGACAAGGTTTCGCAAAATTTTCGCGATCTCGCGAAGGCGATGAACTTCAGCAATGACGACTTCATCCGCACGACCGAAGAGCGGCATGTCAGGTCCTGCCAGGAATTGTGGCGCCGGCTTCTGGCGAACGATCAGATCTATCTCGGCAAGTATGCCGGCTGGTATGCCGTGCGCGATGAAGCCTTCTACGGTGAAGGGGAACTTCGGGACGAAGGCGGCAAGAAGATCGCACCATCAGGGGCGGTGTGCGAATGGGTCGAGGAGCCCAGCTACTTCTTTCGGCTCTCCACCTGGCAGCAGCCGCTGCTCGACTTTTATGAAAAGTATCCGGATTTCGTCGCGCCAACGTCGAGGCGGAATGAAGTCATCAGCTTCGTGAAGAGCGGGCTCGCGGACCTGTCGGTGTCGCGCACGACATTCAGCTGGGGCATCCCGGTGCCTGATGATCCCAAGCACATCATATATGTCTGGGTGGATGCGCTGATCAATTACATCACGGCTGCGGGATATCCGGATACGGCCAGCGATGGTTACCGTAAATACTGGCCGGCCGACCTGCACATGGTCGGTAAGGACATTCTGCGCTTTCACGCCGTCTATTGGCCGGCGCTCCTGATGGCGGCCGGCCTGCCAACGCCGCAGCGGGTGTTTGCCCATGGCTGGTGGACGAATGAAGGGCAGAAGATCTCCAAGTCGCTCGGTAACGTTATCGATCCGCACGAGTTGATTAAACATTTTGGGCTGGATCAGGTGCGCTACTTCCTGTTGCGGGAGGTGCCGTTCGGCAATGATGGCGACTTCTCCCGGCAAGCCATGATCAACCGGATGAATAACGATCTGGCGGACAAATTCGGCAATTTGTCTCAACGTATTCTCAAGATGATCCAGAAGAACTGCGACGCCAGGTTGCCGGCGCCGTCCGCTTTGACGGGCGAGGATCAGGAACTGTTGGGTGCCGCGGCTCAACTGCTAGGTGAGGTCCGCACTGAGATTCAACAGCAATCCTTCCACAAGGCGATGGACGCCATCTGGCTGGTGATCGCCGATGGCAATAAGTATGTCGACTCGCAGGCGCCCTGGACTCTCCGGAAGACCGGCGATCTGGCGCGGATGAACACCGTGCTCTATGTGGTAGCCGAATTGGTCCGGCAACTGGCGATCCTGTGTCAGCCTTTCATGCCGGAATCCTGCGGCCGCATGCTGGATCAACTCGCGGTGCCGCCGACGGAGCGGGCGTTCAGCGCGTTAACCAAGGCTCATGCGTTGAAGCCAGGCACGGCGTTGCCGGATCCGGCGGGCATTTTCCCGAAATTCGTGGATACGGGGGTCGCGGCCTAGAGCCGAGCAGGGCGTATGCTGGTCGATAGCCATTGCCATCTCGATTTCCCGGACTTCGAGGGCGAGCTCGACGCCATCATGGCGCGGGCCGCCGCGCGCGGCGTTCACACCATGGTAACCATCGGCACCAAGCTGCGGGAGTTCGACCGGGTGCGGGCGATCGCCGAACGGTTCGACAATGTCTATTGCACGGTGGGCGTCCATCCCCATGAGGCAGAAGCCGAGGATGCCGCCAGCATCGACCTGTTGGTTAAACTCTCCCAGCATCCGAAGGTGGTGGGCATCGGCGAGACCGGCCTGGACTTCTACTACAACCACAGCCCGCGAGACCGGCAGGCCAAGGTGTTCGACATGCATATCGAAGCGTCCCGCCAGACCGGGTTGCCGCTGATCATCCATTGCCGGGATGCCGATCCGGAAATGGCCCGGACTTTGCGGGCGGCGAGCGAGAAGGGGGCCGTCCCCGGACTTATCCACTGCTTCAGTTCGACCGTGGAGCTGTCCGCAGCCGCCCTGGAAGTGGGATTCTCGATTTCATTGTCGGGGATTGTTACGTTTAAGAATGCAGTGGAACTGCGTAAAATTGCAGAGAAAATTCCGATTGAGCGTATGCTGGTAGAAACCGACGCACCGTACCTGGCGCCAGTGCCGCACCGGGGCAAGCGCAACGAGCCGTCCTACGTGGCGGACACCGCCGTATTCATCGCCCAGCTCCGCGGCGTGTCGCCTGAAGCACTGGCTCAGCAAACCACGGATAATTTCTTCAAATTGTTCACGAAAACATCCCGGCCGGTTGGCCAGCTCGCGACCTGACCATGCGGATCACCGTTCTCGGCTGCGGCGGTTCGGGCGGCGTGCCGCTGATCAACGGCAATTGGGGCAGTTGCAATCCGGCAAATCCCAAGAACCGGCGCCGACGGGTGTCCGTGCTGGTGGAGGAGCAGGGCGCCAGCATCCTGATCGACACCTCGCCGGACCTCCGGCTACAGCTCCTGGACAACAACGTCCGGAAGATCGATGCGGTGCTCTACACCCATGACCATGCCGATCATTGCCATGGCATCGATGAGTTGCGGGGAATGAGCTACGACAAAGGCAGCCAGCCGATTGACGCCTTCGGGACGCCGGTAACCATGGCGGGATTGCGCCAGCGCTTCGGCTACATCTTCGATCAAGCCGAAGGCGGCCCCAGCGGCCTCTACCGGCCGGTGCTCCAGAGCCGGGAGATCGATGGCCCGTTCGAGGCGAAGGGTGTCCGGGTTGTGCCGTTCGAACAGGATCACGGATTCGGGTCAGTCACCACAGGTTACCGGATCGGTGGGTTCGCATATTCGACGGACGTGGTCGATCTACCGGCTGCCGCCAAGGCGGCACTGGCCGGTTTGGATCTCTGGATCGTGGACTGCCTCCGGTTCGAGCCCCATCCGACCCATGCCCATTTCGACCGGACGATCGCATGGATCTCCGAGCTGAAGCCGAAACGGACCATCCTGACGCATTTGAATCATATGATGGACTATGACGAGGTGGCGCGCCGTTGCCCGCGGGGGGTAGAGCCGGGATATGACGGGCTGGTTGTCGATCTCTGTTAGAGAAGGCGTGCAGCGCTATATATATAAGGACTCAGTCTCTGTATATCGCCCTGATATGGATAATATAATATTAATTCTCCATAATATACATTATGCGATAATCGGAAGGAGACGGCGGTGGCTTTCAATCGCCGCGAACGCTCGCTAACGTCCCGCCTCCCAATCTCAATCAGCAGGCAGCGGCCCATGAACAACGAAGGCTTGGAATCCGCGATCTTGCGTCTGGTGGACGTCATGGCCCGGCTCCGCAATCCCAAAGGCGGCTGTCCCTGGGACCTGGAACAGAACTTCGCGACCATCGCGCCCTATACCATCGAGGAAGCCTATGAGGTCGCCGACGCCATCGAGCGCCAAGACATGGCCGGCCTCCAGGATGAACTCGGCGATCTCCTCCTGCAGGTCGTGTTCCATGCGCGTATGGCCCAGGAGGCGAGTCAGTTCGACTTGAAGCAGGTGGCCGACGGCATATCCGAGAAGATGATCCGCCGGCATCCCCATGTGTTCGGCGACACCGTTGTCGCGAACTCCGACGCTCAAACCAAAGCCTGGGAGGAACATAAGGAGAATGAGAGAAGGGCGCAGGCCCTGTCATCAGGCAGGCGGCCCAGCGCCCTGGACGGTGTCGCTGTTGGCCTGCCGGCCCTGCTCCGGGCCCTGAAGCTGCAACGCCGGGCGGCGCGGGTCGGATTCGATTGGCCGGATGCCCGGGATGTGCTGGCGAAAATGCAGGAAGAATTGGATGAGATCCGGGCCGAGCTAGATGGTGGTGGCAAGCCCGAGCGCGTGTTGGACGAGGTCGGCGACCTGCTGTTCGTCTGCGCCAATCTGGCCCGTCACCTGGATGTAGACCCGGAGGCGGCCCTACGGCACGCCAACAGCAAGTTCGAGCGGCGGTTCCGCCATATCGAGGAGCGGCTGTCGGGGAAGGACCGGAGCCTGGCGGATGCCACCCTCGATGAGATGGAAGCCCTCTGGCAGGAAGCGAAGAAGTCCGAGGCTGGCGCCAAATAGGTTAGGCGGCCCTAATCGTTGGCCAGCAGGTGGATCAGGCTGGATGTGTCCCACCGTTTGCCGCCCCTCGCCTGCACCTGGGCATAGAACTGATCGACCAGCGCGGTGACCGGCAGGCGGGCGCCGTTGCGCTTGGCCTCCGCGAGACAGATCGATAAATCCTTGCGCATCCAATCGACGGCAAAGCCGAAATCGAACTTGCCTGCGAACATGGTGCTGGCGCGGTTTTCCATCTGCCAGGATTGGGCCGCGCCCTTGGAGATCACGTCGATCAGGATCTTGCCGTCCAGACCTGCCTTCATGGCGAAGTTGATGCCTTCGGAAAGCCCCTGCACCAGCCCGGCGATGCATATTTGGTTCACCATCTTGGCCAGCTGGCCTGAACCGGTCGGCCCCATCAGCGCACAGGCGCGGGCGTAACTGTCGATCACCGGCTTGGCGCGGGCGAAGACATCAGGTTCGCCGCCGACCATCACAGTCAGCTTGCCGTTCTCCGCCCCGGCTTGTCCGCCGGAGACGGGCGCATCCAGGAAATCGACCCCCTGCCCCTTGGCCTTAGCGGAAATCTCCCGCGCCAACTCGGCTGACGCCGTGGTGTGATCGACGAGAATGGCGCCGCGCGCCATGCCGGCGAGCACTCCCTTGTCGCCATAGACCACCGAACGCAGATCGTCGTCATTGCCGACACAGGTGAACACGATCGACGCGTCCTTACCCGCATCAGCTGGCTGCGGGGCCGCGCGGCCGCCATGCTTTGCCGCCCAGGTATCAGCCTTGTTGGCGGTCCGGTTGTAGACCGTGACCTGATGCCCCGCGGCCGCGAGGTGGCCCGCCATCGGAAAGCCCATGACTCCCAGTCCGACGAAGGCGACTTTCTGCTTTTCGCTCATTGATGCGTCCTTTCAATTCAATTGTCACGGGATGCTAACGCCCAGCCGCTGGTCTCACAATTCAGCGGTGTCGCCCAGCAGCGTCCAGTGAATTTCCTGCCAGGCCGCTTCGCTCGGCGCCACCAACAGGCCGGGCCGAAACATATCGGCGGGAATGTAGGCGTCGCCTTTGTCGATGTAACCGGCATGGCCGCCGGCTTCGCGGTGCAACAGCACCCCGGCGGCGTGATCCCAAGGCATCAGTTTGGTAAAGAGCGAGAAGTGGAGATCGCCCAGGAGCAAGCGCCAATATTCAATGGCCGCACTGCGGCTACTCCGAACCGCCCGAACATGATCGCGGCGCTGTAGGATGCGCCGATTGTACCGTGGATCGCCGAACGTCCCGGCCAACAGGGTTCCGGTCATAGCGGCGGCCGCCTGCGGTGGCTCCTTCAGCTTCACCCGCGCGCCTTCCATCCAAGCGCCGCCGCCCGCCTCCGCCACAACGGTAGCACCGGTCACCGGGCGGTGAATCCAACTGGCAATCAACTCGCTCTTTTGCGCCAGGCAGACCATAACCGCGAACTCGCTCCGGCCTTCGATAAAATTTGTCGTACCGTCGATGGGATCGATGATCCAGACATGGTCTTCGCCGCGCAGGCGATCCAGCAGCGCGGCATCGGCTGCGACGGCCTCTTCGCCGACCACCGTGGAACCCGGCATCATTACGCTTAACGCCGCCGTCAAGCGCTCCTCTGCCGCACGATCCGCGATCGTCACGAGATCGCCGGCCGCCTTCTCGATGATGTGACCCGGCTCCAGCTTGCGAAACCACGGCATGATCTCCACAGCGGCGACATCGGCTATCAGCCGCGAGACTTCTTCCGGATTCAGGTTCATGAATTCTTGGGCAGCTATGGCTGCGGCGATTGCTGTTTTCGCCGCTGCATCTGTTCGAAACGGCTGAGATCGGGCGCCGACAGCCGCACCGAGAGATAGGAGTAGTCGTCGTCGTCGTGGCGGCTGACCACCTCGCCATGATCATACAGCCAGGCAATCGTACCGCCATCGCCGTGGGCAAGCTGCACATCGATCATCGTCTGCCGCCGGCCTATGGAGTCGTCGATCAGGCGCAGCAGATCGTCGCACCCCTCTCCGGTCAGCGCTGAAATCGGCACCAGCAGGGGATCGCGTGCGGCCTGCTCGGCAATCTGCTGCCGGAGTTCGGGCGTGGCCTGATCGAGCTTGTTAAGAACCTGGATCAGCCCGCGGTCCACATGCTCGCCGATGCCGAGGTCGCGCAGCACGCCCTCCACGTCCTGCTGCTGCAGTGCCGTGTCGGGATGGGAGATATCCCGGACATGGAGGATGATGTCAGCCTCCAATACCTCTTCGAGCGTGGCGCGGAAGGCGGCAATCAAATCCGTGGGCAGATCCGAGATGAAGCCGACCGTGTCGGATAGGATGATCTCCCGGCCAGATGGCAGGCGCACCGCGCGCATGGTCGGATCGAGCGTGGCGAACAGCACATCCTTGGCAAACACATCCGCCTGGGTCAGGCGATTGAACAGGGTCGACTTCCCGGCGTTGGTGTAGCCCACCAGGGCCACGACGGGATAAGGCACGCGCTGCCGCGCCTTCCGGTGCAGGCCGCGGGTGCGCCGGACATCCTCCAGGTCGCGCTTGATCCGGATAATCCGCACGCCGATCAACCGCCGGTCGATTTCCAGCTGGGATTCGCCGGGGCCGCCGATGAAACCGAAGCCGCCGCGCTGCCGCTCCAAGTGGGTCCAGGACCGCACCAGCCGGCTGCGCTGATAGGTCAGGGCCGCCAGTTCGACCTGCAGCTGACCCTCCCGGGTACGCGCCCGCTCGCCGAAAATCTCAAGGATCAGGCCGGTTCGGTCGATGACCTTGCACTTCCACTCCTGCTCCAAGTTGCGCTGCTGAACCGGACTGACAACGGCATCGATCACGGCAAGCTCGATATGGCTGTCCTCGATCAGGTCGCGATAAGTCTCGACCGCGCCGCCGCCGATCAGGGTGGCAGGCCGGTACCGGCTCAGGCGGACAATCGCGGCATGGACGACTTCCAGGCTGATGGCCGCGGCGAGGCCGACCGCCTCCGCCAGCCGCGCTTCAGGCGAACGTCCCTTCCCCGCGTCCTGCCGCAGGACCGGGCTGAGAATCAGTGCGCGACCGGAAGTCGATGATGCGCCGTTGCGAGCGACGCTGTGACCGTTGGGCGGAGACGCGCTCAACTCATCCCTCTTCGCCCTCTTTCGCCCCCTCGAAGAGCTGGATCGGGCCGGCCGGCATGACCGTTGAGATGGCATGCTTGTAGACCAGCTGAGAGTGGGCATCACGGCGCAGAAGCACCGAGAAGTTGTCAAACCACGTGACGATCCCCTGCAGCTTCACCCCATTCACCAGGAAGATTGTCACGGGGGTTTTGTTCTTGCGGATGCTGTTCAGGAATATGTCCTGAACATTCTGAGATTTTTCTCCAGCCATCGGCTCCCCTCGTTGTTCGATGTTATCGGGGCCTGGTTTCTTATAGGGCCTCCCCTGGCGGGGGCCGTCAACCTACCCTCTCAAAGTACCGGTTACACAACAACAATTCAGGCGGAAAGGCAAACAGTCGTCAAGAGGCGAGCAAATCCGTCGCAGTCAGCCACGTGATGCGCAGGCACTGCCGCTGCAGCCTCCGCCGACGGCAGCTCGTGATTCACGAGAATGCCGGTGCAACCGCTGTTGCGGGCGCAGAGCATGTCGATATCGGTGTCGCCGATGAACCAGACATCCGGCCCGGCGGCGATACCGCTCTCGCCCAGGGCCAGATGGACCGGATCGGGCGACGGCTTGTCGCGCGGCGCGTCCGTGGCGCCGACGATCTTGCGAAAGCGCGGGCTCCAGCCGAGATGCTCGACCTCCTGGCGCAGGTTGGGACCCGTCTTGTTGCTGACGATACCGAGGTAAAGGCCCAGATCCTGCGCTACATCGAGCATGCTGCCGGCGGCGGGCATCGCCGCCAGATGCTCGAGATGGATGCGCTCGTAGGCCGTCAGATAGGTCGTCAAGGCGAAGTCGGCCTGCTCGGCGAACAGTTGCGGAAACGAATCGCGCAGTGAAGATTTGACGCGGGTCCGGCACTGCTGGACCGTCCACGGATCTCGGCCGAGCGCAGCCAGCGTCGCGTTCATGGCGGCATGGATGGCGCCCCAGTTTTCGGCCAGGGTACTGTCCCAATCGAACAGCAGCGCGCGGGGCCGGGGCAAGCGCAGTGTCGGCGAGCCAGAGCTATTGGGCGACATAGGTCAGGAAAATCTCGCGCAGCTTGCGCGTCAATGGGCCGGGTTTGCCATCGCCGATACGGGCGTCGTCGATCTGCGTCACCGGCAGGACCAGGGATGTGCTGCTGGTCAGAAAGGCCTCCGCCGCGGCTCTTGCCTCGGCGACGGCGAATGGACGCTGCTCGAAGACGTAGCCGTCAGCGGCGATGAGCTTGAGGAGGGAGCCGCGTGTAATGCCGGCAAGAATGGCCGAGCTCAACTGGCGCGTGACGACTCGCTTGTCCGCGGTCACGATCCAGGAGTTGGTGGAGGTGCCTTCGGTCACCATGCCGTCCTTGTCCACCATCCATGCTTCAAAGGCGCCACTCTCCTGCGCCTGCTGCTTGCCCAGGACATTGGGAAGAAGAGCGATCGATTTTATGTCGCAGCGAGCCCAACGGATATCCGGGATCGTGACGACGCGGGCGCCCTGTTCGAGGAGCTGCGCCGAGGGCCCCCGAAACTGCTTGGTCGTCACCACGATGGCAGGCGCCGCCGCCTTCGGGAATTTGTGATCGCGCGGTGCGACGCCGCGGGTAACCTGCATATAGACGATGCCGGAAGTCACGCCGTTGCGGCGGACGAGTTCGCGGCAGATATATCGAAGCGCGCCGCGCGAACGCGGCGCCGCAATGCGAAGCTCCCGTAGCGAATATTCCAAGCGGTCCAGATGGGGTTCCTCGTCGACCAGGCGGCCGCCGATGACGGGCACGACTTCATAGACCCCGTCGGAAAGCTGATAGCCCCGATCCTCGATATGAACGTGGGCATCGCGATGGGCGACATAGCGTCCATTGACATAGGCAAGACGGGGCACGGAGACTACACCTCGGAGGTCGAGCGGGGCTGAGTTTTCATCGCAAGCCTCGCATCAAGGCTTTTCTTCGGGCGACGCCGAACGGTCATTGGGCGTCAGGCCGAGCGAACGCAGCTTGCGGTACAAAGCCGATCGTTCCATGCCGATGAAGGCCGCCGTTTTCGCCACATTGCCGTCGAACCGGGTCACCTGCGCTTCCAGGTACTGGCGCTCGAAAAGCTCGCGCGCTTCGCGCAAGGGCACCGCCATGATTTCGCCATCCAGCCGATTCGGCCGACTGCTATCCGACATGGCGCCGATAACGCCGGTGATGGCGTCGGCGCGGATCGCCTCGCCGGGATCGCCGGGCGCCATGATCAGCATGCGCTCGATGACATTGCGGAGATCGCGCACATTGCCGGGCCAGTCGTGGGACATCAGCACGGCCATGGCGTCCTCGCCGATCATCCGGGGCTGCAAGCCCTGGGTCTCCGAAAGCCGCGATACGAAATAGCCGGCAAGGATCGGAATGTCCTCGCGCCGCTGGCGCAGCGACGGCACGGGTATCGGCACGACATTGAGGCGGTAATAGAGATCCTGCCGGAAATGGCCGTCGTTCATCTCCCGCTGCAGGTCGCGGTTGGTGGAGGCGATGACACGCACATCGACGGAGACCTTGTCCTTGCCGCCGACGCGGTGAAAGGTCTGGTCCTGCAACACCCGGACAATCTTGCCCTGGGTCTCAAGCGGCATATCCGCGACCTCATCCAGCAGCAACGTTCCGCCATGCGCATGCTCGAAGGTGCCGATCTTCGCGGAATTGCCGGGGCCGTCCGCGGCGGCCTCGCTGCCGAACAGCTCCATTTCAAAGCGTTCCGGCTGCAATGTTGCGCAGTTCAGAACGACGAAGGGTCCATCGGCGCGTTTCGATCGCTGATGAATCATCCGGGC
>Ga0184612_10000768_pt1 | contig 15076 bp, 11 predicted proteins | sample PLM3_60_coex_FD_133163 | JGI IMG/M metagenome (GOLD analysis project Ga0184612, IMG submission 133163) | Groundwater sediment microbial communities from an aquifer in East River, Colorado, USA - PLM3_60_coex | ecosystem: Environmental > Terrestrial > Soil > Riparian zone | place: USA: East... | reverse complement strand
TCTCCAGTCCGGGTCAGACGAACTTCTGCGCGGCGAGGAACTCGGCCAGCCTGACGCCGCCGTCGCCCTCGTCGGTCACGACCTCGCCGGCCGACCGCGGCGGCCGCCTCGTGACCTCCTCGACCACCGACCACGCCGCCGAGAGACCCACATCGGACACCTTCACCCCCAGGTCTGTCAGCGACCAGGTGTCGAACGGCTTCTTCTTGGCGGCCATGATCCCCTTGAACGACGGGTACCTCGGCTCGTTGATCTGGTCGGTCACTGACACGATCGCGGGCAGCGGGGCCTCGACCGTCTCCGATGCCGCATCGCCGTCGCGCCGCCCGGTCACCGTGCGGCCCTCCACCGTGAGCTCGCCGACGAACCCGACGTGCGGCAGCCCGAGCCGCTCGGCCAGCATGGCCGGCACGACGCTCATACTGCCGTCGGTCGAGGCCATACCCGTCAGCACGAGGTCGACGTCGCCGACCTTCTCGATCGCCTTCGCGAGAACCAGCGATGTCGCCACCGCGTCGGACCCGTGCAGGGCGTCGTCGACGACGTGCACGCCTGCGGACGCGCCCATCTGCAGGCCCTTGCGAACCGCGTCGGCGGCCCGCTCCGGGCCCATCGTCAGCACGACGACCTCGCCATCACCCGACTCGGCGATGGTCAGCGCCTCCTCGACCGCGTATTCGTCCAGCTCGGAGAGTATGCCGTCGACATTGGCCCGATCGGTGGTGTTGTCGGACTCGGCGAACGTCCGGTCCGCCGTCGCGTCGGGTACGTGTTTCACCAGGACGACGATCTTCATGGCCGGTTGCCGACCTCCTGTGCGGGTCATGTGGAGCGGTCGCGCACGCGCGCTGCACCGCTCGAGGGTCTACGCCAGCCTGCCATCCTGCCCCCGGATCCGAGGATCCGGGTGTCACCATCGCCGCATGTCGTTGCCTGTGACCGGCGAGCGCACCGTGCCCGGGCTTCCCCACGAGAACTACTGGTTTCGACGGCACGAGGCGGCATATGTCGCGCTCGCACCGCGGTGTGCGAACGCCCGCGTGCTCGAAGCCGGCTGCGGCGAGGGGTACGGCGCAGGCGACGCGCAGGCCGCCGGCGCGACGGCTGTCGTCGCCCTGGACTACGACGCCGTGGCGGTCGCGCACGCACGTCGCAGGTACGGCGTGCCGACCGTCCAGGGCAACCTGGTGGACCTGCCGTTCGCGGATGGCGCGTTCGACATGGTGCTGGGCCTCCAGACCATCGAACACCTCTGGGACCAGCCGCAGTTCGTCGCGGAGTGCGCCCGGGTCCTCCTGCCCGGCGGCCTGCTCGCGCTGACGACGCCGAACCGGCTCACGTTCCCGCCGGGCAATGCATTCCACGCTCGTGAGCTCGACCCGGCCGAGCTGGGGGCCCTCGTCGAGGGCGGAGCGTTCCGGGTCGAGTCCATGTGGGGGCTCCGGCACGGTGAGCGGATCGTCGCCCACGAGCGCCGGCACGGCGACATCGTGGCCGCCCAGCTCGCCTCGGAGCCAGAGCGCTGGCCGGACCATCTCTCGACCTTCGTGGCCGGCCTCACAGCTGCCGACTTCGTCACGGACCCGGACGACATCGACTCAGGTCTCGACCTCTGCCTCGTGGCCGTCCGGATCTGACGCCGGGCGGCGACCCGCCGACTCCGCTGGAGGCCGGCCGGCCACTCGGGAGCGAAGCACTCTGGCGGGGACACCGCCCGCGACGCGGTCGTCGGGAATCTCGCCGCGGACGACAGCGTGCGCCGCGATCACGCAGCCGCGGCCGATCACCGACCCCCGCAAGATGCTGACCTTCACGCCGACCCAGCAGTCCGGGCCGATCCGGACCGGGGCCTTGACGATGCCCTGGTCCTTGATCGGCGTCATGAGGTCGTCGAAGCGATGGTCGAAGTCGGTGATGTAAACCGAGTCGGCGACGAGCGTCCGGGCGCCGATCTCGATGTCGAGGTAACAGTTGACGGTGTCGTCACGCCCGAAGACGACCTTGTCACCCACCCGGAGCGTGCCCTCGTGTGCCCGCAGCCGGCATGCGTCGCCCATGTGCACCCAGCGGCCGAGCACGACCCGTCCGTACCCCGGGCGGGCGACGATCTCGACCCGGCGGCCCAGGAAGACCATGCCCTCGGTCACGACGTCGGGATGCAGCAATCGGAGCCGGAACAGGCGCCAGTAGCGGACCAGGTACCAGGGCGTCCACGCGCGGTTGCGGACGACCCAGGCCAGGCTCGCCGCGGTCAGGAACCGAGCCTGCCGGGGGTCGCGTCGTCGCACCGGGTCACCGTAGCGACGCCGGCCCGCCGACCGAACACCGAACGGATCGCGTCCGGACACGTCGTCGTCCGGCTTCCGTTCGGTAGGGGACGGCTCGGCCACCGTCGCCTAGCCTGGTCGGACCCCGGTCACCGACACGTTGTAGAACAGCTCGTCGGGCACGACCTTCGCGAGCACGCGGTCGAGGGCCGACAGCCGACGCCAGCCGTGGTAGGCGAACATCGCCCAGCGCCAGCCCAACCGGTCCGGATTGACGGCGTACTCGAGTGTGCGGGCCGGCCAGCCGAACCACGCCGCGGTGAGCTCCTCGGTCACGGTGCGGACGTCGGTGGCGCCGGCACGCTCCACGGTTCGGGCGAGCGCGTCCGGGTCGAACGTATGCAGGTCGACGACCGCCTCGAGCGCGGCCGCACGCGAGGACTCGTCGAGCTCCTCCTCGGGCCGCGCCCAGCGCTTCCGCACCAGCGGCAGCCGGGTCGCGCGGGTTGCGGCCCACCAGGCGGCACGCGAGAGTCGGCGGGCCACGTAGTCGCCGTACCGGGTGGGCTCTCCGCAGATCACGACCCTGCCGCCGGGCCTGAGCACGCGGAGCATCTCGTGGAAAGCCTGCTCGACGTCGGGCAGGTGGTGGATCACCGCGTGCCCGACGACAAGGTCGAATGTCGCGTCCTCGTAGGGAAGGCCCTCGGCGTCGGCGACGCGGCCCTCGATCTCGAAGCCGAGCAGATCCGCGTTGCGCTTGGCGGCGGCAACCATGCCGGGCGAGATGTCCGTGACGTGGACCTCGTCGAGAACGCCGGCCTGGCGGAGGTTGAGCGAGAAGAACCCGGTCCCGGCGCCGATCTCGAGGGTCTTCTCGTACGGCCACCCGGCCGTGCCTGCGATCGCCATGAACCGGTCGCGGGCGTAGTCGACACAGCGCTGGTCGAAAGAGATCGACCACTTCGCGTCGTAGCTGTCGGCTTCCCAGTCGTGATAGAGCACCTGGGCCAGCTTGGTGTCGTGCCAGGCGTGTTCGACGTCGTCCTCGGTGGCAGCGCGTGCCATGGCGCTAGCGTCCAACGAAGCGTGCCTTGCCGGGGCCGTTCTCGACGAACGAGCGCAGGCCGATCGCGCGGTCCTCGGTCGCGAACAGGGCGGCGAACTGCTGGCGCTCGATCTCCAGGCCGGTATCGAGGTCAGCCTCGACACCACGGTCGACCGCCTCCTTGGCCGCCCGGAGGGCGTACGCGGGCCCATGGGCGAACCGGGCGGCCCAGCCCCGTGCGGTCGGGTAGACGTCGGCGGCCGGAACCACGCGGTCGACCAGCCCGATCCGCAGGGCCTCGTCGGCGCCGACGAACCGGCCGGTGTAAATCAGGTCCTTGGCCCGCGACGGCCCGACGAGGCGCGAGAGGCGCTGCGTGCCGCCCGCGCCCGGGATGATCCCGAGCAGGATCTCCGGCTGGCCGAGCTCGGCGTCGTCGGCGGCGATCCGGATGTCGCACGCGAGCGCCAGCTCGCAGCCGCCGCCCAGCGCGTATCCCGTCACGGCCGCCGCCGTCGGTTTCGGGATCCGGGCGACCGCCGTGAAAGCGGCCTGCAACGGCCCGGAGCGGTCGACCATGTCGGCGTACGAGAGCTCGGCCAACTCCTTGATGTCCGCTCCGGCCGCGAACACCTTCTCGCCGCCGTAGACGACGACCGCGCGGACGTCCTTGCGATCGGCGGCCTCGCGCGCCGCATCGAGCAGCTCACGCTGCACCTGCGCGTTCAGAGCGTTCATGGGCGGACGATCCAGATGGATCGTCCCGACGCCGTCGTCGACCTCCAGCCTGATGAACTCGCCCACGTCCTCGACCCTCCCGACTCGCCGACCGAACCCTGCGGAGGCTAGTCGACGCGCCCCGCCGGGGTAGTTTCGACATGGAGGCGAGAGGGGAAGGCGACACGATGGAGTACCGCAGACTCGGACGGCTCGGGCACCAGAGCTCGGTTCTGATCTACGGCGCCGCAGCGGTCTCGGACGTGCCGCAGGAGGTCGCCGACCGCTCCTTCGACGAGGCGCTCCAAGCCGGGATCAACCACTTCGACGTTGCGGCCGGCTACGGCGAGGCGGAGTTGCGGCTCGGCGCGTCGATACACCGGTTCCGGGACCGCATCTTCCTCGCCACCAAGACCGGAGAGCGGACCGTCGACGACGCGTGGCGGCAGATCAACGCGTCGCTCGAACGCCTCCGGACCGACCGCGTCGACTTGATCCAGCTGCACGCGATCGGCGACCTCGAGGAGCTCGACAAGGCCACGGCCACCGACGGCGCCCTGAACGCCGCGGTGCGTGCGCAGGAGGAGGGCCTGGTCGGAGCCGTGGGCATCACCGGCCACGGCCACGAGGCGCCCGCGACTCACCTGGAGGCGCTTCGCCGCTACCCGTTCGCGACCGTGCTGACGCCGATCAACCCGGTCCTGGCGCGCGATGCCGACTACCTGCGCGACTACGAGGCGCTCGTCGAGGAGGTCCAGCGCCAGGACGCCGGACTGATGATCATCAAGACCGTCTCCCAGCGGAACTGGCCCGACGGCGCGGAGAAGACCTACACAACCTGGTACGAGCCGCTCGACGAGCAGCGCAGCATCACCGCGGCCGTGGCGTGGGTGCTCTCCCACGACGAGGTCACCGGCATCGCGACGCCGAGCGACGTTCGCCTGCTGCCGCTCCTCGTCCGCGCGGAGCAGGAGCGGCACACGCTCGGCCGCCACGACGCCGAGACAGCGCTGCGCGACGAGCCCGACTACTCGTCGCCGTTCATAGCGATCCCGTTCTGACCCCGCCCTTCGCTACGCGACACCCCGGTTGCCGCAGCCGACCGCCGCCGTCGACGACAATGCACCGGTGACGGACCTGCAGAGACCCTGGCCCGGCCACTGGGCACCGCTCGGCGCCACGCCCGACGCGGAGGCGACCAACGTAGCGCTGTGGGCTCCCAAGGCCGAGCGCGTCGAGGTCTGCCTGTTCGACGAATCCGGCCACGAGACCCGGGTGGCCCTCGCGGATCGGACCTTCGACGTGTGGCACGGCCGCCTTCCGGGCGTCGGTCCCGGTCAGCGATACGGCTTCCGGGTGCACGGCACGTGGGACCCTGCCAACGGGCGCCGGTTCGACCCCGGCAAGCTGCTCGTCGACCCATACGCCCGTGCGGTCACCGGGGACGTGATCTACGACCGGGCTGTCTTCGCTCCTGGCGAGGACTCCGGACCGTACGTCCCCAGGTCTGTGGTCGTCGGCGCCGACGGCTTCGACTGGGGACCCGACGCGCGGCCACGGGTTCCGTGGGCGAACACGGTCGTGTACGAGTTGCATGTCCGCGGCTTTACCAAGCGGCACCCCGACATCCCCGACGAGCTGCGCGGCACGTATGCCGGCCTGGCTCAGCCGGCGGCGATCCGGCACCTGCTGGACCTCGGCGTGACGACCGTCGAGCTGATGCCGGTCCACCATTTCGTCAGCGAGCCCCAGCAGATCGAACGAGGCCAGATCAACTACTGGGGCTACAACACCCTCGCGTTCTTCGCCCCGCATGCTGGATACGCCGCCGCCGGATCGCTCGGCCAGCAGGTCACGGAGTTCAAGGCGATGGTGCGCGCGCTCCACGAGGCCGGGCTCGAAGTGGTGCTCGACGTTGTCTACAACCACACCGCCGAACAAGGGCCGACCGGGCCTCCGCTCTCGTTTCGCGGTATCGACAACCCTGCCTATTACCGGCTCGACGCCGCTCACCCGGACCGATACGACGACTACACCGGGTGCGGCAACACCGTGAACGTCGCCCATCCGCACGTCCTGCGGCTGGTGATGGACTCGCTTCGTTACTGGGTCGACGAGATGCACGTCGACGGTTTCCGCTTCGACCTGGCCGCCGCGCTGGCCCGGTCGATGCACGACGTCGACATGCTGGGCTCGTTCATGACCGTCATCGAACAGGACCCGGTCCTGCGAGAGGTCAAGCTGATCGCCGAGCCGTGGGACGTGGGTCCGGGGGGCTACCAGGTCGGCGAGTTCCCACACCTATGGACCGAATGGAACGACAAGTTCCGGAACACGGTGCGTGACCACTGGCGCGGCCAGGCACCGGGTGTGCGAGACGTCGCATACCGGTTGTCAGGCTCGTCCGACCTCTACGCGGACGACGGCCGCCGCCCGTATGCGTCGATCAACTTCGTCACCGCCCACGACGGGTTCACGCTGCGCGACCTGGTTTCGTACGACCGCAAGCACAACGAGGCCAACGGCGAGCACAACCGCGACGGGACCGACGACAACCGGTCGTGGAACCACGGCGTCGAGGGCGAGACATCGGACCCCGCGGTGCTCGAGCTCCGGCGCCGGCAGTTGCGGAATCTTCTGACGACGCTACTGCTCTCGACGGGCGTGCCGATGCTCGTCGCCGGTGACGAGATGGGCCGCACCCAGCGCGGCAACAACAACGCCTATTGCCTCGACGACGAGACGACCTGGGTCGACTGGTCGCTGCGTGAGGAGTACGGCGACCTGCTGTCGTTCGCCCGCGCTCTGCTCGCGCTGCGCCACGAGCACCTTGTCTTCCGGCAGCGACGCTTCTTCGAGGGCCGCCCCGTCGTCGACGGAGGTCGCAAAGACCTCGCGTGGTTCGCACCCTCGGGCACGGAGATGACCGACCAGGCGTGGCTCGACGAGTCGCTTCGGACACTCGGCATGTTCCTCGCCGGCGACGGGATCCGCTCCCGCGACCCCCACGGCGAGCGAATCGTCGGCGACTCGTTCCTGCTGTGGATGCACGCCGGCGCCGACCCCACCGCGGTGACATTGCCGGGTGGAGGCTGGGCCGAGCGCTATGCGGTCGTGCTCGACACGTCCCGTGCGGTGCAGGAAGCAGCTCTCGCCGGGTACGCAGCAGGAGACTCGGTCACCGTGCAGAGCCGGAGTTGCCTTCTGCTCCATGCCAGCCCCTGATGCTTGTCCCAGCCGCGCGCAGAGCGCCGGAGTCGCGCCTACTACTTGGGGAGCACGGCGAGGCCGAGCTCCGCGGGGCTTGCGAGGCGGTCGTGGCGCGGGACGACGCGCACCGTGTAGCCGAACGCGCCGGTGCGCTGCAGCGTCACCTCCCCGTCGAAGCGGTACCGACCGTGCTCGTAGGACTCGGCCACGTCCAGCGACGTGGCTCGAGGATCACGGAGCTGGTCGGACTCGTCGACCCGGCCGTGCACGACCTGCACGTCCACGTCGTCGGGTGAGAGCGACCCTAGTGACACGAAGGCGCGTAGCTGCACCGACTGGCCCATCTCGAAGGCATCCGCCTCGGACGAGCTCTCGACATGCTCGATGGTCACGCCACCCCATGCGTCGCGCACCCGCGCCTTCCACGAGGCCAGCTCCTTGGCCCCGTCGAAGTCGTGGTTGAGCGCCCGGCCCGACACCGCGGCCGGGCGATACAACAGCTCCACGTAGTCGCGAACCATCCGGCTGGCCTGCACCTTCGGACCGAGCATGGTCAGCGTCTGCCGGAGCATCTCCAGCCACCGCCGGGGCACCCCGCCGGCGTCCACGTCGTAGAAGCGCGGCGCGACCTGCTGCTCGACGATGTCGTACAGCGCCGCCGCCTCGAGCTCGTCGCGGTGGTCTGCATCCTCGACCCCTTCGGCCGACGGGATCGCCCAGCCGAACTCCGGCCCGAACCACTCGTCCCACCAGCCGTCCCGGATCGACAGGTTGAGCGCGCCATTCAGGGCCGCCTTCATCCCAGACGTGCCGCACGCCTCGTACGGCCGCAGCGGGTTGTTCAGCCACACATCGCAGCCCGGAAAGAGGAGTTGGGCCATGGCGATGTCGTAGTCCGGCAGGAACACGATCCGGTGCCTGATCTCTGGGTCGTCGGCGAAGCGCACCATCTCCTGGATCAGCCGCTTGCCGCCGTCGTCGGCCGGGTGCGCCTTGCCGGCGATGACGATCTGGACTGGACGCTCCGGGTGGCGCAGCACCCCTCGCAGCCGGTCCGGGTCGCGCAGCATGAGGGTGAGCCGCTTGTACGAAGGCACCCGCCGCGCGAAGCCGATCGTAAGGATGTCCGGGTCAAGCACGCCGTCAACCCAGCCGAGCTCGGCTTCGCTGGCGCCACGCTGGCGGAACGACTCACGTAGCCGCCGCCGGGCCTCGGCCACCAGACCCTCGCGCAGAGTCCGTTTGGTCGCCCAGATCTCGGCGTCTCGCACCTTGGCGACGGCCTGCTCCCAGCCTTCTCCTCGCTCGACCAGGCCCGCTCCACCCGCGCGGCGGGCGAGGCGCATGACCTCGGGAGCCACCCAGGTCGGGGCGTGCACGCCGTTGGTGACCGACGTGATCGGCACCTCGTTCTGGTCGAACGCGGGCCACAGCCCGGCGAACATCTCGCGGCTGACCTGACCGTGCAGCTTGCTGACGCCGTTGGCACGCTCCGCGAGCCGCAGGCCCATAACGGCCATGTTGAACACCTCGCGGTCCCCCCCGGGGTAGTCCTCGGCGCCCAACGCCAGGATCCATTCGACCGGCATCCCCGGGGATGCGTTGTCGCCGCCGAAGTACTGCTGGATCAGCTCGCGCGGGAACCGGTCGATTCCCGCCGGCACGGGCGTGTGCGTGGTGAAGACGGTGCCCGAGCGGGCCGCCTCGAGCGCCGCGTCGAGGTCGAGGCCGGCGTCCTCGGTGAGCTCGCGGATGCGCTCGAGCCCGAGGAAGCCCGCATGTCCCTCGTTGGTGTGGAATACCTCCGGGGCCGGCGTGCCGGTGACCCGGCTGTACTCGCGCAGAGCGCGTACGCCCCCGATGCCGAGAAGCATCTCCTGCAACAGCCGGTGCTCCCCTCCCCCGCCGTAGAGGCGGTCGGTGACCTCTCGCTCCGCCGGCCCGTTCTCCTCGATGTCGGAGTCGAGCACCAGCAGCGGCACCCGGCCGACCTGGGCGATCCACACGGCCGCCGCCAGATGCCGGCCACCCGGCAGGCCGACGTGGATGCGTACCGGCGAGCCGTCGGTGTCCCGCAACAGAGCGACCGGCAGGTTGTTGGGGTCCACCAGCGGGTAGCGCTCCTGCTGCCAGCCGTCGCGCGACAGCGACTGCACGAAGTAACCGTGCCGGTACAGAAGGCCGACGCCCACGATCGGGACGCCGAGGTCGCTCGCGGCCTTGAGGTGGTCGCCGGCCAGGATGCCCAGGCCTCCGGAGTACTGGGGCAGCACGTGCGTGATGCCGAACTCGGGCGAGAAGTACGCGATCGTCGCGGGCGCGTCACCGTCGGTTCGCTGGTACCAGCGGTCCTCGGTCAGGTACCGCTGGAGATCCTCGTGGGCGCTGCGTACGCGGGCGAGGAAACCCTCGTCCGCTGCGAGCTCGCCCAGTCGCTCGGGCGGCACGTCGCCCAACAGGCGTACCGGGTCGTGCCGCACGACCTCCCACAGTGATGGGTCGACAGCCGCGAACACCTCCTGGGTCGGCGCGTGCCAGGACCAGCGGAGGTTCGCCACGAGCTCGCCCAGCGGCGCGAGCGTCTCGGGCAACACGGTACGGACGGTCAGACGTCGGATGGCATGCACCCGCGTACGGTAGTCCGTGCGTGGTCAACGACATCGCGGGCCGTCCCCAATCCGGACCCGAGAAAGTCAGCGATCACTTGTCGGGCCAGTCCCGGGTACCGTGGGAAGCGATGACTGGACGCATCCCGATCCTCGACGTCCAACCCGTGATCGGGTGCGGGCGCTACCCGGCCAAGGCCGTCGTCGGCGAGACCTTCGAGGTCTCAGCCACGGTGTTCCGCGAGGGCCACGACGCCGTCGCGGCATCGGCCGTGCTGCGTGACTCGAGCGGCAGGATCCGGCAGCAGGTGCGCATGCGCCCGCGCGATCCGCACAGCGACCGCTGGCTGGCCGACGTCACGCCTGACGGCGAGGGCGACTGGTCCTTCGCCATCGAGGGCTGGTCCGACCCGGTCGCGACCTGGCGGCACGTCGCGGAGGTCAAGGTCCCGGCCGGCATCGACGTCGACCTGGTCTTCGTCGAGGGCGCCCAGCTCCTCGAGCGAGCGGCGGCTGCGCTGCCCCGGGGGCAGGCGGCGGAGCGGCGGCTGCTCCGCGACACCGCGAAGGCCATGCGCGACGAGAGGCGCCCGCCGCCGGTACGACTCGCCGCTGCACTCGCCGCCGACGTCGCGGCAATCCTCGTCGTGCACCCGTTACGCGACCTGGTGACCGAGGATGGACCGCATCCGGTCCGGGTCGATCGCGAGCGAGCTCTGTACGGCTCGTGGTACGAGTTCTTCCCCCGCTCCGAGGGTGCGCGCCGCGCTGACGACGGCACCTGGACCTCGGGCACGTTCAAGACCGCGTCCGAGCGGCTGCCCGCGATCGCGGAGATGGGTTTCGACGTCGTCTACCTGCCGCCGATCCACCCGATCGGCCACGCGTACCGCAAGGGGGCGAACAACACGCTCACGGCCGGTCCGCACGATCCGGGCGTTCCTTGGGCGATCGGGTCCGACGAGGGCGGCCACGACGCGATCCACCCCGAGCTCGGCACGCTCGAGGACTTCGATGCCTTCGTCGCCGACGCGGCCGACCTGGGTCTCGAGGTTGCGCTGGACTTTGCCCTGCAGTGCTCTCCGGACCACCCGTGGGTCACCGAACACCCCGAGTGGTTCACGACGCGGGCCGACGGCACCATCGCCTACGCCGAGAATCCGCCGAAGAAGTACCAGGACATATACCCGCTCAACTTCGACAACGACCCGGAAGGCATCTACCACGAGATACGCCGTGTCCTCCGCCACTGGCTGGCCCACGGCGTGCGGATCTTCCGGGTCGACAACCCGCACACCAAGCCGGTCAACTTCTGGCACCGGTTGCTCGACGACATCCGGCGCACCGACCCCGACGCAGTCTTCCTGGCCGAGGCGTTCACCCGCCAGGCCATGATGCACACCCTGGCCAAGATCGGCTTCGACCAGTCCTACACGTATTTCACCTGGAAGAACGGCAAGGACGAGCTCACCGAATACCTGATCGAGCTGCGCGACGCAGCCGCCTACATGCGCCCGAACCTGTTCGTCAACACCCCGGACATCCTGCACGCCTACTTGCAGTACGGCGGCCCAGCGGCATTCAAGGTCCGCGCCGTGCTAGCCGCGATGCTCTCACCCACGTGGGGCGTCTACTCGGGCTTCGAACTGTTCGAGCACGTCGCGGTCAGGCCGGGCAGCGAGGAGTACCTCGACTCCGAGAAGTACCAGTACCGACCCCGACCGTGGCCCGATTACGAGCCGGGCGGAATGCGGGAAGGGCAGTCGCTGGCGCCCTACCTGACCCGGCTCAACGAGATCCGTCGTGCACACCCGGCCCTGCACCGGCTGCGCAATCTTCGCTTCCACTACGTCGACAACCCCGACGTCATCTGCTTCTCCAAGCGCGAGGCCGACGACACGGTGATCACTGTCGTGAACCTCGACCCGCACGCTCCCCGCGAAGCCACCGTCTCCCTCGACATGCCGGCACTCGGGTTCGACTGGCACGAAACCTTCGCCGCACACGACGAGCTCTCCGGGCAGGCGTTCCCATGGGGCCAGCACGATTACGTGCGGCTCGACCCTGCCGTCGAGCCGGCCCACGTGCTCGCCGTGCGGCGGTGGGATACGTGAACCACGAGCACACCCTGCCTGCGCCGGGCACCGATCCTCAGTGGTTCAAACGCGCCGTCTTCTATGAGGTCCTGGTCCGCTCGTTCAAGGACTCCGACGGCGACGGCGTAGGCGACCTGTCTGGTCTGATCGAGAGGCTCGACCACCTCGAATGGCTCGGCGTCGACTGCCTGTGGCTGCCGCCGTTCTACCCGTCACCGCTGCGCGACGGCGGCTACGACGTCTCCGACTACAAGAACGTCCTCCCCGAGTTCGGCACGCTCGAGGACTTCAGCAGGTTCGTCCGGCTCGCCCACGACCGGGGCATGCGGGTGATCGTCGACTTCGTCATGAACCACACGAGCGACCAGCACGCGTGGTTCCAGTCGTCGCGCGAGGACCCCGACGGTCCCTATGGGGACTTCTACGTGTGGGCCGACGACGACTCCGGCTACCCCGAGGCGCGGATCATCTTCGTCGACACGGAGACGTCGAACTGGAGCTTCGACCCGGTCCGCAGGCAGTACTACTGGCACCGCTTCTTCAGCCACCAGCCGGACCTGAACTACGACAACCCGGCGGTCGCCGAGGCGATGGTCGACGCGCTGCGGTTCTGGCTCGACCTCGGCATCGACGGCTTCCGGCTCGACGCCGTGCCCTACCTGTTCGAGGAGGAGGGCACGAACTGCGAGAACCTCCCGCAGACGCACGAGTTCCTCAAGCAGGTACGCAAGGTCATCGAAGACGAGTACCCCGACACGGTGCTGCTCTGCGAGGCCAACCAGTGGCCGGCCGACGTCGTCGAGTACTTCGGCGACTTCTCCGCGGGCGGCGACGAGTGCCACATGGCCTTCCACTTCCCGGTGATGCCGCGGATCTTCATGGCGGTGCGCAGGGAGTCGCGGTACCCGGTGTCGGAGATCATGGCCCAGACCCCGGTCATCCCGACGAACTGCCAATGGGGGATCTTCCTGCGCAACCACGACGAACTGACGCTCGAGATGGTCACCGACGACGAACGCGACTACATGTGGACCGAGTACGCCAAGGACCCGCGGATGAAGGCGAACATCGGCATCCGCCGCCGGCTCGCGCCCCTGCTCGAGAACGACACCAACCAGATCGAGCTGTTCACCGCGCTCCTGCTGTCGCTTCCGGGTTCGCCGGTGCTCTATTACGGGGACGAGATCGGCATGGGCGACAACATCTGGCTAGGCGACCGCGACGGCGTCCGCACCCCCATGCAGTGGACGCCGGACCGCAACGCCGGGTTCTCGACCGCGGATCCGGGCCGGCTCACGCTCCCGGCCGTGATGGACGCCGTGTACGGTTACCAGGTCACGAACGTCGAGTCGCAGGTCACGAACACCTCCTCGCTGCTGCACTGGACCCGGCGCATGATCGAGGCGCGCAAGGAGAATCCCGCATTCGGCCTGGGCGACTTCATCGACCTCGGCGGCTCGAATCCCAGCGTGCTCTCGTATGTGCGCGCCTTCGGCGACGACATCGTGCTCTGCGTCAACAATCTGTCGCGCTTCCCACAGCCGGTCGAGCTGGACCTTCGGCGGTTCGAGGGGTCGCAGCCCGTCGAGCTGATGGGCGGCGTTCGCTTCCCGCCGATCGGCGAGCTGCCGTACCTGCTGACGCTGGCCCCGCACGGGTTCTACTGGTTCCGGCTGGTCCAGCCCATCGCGGAAGCGATCCAGTGACCGCCGAGGCCGCCGTCGCCCTGCTGCCGGAGTGGTTGCCCCAACAGCGGTGGTTTGCCGGCAAGAACCAGCCGATCGACTCCGTCCGCGCCGTTGCGGCAACCCGGCTGCGGGACACCGACCCCGAGGTGTGGCACCTGCTCGTTGAAGTGGCACAGGGCGACCGACGCGACACCTACCAGGTGCCGGTGAGCCTCCGTGAGCATTATGACGACAGGCTCGAGCACATCCTTCTCGGCGATGCCGAGGGGCGCTACGTCTACGACGCGTTGCACGACAAGGAAGCGACGGCCGAACTGCTGCAGCGCTTTGCCGACCAGGACCGCGTCGGAACGCTCTCCTTCCACACCGAGCCAGGTGCATCGCTCCCGCTGGGAGAGTCGTCGCTCGTGCTCACTCACGAACAGAGCAACACGTCACTGGCGTACGGCGACGTCGCCCTCCTGAAGGCGTTCCGACGTGTCGTTCCCGGCATCAACCCCGACATCGAGATCCACGATGCCCTCACCCGCGCCGAGAGCGAATACGTAGCTCCGCTACTTGGCTGGCTCGACGGGAGTTGGGTCGACGGGTCCGGACAGCGCCAGGAGGCGGGCCTCGCGATGCTCCAGGCGTTCCTCACGACCGCGACGGACGGCTGGGCGCTCGCGACGACGAGCGTCCGCGACCTCTACGCGGAGGGCGATCTGCACGCCGACGAGGTCGGCGGCGACTTCGCCGGCGAAGCCGAGCGCCTCGGGTTCGCTACCGCCGAGGTCCATGCGGCGCTTACCGAGGTCCTGCCGACGCGCATGCTCTCGGGTGACGACCTGGTGGCGATGGCGGCCAGGATGCGGTCGCGGCTGGACGCCGCAGTCGTCACGGTGCCCGAGCTCACCCAGCACGCACCAGTCCTCGCCGAGGCCTTCGACCGGCTGGCCGCCCTCGACGAGGCCGTCGCCGCGCAGCGGATCCACGGCGACCTGCATCTCGGCCAGGTCGTCCGCACGGTCGTCGGGTGGAAGCTCGTCGACTTCGAGGGTGAGCCGGCCAAGTCCCTCGCCGAACGGGTCGCGCTCGATTCGCCCATCCGCGACGTGGCGGCGATGTTGCGCTCTTTCGACTACGCGGCCCTCCACCTCCTGGTCGTCGACCACCCTGGGAGCGATCAGATCGCGTACCGGGCCAGCGAGTGGGCCGAGCGCAACCAGGCCGCATTCTGCGACGGCTACGCCAAGGCCGCCGGCCACGATCCGCGCGAGGACGTGGTGCTGCTGCGGGCCTACGAGACCGACAAGGTCGTCTACGAAGCGGTCTACGAGGCCCGGAACCGCCCGGCCTGGCTGGCGATCCCCCTGGCCGCCGTCGAACGCTTCGCCACGGACCCGCGTTGATCATGCAACTTCTGCGCGACACGCCGACGCCCGGCATTCCCCGGACCTGAGGT
>Ga0184612_10000767_pt1 | contig 15081 bp, 14 predicted proteins | sample PLM3_60_coex_FD_133163 | JGI IMG/M metagenome (GOLD analysis project Ga0184612, IMG submission 133163) | Groundwater sediment microbial communities from an aquifer in East River, Colorado, USA - PLM3_60_coex | ecosystem: Environmental > Terrestrial > Soil > Riparian zone | place: USA: East... | reverse complement strand
TCACCCGCCTCCGCGCCACCTCCACCCCCACCGCGCGCACGCCAAGATCGCGTCGATCTAGGGCGTAGTCGCGTGATTGGAGATCAAAGCACGCGACTGTGCCCTTGATCGGCGGGGGCGGGGCGGGTGGGCACGGGGGGGTGGGCGCGGGGCGGGTGGGCGCGGGGGCGGGTGGGCCCGTGATGGGGGTCACGACCTGGGCGCAAGCCTTGTGTTGATCAGGACTTTAGGTAACCCTTACTGAGGCAAGGCTAAGCACAGTGAGGGCTTCCTATGTACGTCTGCATCTGCGCACGGGTTCGCGAGTGCGAGCTACGCACCGCCATCCGGCGGGGCGCTCGTTCGGAGGAGACCGTCGGGGACGCCTGCGGTGCTGGTACCGGGTGCGGTACCTGCCTTGACCGTATCTGTGACGTGATTGACGAGGAGAGCCACACCGACACGCTCGTGGCACTGGCCGCCTAGGGGCATCGCGTCGTCATAGGCTGACCCCGTCGCGCCGTCGCGAGGGGGTCAGAACCACATGCAGGGTGACGAACGGGTCATCGAGTTCCTCAACGAGCAACTCACCGCCGAACTGACGGCCATCAACCAGTACTTCCTGCACGCGAAGATGCAGGAGAACTGGGGGCTGACCAAACTCGCCAAACACACCCGCGCCGAGTCCATCGACGAGATGCGTCATGCCGACGTCCTCACCGACCGGATCATCTTCCTAGAGGGGTTGCCGAACTACCAGAAGCTGTTCGCGCTGCGCATCGGCGAGACCGTCAAAGAGATGTTCGACTGCGACATGAAGATCGAGGTGGAGGCGGTTGATCGCCTTCGGCGCGGCATCGAATACATGCGCTCGATCGGCGACGTAACCTCCGCACGGCTCTTCGAGGACATCCTCGCCGACGAGGAGCATCACGTGGACTACCTCGAAACGCAGCTAGACCTGCTGGAGAAGCTTGGCGAGCCGCTCTACCTGCAGAGCGTGACCGAGCATCCCGAAGCCGACTGACCACCGCTAGGCCGAGAGGCCGACGAGTCTGGCCAGAGCGGCGCGGTGGCGCTCGGGAGTGCCGAGCGCGATCGCGTCGCTCTTGGCGCGCTTGAGGTAGAGGTGCGCCGGGTGCTCCCAGGTGAACCCGATGCCGCCGTGCATCTGCACGCACTCCTCGGCCGCCCGCACGGCGACCGGCGAGCAGTGCGCCTGAGCGATGGAGACGGCAATAGCGGCGTCCGGGTCATCGTCCGCCACACACCCGGCCGCGTAACGGGCCACCGCCCGGGCCTGGGTCACCGACACCCACAGCTCCGCGAGACGATGCTTGAGTGCCTGGTACGAACCGACCGGCCGGCCGAACTGATGGCGCCCCTTCACGTACTCCACCGTCGTGTCCAGACACCATTCGGCGACGCCGAGCTGCTCACTCGCGAGCACGGCCGCGCCGGCGGTGAGCGCGGCCGACCAGGCTCGCTCGGCCGCCTCGCCGTCGCCGAGCACCCGGCCAGGCGCACTGTGCAACGACAGGTCACACAACGGCCTGGTGAGGTCGAGCGACGGGATCGGGGTACGGGTCACGTCGGCCGCGTCGACCGCGAACAGCCCATCGGAGGAGGGGACGATGAGAATGTCCGCGGCGAGCGCATCGGCGACGCTGGTCACCGTGCCCGTCAATGAAGCTCCGTCCGCGTGGACAGACGACAACACGACAGCGCCGGGTGGGGTAGACAACGGCAGCGCCAAGACCGCCGTACGCTCACCGGCGGCCAGATCCGGCAGCAGCTCCTCGTCCTCGGTGGCGAGCAGCGCCGCCATTGCGAGCACGGAGCCGAGGTAGGGCACCGGTGCCACCGCGCGTCCAAGCTCCTCCGCCACCACCGCAGCCTCGCGCCACGAGGCGCCGGCGCCGCCGAACTTCTCCGGCACGGCGAGACCGGCACACCCGATATCCGCGGCCAGCGTGCGCCACAGTGAGCGGTCGTAGGGTTCGTCGCTCTCGGTGCGGGCCAGCACGGCCGACCACGGGCTGCGGTCGGAGAGCACCTGGCGCACCGCCGAGCGGAGTTCGTGCTCCTCCTCGCCGTAGAGCAAGTTCATCGCGGTAGGTCCTTCCACGGGAGGTCCTTGTCGACCCGGATCTCGGATGGCAGGCCGAGCACGCGCTCGGCGATGATGTTGGCCAGAATCTCCGAGGTGCCGCCCTCGATGGAGTTGCCCTTGGCTCGCAGGTACCGATATCCGGGTGAGCGCCGCTCCCACTCCACGATGGACGGTCGGCGCATCGAGTAGTCCTCATAGCGCAGGCCCTCCTCCCCCAGCAGCTCCAGCTCGAAGCCGGAGATCTCCTGGTTGAGGCGCGAGTACGCGAACTTCACCGCCGACCCCTCCGCGCCCGGCTGACCTATCGCCAACTGCTCGCGCAGCCGCTGGGCGGCGAGCCTGCCCGCCTCCGCAGCGACCCACAGCCGGATGAGGGTGTCCTGCTGGCCGGGCGTTCGCAAATCGGGCCGATCACGCCAGGTACGCGCGACCACACCGATCATGCCGGCCTCGCGGGGCACCGCGCCGCCGCCGATGGCGACCCTCTCGTTCATGAGCGTGGTCTGGGCGACGCGCCAGCCGTCGCCGACGTCGCCGATCCGGTGCGCGTCAGGGATCCGCACATCGGTCAGGAAGACCTCATTGAATTCGGCCTCTCCGGTGATCTGTCGAAGTGGCCGCACCTCGACGCCGGGAGCGGTCATGTCGGCGGCGAAGTACGTGATGCCCTGGTGCTTGGGCACGGTCGGATCCGTGCGAGCGATCAGGATCGCCCAGCGAGCCTCGTGCGCGAGCGACGTCCACACCTTCTGGCCGTTCACCACCCAGTCGTCGCCGTCACGCACCGCCCGGGTACCCAGCGCGGCGAGGTCGGAGCCGGCGCCGGGCTCGCTGAACAGCTGGCACCACACCTCCTCGCCGGTCCACAGTGGGCGGAGCCAGCGCTGTCGCTGTTCCTCGGTGCCGTGGCGCAGGATCGTTGGGGCCGCCATGCCCAGGCCGATACCGATGCGCAGCGGCTCGTTGTTCGGGGCGCCGACTGCGGCGAACTCGCCGTCCGCCACGGGCTGCAGGGCCCGAGGGGCGCCTAGCCCGCCGAACCCGACAGGAAAGCTGATCCAGGCCAGGCCGGCGTCGAAGCGGGCGCGCAGAAACTCGAGTCGGTCGGTCGTGGTGTGATCGTGGGTGCCCAGAAAGTCGCGCACTCGATCCCGCAGGTCCTCGGCCGCGAAGTCCATCCCTCGTCCCTTCGACCAAACACGCACTCGCTAAACATGCACTCGCTAAACATGCACTCAGAGTGCATCGTACGACCTAAGTGGCGCCTGGCGAAAGTAGGGCGCGCACAGTTCGCGCCATCACCTGCCGCGCGGCGGCAACACTGAGCTGAAGGTCGTCGCGCAGCGCCGACCAGGCCGGCCATGTGGTAGCGGCGGCCAGCGCGTGCAGCAGCTCGGCCGCGTCCGGCCCGGCCGCCGACAGCTCGGTGGCGAAGAGCTCGGCCAACTCCTCCTTGGCGACCTCGTACTGCCGGAATCGGTTGGCGCGCAGTTGCGGCGAGAACGGCTCGCGAAGCTGCGCGGCCCTGGCCACCGGTGCCAGAAACTCTAGGATCTGCGCCCGCTGCCGGCACAGCGCATCCACCCTCCGGCCGAGCGGCAGCACTGGGTCGATCCGGCGTGCCATCTCCCATTGCCGCTCGAGCTGGCGCTGTCCGGCCGCGGCGTAGAGCGTCTCCAGGTCGGTGAAGTTGGCCCAGAGCGCGCGCAGCGAGACCCCGGCCCGCTCCGCGATCCGTTCCCCGCTCGGCCGCAGATCGCCCTCGCCGAGAAGGGCCAGAAAGGCGTCGACGACGGCGCGACGCGTGCGCATGGCGCGGGCGGTGCGGCCATCCACGGTCACGGCTTAGGAATATACACTCTGTGTGCATGAGAGGTCCGGTGCGGCATGCAAACTCAGTCGTACATAGCGGCAAACATGTCCGCGTGGTTCCGGTGTACTGCACCGCGCTTCACCTTCAGGGTGGGCGTCAGCTCGCCGGCTTCCTGGGTCAGGTCGCGGTCGAGGATCGCGATCCGCTTCACCTGTGTGGCGTGTGAATAGCGGGCGTTGACATCGTCCACCACGCCCTGGATCAGCTCCCGCACCGCCGGGTGCCGAGCGAGCGCGACCATGTCCTCGGAGAGTCCACGCTGGCGCGCCCACGGCCCGATCTCGTCGGCATCGAGGGTCACCAACGCGACCGGATAGGGCCGCGTGTCACCGAACATGACCGCCTGTGAGATCCAGCGCGACTGGCGCAGTTCGTTCTCCAGGTTGGCCGGCGCGATGTTCTTACCACCCGCGGTGATGATGATGATGTCCTTCTTGCGTCCGGTGATGGCGACGAACCCGTCGTCATCAATCTCGCCCAGATCGCCGGTGTGCACCCACCCGTCCACCACCATGTCCGCGGTCGCATCGGGGTCGCGCCAGTAACCGGCGAAGACGTGCGGCCCACGCATGAGAATCTCGCCGTCGTCGGCGAGGCTCACTTCGGTGCCCGGCGATGCGACGCCGACCTTGCCGAGCCGGTGATACGCCAGGGTATTGACCGTACCGAGGCCCGTCGTCTCGGTCATGCCGTAGCCCTCGAGCACGGGCACGCCGGCCGCGTGGAAGAACTCGAGCACCGCCGGCGATATCGGCGCGGCGCCGCTGAGCGCCTGCCGCAGGCGGCCGCCGAAGGCACCGCGCACCTTGGCGAACAGAGCGTCCACCTCGTCGAACGCCGCGAGGGTCGCCGCCGGCACCTCCGCGCCGGTCGCGCGCATGCGCCGGACCTCCAGACCCGCGGCTACCGCGCGGGAGAGCCAGGCCGGATCACAGGCCGAGGCAAAGAGCGTGTACACCTTCTCGAACACTCGCGGCACCGACGGCACGAAGGTCGGCTGCGTCTCCGCCATCTCGGCCACGACCTTGCGTGGGTCGCCGCCACAGTAGACCAGCTCTGCCCCGGAGTACAGGGACGCGAACTGAACGATCTGGGCGAAGACATGGGCCAATGGCAGGAACAGGTAGACGACGTCATCTCCGTTGAGGTAGGACAGTTCCTCGGTGATCGTGCACAGCGTGAGCCAGTTGCGATGCGTCAGCACGCAGCCTTTGGGCGGTCCGGTGGTGCCCGATGTGTAGATGATGAGGCAGGCATCGGCCGGCTTGATGGCGGCCAGCCGGCGGTCGAGGTCGTCCTGCCGTGCCGGCGATCGGCCGGCCTCGTGCAACCCGGCCAACGTGTCGGTGGCCTCGGCCCCGGCCGGATCGATGACGACGGTCGAGATCAGGTCGGACAGGCGACCGCGGACGTGTTCCACCTTCGCGAGTTGGGCGGCGTTCTCGCAGATCACCATGCGCGCGCCGGAGTTACCCAACACCCACTCGCACTCCTCGGTCGAGCTGGACGGGTAGATCGGCACGACTATCCCGCCCGCAGCGACCACCGCCAGGCCGGCGTATGTCCACTCCGGACGGGTCTCGGCGAGCACACACACCCGATCGCCCGGCGCGACGCCGGCCTCGATAAGACCTCGCGCCATCGCGCCGACCGTCTCGGCCAACTCGCGAAACGACACAGATTGCCAGCCGGCCTGGCCCCGCGAACGTAGGGCGGAGCGTTTGCCGTACGCCGTGGCCGCGACGAACGGCAGCTCCGCGATGGTCCGTACGGCGGCCGCGCTGACCGCGGGCCGCGTCGTCGTGCTCACGTCGGGACTCCTTCGGGTCTGGAAACCGGCTCGATCGCGACGGGTACGCCATTGAGGACGGCATTTCCCGACAGCGGGTCGATGCGCAGATCGTCGGTGAGCACGTTCGTGTTGACCCCGGCATGCTCGCGAGCGACCGTGAGCTCAACCCTGGGCAGGTCATGCCCCCAGCCGTGCGGGATGCTGACGACGCCCGGTGCGATGTCCTCGGTGACCTCCACCGTCAGCTCGACCTGGCCGACCCGTGACGTCACGCGGGCCTGCCCTCCGGGGATCAGCCCCAGGCGCCTCGCGTCGGCGGAGTTGACCACAACTGTGCACAACGGCTTGCCCTTGACCAGGGTCGGCACGTTGTGCATCCATGAGTTGTTCGACCGGAGATGGCGGCGGCCCACCACGACGAACTCGTGCTCGCGGGCCGGCGGAACCTGACTAAGCCGGCGAACCTCCTCCGCGATCGGCTGCGGGCAGAGTTCGATCAGGCCGGACCGCGTGCGAAGCACCTCGGGGATGCGGGGCTGCAGCGGGCCGAGATCAACGCCGTGCGGGTTCGCGCGCAGCACCGCGAGCGACAGTCCCTCCGGTACCTCGCCGAACCAGTCCCCGTACGGACCGATCCGTAGGCGAAGGTCTAATTGTCTCTCCGCGGCCGAGTCGCCGGTGAGCGCGGACCGCAACGCCTGCGGGTCGCGGCCGAACGCCGGACTGGCCGTATCCGCAGTCACCCGTTGCACTGCCTGTCGCAGCTCATCCTCGGCCAGAGCGTCGGCGTCGGCCTCGGTGCCGAGGCCCGCCACGATCGCGGCCAGTCGGAGCACAATCTCGCACTCGTCGCGCATCCCGGCGGGTAGCGGCGCGGCCGGCGAGGAGAAGTTGGCGACATTGTGGACGGCGAAGTAGTAGAAGGAGAGATCGAAGTGGGCCCGCTGGCTGTGCGGTGGCGGCGGCAGGATCACGTCGGCGTGCCGGGTGGTCTCATTGACGTACGGGTCGACGCTGACCATGAAGTCCAGCGTGCCGATGGCTCGGTCGAGCCGGTCCGCGTTCGGTACCGATGACGCCGGGTTGCCGGCGAACGTGATGAGCGCGCGAACCTGACCCTCACCCGGGGTCTCGATCTCATCGGCAAGCGTCACGGCGGGAAACTCTCCGGCGACCTCGGGCAGGTCCCGGACCCGGCTGCGCCAGCGTCCAATCTGGAAGCCCGGGCCGCTCCCCCGCCCCCGACGTCCGATCGCGGGCATCGGGAACATCGCTCCGCCGGCGCGGTCCAGGTTTCCGGTGAGCACGTTCAGCACGTCCACCAGCCAGCTCGTCACCGTCCCGTACTCCACCGTGGTCGTACCGATGCGCCCGTACACGGCGGCCCGAGGCGCGGCGGACAGCTCGTGCGCCAACTCCCGGATCGTCGCGGCGTCCACTCCACACCGCGGCGAAACTGTCTCCGGCGCGAACGGCGCCACCAGTGCGCGCACATCGTCCAGGCCATTCACATGCTCGGCCAGGCGGCCCGGCGTGACCAGATCGGCGGAGAAGAGCTCGTGCGCCATGCCCAGCAACAGGAACACGTCGGTGCCTGGCCGGATCTGCACATGCCGGTCGGCTGCCTTGGCCGTGCGGCTACGCCGCGGGTCGACCACGATCACGCGACCGCCCCGGGCCTGCACGTCTCGCAGCCGTCCCGGCAGGTCAGGTGCGGTCCAGAGGCTGCCGTTGGAGGAGTGCGGATCGGCGCCGAGAATCAGCAGGAAATCGGTGCGGTCGATGTCGGGGACCGGGATGGCGAGGACGTGGCCGAACAGGTAGCCGCACGCCACGTGCTTGGGCATCTGATCGAGGGTGGACGCTGTGTAGACGTTGCGTGAACCGAGCGCCTTGCGCAGGGTCGCGACGTAGAGGCCACCGGCGAGGGTGTGCACGGTCGGGTTGCCGAGATAGAGCGCGACCGCATCGCGCCCGTGCGCTTCGATGATCCGAGTCAGACCGGCGTGTGCCGCGGCGAATGCCTCCGCCCAGGTGGCCGGGACCAGCCGGCCGTCCCGGCGGACGCGGGGCGACCGCAGCCGATCGGGGTCGGCGTCGAGCTGACCCAGCGATACGCCCTTCGGGCAGATGAATCCCTGGCTGAAGACGTCGGCGTCGTCGCCGCGTACCTTCTCGATCTGGTCGCCCCGCATGGTCAGCTCGAGCCCGCACGTCGCCTCGCACAATGGACACGTCGTGTACACGACTCGTGACTCGTCGGTCATCCGCTCCACCAGGAACCACCCCTCACCGGTATGCAACCGCGTCACCCCGACACTCAGACAGTAGGACCATGGTCCGCCTAACCCGCGAGGCCGGCGAGCACGAAGTCGGCGATCTCGTCGCCCAGTTGCCGCGGTGACTTCTCGCCGTCCGGGCGGTACCACTGCGGCAACTGGTTCACGATCCCGAACACGATCAGCGTGACGGTCTCCGCGGACGCGGTGGCGGCGAAGACCCCGTCCTTCTGTCCGCGCGCGACCAGATCCCGGACCGTCTCGTGGTAGCGCCGGCGATCCGCCCGCAGCGCCGCCATCCGATCCCCGGCCAGCCGGTGGCTCTCACGGGCAAAGACGGCGGTCTCCTCGAGCCGGGCCGCGGTCGTTTCGACCAGGTCCACCACGATGGCCCGGATGGCGTCCGGAAGCGGTCGGCTGGCAGCAAGAATCCGGTCCAGATCGGTGAGCTGAGTGCTGATCAGCGCGCGGTAGATCTCGTACAGCAAATCGTCCTTCGACCGGTAGTAGTGATACATCGCGCCCTTGGTGACCTCGGCGCGCTCCACAATCTCCTGTACCGATGTCGCGTCGAAGCCCTGCTCCGAGAAGAGCCCGACCGCGGCGGCCACGATCCGCGCTTGGACGGATCCCGCGACGCTGCTACCTAGCGCCACCGGGCCAGCTCCTGGCGCGCCACCGAGCGGCGGTGCACCTCGTCCGGACCATCGGCGATCTGCAGGGTACGGGCATGTGCGTACAGGTTGGCTAATGGCGTGTCCTGGCTGACTCCGGCGGCACCGTACGCCTGGATCGCGCGGTCGATAACCCATCGCGCCGTCTCCGGCGCGACGACCTTGATCGCGGCGATCTCCATCGCGGCGCCCTTGTTGCCGACCGTGTCCATCAGCCAAGCGGTCTTGAGCACGAGCAACCGGGTCTGCTCGATCCGGATGCGGGACTCCGCGATCCACTCCTGCACGACGCCCTGCTCGGCGATGGCGCGGCCGAAGGCGTGGCGGGCCAGAGTCCGCTGGCACATGAGGTCCAACGCCCGCTCGGCCATCCCGATCAGACGCATACAGTGGTGGATTCGCCCGGGACCCAGGCGGGCCTGCGCCAAGGCGAAGCCCTCGTGCTCGCCGCCGAGCAGGTTCGCGGCCGGTACCCGTACCTGGTCGAAGGCGATCTCGGCGTGCCCGCCATGGGTACGGTCGGAGTAGCCGAAGACGGTGGTCGGGCGAACCACCCGGACGCCGGGGGTGTCCATCGGCACCAGGATCATGCTGTGCCGGCGGTGCCTTGGCCCATCGCGGTCGCTCAGCGCCATGACAATCGAGATTCGGCAATGCGGATTCATCGCACCGGACGACCACCATTTGCGGCCAGTCACCACATAGTCGTCGCCGTCGCGCTCGATTCGGGTCGCGATGTTGTTGGCGTCCGAGCTGGCCACGTCGGGCTCGGTCATCGAGAAGCAGGACCGGATCTCGCCCTCCAGCAACGGACGGAGCCAGCGATCGTGCTGCTCGGTCGTGCCGAACATGGCCAGGAGTTCCATGTTGCCCGTGTCCGGTGCGGCGCAGTTCATCGCCTCGGGGGCGATATAGGGGCTGCGGCCAGTGAGCTCCGCGATGGGTGCGTACTCCAGGTTGGTAAGCCCGGCGCCCCAGGGCGCGTGCGGCAGAAACAGGTTCCACAGACCTCGCGCCCGTGCCTCCTTCTTGAGATCTGCGACGACGGGCGGTGACTCCCACTCGTCCGGGCGCTCGGCGACCTGCGCGTCGAAGGTCGCCTCCGACGGATAGACGCACTCCCTCATGAAGTCCTCGGCGCGCTGCGCCAGCTCACGCCCACGCTCGCTGAACGCGAAGTCCATGGCCCCCTCCTCAGACATACCGACCGGTCGGTATGTCTGACTGTGCCGCCACTGAACTCAGATGTCAACCGTCCAGGCTGGCCCGCCGGGCCTGATCGCGATCCTCAGCCGCGGAAGATCCCGGTGAGTGTGTCGATGGCCGCGTCGATGCCGGCGTCGTCGAGGTCGAGATGAGTGACCAGACGCGCCGTGCGGGGTGCCAGAACCGAGATGAGTACGCCGGCAGCGCGCGTGGCGGCGCCCAGAGCGGGTGCGTCCAGGGTCGACTTCGACAGATCCAACGCGACGATATTGGTCCGTACCTTCGCAGCGTCCACAACCCCGAACGGCGCCAGCGCCTCCGCGAGCCGACGTGCCCGGACGTGATCCTCGGCGAGCCGCTCGACGTGGTTCGCCAGGGCGTACCGCCCCGCGGCGGCGAGAATGCCGGCCTGCCTCATGCCGCCGCCCATGCGCTTGCGGATCCACCGTGCCTCGGCGATCCGCTCTGCCGAGGACACGACCAGCGAACCGACCGGAGCCCCGAGCCCCTTGGACAGGCAGACCGAGAGCGTGTCGAAGAGTGCGCCATAGCTCGCTAGCGGTACCTCGTCGGCCACGTGGGCGTGCCATATCCGGGCACCGTCGCAGTGCAGGCCCACGCCCGCATCGTCCGTGATGCCCCGAAGCGCGCTCAGCGTGGCAAGCGGGATCACCGCTCCCCCGGCCCGGTTATGGGTCTGCTCTACCGCGATCGCACGAGTGGGTACGGCGAAGAAGCCGTCCGGTCGCACCATCGCCGCCACAAAGTCCGGATCGATCTCCCCGCCCACCGCCGGCCACGTCCGCGACGAGACGCCACCGATGGCAGCGGCCGCGCCGATCTCGTACGTCACGACGTGCGCGTCGGCGTCGCAGAGCAGCTCCTGCGCCCGCGGCACGAGTAACTGGATCGCGATCTGGTTGGCCATCGAGCCGGTCGGCGTGAACAGGGCCGCCTCGTGCCCGAACAGCGCGGCGACCTCGGCCTCGAGGGCGTTGACCGTCGGATCCTCGCCGTAGACATCGTCGCCGACCTCCGCGGCGGCCATCGCCTCCCGCATCTTCGCGGTCGGCTTGGTCACCGTGTCGCTACGCAGATCGATCATCGGGCACTCCTAGTCGGCCGTCGATCATGAGCTGACCGTCGTGATTTGGTGCCGATCATGACCTGGAGGTCATGATCGGCGAGGTTAGCCGCGGAGCATTTCGGCGACGAGGAAGGCCAGCTCGAGCGACTGTTGGGTATTCAAGCGAGGGTCGCAGGCCGTCTCGTATCGGCCGGACAAGTCCGACTCCTCGATCGCCTGAGCGCCGCCCAGGCACTCGGTGACGTCCTCGCCGGTCAGTTCGACATGTATGCCACCGGGGTGGGACTCGAGCTGCTGGTGCACCTCGAAGTAGCCGAGCACCTCATCGACAATCCGGTCGAAGTGGCGCGTCTTGTAGCCGTTGGACGACTCCATCGTGTTGCCGTGCATCGGGTCGCACTGCCAGACCACCTTGTGTCCGGCCGCGGTCACCTTCTCCACGATCGGGGGCAGCGCGTCGCGTACCTTCGCATTGCCCATCCGCGAGACCAGGGTCAACCGGCCGGGAACATTGTCCGGATTGAGCCGCTCACACAGCTCGATCGCGGTCTCCGGGGTCGTGCCCGGACCCAGCTTGACGCCGATCGGGTTGGCGATGCGGGACACGAAGTCGATGTGGGCACCGTCAAGTTGGCGGGTGCGCTCGCCGACCCACAGATAATGCCCGGACAGCGCGTATGCCCGGCCACCCATGACTCGGGTGAGCGCCCGGTCGTACTCCAGCGCCAGCGCCTCATGCGAGCAGTACAGGGTGACGGTGCGCAACGCCTCGTCGTCCGTCATGCCGCAGGCTCGGATGAAGGCCAGCGCCCGGTCGATCTCGCGAGCCAGCGCCTCGTAGCGCTCGCCGAACTTCGACGTACGGACAAAGTCGCGGTTCCAGTCGTGCACGGCGTGCAGGTCGGCCATTCCGCCACCTACGTAGGCACGGAGCATATTCATCGAGGAGGAGGAGTTCGCGTACGCCCGGATCATGCGCTGCGGGTCGGCGAGGCGCGCCTCCGGTGTGGCGGCGAGCGAGTTGATCATATCGCCCCGGTACGCCGGGAGCCCGATGGCATCGATGCCCTGCGTGCGCGGCTTCGTGTACTGACCCGCGACTCGGGCGACCTTCACCACGGGCAGGCTGGCGCCGTAGGTGAGGACGACCGCCATCTGCAGTAGGGTGCGTGAGTTGGCGAGGAGGTGCGTCTCCGTGTTGTCCACGAACGTCTCCGCGCAGTCGCCGCCCTGCAAGAGGAACGCTCGCCCCTCGCACACCTCAGCCAACCGTTGCCGTAGTCCGTCCACCTCATAGGGCGCAACCACCGATGGCACGACATTGAGGACTGAACACACCTCGTCGACCGCCGCCTGATCTGGCCACGGCGGTGTCTGGGCCCGCGGCAGCGTCCGCCAATGGTCCAGACCCAAGGTCTCTACCTCGGCTGAATCCGCCGTCGGGCGTCCGATCTCGAACCCGGGATCGCGGAATTGATGCCACTCCTGGCGCATCGTCGACCTTTCGCTCCTTCGCCTGTGCTCGCCTGTGCCCCAGCCTACGGCCAGCGCAGAACGCAGGCGGTCGCGGTCGACCCGTACCGGCCGCTGGGACTTGCTGGTCACATTCATGATGTCCGTACGGTCAAATAGGTGACTCTGCATCTTGCTATTTGAGTCGAGTGCGGGCACGGTGGCACGGGTAATTGGTTTTAAAGACAACCTCGGGCTCATAGGAGGTCGGTCGTGACGTATCCAAACCCCCATCGGTTGAGCGGTCCCATCCGCAGGGCAGTGGCACTTCCCTTGGCCGTCCTGGCTGCCTTGGGCGTCTCGCTCGCGGCGGCGACGCCGGCGGCCGCCGAGGATGCTCCCGTCGGATATGTTCGACTCGCCCACCTCTCGCCGGATACCCCGAAGGTGGACGTCTACGTATCGAAGCTCGGCGACAGCTCGTTCAAGGAGCAGATCTTCCGGCACGTCGGTTACGGCGTCATGTCGAACTACCTCGCCGTGCCCGTAGGCACGTACCGGATAGCGATGCGCCTGGAGGGTCAGGCTCCGTCGGTGCCGCCGACGCTCAGCGCCCAGGCGACGGTTGAGGAGGGCAAGGCGTACACGGTCGCGGGAGTAGGGAAGCACGCGGTCATCGGGTTGAAGGTCTTCGTCGACGACCTGACCCGACCCCCGGCGGACAAGTCCAAGGTCAGGGTCATCCAGGCGTCGGTCGGAGCCCCCATCCTCGATGTGGGGCTCGCCAACGGCGAACCGATCGCGACGGCGGTCACGTTCTCGTCGACGACCGACTATCAGGTGGTGGAGCCCGGGCTGTGGACGTTGCGGCTCAAGCCAAACGGTTCGTCGGATGTGACTACCCTCAGCGCCAACCTGGCCGGGGGAAGCGTGTATTCGCTGCTGGTTCTTGACGGGCCGAACGGCCTGCGACTGCAGCTGCGGGCCGACGCGCGCGGCGGCGAGACGGCGCCCGACGGCGGCGTAGCGACCGGAGCCGGCGGCACCTTCTCGACAATCAACCCGCTGGCGATGGTCGGGGTTGGGCTTGTCGTGGTCATGGGCCTGCTCGCGGTCGCGCTTCGCATGCGGCGGATGGCCACCCGCCGGTCGTGACCCCGGAGCCCCGCTACATTGGGGTCGCCCGCCCACCACAAGGGCTCGACCCAGGTGCCCCACGCGTCGTGCACGATCTGTCCCGCCCACGAGCGCCCACCGGGGCACCGCCGCCGACCTATCCACCGCGGACATTCGTGGTGCCTACGTTCGTCGTGCCGACATCGGCATTACCGACATCCGTTGCCACGTCGCCACACCGCGCGGGCTCGCCTCGGCCGAACCGTCACGTTCAGATGTACGGGTACCGCCGGCGCTGGCGTCGGGCGACCTACCGGCGGTTCGAGATCGCGGCGTGGCTCGGCGCGGTGGCCGTCATCATCGCCGTGGCGGCCGTCGTGGTACAGCAGGCTCCGCCCGCTGGCGCTCGCGTCGAGGCCGGTATCAGGGCCGGTACCGAGGCATCGCCGCTGTATGAAGGCGGGGCCTGCGTGTTCGACCCGTGCGTTCAGCCGATACCGTCCGGCGCGCCGACCCGGCTGCGGATCCCGTCGATCGGCGTCGAGACCGCGCTGCAGGTCCTTGCCCTGGACTCGCAGGGCAAGCTGCAGCCGCCGAAGGCATACGAGCAGGCGGGCTGGTACGGCAAGGGGGTCGTGCCCGGCGACGTGGGTCCGGCGGTCGTGGCGGGCCACGTCGATTCGCGCAACGGCCCCGCCGTCTTCTTCTACCTACACACCCTGCGGCACGGGGACGTGGTCGAGATCCAACGTGGCGGGGATTGGATCACGTTCCGGGTTACCACCGTCGAGCGGTACCCGAAGGACCAGTTCCCGAAGGACAAGGTCTATCGACCGACGCCGGGCGCGGAGCTACGCCTGATCACCTGTGGCGGTGACTTCGACCGGTCGGTTCTGTCCTATCGGGACAACATCGTGGTGTTCGCCATCATGGTCTGGCCGCGCCCCGCTCCGTGACGCGCGGCTCCAGACGATCCCGCTCCTGACGCCCGGCGGTGCCTCCCCAGATCCCGACCGGCCAGCTGGCATCGATCGTACGATATCTATCTATGCCTGTACAGTCCCGCCGTCACACCGGCCGGCGGCCGGCGAAGCCGGTGTCGAGGCGGTGATACCAGGCGATGTCCGCATCACCCTCCAGCCAGCACCACAACACAGGCTCACCATCGCGTTCGCCCGGCAGGTCCAGTAGGAGCGGGGCGAACCCCTTGACCTGCGCACCGACGATCGAGAAGTGCTCCAACTCGGCGTAGAGCCTCGCCTCGAGCCCCTTGGCATCGGCGAGCCCGCCGTGTCGACTCGACCCGGCCTCGGCGAGATCGGCCCGTAGTTCGGCCAGATCGGCCCGGGTGACGAGGAACTCGTCGATGCGGGATCGCAGAGCGGCCAGCACGGCCCGTGCCTCAACGAGATCCATACCACCAGTATCGAATACTCGCCAGCCGGCTGCTTCCGGCTCACGCCAGGCGAGGCTCAGACATTCTCCGCGGCAAGTTCCCGGCCGCGGTCGC
>Ga0184612_10000766_pt1 | contig 15098 bp, 22 predicted proteins | sample PLM3_60_coex_FD_133163 | JGI IMG/M metagenome (GOLD analysis project Ga0184612, IMG submission 133163) | Groundwater sediment microbial communities from an aquifer in East River, Colorado, USA - PLM3_60_coex | ecosystem: Environmental > Terrestrial > Soil > Riparian zone | place: USA: East... | reverse complement strand
GGTTGCCGATGCACCTGGCGAAGATACTCGGAGGGCTACGGCGTGGGCGTGGTCATCGAACGCACCTGTGCACGACCAGGACGCGACCAAGGCGTGACCTGAGCGTGACCTGGCCTTCTCAGGGCACTTTCCCAGGTCTCACCCGAGCGCTCGAGGGCCTGCGCTGACGACGTTCTGGCCCTCTACGCGCAGCGCCGGTCTCCTCGCGTTCGCCGTACGGTGGGGCTTCAGCTCTTCTTCGCCGGTATGAGTGAGGGGCCCTTCAGTTCGGCGGGTAGGATCTCGAAGAGCACGTGCACCATCGGGGCGTCGGTCTTGTTGTACACGGTATGGTTGACATCCCCGGACTCGAAAAAGAAGTCTCCCGGACCGTAGACCACCGTCTTGTCAGGTAGGACATACGTCATGTAGCCGGAGGTCACCTGGCGGATCCCGGGCCCCACATGGTTGTGTTCGCCCACGTGGCCGCCGGGCTCGAGCGTCAGCTCCGTCACGCGCAGCTTGTACTTGCCGTTCAGCTCAGTCAGGAAACCGGAGAGGACGCTCTCGAACTTGATCTTGGCGACCAACCCCTTGGTATCCACCTTCACCGGGCTTCCGCCGGTTGCCTGGCCGATTGCCTCGCGTGGCGACACCAACCAGGCTATCAACGGGAGTGCCGCTAGGGCCTGAAGAAGATCGCGCCTCGTGGTCTCGTCGTTCGCCATGGCCGCCCCTCCTTTCGAGCGTCTCGGTCCAAAGACGCCTATGTTTTGTTCACCCCGTGTCCTACTGAGGTGCGATAAAAGCGGTGACAAGACGCTTCCGCACTCCACGACGAGGAGGCTCGATGGCTACAGAGTGTATAGCGGGCGCTTGACACGCCCTCGGCGAGGTCGCCCCCTACTGCACGATGAACGTCAGCCTGTCCACGTCGGGCGCGGTCCGGGCCGATGAACGTCCGTCGATTCAACCGGTCCCCATCACTGCGGCCAGACGATTCGGCCGTCAACCGCAATGGACGCGACCATCTGTGGCTCGAGCGTCATCCTTCGACCCCGCTGGGGGGACAAGAGCGCCTCGGGCTGGAGGTCGCGAACCCGGAGAAAGACGAGTTGCCCGCCTTCGATTCCCTCGAAGCTCATTCCGCCGAAGCCCACATGGGCGGCGCCGCCGCCATCATCGGCGAAGACGATCTGGTCGGTCGGCAAGGGAACCTCGGCTCCGTCTCCGAAGACGACGGACGTTCCAGGGGGACCGTTCTGCAGGATCGGCAGCTTCGACACGACCTCTGGCTCGCGGGTGATGCGGGTACCGGAAACGAACTCGATGAGCAGCGGATACGCGTTCACTCTCGTCATCCCTACGCCGGCCCCCGTCGACGAACGCGGTGGCTGCCGGAACCGAAGTGAGGTGCAGCAGCTCGGTGAGTGACGTCTGCGACGTGCCTGAACGACTATACATCGCGGCCAGCCGAGCCCCCAAGGCGGGCGGAGCGGCCTCCAGAGTGGTGGGAAATAGCTGGGGAGTCTCGCCGAACGCCACGACGCTCACCAGCGTCGCTACTCCATCACCTCATCGGGAGCAGCAGCGATTGCGGGATCGTCAGCCCGAGGGCCTTCGCGGTCTTGAGGTTGATCACGAGCCTGGCGGCATCGGCCGCACAGCATGGAAGAATGTCACGCCAAGAACAGCAGCGTGATGCTGCCGTCCTCGTTGATCATGACCCGCTGGTGGCGAAGAGCGATCCACGGTCCCTTCGCCGATCGCACCCACCACTGCGCCGTGCCGTCGGGACTAACGATCCGCCCGTAGTCTCCGGGCGCGAACGTGACCTTCTCTGGTCGGTCCTCGTCGTCTCGGCGTTCCCGTACCGTTCGCCTCATTGCCCCTCTAAATCCGACCCGACCACCCAGTTAGGCGATTCTTCCGCGCACAAGCCAAAAGACCGAATACCCGGAGTACACGAGTGCGATTCCAAAGGCCGCACCAGTGACGGTCCCCCGACAATGATAGAGCGGCTTCGCCTCCCAGACATTCAGCAACACCTCCGCGACGACGGCCACAACACAGAGAAGATTCAGTGAGTGCGAGATGCGATGAGCAGAGACGGGAAGACTGTCGGGCCAGCGCCCAGAGCGATTGCCAGTAGCCGAGGTCCCTGCCACGGCTCGAAAGCGAGCCATGACGTATGCGGACAATGCAACAGCGAGTATGAGCGTCCCGATGAGTGAGCCCGCTGCGGCACCGAACAACGCGGGGTTGTCGGCTATGCGGCCTGTAGTGAGAGGCACCAAACCAGCCGCAGCCAGTATGGCGAAGGCCATGCCGAACCGAGCGGTTCGGAGAATCGCCGCTTCATCAAAGCGGCCGCGCCTCGTTTCTCGATAGCATACGGCACCGAAAATCACGACTCCGAGGGGGATAAGAATCCACTGTGGCAATTGGCATCGGCACCCCGATCAAGATGGACGGGGCGATGGGCCTCGAGGTGACGCCGGCGCCGCGGCTTGGCGAGAAACTCCAGGCTCATGAAGATGCTCCCCGTGCATGTTCCGGGCGGGGACCGAGCGAAGACCACAGAGAGCACCGCAAGGATTCAAGCCTCGTTATGCGGTCGTTCAGCCAGAATCGCCAAGCCCGTACCGCAGATGGGCAGTGCCAGGAGCCCGGGGGCGCGCGTGTGCGTGTATCAAAGGCAACTAGGCGTGATCGGGAGGCGGATCGGACTTCTTGTGTGGAACGATGGCGGCATGGATCGTACACCCCGCAGGAGAGCAGCCCATCTTGCAGGACCAGCAAATCAGCGTGTCATCGGGGAGGATGTCGTAGGTGTGCGCCTCGGTGTCCAAGGGTTGATGACACGAGTCGCACTTCAGCATTGCTTCCCTCCCTCTACCACGCCGAGATGCCGTGACTTCTCTTCGGGCTTGCGCTCCAGGATCTCCGTCAGTTTATCAAGAGAAGTCGGGGCAAGGTACCCCCGAACAGGGGGTGAGTGTATCCTTAAAACAATGGAGAAATAGGGGGACGGGAGCGGGAGACATATACCCTCCAGGGGTATTCTCCTGTCTTGGGCAACAGACCACCAGAATTAAGGGCTACCACCCTCCGCCGTCGACGCGCCGACCTACCCACTGACCAGAGGACGCCGAGTGCGGAGCCCCCGGAGGCTTACGCGAAGAGTGTTCCGGTCGGCAAGAGAACGGCGCTGGAGGTTCAAGAGAAAGTCGCCCCCCGGAGGGCCGGTATAAGGCGAACCGGCCGTTCCCGCTCCGCGGCCGTGAGTCCGTGAGGGCAACGAAAGGAGGACGCGTGCGCTACTACCTTAGTCCCATTTGGTGCCGGTTGCACTGGTAGGCGAGTGCTGCGCCGCCGCGTTAGGCTCGCGCCCAAGGACTGCGGCTTGGCACCGACAGGCCAAGCTCCCAACCCCAATTCGTCACGTGGAGCCACAGATCGTAGATCCACGTGCCCTCGGCATCTGGCGCGAACTGCCGCAACAACCCATCTAGATCTGCCTGCGAGACGGTTTGTCTAGAACGAAGATTCATCCACGAACGAATGATCGGGATCCCGACAGAAAACTGTGGGTCCAATGGGTAGTCGCGACTGCGGTACTCGAAGGCTTCGAGGAACTGCTCTGGAGTCCCCCAGCCCATTCCGGCGTCGTCTGATAGGCGTCTTGGAGCTGGCGCTGGTGCCGGCGGTGCTTGATGATGAGCCTCAAGCGCTCGATGATGAGCCTCAAGCGCTCGCTCGGCGGCGTTCAGGAGACTCCCGACGTTTATCGGTCCCGCTATGACGACCACAGCCACGTCCGGGTCCTCCTGGCGGACTTGCTGGAGCAGGTCGATGCCCGAGAGATGCGGAGGACGAGGGGCGGTGATGATCAGCACAGGCTGCGACCGGCGAAACACCTCGAGCCCCTCGTGCTCGTCGCTGGCCAGGAGGCACTTGTAGCCAGCCCCGAGAAAGATCTGGTGCAGAACCTGGCGAACCTGACCGTCCTCCCCGACGATCAGGACGTCGCACTCGGCCATTGGTCAGCCCACCCTCTCCGCGCGTCCCGTTCTATCACATTCATTGTTCGATGAAGAAGCGGGCGAGGACGAAGTGCCGAGAGGCCGCCCACGCACTGCCGCAGATCGGTGGCTCTCGGCCTACCAACGCTGCCACGGCGTCGCGCCCATCGCCGAGCCCGTCGCGCTCGTCGGCGAGTGCTCCATCCCGGTCGTGTAGAACGTCGCCGGAGCGGGCCAGAGCGACCTCATGTGCGAGTCGAGGTGGAGTCAGGCGGGACGGCCATCCGAGCAAGCACAGTCACTTCCATCCGCCGCCCCTCATCTGCAGGCGCGCCTCGACTGGTATGGCTTGCTCCGAACCAGGCTCAACTTGCAGTGTCACGCTATAGCGGCCTCGTCCCCGAGGCTTGAAGTAACTTCCCCAACCTTCATCAGGTTTCACATCGAGAAGACGATACGTGTAGGTCTTCGCGTCAATTGGAACCTGTTCTGCCCGCCCTGATCTATAGACAAACGCCTCGTGCGGCCGGTCAATCAGATACGTCCATTTCCATGTGCGGAGAGGCCCGCGCTCCTCAACGATCAACTCGCTCGCCTCATTCGACATCGTCAGGGTGACGAGGGTGTCGAGGGGGTCGGAGTCCTTCACGGCGATGCTGGTGTCGGCGGCGGTGATCTGAAGTCCGACGGTGAATTCGTCACGCGGGAGGCCAGATACTTGGTAAGTCATCTTGCCCGGCGTGGATAGGTCTACCGGCCCGAGGTCTACTACGTAGCGGTCGCTAGCAGCATCGGGACCCTTGTCGGTCAGTCTGCCGTCTCCGACATCGCGCTTGACTCTTCAGCGCGAGGGCCCTCTTGAACTCGGCCTTGACCTGCGGCCACGCCTCCGCGCTCCAGCGCTCGTGCAGCATCGCGCGCAGGACGCGGTTGATGCGGAGCCAGGGATGCCAGAGGCGGGCGTCGGTGTCGTTCATTTCCCCTTCGGCCCGCGCCGCGCGCCAGCAGCCGCGGGCGGCGGTGACGCGCGACGGCTGGTGGAACTAACCCGGTTCCTCGCCCTTCGGTTCATCGACGTCGATCCGCAGCACCTTCGGCGGGCGCGGTAGACACTCCAGACGCAGTTCCTCGCGAAGCTCATCCCTGAGCGCCGTGGCAAGCGGACTGGTCACACCCGGTTGCCTCGCGATGTACGCTTCGACCCACTTGTCCACGAGATCGACCACCCGCGCGCTGCCCAGAAGCTGGATGTCAGTAGTCGCCGACTCAAGCGCCCCTCGCACGTCCTCTGTAAATGGTCTGTTCGACGAGTTCGCGAACTGACGGTACGCCTCGATCAGATGCTGCACGCGGATCTCGCGGCGTTTGCTATCTCGGTCGCGCCGCGTTGTCAAGAAACTCACGATCCACCAGCCGACGACGACGACCGTCGCCGGGACGGTCAGCGTAGCGGCGAGTTCCCAGTTCGGCCCGCGCTGATCTGTCGCCGGCGGCGGACCAGGCGCGGCGTTCACAGAAACTTCAGGGGTAGCCGTCTTGATTCCGGTTGCAAGGATACTGAGCATCCCCACGGCCAAGACGACAACGCCAACGAGGAAGGCCAAGAGCGCAGCAATCGCGGCGCCCAGGTACGCACGCCGAAGGTTGCGCCATCCCCGCAGCCAGTTGTTCTGGTAGTACCAGCTTGCTTCATAGCGGAGGAGATGAAATGCCGCCGCGCACATCGCTCCGAAACACAAGAACGACAAGGCCCACACTGTTGGTTTCACCAGCGATGTATCGATCTTCCACACCGCCTGGATAAAGACGAGAAGCGCCCCTGCACCACCAGCATTCACGATCAGTAACGCGCGCACCAACTCCGTCGCCGCCTGGTCACGTTGCTGGGCGCGCGCCAAGCCAATACGCTCCTGTTCCGGCGTCAACGGTGCCCGCGCCGCCCGAGGTTCGTTCAATGCTCTAGTTCGTCGGCCTGTCGCAGCGCATCCCGCGCCGCGCCCTGTACGGCATGCCACGGCGTTCGATCCCACGCCGACGCGGTCGCGCTCGTGACCGAGTGCTCCATCCCGGTCGTGTAGAACGTGGCCCGCCAGCCGCGCGCGTCGTACCGCGTAAGCTGAAGGTCGTAGCCTTGGTGCGCCATGCCGACCGCGACCCGCCCGATGCCGGGCCAGGAGTCGAGCCAGGAGCGCAGGGCGTGGAGCGCCCGGTCGTACGAGGGTCGCGGAAGCCCGGCGAACCCGAGTGCTGCCCGGAGGAGCTTGCCGCGTTGGTCGAACACGGCTACTCGATCACCTGACTCGCCTGGAGGAGCAGCGTCTGGGGAATTGTCAGGCCAAGCGCCTTGGCAGTCTTGAGGTTGAGGACAAGGTCAAACTTGGTGGGCTGTTCGACAGGGAGGTCAGCGGGTTTCGCGCCTTTGAGGATCTTGTCCACATAAGTAGCGGCCCGGCGGAATAAATCGTGATAACTCGGGGCGTAACACATGAGTCCACCGAGGTCACAAAACTCACTCGATCCATACATCGTCGGGAGCCGACTCTTTGCCGCCAGGTCCACGACGCGCTTCCTGTGAAGTTCTGTCGCGGGGCCTGGTGTGACCAGCAGAGCACCGACGCGCTCACTCGTCGCTGTTCGGAACGCGCCTTCCAGGTCCGGGTTGGGACCCCGTAACTCAAGAGGGAGGAGTTTCACGCCTAGGGCATCTGCCGCCACCCGTGTGGATTGCAGGGCCCCAACCACGCCTTGAGCCGATCGTGCCGGATCAACCAACACTGCCACCCGGGAGACCTTGGGAAACGCCTCCTTCAGCAACTCCAGCCTTTTCGCGTCCAGCTCCGCTGAAAGTTGGGTCAATCCCGTGACGTTTCCGACTGGCTTTGCAAGGCTAGCAACGAACCTACCGGGATCACCAACAAGGGTCATGACAATGGGGATTCTTCCGGTCGCTTGCTGGGCCGCGCGGGTGGGTGGAGTCCCTGAGGTGACAATCAGGTCCACGTTGAGCCCCACGAGGTCAGCTGCCAATTTCGCTAGTCGGTCCAAGTTCCCGTCGGCATAGCGGTACTCGATGGTAATGTTCCGTCCCTCGACGTAGCTATGTTCACGAAGCCCTTGCCGGAGCGCCTCGACATGGGTCGAGTGGGCGGATTGGGAGCTACCAAGTAGAACGCCGATCCGAGGGACCTTCCCCGCTTGCTGTGCCTCCGCGAGCGGCGCGAGAACGAGGCTGACAGCGAGAACGACCGCGAGCCCGATCAGCCGCATGGGCACCTCGGTGGAGGATGGCTGCGGGGAGTCTAGCCCGAACGCCACGACGCGCGCCAGACGGCGCCGCGCCACTCTCGTCACCTACCCGGTGTCACAAACCCTGCGCGCGGCTGCCTCTGTAAGTCCCCGTTACCGCAAGCGGCCACGATCGCTCCGGACGCCGGCGCAAAGGTGGTGGTTGGTGACGGTGACATGCGGAAGAGCACGAGCACCTGGAAATTCATCATCCTCGGCGCCACGCTCCCGGCGGCCACCAGCCAAGGGCTCCGCAGATTGACACTCCCGATCGCCTCACATAAGCTGCCGGCCGAGCTCGCTTGGGACCGTCGATGAGCGGTTCATGGGAGGGCGTATATGCGGTACCGCCACCTGTTCGCGCGCGGGGTGCTGTGCGGGGTGATCCTCCTCGGCACGTCGGCGTGCGGCCTTCACTACTGGGGAAAACCTGGCAGCACGACGGCGGAGTTCGAGCGCGACAGCAAGGAGTGCGCCCTGGAAGCCCTGAAGCATCCCGCGGCGCAGATCGTGCGCGAGGAGTTCGACAAGGGGTATCGGGCCTGCCTGTTCGCCCGCGGCTACGTGCGCGAGCAGCGGGTCAACCAGGATGCCGGCTGGCATCGCGGGATCGAATAGCGGAGGGCACGGCGATGCGATCGATCGGGTTCTGGGTCGGCACCCTGCTGATGACGCTGGCGTCGGTCGGTTGCACGCGCTCCTACGACGCGAAGTATGTGCCGGCGATGGTACCCCTGGCACAGGCCGATCAGCTCCGGGCGGTCCGCCTCGGGATCGGCAAGTTCCAAGACGCGCGCAGCTCGGTGAAGGCCGACGAGCCGGAGACGGCGGCGCACGTCGCACAACAGGGCCCCTGGCGCTTCGGGCTCACCCACAACGGGCGCGAGATGACTCCGGTCGCCGATCTGGTGCAAGCGCTCTTCGTCGAGGAGTTCGGGCGGGCCGGGATTCGATCGTCCGCGCTCCCGGAGGTGTTGACGAAGGATGCGCTCCCGGCGATGCGCACCGCCGGCGAGAAGGCCAGCGTCGATCACGTGCTCGGCGGCCGGATCGTGGTGTTCGAGTGGGCGAACGAGGACAAGTTCTGGTACATCCGCAGCCGGCGCTCCGTCGCGCTGGAGATCTACCTCCTGCGCGTCGCCGAGAGCAGCCTCCTCCTCGATACTGTGGCGACGGGAACCGACGAGAAGGATGAGGGGATGGGCGTTCTCCACACGACCAACATCGACCGACTGCTGAATCGCGTGTTCCGGCTCGTGGTCTTCAAGGTCGTGGAGGAGGTCGCGCAGAAGCTCGCGATGGATCCCCGCGACATCCACGTCCGCGTCGCGGTGTCGACGCCCTGACCCCGGCGTTCGCGTCCCGCCGTCGTCTGCCCGCCGCCTCGGGTGCCGCGTGCTGCCGCGTCCGGTGGCGGCCGGCTCGAGGGCCGGCGTGTGGGCGGCGCTCCGCTTTCTGAGCCCCGCCAAGGAGCCTACCCTAGGCGGCATCCGGTGCATCGCGGGCCACATGTTCTTGATCAAGCGCATTCTCCCGCGCGATCACCAGCTCAGCGGCCGCGACGCGCGCAACCGCATTCGGCAACGAGATCTCGACGCCAACATGGTGCACCCGGGGCGGGCCCGGGAACTGATCTTCGACCGTCTCGAACGGCTGGAAGCGCTCGACAACCTCAACAAGCGGCCCGCGGCCGTGCCTGTGGCCGTGCCAGCGGGCGCCTGAGACGAAAAGAGGAGGGACACGATGGCCGGGACTCCAGTGACAGAGGAAGATGTGAAGTCAGTGCGCGACGTGCCGATGGAGGAGGCGCTGGCCTACCTCGAGGGCCTCGAGCGCGAACGTCGCGGCCTGCTCAAGGCTGGCGTAATTCTCCGCGCCGTGCAGCGCGCGAAGATCCAGCAGGGCGATGCGGAGCGCGAGGCCGCTCGGCTTGGCCAGCAGAACACGGAGGCCGCGGCGGCCCTCCAGGAGCTCCTGGCGCAGGTCGTGGCCGAGCGAACGCGGCTGGACGAGCTCGCGGCCGACGTCGGTGAGACGGAGCGTCGGCTCGGCGCCGCGCGCCACGAGGCCGGTGAGGAAGAGGCCGCGATCGCCGGCCGGCTTGACGAGCGCCGGAAGCGGGCCGATCTCGACTTCGCCGAATACTCCCGGAATCACCGCGAGCGTCGTGAAGCGCTTGAGGCCGAGGAGCGCGCCCTCGGCGCAAAGCTCCAGGCGCTGCGTGATGAGCTGAAGGGCCTGGCGGCGAAGGCGGGCGCGCCGTAGCGTCTGGCTCGCGCGGGTAGAGCAGCGGTGGGGTGGCCGGCGCGTCCGCGAACCGCAATTCGTCGGTCGCGTTAGCCAGCGTCCGAGTCAATCAGCCGCTCGATGTCGGTTACTGGCCGCTGGAAGTCCGGTACTGGTGTCCATCCAAGGATCGCGAACGCGGCCTCAGCGGCGTTGGCCATTGACCTGGCGGCGAAGCGCGCGAACTCCGATAGCAATTCCGGATCGTTGGCCTTCGCGTACAGACCCAGAATGCCTTCGGCTGGTCGTCGACTCGAAAACAGCCAAGCCGCTTCGCTTCCATGAACCGACTCATGCGACCACTCGTAGAGCCAGAAGTCTTCCTTGCGCTCGAACCTGAACGCCGCATCCCGGCGGGTTTGGAAACTTGGACGGCGCTTCACTCCTTGCCGGGCTCCGTACTGATCGAGGTCCCGACGTCTCTTCTCCAAGATCGTCAACGTAGCGCTTATGTCCGGATCCAGTCCACACGCCTTGGCGGTGTGCAGCAAGCCACGCTGTTGGTTGATGGAGTTGTTCGCCCAGCCAAGTATGAGGCCGTCACGATTCTCTGGCTCAGCGGCAAGCTGCTGTAGCCGTAGACTCTCCTCAAACAGAGATCGCGCGAGAATCGCGGCCTCCTCCGGCAGCTCCGCCTTGAGCAGGATCAGCACGCCTTCGTAGAGCCGGCGGGAGCGCCAGAACATGCCCGCGATGTGCGCCTGTGCTGGTTGAATCTCGAACGACTCTTTCGGCGGGCTATCTGCGACAAGCTGAAGAAGTTTGTCAGCCTGTGCTATCACCTCCCCCCACACCGGAGCTCTCTGGGCCATCAAAGTGGAGAAACTATCACGCTCACTCGTTCACTCGTTCACCGAGGCGGCGAGGCGTTCCAGCTCTGAGACGACCATGTCGAGCTCCTCGACGAGTGGCGTGCTTCCGGTCTTGCGGAAGGCCTCGACGAGCGCGCGGTAGTACCACAGCACGCCTGCCCCAGAAGAGCGGCCGGGGCGCTCTGAGCCGGCCGGCTCACTTATGGTGTTGGGCTGCGCTACCGCCCAGCATGGGAGTAAAGTCAGTGAAGCGGATTTCGTCGGCGATGGCCGTGTCGGCGTACCAGAGCTCATCGACACCGCTCGGCAAACCATCCGGGTATGCGCGGCGAATCGACGCAAGCAACTTCTGGTCATTCATGAGGGCTATGTCGTCGTTCTCCACGAGAAGGACCGTAGTCTGACCCGTGCTCTGATACTTCGCCAGCTTTTGCGCCTTCCGGTCGAACTGAGTTCGAATCCGCGCAGGCAGCGTATTGTCGACAGGCTCGTATCTAGAGAATAAAAGCCTGGGAGGCCGCTTGCTGATCTTCGAGACGTGGAGCCGAAAGGGAATGCCGGAAACGTGTTCGATGGCGTGAGTGCCATCGGTTAGATTCGGTACCTCATTCCTAATCCACATCTTCAGCGCCTCACGGATTGCCAGCCAGTCCTGGCCCGTACTGACGGCGTGATAGTCCAACGTGATATGCAGACGACACGCCAGAGGGATCGGCAACTCAGCCTCGAGGCCGCTGACGACGCGCGTGTACCAGTCGGCGTCTCGGCGTTGGGCTGGGAGCGTGTCGATGCTGGTGTGTTCGATGGCGAATACCCCACTGATCGCGTCGATGTCTAAGGAGTCGCGGTTCTCCTGGTCCGGCCACCTCTCGACACGCAGACCGGGATGTCCACGATCCCGGAGATGTGCGACAAACGTCTCGATGACCTCACGGTCGTTCACGAATCGACGAGGGTACCCAACAGCGTAGCTGTTGAGCGGTCCGGTTCAGACGCGGGTTGGGCCGCTTCACAGCTATGGATCGAGCTGTATAGCTTTCTCAATTCGCTGGCCACGGCGAACGATGAAGAGAGAGATCAATTTGCCTCGACGCTCGCGAAGAAGCTCGTTAAAGGCTTGAGCACTGGAAATGGCAATACCGTCGACGGCGGTGACCACATCACCGACTAGTAGGTCGGCATCGAAAGCAGGTGTTCCATCGACCACCAGTCGGACCGTTGCGCCTTTGTTCGTTTGAAGTTCTTGGCGCTCCTCGTCGTTCAGGTCCCGGCTGAAGACACCGAGACTGAACCGCTGCTTCACGAAATAGATTGCGCCATAGTCCGACCGATGAACCGTGATGGGCACGTAGTTTGTGGTAGTGCCGTATGTTGTAGTGGTGCCGCTCCCGTATGCAGTTACCGATCCGCCCGATCCGTAGGCCGTGGCGGTACCAGTGGAGTACGAGGTAGACGTAGTTGGGGTCGTGATCGGGATGCTCGATGCTACCGACCCGGTGTAGCGGGGGGTCAGAATCAGGACGAGGTCAGCACCTACGTCCTGTGCTTGGCGAACGGCGGAGTCGTCCGACTCCCGCTGACCACTGTTGAACATCGAATTGCCGATCATGATATAGCCGCGCTTTGTGTAGGCGTCGAGAATTGCCTTACTGTCGCCCGGCTTTGCCCGCTCGACGATTGGCATAGGCGGCGGTGGCGCAACGCGACGGGCTGCGACAGCCTCCGGAGTTATGCCCTGCGTCTGCTTATAGAACTCCTTATAGCCGCCGGCACAGCCAGCGAGCACCAGCGCAAGTAAAAATGGAAGCACTCGATTCGAAAGCGACTGGCTCAAGTAAGCCTCCCGTGTTAGGCCACTGATGAACCATCTCCCCAGTCTCGATGCTACGCTGTCTAACGCGGTCCTGACGGCCGCCAGCGCCGCACTATCCAGCGCACTTCCCGCAGTGTATCTCGGCAGCCCGGCACGCCCTCCAAATCCGAAGTACCATCGCTCCGGAGGAAGGAGGTCGCCATGGACTTCCCGCCCGGCAGCCTCGGACTCCAGATCAGAGCCCACTGGGAGAAGTACCGCCCGCAGATGGTCCGCGAGCTCGACCAGGCGGAAGCGCTCGACGAGTCGGTCCAGACCGCCGAAGCCCTGACGGTCGCGGCCTACGAACAGGCGATCCGCGCGGGACTCGCCCCGGACCAGGCGTGGGAACTGGTGAGGGAGGAGTGGGCGTTTCTGCCCGACGAGGAGGACCAGCCGAACCTCGGTGAGGATCCGCTCGAGCTCTGAGACGACCGGGTCGAGTTATGCTTCCCCCGAGTAGCGTCCCCATGCCGCAGAACGCCGAGCACCAGCAGCAGGCGGAGCGGCGCCTCCGGGCCCTCGACGCACAGCCCCGGTTCCGCGCACTGGTGGACAAGAAGCTCAGTGATCGACAAGGACTCCAGGGCAGTGCTTGTAAAGGCGAGCGGCCTCCGGCGTTGGGGCGGCTCTCGTCGCCGTGTGCGGACTCACGCTTCTCGCCACGGTCGGCCAGGACTCTCTCCCCGCGATCATGCGGGGCAACCACTACACGCCAACGATGATCATCGTCGTCTCGAGCGTCTGGGGTTTGAGCCTGCTCGCGCTGGTCATGCTCTGGTGGCGACGACGGCACTCGGTGCTCGACCTATGGCTGATGGTCGTGATGTGCGCGTGGCTCTTCGACATCGCCCTGGCCGCGGTCCTCAACGCTGGACGTTTCGACCTCGGCTTCTATGCCGGCCGCATTTACGGACTGTTGGCGGCAAGTTTCGTGCTCATGGTGCTCCTGGTCGAGAACGGCAAGCTCTATTTCGAGCTCGACCGCCAGAACCGCTCGCTCGAGACCATCGTGCGCGAACGTACCGCGCGCCTCCTCCAGAGCGAGAAGGTGGCGACGATGGGCTCGCTGCTCGCGGGCGTGGCCCACGAGCTGAACAACCCCCTGGCGGTCGTCCTCGGGCAGAGCCACCTTCTGCGCGAGTCGGCGGAGGAGCCCCGGATCATCGTGCGCGCCGGGAAGATCATGGCCGCCGCCGACCGCTGCGTTCGCATCGTGCGGAACTTCCTGGCGCTGGCGCGCCAGCAGGCACCGGCGCGAGGCGAGGTGCGGCTCAACCAGGTAGTGCAGGAGGCGATGGAGCTGCTGGCCTACGAGCTGCGCACCGACAACGTCGAGGTCTCGCTCAGCCTGGCCGAGGACCTGCCCGTGCTGTGGGCGGACGGGCACCAGTTCCACCAGGTGCTGGTCAACATCGTGGCGAACGCCCACCAGGCGATGCGCAAGAGTCCCACCCGACGCCAGATTTCAATCACCACGCGGTCAGAACCTGCGAGCCGGCGAGTCCACCTTGAGATCACCGACAGCGGCCCGGGGATCCCCGCCGAGATCCGCGCCAAGATCTTCGAGCCGTTCTTCACGACCAAGCCTCCCGGTCAGGGCACTGGGCTGGGGCTCTCGCTCTGCCGGGGCATCGTCGAGGCGTCCGGGGGGGACGGGAGGAGAGTGAGGCCGAGAGCGAGAACGAGCCTAATCAACCGCATGGGCACCTCGGTGGAGGACGGCTGCCGGGGGTGAGCTGCGCTCACCACTACCGCGGGTTCCTTAATTCTGGTGGTCTGTTGCCCAAGAATACCCCTGGGGGGTATATGTCTCCCGCTCCGTCCCCGGCGACGGCCCCACCGGTTCGGCGACGAACCGACTAGACCGCCCCGTCGACGACCAGGATTCGCCCTTGGGTTCGAACGGTCACCCACGTTCTCTCAGCGTTGGGCGGCCGCAGCGAGCATTGCCCGTACCGCGTCACGAAGTTCCTCGATGCCGAACGGCTTCTTGAGGAGTGCCTGGCCGCTCTGTCGCGATGAAGTCACAATACTCTGGACGCGTCGCACTGGCCGTGATGTTTCCCGGGTATCCCCATCTGTCGGCTCGATCGACGTGCGTGCCCGTGTGCCCCGTCTTCCCGTCACGTGCGGTACCCGCTCCCGGTTGACGCGCGTACCGGTTGTCGCGGCCGTCCCAAGGGTCAGCGACACGGCGCGGGCTGAGCCAGCACCTGACGCACTCGCTCGGCGAGCTCGTCGGGGGTGAAGGGCTTAGCGATGGACGGATGTCTCCGGGCGGTGGCGTCGGACACGATGGAGCCCGACATGAGGAGCACCTTCGTCTGCGGGCTGAGCACCGCTACGCGGCCCGCCAATTCCATGCCTCCCAAGAGAGGCATGACGAGGTCGGTGAGCAACAGGTGGATGGTGAGGTGCTCGACCAGGCGCAAGGCGACCCGGGGATTTCCCGTGTCGAGCACGGTGTACCCCATCATTTCGAGCATATCTTGTACGGCGACTCGGACGCGGTCGTCGTCATCGACCACCAGAATCGTCTCCACGGGCCTCCCTCCCTGCGTGGGCGTCTCGCCCGCGTCGGTTATCAAACGGTTCCCGCTCACCCAGGTACCCGGGGTTGCCCTCGTGGCGGCACCACGCACAGATGACCTTCACCTTGGCGATGGGACTCTGCCAAGAGCGTGCCACCAATAATTCCGGATGAATTTCGGGAAGATCCGAAAGCTCGCAGAGTGAGTTCGTCTTCACCGAAATGACTCAATCTTGGCGAACCCGTAAGGTTGCGGGACGTTTTTTCTAGGCGCTTCACGCGAGAACGTTCCTCGGCGTGGCGACGCCGCAGGGCCAGGTGTCCCT
>Ga0184612_10000765_pt1 | contig 15111 bp, 12 predicted proteins | sample PLM3_60_coex_FD_133163 | JGI IMG/M metagenome (GOLD analysis project Ga0184612, IMG submission 133163) | Groundwater sediment microbial communities from an aquifer in East River, Colorado, USA - PLM3_60_coex | ecosystem: Environmental > Terrestrial > Soil > Riparian zone | place: USA: East... | reverse complement strand
CTTTTTTTTTTTTTTTTTCTATTGAGTTTAGGGCTTTTTGGATTTTTGAGCTTTGCAATATTACCCCCCCTCCCCAATCTTGTAGATGGCGGCGTGCTATATATATATATATATATATATATGATGTGTAATACTTAATTATAGCTATAAAATATACGAAAAAAAAAAAAACAACGCGGGCTCCGCTCTTATCGAGCCGAAATCGATATGCATTTACTTAGTGCTTATTGTTTGATTAGTGTGCGTGGTCATCGGAATACAAGGACAAGAGAAGGCAGAAGATGTATGCTTGAATAAGACAAATAGTTACTTCAAATAGAATATATCCGATAGTAGTAAGAGTTAAGAAGAAAGTTCTTGTGAATCTGGAAAATCATGCTGAGGCACAATAAATTCCTATGAGATTTAGGACAATATGACCCGCTCTTATATTGGCAGCTAATCGGAATGATAGAGTTAATGGGCGTACTAGCACTCTAGTTGTTTCAATTAGAACTAGGAAGGGGTTTAACCAGTCTGGGGCACCGTCTGGGAGGAGATGAGCTGTAGATTTTTTGGGGCTATGGGAGAATCTAGAGATAACTAGGCTTATTCAGATTGGAAGACCTAGGGTTAGGGTGAAAATTAAATGTCTTGAGGTTCTGAAGGTGTATGGAACAAGACCTATTAAGTTTACTATGATTAATATAAAGAAGATAGCGGATAGGGGGGTTGACAGTCCTTTTAATTGGATGCCCGATGTTCGCGTCAGTTGGGTAAAGATAGTATCTTTGATGGGGAACTTGAAGGTGTTTGAGCGAGTATTAAGTACTCAAAAAGATGATTGAATTGTTAAAGTAATTAGGGTGTTTATTATTAAAAATATTGAGTTTGATGGGAAAAGAGTGTTATATGTGTATGGGTCAAAAGAGGAGAAGATGTCTGGTATCATGTCAAGACTTGATTTAATATCATTTAAAACTTTGAAGGTTTGTAGTTTTTTTTAACTTAAAGTCTTAGGGTTTAATGAGTTGATCTCATACATTTGTAACTAGTGGGTTAGTGATGAAGAAAATATAGTATAATGATGTAAATAGTTGACCAATGGCGATAAAGGGGTCTTCTACTGGGCGTCCTCCGATTCATGTAAGGATTAGTCATGACGCTACTAGAATTCAGAATATGATTTGGTTTAATGGGTAAAATGTTAGGCTTCGTTTATTTGTGGCATGAGTAAATGGGGGAATAAATAGGATTAAAATTGCTGCGAATAGAGCTAGGACCCCACCAAGTTTGTTAGGAATTGATCGTAAGATGGCATATATTCATAGGAAGTATCATTCTGGTTTGATATGAATAGGGGTGACTAGGGGGTTTGCTATTAGGAAATTTTCCGGGTCAGTAAATAGGTTGGGCTCAAATAGAACTATAAGGGATAGCCCTGAGATGGCTAGAAGGTATCCTAAGACATCTTTGATAGAATAGTAGGGGTGGAATGGAATGCGGTCTGAGTCTGCATTAACTCCAATGGGGTTATTAGATCCTGATTGATGAAGGAATATGATGTGTAGGATAGTTACCCCTATAATAGCGAATGGAAGAACAAAATGAAAGGCAAAAAATCGATTTAAGGTGGCGTTGTCTACGGCAAACCCCCCTCAAATTCACTCAACTATGGATTTTCCAATGTATGGGATAGCTGAAAAGAGATTAGTAATAACTGTTGCACCTCAAAATCTTATTTGGCCCCAAGGTAGAACATAACCTATAAATGCTGTTGCCATCGTTAGAAGAAATAAAATTACTCCGATGTTTCATGTTTCTATAAGAGTATAGGATCCATAGTAGAGACCTCGTCCGGCATGTAAATAAATAAATAGGAAGAATATAGACGCCCCATTAACATGAATTGAACGGAGTAATCACCCATAGTTTACATCTCGGGAGATATGGGCTACGGAGGAAAAAGCTATTTCGATGTTTGGGACATAATGTATACTTAAGAAGATACCTGTAATTGTTTGGATAATTAGGCATAGTCCTAGAAGGGATCCGTAGTTTCATCAGATGGAAATGTTATTAGGAGCTGGAAGATCAATTAGGGACCTGTTAATGATTTTAATTACTGGGTATGTGGTTCGGATAGGTTTGAACATATTAACTAAAAGATCGAAGAGGGCCTTTTGAGCGAAGGGTTAATTTTACTACAATAATTATTGTTAGTAGTAGGATTAAAGCTAAAAGGATAAGAAATGGGGCAGTGCTTGACATGTATAGTGATGTATTTCCTTGATTAAATTCTGGCATAGTGGGGACTTTAATGTTAGTGACGTATACTAGGATTAAGAATGTAAGGAAGGAAATTAGACCATATATAATATTATTGGAGTTTGCTATTTGCTGATTTGGGGTTAGGGCTAAAAAGTAGGCAAATATTACTAATATTCCTCCAACATAAATTAGGAAAATTAGGAAGGCAAATCAGGTTCTTATAAAGGATGCAAAGACTCCTGAGAGGAGAAGAGATATTATTAAGATGTTTATTCCTAGAATAATTGGAGTCGAGGCTAAATAGAGTGTAAAAGTTGTAGTAATTATTATTAGTATATATATGGTTAAGATCATTTATAACTGTAAGAATTGAGCTTAATCTTTAGACTTCAAAGGTCTTCGTGCGCCTTACACTAAGTTATATTAAGATCCTCATCAGTAAATACATAGGTATAGGCAGATTCATACTACATCTACGAAGTGTCAGTATCATGCTGCGGCTTCAAATCCGAAGTGGTGACCAGCAGAAAAGTGATGGGCTAGAGTACGTAACAGACAGATAGTTAGGAAAGATGATCCAATTAGAACATGTAACCCATGAAACCCCGTAGCTATGAAGAATGTAGTACCATAAACACTGTCTGCGATGGTAAATGGGGCTGCTACGTACTCCCCAGCTTGGAGAAAGGTAAAGTATGCTCCCAGGCAGACTGTAAGGATTAGAGCTTGAATTGCATTTGTTCGCTTACTTTCTATTAATCTGTGGTGAGCTCATGTTACTGTCACTCCAGAGGCTAGAAGAACTGCTGTATTTAGAAGAGGTACACTAAAAGGATTAAGAGGACTAATTCCTGAGGGGGGCCAGCAACACCCAATTTCAGGAGTTGGAGAGAGTCTTCTATGAAAGAATGCTCAAAAGAAGGCAAAGAAAAATATAACCTCAGAAGTAATAAATAGAATTATACCTCAGCGTAGGCCTGTAGTGACATGTCTTGTATGATGACCTAGAAAGGTTCCTTCTCGTACTACATCTCGTCATCATTGGATTATAGAGATAACAACGAGGGTTACTGCAATTATTAGGCATCAGATCCCATGGTTGTGGAATCATCTGGCTAGTCCAATTGCTAGGGTAAATGCTCCTAGTGAGGAAGTGAGAGGTCAGGGTCTGTATTCAACTAGATGAAATGGTTGACGAATCATATATGTTTTTTATTTTAATAATCTTTTTACTTGGAAGGTAAGTGTACTGATATACTAAAAACATACAAGAGGGCATGCCCGTTTTTAAATTTACAGTTTAATGTTTAGTCTCAACCATCTTGTAAGGATCACTTTCATGAGTTTTCTAGAGAAGAGGTGGAGTATCTTGAAGTTGAATTAAATGAGTGATGTTTAGATCATCAGAAGGTGGAGGCTATAAGTGAAATGGATGCTCAGAATGTTGCGACTGAGATGATTCAGGCTATGGGGGATAAGTGAGGCATAGAAGCACACCCTTGGTAATCATATCTTGACAAGATATTGTTATTATTTAACTAGTGTTTCTATTGGTTAAAGTTTGAAACTCATTTTATAAAGGATTTAGTATTGATGGCTTCTACTACGATAGGTATAAAGGAGTGATTGGCTCCGCAGATTTCTGAGCATTGACCATAAAAAATTCCAGGTTGTGTAGTAGTAAACCCAATTTGATTGAGGCGGCCTGGCACGGCATCTACTTTTACCCCTAGAGCTGGCACCGTTCAGGAGTGGATTACGTCTGCAGCAGTAACTAATATTCGGATTTCTAATTGTATGGGTACTACTATACGATTGTCTACCTCTAAAAGACGGTAGTCTCCAGGTAAAAGGTCTGATGTTGGTGTTATGTATGAATCTATTTCTACGTTTATGAAGTCTGTGTATTCATATCTTCAATATCATTGGTGTCCGATGGTCTTTACTGTAATTGAGGGTTGTCCAACCTCGTCTGTAATATATAAAATTCGGAGGGAGGGTAGGGCCAGGACTAAGAGAATTAGGGCTGGAAGGATTGTTCATACAGTTTCAATTGTTTGGGCTTCTATAATGTATCGGTTTACGTGTTTATTTGCTATAAGGGCTAGGAGTGCATAAGTCACTACTGTTAGCACTAGGGTTAATACTAGGAGTGCGTGATCATGGAAGGAAATTAGTTGAAATATGACAGAAGATGCAGCGTCTTGGAATATTACTTGACCTCAGTTTGGCATTCTAAGTGAGCTATGAATAGCACGGGCCTAATTAACAAATAGGTGCCTTTGGCTTTCGCTTAATCGTGGACATGTGATAACTCCTGTCTCTTTTAGATTATGGAAGTCTAGAGGTAGAGTTGAATCTGATCATTCTAAGGCTGACGACATATGAGGTCTTGAGATTACGCTTCGTTGAGAGGCAAAAGCTTCTCATAAAATGAAGATGAATAATATTAGGGCTACGAAAGATATAAGTGATCCAAAGGAGGATACAACATTTCATTTTATGAATGCGTCCGGGTAGTCAGAATATCGTCGAGGTATTCCTCTCAGCCCTAGGAAGTGCTGAGGAAAAAATGTGGTATTAACTCCTAGAAATATTAGGAAGAATTGTGTGTTGGCTCATCGGGGGTGAAGAGTGAGGCCGGTTAGAAGTGGGAATCAGTGTGTAAAGGCAGCAAAGATGGCGAAAACTGCTCCCATTCTTAGAACATAGTGGAAGTGGGCCACTACATAGTAGGTGTCGTGTAGAATGATATCTAGGGAGGAATTAGATAGAATAATTCCTGTGAGTCCTCCTGTAGTAAATAGGAAAATAAATCCTAAAGCCCATAGAATGGGTGTCTCATATTTAATTTTGGACCCATGAAGTGTTGCCAGCCATCTAAATACTTTAATTCCTGTGGGGACAGCGATAATTATAGTTACTGCCGTAAAATATGCTCGAGTGTCTACGTCAAGTCCTACTGTGAATATGTGATGAGCTCATACAATAAATCCTAGAACAGCAATTCCAAGCATGGCATAAATTATTCCAAGGGCTCCAAAAGGTTCCAGTTTTGCAGTATAGTGTCTCACGATATGAGAAATTGCCCCAAATCCGGGTAAAATTAAAATATATACTTCTGGGTGTCCGAAGAATCAGAATAAGTGCTGATATAGAATAGGGTCTCCACCTCCTGCAGGATCAAAAAACGAGGTATTAAGATTTCGGTCTGTTAGGAGTATGGTGATTGCCCCAGCTAGAACTGGCAGAGATAGAAGAAGGAGTACAACAGTAATTACTACTGCTCATACAAATAGGGGGATTCGTTCTAATCGTAGGCCGCTTCATCGTATGTTGACCACAGTTGTAATAAAGTTAATAGCCCCTAGAATTGAAGATGCCCCCGCTAAATGGAGGGAGAAAATTGCAAGGTCTACTGAGGGACCTGCATGGGCTAGGTTTCTAGCTAATGGGGGGTATACTGTTCAGCCGGTTCCTGCCCCCTTTTCTACAGCAGCTGAGGAAACTAGAAGAATTAATGAGGGGGGCAATAGTCAAAATCTTATATTATTTAGTCGGGGAAAGGCTATATCTGGGGCTCCTAGTATTAGGGGGAGAAGCCAGTTTCCGAAGCCGCCAATAAATACAGGTATCACTAAAAAGAAGATTATCACGAATGCGTGAGCTGTAACAATTGTATTGTAAAGTTGATCTCTTCCCAGGAAAGCTCCCGGTTGTCTTAGCTCAATTCGGATAAGAAGTCTTATGCCAGCACCTACTATGCCGGCTCAAACGCCAAGAATGAAATAGAGGGTTCCAATATCTTTGTGATTGGTAGAGTAAAATCATCGCATATATTATAATAAGGGGTCTTAGCCCTAGAGAAAGCCTGGCTGTAATTAAGGTTAACACATTAGTGATTTTAGATTTTACAGGTCTGAGTTGCTTTAGATTAGGAGTTGAGAATATTATATTGATCACAATATTTAGGTAGAAGAATAGATTTATCACAGATCCTGCCACTAGTATAAATATAGTAATTTTTATCGATTGTGTTAAAATTATAATAGTTATTAGTTTAGGTATAAATCCTGTGAGGGGGGGTAACCCACCTAAGGATAGGAGCAGGATAATTGTGGTTAAGTGTAGAAATGATCTGTTGGAGGGGATTTTATTTATTTGTTTAGGGGAGGAGATGTTGAAATACGAGAGGGATGTAAATAGGGGCGTAATAAGAATAGTATACACCATAAAGTATATGAGGGAGGAGTTAGGTTTAAATACAGCCAATAGTCTTAACATCCATCCAATGTGACCAATTGAAGAGTATGCCATAATTGCTCGTATTTGACTTTGGTTTATCCCTATTACTCCTCCCACTAGAGCGTTTATTCCTGCTATGACTATAATAAATGATATGTTTTTTTGAGGCAATAAAAATGCTAAGATTGAGAGGGGGGCTAGTTTTTGTCATGTTGATAGAATCAAACATGAAATTCATGAAATTGAAGATATTACTGAGGGGTATCAGAAATGACAAGGCACTCTTCCGAGCTTTAGTAAAATCGCCGTAGTTAGTAGTAGGGGCATGATATTGGGCATAGAAGTAAATATTATTCATAGTGAGGTTCTAGATATAAGGAGTAGAGCAGACCCCAGGGCCTGAGCAAGAAAATATTTAACAGCTCCTTCAGTTTCTTGATTGGTTTTTGTCTGTATTATGATTGGAATAAATCTTAGGAGGTTTAGTTCTATGGCTCCTCATAGGAGAATTCAATTTGTTCTTGATAGGGCCATTAAGGTTCTTATAAATAGGGACGAAAGTGTGAGTATTATAGCAGGTGAATAGACGAAGCTCATGAAGATTATGGAGGAGTTGAACCCCCTTGTAAGAATTAGAAGTTTTTACTTATCCCGGCTAATCTAGGAAGATCAATCTAGGGAGCCTTCCTTTCATTCATGAATTAGGCCCAGTAGAAGAATAATTAAAAATGTAGTAGATGTGAGTAAGGAGGTATTTAAGTTGCTAGTTAGGATAATTGTTGGAATGGGTATAAGTAGAACGATCTCAATATCAAATACAATAAAGATGATAGCCAGTAGAAAAAATCGTATAGAGAATGGGATTCGTGCTGTCCTTTTAGGGTCAAAGCCACACTCAAATGGAGATGATTTTTCTCGGTCCGTGTTAGATCGGGCTGCTAGAATGTTGGCTGCAATTAAGATGACTATAGGGATTAATAGGGCAAAGGTCGTAGATATTATTATAAGGTTCATTAACTAGAAATATAGTATTATCTCTTGATTAAAAGTCAAGTGCTATTTACAAGCTCTCTAGTTAGATACAGGGAATTTGGTTCCATATTTAACGTCATCAGAGTTATCCGTTCATCCGGCGCTGTATCATATTGAGAGAACTAATGGGGTACATAAAATTAAAAGGGCGAGTGATAGAGGTAAAAATCTTTTTCATGTTAGATTTATTAGGTGATCATATCGTATTCGTGGATATGTCGCTCGAATTCATACAAAGAGGGTAGCTAAGGCTACTGTCTCCATGATTAAGATAATATCTCTTATTAGGGGGATTATGACACTAAAGAAGATTACGCTTGTAAATAGTCTTATTACTAAAATGTTAGCGTATTCAGCTATGAAAATTAGTGCAAATAGGCCTCTCCTATACTCAACATTGAAGCCAGAGACTAGTTCTGATTCACCCTCAGCAAAGTCAAATGGGGTACGGTTGGTCTCTGCCAAGTTTGTAATAAATCACACTGTAGCTAGGGGCATAAATATAAGTGCAATTCAGGATATTTGATACATTTTGGTAAAGTCTATTGTTATCAGTATGATGAGTGCTCTTAGCATAATCAACGATATCCTAACTTCATATGAAATAGTTTGAGCCACTCCTCGAAGAGCTCCTAGAAGAGCATATTTAGAGTTTGACCTCCATCCTGCTAGAAAGGTTGTATATACATTTATTCTTGACACACACAGGAAATATAGAACACTAAATTGGAGGAAAAATGATTGATGGGAGTGAGGATAGATGACTCATATTATTAGGGCTAGGATTAATCTTATGGTAGGAGCGAATAAGAAAGGTATTTGGTTTGAGGGGGTTGGCTTAGCCTGTTCTTTGACGAATAGTTTAATTGCATCCGCAAAGGGCTGAGGAAGTCCCATAATGCCTACTTTGTTAGGCCCTTTGCGGAGATGAAAGTAACCTAGGAATTTTCGCTCTATAAGAGTATAAAATGCTATGCTCAGTAAAGCTAAAGTGAGACTTATTAAGATTGATGTGAAAAATGGGATATTCATGTAATAAGAGAGCATTGCTCATAAACAGGGTTTAAACCTGTGGCATTATTCTGCCATCTTATTGAGCTTGAAGATGAGTCGAACATCTTAAGTGGACGTTCAAGGTCCAGTGTTTCCAAAACCTCAAGCCGCTACTGAGGTGTCTCTCTTGCTAAGTGCAGGTTAACTGTTCTAAATAAACTAAGTTGCATTGTAGTAGTGAGTGGGTGACACCCATGAACCGATCCTAAGTCGGTGGCACTACTCTGCCAACTCACTCTATAGTATATATATCAATAGTTTAAACATGTGTTATATTTGTTCTCTAGTTATAATTATTATTCTATTTAGGTCCTTTCGTACTATAAATAGATTATTTATCGAGGATAGAAACTAACCTGGCTTACGCCGGTCTGAACTCAGCTCATGTAGGGTGTTATTGGTTGAACAAACCATCTTTACGCGACTTTTGCGCCACATAGATTCCCTAAGCCAACATCGAGGTGCCAATCCCCACTATTAATAAGGACTCTTTAGTGGGATTAGCCTGTTATCCCTAAGGTAGCTTGATTTGTTGATCTTATTTTAAGGGTCAGAACTTAGATATATTTATCTGCTTATGGGGGATGATTTATTTTCCCTGGTCGCCCCAACCGAATTTTATTGAAAAATTTTTAGTTTTTGTTAAAATAAAGCTCTATAGGGTCTTCTTGTCCTTCGACGATATCTAACACTCTTCAGTTAGAGATTAATTTTTAGGCGGCTTATAGAGACAGTCTTTATTTCGTTAGTCCTTTCATTCTAGCCCACAATTAATGGGCAAGTGATTATGCTACCTTTGCACGGTTAGGATACCGCGGCCGTTGAATTGAGTCACTGGGCAGGAATTACTTCCCATATTTTAGCGGGAAGCAATGTTTTTGTTAAACAGTCGAAATAAGGATTTGCCGAGTTCCTTTATAAGTTTTTACTTGTTTTATTGAGAGAGGTTTAATGTTATGTTGTTTGTACTTAATACTTATTTTTACATAATATTTTAATATTTAAAGTTTGTGTTAAATTTCAGTTTTGTTGTGCAGATGTTTTAGGTATTATATAAGTGTTACGGTAAGGTATTGTGGGTGGCTGTTTTTAGGCCTAATTATTTTGTGCTGAATTAATTAGCTTCAGGTTTCAGGGCTTATCCTCTGAAGTCTTACAGTGTAGCTATTACTACATGTTTTAATTAATAAATTTTACTGAAAACCAGCAATTTTCTAACGCGGGTGGTATGTAGCTTCTGTCAACACATTTTCTAAAGTTGTTGCTATAACTAGTAGTGGGCTCTAAGCTATGTGGGGACAGCTCGTGTAGAATTCGGGATGTTATTGTAAATTTATAGCTTGTAAAACCATAATGCACAAGGTACGTGAGTTATCACTACTTTATAATATTGTTAATTCCTTTTTAGTACTTTAATTTGGTTCATTGGTAGGAGTGTATATTTAAATGTTTTATTTAGTATGATATTAGATGGTTGATTTTAGTAAGCGAAGCAAACAAGCGTGTTTTATTTTTAGTGTAAGTAAAAAGCATTAGATATGCTATGCTTCGACAGGTGCAACTTCCGTTACACCTACTTTGTTACGACTTATCTCACCTTTGGGCAAGAGTGACGGGCGATGTGTGCATGTCTCAGATTCAGTTTCATTTTGATTTTGTATCTTTATTACATCCAAGTCCACCTTCATGAGGCTTTTGGTGCCATAATTCGTGTCTTTATGTAGGATGTAACCCATCATCACCCTTCCATAAGCTGCACTTTGACCTGACGTATATGAGTTTGTCATAATTGCATACTTGTGCTTTTAGAGGTGTGCTTACGACGGCAGTACACAAGCTGTTTAATCTAGGGAGGGTAGGGATTTCGTGGATTATCGAGTTATGAGACAGGTTCCCCTGGTCTGATGAGACACCGCCAAAATCTTTAAGTTTTAAACTATGGTTCGTATTTTTCGACTTTATTTATTCCATAAATAGGCGGGTATCTAATCCGTGTTTTAGGTTATGGTTTCATTATTTCTTAGATGAATCTGGCTCTGAGGCTATTTAAATTAGACCTAGGTGGCTGTTTAAATCATCTTTCATTTAGTCATATTCAGTTAACTTGAGTTTGTCGTCTAACCGCGGCAGCTGGCACGAATTTTGCCAACTCTTTACTTGATACCCAATTCCTGCTTTTGCAGAGTTAGTAGAGTTACTTACTGTGGCGCCCTGTTACGTATAGGAGTCTTGATGTAACTATTGGTTCTTTTAGGTTTTGAAGATTGCGGGACGGCTGGGGCTTACATGTATATTGGTTCATAGCAGCTAAGTTTTCAGCTAGAATCAAACTGTTAGTAAGAGAGGAATGCCTCTTTTTCGGGGTATGAACCCGCTAGCTTGAATAGCTTATCTTACTTAAGTGAAGATACTTCGAGTATAATATTAAATTTGCAATTTAATGTTATTATTTAACTACTTCACTAACATCAAGTTGTAATTAATTCTGGTTTTGTGATAATTAAAATGATGGGGGTGAGGTGCATATTCATTAGTGTAAAGTCTTTTGACTTCACCTGAGGCAGGGAATTTGATGTTGATATTAAAGGCCCGTGGTGGGTGGCTGTGTATATATATAGAGAATAGGCTGCTGTGACGAATCTTGTAATACTTAATAGGATTAATGCATACAATGATATTCTTAGAATTGCAGTAATTAACATGATTTCTCTTATTAAATTGATTGATGGGGGTGCAGCTATGTTTCTGGCTGTGAATAAAAACCACCATATTGTAAGTGTTGGGGTTAATACTATTAATCCTTTTGTTAAGAATAGACTTCGGGTGTGAGTAAGTTCATAGTTTATATTTGCCATAACAAATAGGGCGGAGGATCTTAGACCATGAGCGATTATTATGGCTAGTGCTGCCTGTAATCCCCAGTTAGAGTTTATTATTGCTCCCGCAACTATTAGGCCCATGTGCCCTACGGAGGAGTAGGCGATTAGTGATTTTAAGTCTGATTGTCGAAAGCAGATTAGTCTTGTCGATACTGCCCCGACTAGAGCAATGCTTGATAGTATTCTGGATGTAGATTTAGCTGCGTGTTGAAACAGGCTCATTATGCGAAGAATCCCGTAACCCCCTAGTTTTAGAAGAATGGCTGCAAGGATTATAGACCCTGCGATTGGGGCTTCTACGTGGGCTTTAGGAAGTCAAAGATGCACCGTAAACATAGGAAGTTTTACTAAAAACCCTCCGATTGTTAGAACTCATGCCAGAGATAGGGAGGAATAGTCTCTGGGGAATTGCATGCTTATAAATATGGGTATTATTGCAGTTTTTGAAATAAGAAAGATCTTACATAGGGCTACTAGTATAGGGAGGGAGGCGGCAACGGTATAAATTATTAAATACATGCTTGCTTGAGCCCGCTCTGGTTGATACCCTCAAGTCATAATGAGAATCATGGTGGGAATCAGAGAGGCTTCGAACCAAATGTAAAACATAAATAGATTAGGGGAAAGGAAGCAGTTTACTAGAATAACTAGCAAAATAATTAAATTAATAATAAATGTTTTAGGGTATAGGTTTTGATGAATTACTTTAGTTCTTGCCAGAATTATTATAACTGTTACTCAAATTGTTAGTGTAGTTAAGGTGAAGGATATAAGATCTGAGGATATCAATTCGGTCATTATTGAATAGGGAAAGTTGTTTATAAGTGTGGAGCATAGGGGTATTATAAGTAATCTAAGGGTTAGAGCAATTGCCCATGTGTAGTGAGGAGTAATTAGAGGGAGTAGGAGCATGGATATTATAATCAATTGGAATTTTAGCATTTACTTATTGTCAAAGAATTTAGTATGTCTGTGCCGAAAGATCGAGATATAAGAACCATAAGTCTTAAGCCAACTCTTGCCTCACAAGCTCCAAAGGTTAGTAATATCACTCTAATTCTAGTGTTTGGGGCACTCACCACAGACAGAGAGAGGGGGACAAATAGTACCAGGCTCAGAGTAATTCCTTCAAGGGATAAGAGAGTTATAAGAAAATGAGATTGATTTCTAATTAAATTTAGCATGGCTACTGAAGGTAGAAGAAATATTAGGGTTATGATGGAACTATACATAGAATTGAGAGATGACCCTATCTTCGATTTACAAGATCGATGCTTAACATTAGCTTTCAATTCTCAGATAGCACATAAAGTGATTTTTGGCACCCAAAGCCGGTGTTTTAATTTAAACTACTATCTGTGTATAATATAAAATATAATTTTAGCATGAAAAGCTAATGTGTTTATTACACCATATACACTGCTTAGAGGAAGTTCCATATTGTTAGCTTCAATAACATGCTTTATTTAAGCTATCTAAGCTTAGATAACAATTAGTAGCATTATTAGTCCCAATACCGATAACATCATAAGATAGTTTACGGGTATAGGTTTTGAAGAAGTCATTAAAGTATTTGAGGCTTTATTTGACAGGTTTCTTATGCCTTGACCCCCCAATATTTCTAGTCATGACTGGTCGGTTAGTTTTAAGTAGTTGTGTGATATGTATATTGGTAATTTTATTATAAATTGGGACGATAGAGGGACTAGGAATCATATTGTACAGGAAGCATAGTGACTTATTGGAGCATTTATTAAAACTGATTCATTTTTTTGACTTGAGGCTGATACGGCTCAGGCCAGCATAGCTCCTGTAGCTACTAAAACTAGGGGTGTATATTTTTCACATAAGTGAATTATTATTATTTCCTGTTTTAGGGGGATCACCCATGCAATAAGAGATCCGGAGATGACAGACATTGAGGCAAGGATTAACATGGGGGATGTTAAAGAGTTATTTTCTTCTAAATAGATGTAGGGATTACAGTTATTTGTGCCCCATACAACATATAATCTAAACCGGATTGAATAGAAGGAGGTTAAACCAACGGCGAACAGTATTAAAAGTATTATGAATATACTATGAACATAGTGTATAGAAGCTTCTAGAATTATATCTTTCGAGTAGAACCCTGACATGAACGGGAACCCGCAGAGAGCTAGATTAGCCATAATTAGACATGAGGATGTGGTTGGTATTTGCCTGGCAAGGTTGCCCATTCATCGTAAATCTTGTCTATGTATGTGACTATGAATAAATCTTCCAGCGCATACGAAGAGTAGAGCTTTGAATAGGGCATGAGTAACTATGTGAAAGAATGCGAGGTGTACTATATTTAATCCCATAGCAGCTGTTATTATGCCTAGTTGCCTAAGGGTAGATAGTGCAATAATTTTTTTTATGTCGCACTCTGTTGTGGCACTAAAGCCTGCTATTAAGGTTGTTGAGACAGCTGCAAATAGTAGTAGTGGGGAAAATCATCATGCTGTAGACATAAAATCATAAAATCGAATTAAGAGAAATACCCCAGCAGTGACTAGGGTGGAGGAATGGACTAAAGCTGATACTGGTGTAGGTGCCGCCATAGCCGCAGGCAATCATCTAGAAAAAGGTATTTGAGCTCTTTTTGTCATTGCTGCAATAGTAATGGCTAAGATTTGGTATAAATTTTCATTTAAATCTCATATATGAAGAATATTTCAATGCCCCTGGCCGATAGTTCAAGCAATAGCTAGGAGTAATGCAACATCCCCAATACGGTTAGTCAGTGCTGTGACTATGCCAGCAGCAAGAGACTTAGGATTTTGATAATAAATGACTAGGATAAAAGACACGATTCCTAAACCATCTCAGCCCAGAAGGAGTATAATTAGATGCGGAAAAAAGATTAATATATTTATAGACAGAACAAATAGAAGAACTAAGACTGTAAACCGGTTGATAAATTTGTCATCTTTTATATAGACTGTGGAGAATTTCAGAACATTCGCTGAGATTATAATTACAGTGCATGAGAATATAAGCCCCACAGGGTCTAAGATAAAAGTAAATATAACAGGAGTAGATGAAATTGAGAAAAGACTTCATTCCAGTAGCATTGTAGTATTGAAAAAGACTGTGTAGAAGGTTGGGGTTAGCAGCCCTATAAAGATAATTCATAGCAGCTTACTTGCTATAAGGCTAATCTTAAAATTTTGTAGCATGAAAAAGGGTCATATGACGTCTCTGAAACCACAATTCAGCGGTTTTAATAACCCACCTTTTTCCTCCGCGCAAAATGTGGTAGGTGTTTAATGTTGTTAGATGAGTAGATTTTAAGCCCTAAATCCTTAACAGATTTTTTTTTGCCCAGGAAGATTTTCCGACAACAGTGCAAAATCTTACATAAAATGGGCTAATTAGGCATGAATTCGTAAAAAAGCCTCAGTACGTAAATTGGTAATAATTTTTTTTCTGAAATCCAAATTCGGATTTCCCCAAATTTGGCAGGATTATAGGGAGTTTAGACCTAAAAACGGGTTTTTTTTAACTTTTTTTTTTTTTTTTTCTATTGAGTTTAGGGCTTTTTGGATTTTTGAGCTTTGCAATATTACCCCCCCTCCCCAATCTTGTAGATGGCGGCGTGCTATATATATATATATATATATATATG
>Ga0184612_10000764_pt1 | contig 15113 bp, 11 predicted proteins | sample PLM3_60_coex_FD_133163 | JGI IMG/M metagenome (GOLD analysis project Ga0184612, IMG submission 133163) | Groundwater sediment microbial communities from an aquifer in East River, Colorado, USA - PLM3_60_coex | ecosystem: Environmental > Terrestrial > Soil > Riparian zone | place: USA: East... | reverse complement strand
GTGTCGATGACCTCGCCGTGCCAGCGGTCGACGACGCCGTTGAGCGCCTTGGGATCGTCCGTCACGACGATCAGTTCGTCCTCGATGAACACGCCGCGATTGCCTAGATCATCGACGACCGCAGCGAGCCGGCGAGCGGTGCCGTCCCGAGCATCGGGCACGGACTCCGCCGGCACCAGCCGGGCGTCGACCTTGAAGACGGGCGGCAGGGTTGGCGGCTCGGGCTGCGGGCCCGCGCCGTAGGCCGCCGGCACGAAGGCCGCCGCGGCAATGAACCCGGCCACCATGACTGCCACGTTGGCGAGCGGTTGTCGCCTCGCCGTTCTCGTTTGCTGGCTCACGTCGATCTCCTTCTACGGCGCACGACACCAGGTGATGCCGCGTCGCGCCAGAAGGAGGCGAGGCAATGCCAGCGCGGGACAGTTTTCGGCCAGCGTCCGGATGGATTGGCAGGCCCGGTGATCACGGGCACTACGGCCAAGCAGCCCAGCATTGAATCCGCCGGCCCGAACCGGGCCGGCGGATGGATGGCGCGTCAGGTTTCGGGTGGTCCCTGGGCGGTGGAGCAACGATCCTCAGCGGAGGCGCTGGTAGACCACCTCGCCGTCACGCGTGAGCCAGACGGCATGAAGGTGCCCGCCGCCGGCCGCCAGGCTCGCCATGGAGATGTCCTTCCCGGCCGTCGCCTCGACGAGGCTCGGCATCCCGAAGGATCCGACGGCGTCGCTCTCGGAGACGACGAGCCCGTCGTCATCCGTCCACGCCACGGCAGTCTGCCCGTCGTCCAGGCCGGCAAGCCCAACGTACGTGAGGTAGTTGCGCAGATCGCCGGCGACGTTCGTCGTGTCGCTCCATCCCGCATCGCGCGTCCAATGCCGGTGGCGCACTTGGCCTCCAATCACGGACGTCACGTGGACGCCACCCTTCGCATCGGGCGCCAACTGCGTCGCGGCATAGGGGGCAACAGGTACAGCAACGCTCCAGGTCTGACCGCTATCGCCTGACCACCGATGCTCCATGTTTCCCGTATGGGCGTTGTACCAGAGAAGATGCAGGCGGCCCACGCTGTCAGTAACGAGCGTGCTCATCCCGTTGAAGCCTGGTCCCGAGAGGACCCGGCCCTCGAATCCGACCGTGTTGGGCGGGGTAGTGAACGAGGTTCGGACCTTGCCGGCCGAGTCATACGCCGGCGACCAGTTCGTCGTCAGGTAAGAGCCCGCGTCCCTGTTGATGCGGGTGACCTGCGTTGGAGCGGTCCATTCGTCGCCGGTCCAGCAGCGCTCGTACAGGCCGTACGTCGTCAACCAGTCCGCCCCGATGATGCCGTGGAAGAACGCGCACATCGTGCCATCGGGCCGGACCCGGAACGTCGCCGAACCGGGATTGACAAATCCCTGGCTCAAGTTCACCTGCTCCGACCACCGGCCATCCCTCCCGACCCGCGCAATCGTCGACGCGGGAACCGTGGTGTGATCGACCCACGTGACGAACGCCCGCCCAGCCCCGTCGACCGCGAGCTCGAGCGAGTTGCGGTTCCCGGCTGGAGCGAGCTGAACCGGCTGACCCGCCGAGGGACGGGGCCAGAGCAAGGCCGTCGTGACGATGATCGCGCCGAGCGCGATCGCGCCGGCCGCCTGTGGCAGCCGCGACGGGGCCATGCTCCCGAGGTGCAGTTGCGATGATCCGACAGCCGTGTGACCCGCGGACGCCGTGGCTGCAAGGGACGCTCGAATCGGCTCGAGGGTCCCTGCCGGAGCGATCAGAAGCGGCGCGGCCGCCAGGAGCGCGGTGGGGCTTGCCAACTGGGCACGATGGTTCGAGCAGACCGCGCAGCCATCGATGTGGCGGGCAACGCGCTTTCGGATCAGCGGGTTGAACGCTCCATCCCATCCGGCCAGGATCTGCTGCAGGTCGCCGCAACTGGCGCGGCCGTGCACGGCGACGAGCAGCGCCCCCAGCGCTCGGTCGGCACGCGCGCGCACGCGCTGAACCAGCTTCCGTGCGTACGAGGTCGAGACCCCGAGCGCATCGGCGAGCTCGTCGCCCTGGAGTCCCTGGCGCAGGCTGAGCTCGAGGACGACACGGTCTTCCTGGGGGAGTCCGGCCGCCGCCTCGGCCACCAGGCGCTGCAGCTCACGTTGCTGCGCAACGGTGTCAGGACCTGGGTCGAGGCTCATCTGATCCATCGCGATCGGCGCCATGCTCGTGCTCCGAGCTCGTTGCTTTGCTCGCCGCAGCGCTTCGGTCCACGCGATTCGGAAGAGCCACGGTCGTAGTGCCGCGGGGTCGCGAAGCGATCCCAGATGCTGGAGGGCGATCAGGAATGCATCCTGCGTCGCGTCTGCTGCCTCATCGCTGCGCAGAACCGAGAAGCACAGCGTGTACATGCGGTCGGCGTAGCGGCTGAAGACCGCTTCCCACGCCCGGTCGTCGCCGTCTCGGATCCTGCCGACGACCTCCGCGTCTGCGACGGAGTCGGAAACCTGGAAGCTACCCATTGCATTGACCTCTGCTCGGCGGCGCGTGCCGCGTTCGCCGTTATGAGGACCTGGGCCGTCGCAGCGGGACACTTTCTCGGTACCCGAATCAATCGCCGGTCGGATCTACAGCGCAGACGGTGGAGCGATCAGCCGCAGGTTCATGGGTTCCGGGCAAGAGCCGGGATCCCTTGGGGCCACGCCCCAACTGTGATCGAGATGGTTTCCCACACTGCACCGGCCTCGTCTGGGGCGCGTCTTCCCAGGCCGGATCGTAGCGTGGCGGCGGTTCGGGCTGCCCAAGGGGACCCGTGACGACTACTCTGTAGGGGCCAACCCGAGCCTGCGAGAGACGAAACCCCGAGCCGGTGGGCTTGCCCGGTCGCCGAGGAGCGACCTGCCCAGTCGTGACCTGGAACCGGCGATCGTTTGGATCGCCAGAAGCGAGGAGGAGCCACCGTGAAGCGCAGATTCAGCGCAGTCGCCGCCACGCTCGCCATCCTGCTGGCGGCCTGTTCGAGCGCCAACCCAAGCACGCCCTCGGCCGGCGCATCGCAGCCGGCGGCCAGCGCCGGAGGGGCGACCGTCAATCTCACGATCGAGAGCTGGCGGACTGACGACATCAAGATCTGGCAGGACAAGATCATCCCGGCCTTCCAGGCCAAGAACCCGAACATCAAGGTCACGTTCGCGCCCACCAAGCCGGACGAGTACAACGGCGTCCTGAATACGAAGCTGCAGGGCGGCCAGGCCGGCGACCTCATCACCTGCCGCCCCTTCGACGCCTCGCTCGCCCTGTTCAAGGCGGGAAACCTCGCTTCGCTGAACGACCTGGCGGGACTGAAGAACTTCGGGGACGTCGCCAAGAGCGCCTGGATCACCGACGACGGGAAGGACGTCTTCTGCGTCCCCATGGCCTCCGTGATCCACGGCTTCATCTACAACAAGGATGCGTTCGACAAGCTCGGCGTCACGAGCAACCCGACCACGCTCGCGGAGTTTCACGCCTTGCTCGACAAGATCAAGGCGGACGGCAAGTACACGCCCCTGGCGATGGGCACGAAGGAGATGTGGGAGTCGGCGACGATGGGCTTCCAGAACATCGGGCCGAACTACTGGAAGGGTGAGGACGGCCGCAAGGCGCTGATCGCCGGCACGGCCAAGTTCACCGACCAGCCATACGTGGATACCTGGAAGGAGCTCGCCTCTTGGAAGCCGTATCTGCCGAAGGGCTACGAGGCGATCGCTTACGCGGATGCCCAGCAGTACTTCGCCAGCGGCAAGGCGGCCATGTATCCGGCAGGGTCGTGGGACATCGCCTACTTCGAGAGCAAGGGCGTCAAGATCGGATTCTTCGGTCCGCCTCTGCCCAAGACCGGCGACACCTGCTACGTGAGCGACCACACCGACATCGCGCTGGGCATGAACGCCAAGACGGCTCACGCCGCCGAAGCGAAGACCTTCCTCGATTGGGTGGCCAGCGACGAGTTCGCAGCCCTCTATTCGAACGGACTGCCGGGCTTCTACTCGCTGTCGAACAATCCGGTCAAGATCGATGACGCCATTGCCCAGCAGGCGGTCGACCTGCGCAAGACGTGCAAGTCGACGATTCGCGACTCGTACCAGATCCTGTCGCGTGGCACGCCCAACCTCGAGAACGAGCTATGGCGAGTCACCGCGGCCGTGATCAACGGCACGCTGACCCCGGAAAAGGCCGGCCAGGAGATCCAGACCGGCCTCGACAAGTGGTACAAGCCGGCCAAATAGGCCTGCCGACCGTCACCGCTCCGGCGCCCGCTGCCGCGGGCGCCGGAGCGTCACCTCCCAGCTCGGAGCGTCGATGGCAGCCCTGTCGCACAGCGCGGCGAGACGGCGCCGGATCCCGTGGCACCTCGTCGTGTTTCTCGGCCCTTCGGTCCTGCTGTACACGGCGTTTCTGGTCTTTCCGCTGTTCGACTCGCTGCGTCTCAGCCTGTTCGGCCCGGGCGGCGGCGGGTTGGGCGTGTTCGTCGGGCTCGACAACTACGTCACGCTGCTGACCGACAGCGACTGGTCGCCCCGCTTCTGGGGCGCGCTCCAGAACAACGTCGTCTTCTTCGCCATCCATATGTTTGTCCAGAACCCGATCGGGCTGCTCCTGGCGGTCCTCCTGAGCACCCGGGTCCTGCGCGGCAGGGCGGTGTATCGCACCCTCATCTTCGCCCCCACCGTCCTGTCGGTCGTGATCATCGGCTTCATCTGGAAGCTCATCCTGAGTCCGTTGTGGGGGGTTGCAGAGGGTGGCCTGAAGGCGGTCGGACTCGGCGATTTGTTCGGCCCATGGCTCGGTCTCCAGGGACCAGCGCTCGTCACGATCGGGCTGATGTCCGTCTGGCAGTACGTCGGGATCCCTATGCTCCTCTTCTCCGCAGCGCTGCTCGCGATCCCCGATGAGATCATCGAGGCCGCCCGGGTCGACGGCGCCGGGCCGCTCCGGATCTTCGGACGGATCCAGCTGCCGATGATCGCGCCGACGGTTGGGATCGTGGCCATCCTCACCTTCGTCGGCAACTTCAACGCGTTCGATCTCGTGTACGCCGTCCAGGGCGGACTGGCCGGCCCGGAGTTCAGCACCGACCTGCTGGGTACCTTCTTCTATCGCACGTTCTTCGGCTTCCAGCTGCAGCTGGGCAGCCCGACGATGGGCGCGACGGTGGCCGGGATGATGTTCCTCATCATCCTCCTGGGCGTGTGCCTCTACCTGTTCGGCCTCCAGCGCCGGTTGACGACGTACGAAGCGTGATGCGGCACGATCGTGACGAGGCCCGCCCGGTGACGAGGAAGGGATGACGAGCCTTCGGCGAGCAGTGACGCCCTCGGCGGTCGGCAAGCACGCCATCCTGCTCGGTTACACCGTCATCGCGCTGTTTCCGATCATCCTCGTGATCATGAACTCGTTCAAGACCCGCAACGAGATCTTCAATGCGCCGGTCGCTCCGCCGACGCCCGGCACGTTCAGCCTCGAGGGCTACGAGACGCTGGCCAAGCAGGGCGACTTTGCCGGCTACATCGGGAACAGCATCATCGTGACGGGCATCTCGCTCGTGCTCGTCCTGCTGCTGAGCTCGATGGCCGCGTTCGCGCTGGCCCGCTACCGGTTCCGTGGGAGTCGAATGCTCGGCCTGTACATGGCCATCGGGATCATGGTGCCGATCCGCCTGGGGACCGTCAGCATCCTCAACACGATCGTGGCGCTGGGTCTGGCCAACACACACGCCGCCCTCATCCTCGTCTACACCGCGGCCGGGCTGCCCCTCGCGATCTTCATCCTCTCGGCGTTCTTTCGGGAGGTTCCGCGGGAGCTGGAGGACGCGGCGCGAGTGGATGGGGCGGGCCATTTCCGGATCTTCGGGATGGTCATGCAGCTTGCCCGGCCGGCGGTCGCGGCCACCGCAATTCTCACGATGATCCCGGTCTGGAATGACCTGTGGTGGCCGCTCATCCTCGCGCCCGGGCGCTCGACCGCCACGCTCACGCTCGGCACGCAGCAGTTCCTCGGCCAGTTCGTGAGCGACTTCAACGCGGTCCTTGCCGCGCTGACGATCGCGATGATCCCGATGCTCGTCCTGTACGTCGTGTTCAACCGCCAGTTCATCCGCGGCCTGATGGGCGGCGCCCTGAAGTGACCGGCGCCCCGCAGTGACCGGCGCCCACGACGTGACGGTCCATCCGCCGCGACTCCGCGTCGGCATCGTTGGCGCCGGGTTCATGGCCGAGACCCACCTCGCCGCCCTGGCCGCCGAAGACGTGCAAGCCATCGTCTACAACCGCGACGCCGACCGCGCAACCGCCCTCGCCGGCCGCTTCGGGGCCGGCCTGGCGACTACCTTCGAGGAGCTGCTCGAGGCGGTCGACGTCGTCGACGTGTGCACCGCGACCCATCGGCACGCGACGTTCGCCATCGCCGCGGCGGCAGCCGGCCGGCATGTCATCGTCGAGAAGCCCCTGGCCCGGACGCTGGAGGATGGCACGGCGATCCTCAGCGCCTGCGAACGAGCCGGCGTGCGGCTCTTCGTCGCCCATGTCGTCCGCTATTTTCCGGAGTACGAGGCCGCTCATCGGCTGGTCGCCTCGGGAGCGATCGGCGATCCGGCCGTCGTGCGGCTGAAGCGGGCCAGCTTCCGCCCTCGCCACGGCGCCGGACACTGGCTATTCGACACTGCGCAATCCGGCGGGATGATCCTCGACCTGATGGTCCACGACTTCGACTATGCCCGGTGGGTGGCGGGTGACGTCGTGTCGGTCCACTGCCGCTCGGTAGGGATCGAACGGCCGCAGCTCGGCGTCGACCACGCCTTCGCGATCCTCACCCATGCCTCCGGCGCGATCAGTCACATCACGGGCTCGTGGGCGTACGCCGCCCCGACCTTCCGGACAGCGCTCGAGATCGCCGGCTCACACGGGCTCATCGAGCACGATTCGGAATCCTCGAAGCCAATCGTCAGCTACCTCCATCCGGGCCGGGCCGACCACGGCGACGGGGACGCGGGCCAGGCAGTCGGGCTCCCGGCAAGTCCGGTCCGCGAGGATCCGTACCGCCTGGAGCTGCGCGAGTTCCTCCGCGCCATCGCAGAGGGGACGCCGGCGCGAGTGACGGCCAGAGACGGGCTCGAGGCGCTGCGGATCGCGCTGGCAGCCGACGAATCGGCACGCACCGGCCGCGTCGTCCGCCTCCCACCAACGCCGGTCCCGGAAGTGGCACGGTGACCGCGCAGCCTGTGCGGCTGGGCCTGCTCTCGGCCGCTCATGTGCACGCCGACGGCTACCTGGACGTGCTCGCCGCGATGCCGGGCGTGGCGCTCGTGGGCCTGTGGGACGACGACGAGGGGCGCGGCTCCGCAGCCGCGGCGCGGCACCGGACCGCCTTCTTCCCCACGGAGGGGGCCCTGCTGGAGCAGCTCGACGGCGTCGTCGTCGCGTCGGTCAACAGCGAGCATCGCCGCCTGACCGAGCTCGCCGCCGAGGCCCGGGTGCACGTCCTCTGCGAGAAGCCGCTCGCCACGCGGGTTGCCGACGCCCGGGCCATGGTTGCGACCTGCACGACGGCCGGAATCACGCTGATGACCGCCTTTCCGATGCGGTTCAGCCCGGTCCTCCTGGAGCTGCAGCGCGCGCTCCGCGACGGCACGCTCGGCGACCTTGCCTGCTTCGAGGGCGTCAACACGGGCCAGCTCCCCGACCACGATCGGCCCTGGTTCACCGACCCCGTGCTTGCGGGCGGGGGCGCGATCATCGACCACGTCGTCCACCTCGCCGATGCATACCGCTGGCTGCTCGGGTCGGAGGTGGTCGAGGTTGTTGCCGTCGCGAACCGGATCCTGCAGCGTCACCGTGCCGGGGTCGAGACGGGCGGCCTCATCTCGCTGCGCTTTGCCGACGGCGTCTTCGCGACGATCGACTGCAGCTGGAGCAAGCCACCCGGCTATCCGACGTGGGGCGGCCTGCGCATCGAGGCGGTCGGGTCCGCGGGCGTGATCGCGGCCGACGCGTTCCGCCAGCGGTTGGACCTGTACGGATCGGCCGAAGCGGATGTGAGCTGGCCGGCCTGGGGCTCTGACGCGAACGTGGCGATGATCGGCGAATTCGTGACGGCGATCCGCAAGGGACGCGCGCCGACCGTGACCGGGCTGGACGGGCTGCGCGCGCTGGAGATCGTCGACGCGGCGTATCGCTCGATCGAGACCGGCGAGCCGGTCCCCCTCGAGATCCAGCGACCGGACGCCTGAGCCACCTGGCCCCAGCGTCGCTCAGTGGCGCTCCGTGGTGGGGCCGGTGGCCGCCGACCAGAGCTCGTGGCGGGCGGCCTCGAGCCGATCCAGGGGCTGAAGCGCCCGATCGGTCAGTTCACGCTGAACGGCGGCCGTGACGTCCCTGCGCAGACGAGCCGCCCAGCGTCGACCGACCCAGCCGGCGTGCAGGCCCAGGATTCGAGCGAGTGCATACCCGATGGCGAGCGCCACGACCAGGGCGGCGAACGGCATCGGGATGAGTCCCAGCACCGGAACGTCGATCGAGCTGACCGGTGGCCGGGCGAGGATCCACACGATGATCCATGCGACCGACAGCCCGATCGCCCAGGTGGCCACCGTCTGGAGCAGGCCGATGAGCGGCCAGACCCGGCTGGAGGGCACCGCGCGCTCCTGGCGGCCGATTGCCCCGTCCACCGCTCGCTCCAGGCTCCGTCGGACCTCGATCGGCTCGACGGTCGCGGCGAGCGCCGGTCGGACTGTCGGCGTCGCTGCCCGGATCGGCTCCGTCAGAGCGCGACGCAACGCGTCGACCGCGGGCGCCAGCGATCCGTGCTCGCGCCACTCCACGAGGTAGCGGTCCGGGTCGGCGACCCGCGCCTGGCGGCCCGAGAGCCGGTAGATCGTCGACGTGACGAGGCCCATCGGGCCGGCGCCGCGGGCGCGCGCTCGGGCTCGCGTGGCGGCCACCGCCTGGCGCTCGAGTGCGGCGAGGTCGAGCGCCCGCAGCACGGCATCTGTCACGGCCGCCATCGCCGCTCGTCGAGGTCCGGGACCCAGGAAGGGCTCCGGCGCGGTCGCCGGATCGACTCCCGCCTCGCGAGCGAGTCCGTTGAGGGTCGCGCCGAGCGTCGCCACGAGGCGGTCCCGCACGATCCGCTTGGCCTCGATCTGGGCAGAGAGCCAGCCGCGCAGCTCACTGAGCTCGGCCGGTCCGCCGATCGCCGAGGCGACGATCACCGGCGGATGCGCGCGACCGGAAACAGCAAACCTGGTCGCCAGGTCGCGCTCGAGGTCACGTCGCACCTTCGGAACGGCGTCGGGGCCGAGCCGGTCCGACATGTTCAGCACGATCGCCTGGCGGTCGAGCCGCTGGATCCAGTGGTGCAGGAAGTCGTCGTGCAGGACGGCGTCGTGATACTTCTCCGGGTCGGTCACCCAGACCACCGCGTCAACGCGGGGCAGCAGGTCCTCGACGCGCTCGCGGTGGGTCGCTTCGATCGAATCGATGTCGGGCAGGTCGAGGATGGCGACGGCACCCGGGCCGGAGGAGCCGTGCTCCCGGATCTGGCTCACGTTCAGCCAGGCGAGAAGCTCATCCAGGTCACGCCGCGCGTCGCGCGGGACCCAGGCCACCGGCTCGTCCGTGGTCGGGCGTCGGACGGAGACGGGGCTGACCGCTTCTCCGGCGAGCGCGTTGAGCAGGCTGGACTTTCCGACGCCGGTACCGCCCACCAGGGCGAGGACGTAGACGTCTGCCGGGAAGCCGAGCCGGGCCGCGGCATCCGTGCGCACGGCCTCGGCGCGATCCACCGGAATGCCCAGCGTCCTGGCAGCCTCGATCGCCCTGGTCAGGCGGGCAAGGACGTCCTCGGGGCGAACGCCGCCCCGCTCTTCGGGCCGCGAATCCGGCCGGACGGCTGGTTCGGCGATGGCGGGCGCTGCGTCGCTCATTCCGGCCTCGGCGGGCTTGACGAGACGGGGCTGGCCATGACCGTTCGCAGCTCCTCCGGCAGCCCCGCCGGCAGGTTTCTCAGCTCGGCGGTCGCGGCGCGGAGGTCGTTGGCCAGGTCGGTGAGCTGGCCGGACTCGGGCACCAGGCGGTGGAATCGCGCGAGCTCCGCGGCAAAGACAGAGGCGAGGACCTCGTCGAGGCGGCGCCGGGCGTGGCCGATCAGCTCGACCATCGCCGCCTCGCCGAACAGTGCGGACAGGAGCTTCTGGTTGAGGAACGCGGTGGCAGCGGCAACCCCGACCTCGGTGCCGGTCAGGCCGCCCGTGTGGATGAAGGTGCCGAGCATGACCCCCGTGCCGAGCGCGTTGACGCCGATCGACGCGCCCTGCGCCAGCAGTCGCTTGGGACGGCCGGTGGCCTGGATGTCGGCCGCGATGCCCTCGATCCAGGCATCGAGGCCTCCACGCAGGCGTTCGTCGAAGTCGATCGAGCTGCCCCAGAGCGTCGAGTCCTCGGCCACCGCGGCATCGATGGCCGGCTCGCCGGCCCAGGCGGTCGCGGTCCGGCGGGCAGCCTCGGCGGCATGGAGGCGCGCGGTGGCCAGCAGGTCATCGGTCGTCGCGGTGCGGATCTCTGCGACCGGCGCCTGGGCCGGACGGACCAGGGCGGAGATCGCGCCCCGGATGCGCCCGATGCCATGCGAGAAGAAGCGGGTGATCTGATCGGCTCCGACAAAGCGCTGCCAGTGGCGGAGGGCTTCCTCGCGCAGGAAGCTGGCTCGGCTGAGCTCCTCGCGCAGGCTCACCAGTTCGCGCTCGTAGTGATGATTGGCGACCCGATGGAGCGCTTCCACGTCGATGGCCTCGTGCTCGCCGTCGTCGGCGATCCGATCCAGGAGCGGCCCCAGCCCCGCCAGCGAGCCGGACAGCGCCCTCGTGGCGAGCTCGATCCGCGTCGCTCTGTCGCCCTGCAGCCCCTGGATGCGACCTCGGATCGGCGCGACGGCCGCAGGTCGGAGGGACTCCGTGGCGGGCTCGATGTGGCCCTCGGTGATCCCCACGAGGTCGATGCGCGCCGGGAGGTCCCTGGTCCGGGTCTGCCCGGCGGACGTGCCCGACGCGATCGCATCTGCCATGCCCGCCTCGACGAACAGGCGCTCCACGTCGGTCAGGAGCTCGCGGCGCTCGGCTTCGATGGCCGGGATCCGGTTCACCACGACCAGCAGGGGAAGCCCCCGCTCGCGGACGCGGACCAGCGCGTCCCACGGAACCCGATCCGCGTAGCGGCTTGCGGTTGTCACGAACAGGCACAGGTCGGCGGCCTCGATGAGCTGGTCTGCCATCTCGCGGTTGGCGTGCTCGATCGAGTCGAGGTCCGGTGCGTCCACGAGCGCGATACCGGGGCCCATCGCCAGATCGTCCTCGACGCGGAGACGTCCCGGATCTAGGCCGGCGAGGGTCCCTCCCATAAGGGTCGCACGGTCGGCCGGATTGACCAGGACGACCGCGTGGCGGGTCGTGGGCCTGAGGACGCCGGTCGTGCTCGCGGCCCTGCCGGCAAGCGTGTTGAACAGCGTGCTCTTGCCCGCGCCGGTTGGGCCGACCACGAGGATGACCAGCGGGGCATCCAGGCTCCTGACGCGGACCCGAATATGGCCGCGCAGGTGATCCCGCAGCTGGGTGGCGCGTTCCGCGGCCGGGATCGAGCGCGGCCCGGTCGCCAGGCGTCGAGCGGCCAGCCGTTCGAGCCGGTCGACGAGGGTGCGGAGCGTAGCGGGGGCTGGTTCGGTCACGAGGCCGCATCGTAGCCGCAGTCGGCCGCTGCCAGGCAGGTCCACACCTCTCCCGGTCTATCAACGCGATCACGGAAGCACCGTCGAGTCCGAAGCCGGACAGTCCCGTTGCTCGGCCGACGGTGCAATTTCCGCTCAGGTGCCGCTGAAACGTTATGGCGATCCGGCCAATCGGTACGTGGATGTGCCGTATGCCTTGCGATGCTGGGGCCGCCCCGCAACGCGGGTTCAGGAGAGTGGAAGGGAGATCACGAATGGGTATCTTTTCATGGCTCGTAGTCGGCGCCATTGCCGGCTGGCTGGCTGGCCTGCTCGTCAAGGGCGATGAGTCCTTTGGCGTGATCGGCCACATCGTTCTCGGGATCGTCGGCGCCGTCATCGGTGGCTTCATCGCTGGAGCTCTGACCGGTGGCAAGGACTACATCACCGGGATCAACGTCACGACGATCGTGGTTGCGGTCATCGGAGCCGTGATCGCCGTCGTCGCCTGGAACGCGATTTCCGGGCGCATGCGGACGGGTCGCGGGGCCCTATAACCCGCGTCCGCTCGCGAATCGCCCAACAGAGGGCGGCTCTTCGGGAGTCGCCCTCTCTTCGCGCGCCAGCCAGGGCAAAACGGAACGCCGGATTGAGGTAGGCAGGTGCTTGAAGCCTTGGATAGCAATTGTTGACAGGGTCCCAGTCGAGAGGACTATCCTTCGGCTCAAGAGAACTGGCCTCTGGAGAGGTAACTGCCGGAGGACGACGCGCGTCGCAGGGGTGGTCGTTCCATAACGCGCTGTCCACGGTCGAGTCTTGTCAAGCATCGTCCTTTGTCGCTCAAGACACCGGCGGATGAACCCACCGATCCTGCGGTGTTTGAGGCCACGGCGCCATCGTCGTCGCCCCGAGCGGATGCGGGCCCACGAACTGGTTAACCACTTCCTTCTCACGGGTCATCAACGGCGCGAACCAGGCAAGCCCGGCGATCGCCAACGCCAGGTGCGGCCCGGGAAAGGCGCCGACCGAGAGGAATCCAACCACCAGCCAGAACCATGGCGCTTGCAGGTGAAGGAAGGCTGGGAGGGCGAACAGGAATCCGTGGCTCCAGAGCGAAGGCGACGCGACGACCGAGGCAAGCCCGAGGCGGGCGAGGCCGGGTCGTCCCGCGCGTGCCAAAGCTACCCAGGTGACCAAAAGCGCGACTCCGAGAAAAATCGGCAGCGCGAGGTATCTCGCGAGGCCGACACCGTAGAGGCCCCTCAGGTTCTGTTCTGAGGCCTGATACGCGAGCAAACCGTTCGCCCAGTCTTGCCAGAGCCAGATCCCGGTTATCGGCAACGTGGCAACAACTATTGCTGCGAGGCTCGCCAAGCCGAGAATCAACATCCGCCAGTGGTGCTGGCGAATCAGCCACAAAGCAAGGATGCCATTCTGCGGTTTGAGGAGCGTGCCCAGCGGGAGGATTCCTGGTAGCGCCGGGCCCAAGGCGAGGACGAGAAGCGAGAGTGCCGCTACGTTGCCGGTGTAGAGAGCCTGCTCGACTGGAAACCACGTGAGGCCCAGGGCTGCCCAGCGCCATGAAAGGCCGAAAGCCCGGAGCGACATGAGGACGCCGACAGCCGATGCCGCCACCCAGGCAGGCGCCACGAGCGCGAATGGGAGAAGGGAGAGGAAGGCAAAGACTGGGAGGGTCGGCGGTGGATAAAGGAACGGCAGCTGACTGAGATCCGCCGGGTATGTGCGAAGGGGCACAGTGGTGTAGGGTGTCATGCCCGCGAGATAGTCCTGACCTGCAGCGAGGTAGAGGCGCAGGTCACGCAACTCGCCGCCACGCGAGTTCTGGTAGCCGTTCAACAGCGACGCTGCGAGGACTTCGATTGCCATTAGCTCGACAGCGGTCGGACCTCTGCGGTTTACGATCAGGGCGAAGATCACGGCTAACGCGAGGAGCGCGAGCCAGACAACGTCGCCGCGTACACCAACCGATATCCCGGCGAATTGCCACAGAAAGTATCCCGCGAGGACCAGCGCCCCAACCCAAGCTGTGGTACCGCGGAGCCTTCTATGAAGCAGGTTGAGTGCGGACATATCCTCAAACGCCCAAGCGTTCCAGCTCGTACGGGAGCATCTTTCGCCACCACGGCCAATCGTGGTCTGCGTCGTGGCCCCAGTAGTCCACGATCGCCGGGATCTCCCTGGCGGCCAGCGCGGCCTCCATCGCCCGCGTGTCGGCCAGGCAGTCATCCTCCCACGCACCCTGGCCCACGACGAAGCAGATGCGCGCCGTGCGGAGGCGCTCCAGGTACCACGCGTCATCCAGGCCGGGCAGGTAGAGCAGCGGGCTGTTGAAGTAGACCGCCTCATCCACGTAGTCGCCAACGAACTCGCGAAGCTGGTACAGACCCGAGATCGCGACGAGTCCGTCGAACAGGTCGGGGTGGCGGAACAGAACGTTGGTCGCGTGGTAGGCGCCCATGCTGCAGCCGGTGGTCCAGGCCGTTGACCAGCCAGTTCGCTCGCGGATCCAGGGCGCCAGCTCGTCGGCGAGGTACCGATCGTAGGCTTCGTGACGTCGCGCGCGATCGCCTGGCGGCGCGGCCCGGTTGGTCCACGACTGCCAGTCGATCGAATCCACGGCGACGATCCGGCAGCGACCGGCATCGAGGAGGCCGGCCAGCGAATCGACCATGCCCCAGTTCTCGAAGTCCCAGTAGCGGCCATCGAGCGAGGGGAAGGCGACCAGGGGTCGGCCGTCGTGACCGTACAGGCGGAACGCCATGTCATGACCCAGCGCGGAGCTGAACCAGACGTGCTCCTCGACGTGCACGATCAGCCTCGGCGCACGGCTGGCTTCAGGTCGGCGCCTGGATCTCGCGGGCCGCCGCCTGGAGCGGCTCCAGATCGGGCGATCGGAGGATATAGCCCTCGTTGCCGATGGCCGCCGCGAAGATGTCCTGTACCCGTTCGTGGTGCATGACCAGGTCGCCGAAGCGGGCCATGACCTCATCGTGCGTCAGGGCATACGCCCGCTCGCGCTTGCGGCCTGCCCACAGGACGGCGTGGGGCCGCGCATTCGCGATGTCGGCGGAGCCATGGACAACGACCTGGGCCCATGCTCGATAGAAATCCGCGTCGTTGGCGTAGTTCCACATGTCGACGGTCAGACCGCCGGGCTGGCGCATGTTCACCTCGAGCGCGACGAGCGCGTCGTCGGGCAGCCGGAAGAACTCGAAGTGGAACGGCCGCTCTCTGACCTCGAATGCCTTCGCGACACGGCGACCAATCGCGACCAGGTCGTCCGGGATCACGCGGTCCAGCCAGTACGCCATGTCGCCCCCCGATACGGCATCCAGGACGCTCATGCCGTAGGTGATCGAGGCTTCGAAGATCACCCGGCCGTC
>Ga0184612_10000762_pt1 | contig 15158 bp, 12 predicted proteins | sample PLM3_60_coex_FD_133163 | JGI IMG/M metagenome (GOLD analysis project Ga0184612, IMG submission 133163) | Groundwater sediment microbial communities from an aquifer in East River, Colorado, USA - PLM3_60_coex | ecosystem: Environmental > Terrestrial > Soil > Riparian zone | place: USA: East... | reverse complement strand
CGGACTGCCGAGGAGCGCCTTGTTCCGAAATACGAAAGGTCGCTTCAGGGACGTGAGCCGTCGATCGCGGGCGAACCTCGCTGTGCGCGGCGAGGGCTGTGTGGCAGCGGACCTCAACACCGACGGTCACACCGATCTCTACGTCACCGCTGCGGGTTACGACAAGCTGCTCTGGAACAACGGCGACGGCACGTTCACCGAAGGGGCCCGGGCGGCCGGGATCCGTCGCTTCGGGTGGCACGCGGGAGCTGCGGTCGGAGACGTGAACGGTGACGGCCGGCCGGACCTCTACGTAGCGGGTTACACCGACCCCAACATCCCCGTTCCGGGCTCTACCGCAGGCTTCCCGAACAACTTCTCCGGTGTGCGTGATCTCCTCTACCTCAACGTCGGCCGCAACCGGAAGGCCCGATCCAGGTTCCGCGAGGTCGGCGTTCAGGCGGGACTCGAGGCCGCACGCTTCGACCACAGCCTGGGCGCCGTCTTCTCGGACTTCGACGACGACGGGCGGCTCGATCTCCACGTGGCCAACGACGGCGACCCGAACCGTTTCTACCAGAACGTCGCCTGGCCCGGCGGGAGGAAGGCGGACCCGGCAGGACTCGGCTTTCGATTCGAAGAGCGGGCGGGCAGCGCAGGAGTGGCCGACCCGAACGCCGGGATGGGAGTCGCCGCGGCGGACTTCTCCGGCGACGGCCGCGCGGATCTCTTCGTCAGCAATTCGCGAGGCCAGGGCCACGCCGTCTACGTCGGACGACCGCCGGTCGCATCGGGATCGTCGTTCGCCGATGTTCGAGCCGGGTTCGCGTCGGCGTTCGGGCGCACGTTCACCGGCTGGGGCGTCTCCTGGGTCGACCTCGACCTGGATACCGACCTCGACCTCGTCCTCACCAACGGCGCCATCCCAGTGACCAATCTCGCGAGGAATGCCGAGCCGATCCAGGTGCTCGAGAACCAGGGGTCACTTCCCGGGGCCGCGCCCACGTTCACCGACGGGACCGCCTTCGTCGGCGGGCTCGAGCTCGCGCGCGTCGTCGGTCGCGGGCTCGCGGCGGGCGACTTCGACAACGACGGCCGAATCGATATCGCGATCAACACCATCGGCGGCCGGCTCGGGCTTCTGCGCTCGACGGGAGCCGTGGGTCACTGGCTCGAGGTGCGGCTTCCCAGGTTCTCACCCGGCGCCCGTGTGACGGCCGTGCTCCCGGACGGCCGCCGGCTCATGCGGGAGGTACAGGCCGGCTCGAGCTACCTCTCGTCGGAGGATCCTCGGGTTCATTTCGGCCTGGGAGCGGCGACAAGCGTAAGCGAGCTCATCGTGCGCTATCCCGGCGGCCGTGAGGTGCGTCTGAGCAACGTCGCCGCCGATCGGATGGTCACCGCGCCGCGCGCGCCTGCGGCGCGTTTCAGGAACGCAACCGAGAACGACGGCCTCGCCGTCCAGCGATCGCCGTACGTGATCGACGGCTGTGCGCGGGCCGACCTACACGGGCGCTCTGTTGCGCGCGTGTGGGACGAGGCCATGCTCGGCGCCATCAGGCGGGACCTCCCGGCGCCGACCACCCACGCGCGCAACCTCTTCCACGTCTCGGCCGCGATGTGGGATGCGTGGGCGGCCTTCGACCCGAAGGCCGACGGCTATCTCGTCACAGAGAAGCGCCGGGCATCCGACGTCCAGGCTGCACGGGAGGCCGCGCTCAGCTACGCCGCGTACCGGGTCCTGCTCTGGCGCTATGCCTACGGGGCCAACGTGCGGGTGACCTTCGACGAGTTGACCCGGACGATGAGGTCGCTCTGCTACCGCCCTGGCTTCACGAGCACGAAGGGTGACTCGCCGGCCGCACTCGGTAACCGCATCGCGGCAGCCGTGATCGCGTACGGAAGGAGGGACGGCTCGCTCGAACGGCTGCGCTATGCGGACACGAGCTACACGCCCGTGAACCAACCGCTGGTCGTGAAGCAGCCTGGGGCGACGATGCACGACGCGACGTTCTGGCAGCCGCTCGCGCTCGACCAGAGTGTCGCCCAGAACGGTCTCGCCGTCCCCGGCAAGGTGCAGAGCTTCATCGGCGCCCAGTGGGGGCACGTACGCGGCTTTGCGCTGCCTCCTTCCAGGAATGGAGTGCCCATCGACCCGGGGCCCCCGCCGATCGCGACGCCGAGGAACGCGGCCTACAAGCAGGCCGCCGTGGACGTCATCCGCAAGAGCGCCGAGCTCGACCCCGCCGACGGGCAGACGATCGACATCGGTCTCGACGCGTGGGGCAACAACCCGCTCGGGACGAACGACGGACACGGCTACGCGGCGAACCCGGTGACGGCGAAGCCATATGCGCCCGAGCGGGTCCTCCGGGGCGACTTCTCGCGTGTCCTCGCCGAGTTCTGGGCCGACGGACCCAACTCCGAGACCCCGCCCGGGCACTGGAACGTGCTCGCAAACGAGGTTTCCGACTCGACCGAGCTCGCGTCTCGGATCGGACCCGGCTCCGCCAACCGCCTGAAGTGGGACGTGAAGCTCTACCTCGCGCTCAACGGAGCAGTCCACGACGCCGCGATTGCCGCCTGGGGCCTGAAGCGCGCGTACCAGTCCGTTCGCCCGATCTCGATGATTCGCTACCTGGCGGACCACGGACAGTCGAGCGATCCGAGCGGACCTTCCTACGACGTGAACGGTCTGCCGCTCATCCCGGGTCTGATCGAGGTCATCACGAATGGATCGAGCGCTCCCGGCCAGCGACACGCTGCCCTCGCCGATCACGTGGGCGAGATCGCAATTCGCACCTGGCGAGGCCCTCCGAAGGACCTGACCAAGGAAAGCGGCGTTGGCTGGATCCTGGGCGCGAACTGGATGACTTACCAGAAGGCAACCTTCGTCACGCCGGCCTTCCCGGGCTTCGTATCCGGGCACAGCACGTTCAGCCGCGCCGCCGCGGAGGTGCTCGCGGCCTACACGGGAAGCCGCTTCTTCCCGGGTGGGCTCCTCATTGCGCGCCGAGCCGTGGGGTCGCTCGACACCGACCGCGGGCCGAGTCGCGACGTCACACTCCAGTGGGCGACCTACTACGACGCCGCCGACCAGGCGGGGATCTCCCGCATCTACGGCGGCATCCACATCGTTGCCGACGACTTCGGCGGCCGCCGGATCGGATCGAGGGTCGGAAAGCAGGCGTGGAAGCTCGCCCAGCGCTACTTCGCGGGCACAGCCCGCCGATAGAGGCTTAGCGCCCGGCCTTGACCTGCAGTCGTCGCGCCACTGTGTCGAGGGTAACGGCCAATAGGAGAATGACGCCGGTCACGATGTAGATCGTGCCGGTCTTGTAGCCCGCCGTGTTGAGGCCGTTCGAGACCGTCACGATCACGAGCGCGCCGAGCACCGCGCCACGGACCTCGCCCCGTCCTCCGAACAGGCTCACGCCGCCGATGACCGCCGCCGAGATCGCGTCGAGCAGCAGCGTGCCACCGCCGACGTTCAGGTCGACCGAGTTCAACCGCGCGGCGAGCATCACGCCTCCCACTCCCGCCATGGCGCCCGAGATCGCGAAGACGAGGATGCGGATCCGAGCGACGTTGATACCGGCGCGCCTCGCGGCTTCGGCGTTGCCGCCGACGGCGTAGACATGACGGCCGAAGGCCGTCCGCTTGGCCAGGAAGGTCAGGCCGACGAGGAAGATGACGATGAGGAGTCCGGCCAGCGGGAACCCCTTCGGAAAGTCGGCGTGGTTGCAGATCGCCACGGTCCCGAAAGCCGCGACCGCGACACCCACGACCTTGGCGACGACGAGCAGTGGACTACGGATCGCCACGCCTGCGCGACGCTTGCCCAGAACGCCGCCCAGCGTGAAGATCGCGTAGAGACCGGTGATGACGGCCGCAATGATCCACCCCGCGGCGGGCGAGAAGAAGTAGACGGATGTGTTGTTGATCCAGTTGCTCTCGATCACGATCACGCCCTTTATCTCGAGCACCTGCAGGATGACCCCCTGCCAGATCAGGAGCCCGGCGAGCGTGACCACGAAGGACGGGACGCCGACCAGCGCCACGACCGTGCCCTGGGCGGCGCCGATCAGCGCACACACTCCCACCGCGATCGCGATGGCGACGAGCGCGGGGTACTCGTGCCCGCTGCCCGGAAGCTGGAGCTCGGCAACCGTCAGGGCCGCTATCCCGCTGAGGTACCCGATCGAGAGGTCGATCTCCCCCAGCAAGAGCACGAAGACGACACCGAACGCGAGCATCGTCACACCCGCCATCTGGACGATGACGTTGTTGAAGTTGTCGGCGGTGAAGAAGTTCGTCGCCTTGAAGCTGAAGAAGACGACGATCAGCGCAAGACCGAGGACGATGGGCAGCACACCGAGGTTGCCCGTCTTCAGGTTGTCGAGGGCGCGCCGCCCCAATCCGAGCTCGGTCTCGGCCTCCTGCCCTTCGGGAAGACCGATCCCCGGGGCGACGACGTCGACGTCCGTACTCACGAGGCCAGTTCCGGAGCGGTCGCCGGAATGCCGGCAACCTTCGTGGGGATTCCGGCGGTGATTGCATGCACGACCTCTTGTTGCGTCGTCTTGTCGCGCTCGTAGACGCCGACGTCGCGGCCCAGCCGGAGGACGGTGATACGCGTTGCCACCTCGAAGATGTCGTGCAGGTTGTGCGAGATGAGCACGACGGCGAGGCCCTGGCTGGCCAGACGCTTGACCAGCTCGAGAACCTGGGCCGTCTGCGCGACGCCGAGTGCCGCCGTAGGCTCGTCGAGGATGACGAGGCGAGAGTTCCACTGCACGGCTTTGGCGACCGCGACCGACTGCCGCTGGCCTCCCGAGAGCGAGGCCACCGGCTGCCTGATGGAGCGGATCGTCGTGACGGCCAGAGAGCCGAGGGTCTTCGCCGTCCGCTGCTCCATGACGGGCTCTTTCAGCACGAACATCCAGTTGCGCTCCTCGCGGCCGAGGTACATGTTCTGGACGACGTCGAGGTTGTCGCAGAGCGCGAGATCCTGGTAGACGACCTCGATCCCGAGGCGCGCGGCGTCCTTCGGGCCATGGATGCTGACAGGCTTGCCGTCGAAGAGGATCTCCCCGCTGTCGTGGCCGTGGATGCCGGCGACGCACTTGATCAGGGTCGACTTCCCGGCGCCGTTGTCGCCGACGAGAGCCATCACCTCGCCGTTGCGGATTTCGAAGTCGACGTCCGAGAGCGCCTGAACGGAGCCGAACGCCTTCGAGATACCGCGGAGCTCAAGGAGGGGTGGTGTCTCGCTCACGAATCGTGGATTCTTACCGCAAGGGTCGGTGGAGGCGCCCGTGGGCACCTCCACCTCACCTCACTGCTCGACTACTTGCAGTACTGCTTGTACTCCCCGATGCACACCTCGCTCCTCTTCAAGAACTTGTCCCTGAAGAGTCGCGTGTAGTTCGCCTTCGTGATCGAGGTCACCGGGAGGAGAACCGTCGGGATCCTCTTACCGCCACCGTTCGGCCTGGATCCGTTGATGCCCGGGACCTTCTTGCCATTCAACAGCGCGATGGCCGCCTTGGCGGCCGCGGCGACCTCGAGCGGCACGTACTTGTAGACGGTCATCGTCTGCCAGCCCGAGATGATGTTCTGGACGCCCTGAGCCGTTGCATCCTGGCCCGAGAGTGCGATCGGTGGGAGTCCCTTGGCCTTCAGGGCCGCGACCACGGCACCGGCGATGTTGTCGTTCGCCGCGATGGCACCGTCGATCTTGTTGTTCGTCTTCAGCAGCATCTGCTCGAAGATCGGCTGCGCGTTCGTCGCCAGCCACAGCGGAACGAACTGGGCCGGGCCCTTGGTCAGCTTGCCGCTCTTGAAGAGCGGGTTGAGGATCTTGTCGTTGCCGCTCTTGAACCAAAACGCGTTCGCGTCCGTCGGCCCGCCCCAGAGCTCGGCGACGACCGGCTTCGTCTTGCCAGCGAGCGGCTTGAGGATTCCGGTTGCCTGTGCGGCACCGACCTGCACGCCGTCGAACGCGACGTAGACCTTCGCGAGCCCTCCGACGACCGCACGGTCGTAGTTGACCGAGAACCCGCCCGCCCTCGCGAACTTCTTCTGGATCGCGATCGATGTGCCCTGCGAGATGTCGGTGACGACGGCCACCTTGGCACCCGCCGACAGGCACGCATCCGCCTGCGAGACCATCTTCTGCGGATCGTTCAACGCGTTCGTGATCGAGTAGGCCACGCCCGCCTTGTCCAGCGCCTTCTTCCAGCCCGGCGCGTCGAACTGCACCCAGCGGACGGACGACTTCGTGTCCGGCAGCAGGACACAGATGTCGACGTCCGCGGACGTCTTGGCTGTTGCGCCGGTGGCCACGACGAGGGCCACTCCGGCCACGACTACGGCGAGCAGCGCCGTCCCCGACTTACGAAAGTATCGCTTCACTGCACCCTCCTGGTCGGTTGTGTTTCCGCGACTCTATTACGAATTCGCGCGATTTTCACGGCGCCATCCGATAGCCGACCGCTTCTCGACCTCCACTCTCGCTCGACCGGACGAGAGCATCGCAGACCTCGGCCGCGCGGTACCCGTCCTCGAAGGTCGCCCCGTGGGGAGCGATGTCGGTGTCGTCCGCGATCGCGGCGAGGACATGGTGGAGCTCGTGGACGAACGTATCACCCCAGCCGATGATGTGGCCAGGCGGCCACCAGTGCTCCCAGAACGGATGATCCGCCTCCGAGACGAGAACGGTCTTGAATCCGCGTGCACGATCCCCGTCCGCCCGGAACACCTGCAGCTCGTTGAGACGCTCCATGTCGAAGTAGAGGGACCCCTTGCTGCCGTTGATCTCCCACTGGAATGCATTTCGTCGGCCCAGCGCGAGGCGGGTCGCCTCGATCGTGCCCACCGCGCCGCTCTCGAACTCGGCGGTCGCCTCGACGGCGTCGTCCACCTCCCGCCCTGGGACGAAGGTGCGCAGGAAGCCTCCGATGGTCTCGATCTCACCCACGAGATAGCGCGCGAGATCGACGACGTGCGCGGCGAGGTCGCCCAGGGCTCCCGAGCCGGCGGCCCCGCGGTCGAACCGCCAGACCTGCTCGGTCGTGTCGCCCCAGTCCTGCAGATAGCGACCCCGGAAGTGACGAAGCTCCCCGAGCTCGCCTGCCTCGATCATCTCGCGCGCGAGCCGCACTGCGGGGACGAAGCGGTAGTTGAACGCGCACATGTGCTTCACGCCCGTCGCCGCGACACGACGCCAGATGTCGTAGCTCTCGTCCGCATCGCGTCCGAGAGGCTTCTCGCAGACGACGTGCTTGCCGGCTTCGGCGGCGGCGATGGTCGGCGCCGCGTGCAGGTCGTTGGGGCCTAGGTTGTCGAGGAGCCCGATCGTCGGGTCCGCCACGAGCTCCTGCCAGTCGGTCGTCCAGCGCTCGAAGCCGTAGCGCGTCGCTGCCTCGGCGACCGCCTGCTCGTTCCGGCCCGCAATTGCCACGAGCCGCGGCTGAAGCGGCGGCGGCCACGTCATGTAGGCGATCTTGCGGAAGGCGTTCGAATGAGCCTTGCCCATGAACGCGTAGCCGAGCATGCCGACGCCGATCTCGGGAACCGCGCCGGCCGTCACCAGATCTCTTCAGAGCTCGTCGACTGCACGCACGCGTGATACTAGGCCGCGCAGGATCGGCGGTGGAGCTCACCTGTCCCCAGGAGGCCCGACAATGAAGACCTCGCTAGGAATCTGGGCGCTCGGCCCGATGGTCACCCGCTTCGTCCCGGGCGGCTACCAGCCGCAGTGGGCCAGCGAGACGACCGCCGAGCGAGTGCGACGGGCGGTCGAGGGGCTCGGAGACCTGATCGACGGCTACGAGTTCCACTACCCGCAGGAGCTGAACGCGGGGAACGTCGACGAGGTCAGAGGCGCACTCGACGGGCACGACGTGTACTGCCTGGCGACGGGGCTCCATCTCGACCCGCGGTTCGGCAAGGGCGGGCTCGTCTCGCCGGACCCGGCGACGCGTGACGAGGCCGTTCGGCGAACGCTCGAGGCGATCGACTTCTCCGGCGAGCTCGGCGCCCACTTCATCATCTGGCCGGGGATCGAGGGCTACAACTACCCGTTCCAGACGCCGTACGCGGAGTCCTGGGCGTGGCTGGTGGAAGGGATCGGACAGGCTGCCGAGCGGTGTCGGGACCACGGGATCCTGCTCTTCCTCGAGCACAAGAACTCCGAGCCCGCGATGAAGATCCTCATGCGGAACATCGGCATGACGCTGCACGTGATCCACAAGCTCCGCGCCCAGGGTCTCGACAACGTCAAGGTCAACATGGACTGGCAGCACTTGATCATGAACGGCGAGAGCCTGGCCGAGTACGCCGCGCTGCTCGCCGCCGAGGGCGTGCTCGGCCATCAGCATGCGAACTCGGGCTGGGGAACGTTCGACGACGACAACATGGTCGGAGCGACGGCGTTCATGGAGACGCTCGAGCTCGCCGTGGAGCTCCGGCGGGCGGGCTACGGCGAGAACGGCGAGAGGCTCGGCTTCGACCTCTACCCGTACACGGAGGATGCCGTCGCTGCCGTGCGGCGGAGCGTGCTGCACTGGCGGTTCATCGATTCGGTCGCCGCGCGGATCGACGATTCGGCCTTGCGAGAGGCACAGATGCGCAAAGACGCCGTGCGGGCGTACGAGCTCGTCTACGCGGCGCTCGGCGCCGAGTGAGCGCGCTCGTCGGCGTCGACGTCGGCACGACCGGCGTCAAGGCGATCGCGATCACACCCGAGGGCGAGGTTGTCGCCTCCGCAGAGGAGGCGTATTCGCTGTCGATGCCACGCCCCGGATGGTCGGAGCAGGATCCGGAGGACTGGCTGCGCGCGAGTGAGAAGGCGCTTGCACGTCTTGGCGTAGGAGCGCTCCGCGTGGGCTTCTCGGGCCAGATGCACGGCCTGGTCTGCCTCGACGCCGAGGATCGCGTCCTCCGGCCCGCGATCCTCTGGAACGACCAGCGCACCGCGGCCGAGTGCGCCGAGATAGAGGGGCTGGTTGGGCTCGAGCGACTGATCTCCCTGACCGGGAATCGAGCCCTGCCGGGTTTCACGGCTCCCAAGCTGCTCTGGCTCCGGCGCCACGAGCCGGAGGTGTACGCGCGCATCCACCGGATCACGCTCCCGAAGGACTACGTTCGCCTGCGTCTCACCGGAGAGTGGGCGATCGACGCGGCGGACGCCTCGGGCACGCTGCTCTTCGATGTCGCCAACCGGACTTGGAGCGACGAGGTTCTCGCCGCGCTCGACCTTCCTCGTACGTGGCTCCCACCCGTTCACGAGTCCACCGAGATAGCCGGCGCCGGCGACCAACAGGCGGCCGCGCTCGGCGTCGGAGTCGTCGAGCCCGGCATCGTCTCGATCGTGCTCGGCACGTCGGGCGTCGTCTTCGCCGCGCTTCCGACGTACGCGAACGACCGCGAGGCGCGGGTGCACGCCTTCTGCCACGCCGTGCCGGGCACCTGGGAGGCGATGGGAGTGATGCTGAACGCCGCCGGCTCTCTTCGCTGGTTCCGCGACGCGCTCGCTCCCCGAGTGCCGTTCGAGGAGCTGACGGCCGAAGCCGTGCGCTGGCCCCCCGGTGCGGAGGGGGCAATCTTCCTTCCGTACCTCCAGGGCGAACGTACGCCCCACGCCGACCCCGACGCACGGGGCGCCTTCACCGGCCTCTCGCTTCGCAGCGATCGCGGCTCGCTGGTCCGCGCCGTCCTCGAGGGCGTGGCCTACGGCCTTCGTGACTCCCTGGAGCTTCTGCGCGAGCTCGGGGTGGTTCCCGAGAAGGGCCGTGTGTCGGGCGGCGGCGCGCGCAGCAGCCTGTGGCTGGAGATCGTCGCGTCGGCGCTCGAGCTCCCGCTGGAGCTGACGGTGGTGGAGGAGGGCTCGGCCTACGGGGCAGCGCTCCTCGCGGGCGTTGCGGAAGGCGCCTTCGCCGACGCGAGTGAGGCGGTCCGGGCTTGCGTTCGCGTTCGCGACACGGTCGAGCCGAACGACGCTTGGGCACGGGTGTACGCGGAGGGCTACGCTCGCTTTCGCGCTCTGTACCCCGCCGTCCGAGGAGTGGAGAACCCATGACGCAGCTGCAAGGGAAGGTCGCCTTCGTCACCGGCGCGAGCCGCGGCATCGGTGCCGCCGTCGCGCGTGCGCTCTCGAACGAGGGCGTCGCGCTCGGGCTCGCGTCGCGGAGGGGCGACGACCTCGGGCTTCCCGACGCGATCGGCTTGCGCTGCGACGTCCGGCATCTCGACCAGGTCAAGGCCGGCGTGGCGGCAACGGCCGAGCGCTTCGGACGGCTCGACATCTGCGTTGCGAACGCCGGCGTCGGCTCGTACCACACGCTCGTCGACACGCCGCTCGAGCACATCGAGGAGATGGTCGATGTCAACCTGAAAGGCACGATCTATGCGGTGCGGGCCTCGGTCCCGCACCTGATCGAGAGCGGTGAGGGCGACATCGTCACCGTTGCGTCCGAGGCAGGCCGCCGTGGGCTCCCGGGCGAGGCCGTCTACTGTGCCTCCAAGTTCGGCCAGGTCGGTCTCACGCGGGCGCTCGACCACGAGCTGCGCGAGCACGGGATCCGCTGCACGAACGTCTGCCCCGGAGGTGTGGCGACGGACTTCGCACTTGCAGACGGCTACGGGCGTCCGCCGGAGGTACTGGCCGGGATGATGTCGGCCGAAGACGTTGCGGCGGTCGTCGTCTTCTGCCTCACTCGCCCGCGAGCGCACCGCATCCTCGAGACTGCGTTGCGGCCGATGACGGAGCCCTCGTGGGGATGACACCGGTCCGGCTCGGAATCCTCTCGACGGCGCACATCAACCGGCTCGTGATCCCCGGCGCGCACGCCTCCGACAAGGTGGAGCTGGTCGCCGTCGCGAGCCGTGAGCGGAGTCGAGCGGAGGAGTACGCGCGGAAGTGGAACATCGAGCGCGCCTACGGCTCGTACGAGGCCTTGCTCGACGACCCTGACGTCGACGCCGTCTACATCTCCCTCCCGAACACCCTCCACTGCGAATGGTCGATCAGAGCCGTCGAGGCGGGCAAGCACGTTCTCTGCGAGAAGCCGCTGAGCCGGCATCCGGCGGACGTCGAGGAGGCCTTCGACGCGGCCGAGCGTGCCCATCGCCTGCTGACGGAAGCGTTCATGTACCGCCACAACCCGCAGACGGCGCGCGTCGTGGAGCTCATCCGCGAAGGCGCGATCGGCGAGCTGCGACTCGTCCGCTCGGCCTTCAGCTATTCCCTCTACGACGCGGAGAACATCCGCCTGCGCACCGACGTGGAGGGCGGGAGCCTGATGGACGTCGGCTGCTACTGCGTCAGCGGCTCACGGCTGCTCGCGGGAGAGCCCGAGACCGTCAACGGGCAGGCCTACGTAGGCCCAACCGGGACGGACTGGGTGTTCACGGGTGCGATGACGTTTCCGGGTGACGTCCTCGCCCAGTTCGACTGCGGTACCTGCCTCCCCGAGCGTGACGAGCTCGAGGCGGTCGGCAGCGAGGGATCGCTCTTCCTCGACGATCCCTGGCACTGCCGAACGCCTGTGATCGAGCTGCGTCGCGACGGAGAGGTCGAAAGAGTCGAGCTTTCCCCTGTCGACTCGTACCGGCTCGAGCTCGAAAACCTGACCGACGCGATCCGAGGAGAAGCGCCGCTTCTCCTCGGCCGCGACGACGCGGTCGGACAGGCGCGAACGCTCGAGGCGCTCCACCGCGCGGCGCAGAGTCGGACGACGGAGGCGCTCGGCTAGCCCGTCACCTCGAAGTCCCCACTCATCTGGCTCGCATGGGGATCGCATTGGTAGTGATAGGACCCGGCCACCAGCGAGATGTCGTACTCCTCGTCCTCCTGACCGGAGACTTCGCTCATGACGTCGACGCCGGATCCCGTCAGGTGGAAGTTGTGGATGTCGGTCTTGTCGACGATCTCGATGGTGTAGTCACCGGCGGGGAGGCTCGTTACGTTCGACCCGTCCTCCGTCGTCAGCGTGATCGTGAAGTCGTCCGATGCGACGCTGCCGATCAGCTTCATACCGGTGGTAGCTCCTCCGGTGTCTGTTGTCGTCTCGGTCGCCGTCGTGTCCGTTTCGGCGGCGCTACCGTCATCGCCACCTCCGCAGCCCGCTACGGCCAGCGCCGTGACCGCGAGCCCGACGACGAGCACGATTCGTGTTCTCGACATGCGTCCTCCTCTCGGTTGGGTCGACTCGACCATACGTGAACGCGACCGGAGCGGTTCGCTCTAGAGTCGTCGCATGGACGTCCTCGAGATCGCCCCCGGCCTGTGGCGCTGGACGGCCTACCACGAGGAGTGGAAAGAGGACGTCGGCTGCGTCTACTGCGAGACGGAGGACGGCACCGTGCTCATCGACCCGCTCGTTCCGCCGGAGGACTCTGCGCGCTTCCTCGACACGCTTGACCGCGAGGTCGCCGGTCAGCAGGTGCACATCCTCGTCACGATCTTCTGGCACACGCGCAGCGCGGCATCGCTGGTCGAGCGGTACGGCGCCCGCGTGTGGGCGCCGACTTCGGCGCGCGCCGCGGTCACGCGGCGGTCAGGCGTCGTCACCGATGCGTTCAAGCCTGGCGGCCGGCTCCCGGGCGGGATCGAGGCGTTCCGCACTGCGCGCAGCACCGAGGTCGTCTACTGGATCATCAAACACGCCGCGCTCGTTCCCGGCGACGTTCTTCTCGGAGACGGCGCCGGAGGCGCTCGGATGTGCCCCGAGTCCTGGCTCCCCGAGAAGGCGACCCATGACGCCCTCGCCGAGTCGCTTCGGCCGTTGACCGACCTCGCGATCGAGAGCATCCTCGTCTCTCACGGTGCGCCTGTGCTTCGGGACGGCCGGAAGGCTCTCGCCGCGGCCATAGGCGCTACATAGACTCGAAGCGTGCTCTGGCTGTGGATCGTCCTCGCCGCGGTCGCCCTCCTCGGGATCGTTCTCGCGCTCGGGTACAACAGGCTCGTCCGGCTACGGAACGAGGCCGCCACCGGCTGGGCGAACATCGACGTTCAGCTCCAGCGCCGCGCTGACCTGATCCCGAACCTCGTCGAGGCGGTGCGCGGCTACGCGGCCCACGAGCGTGCCGTGTTCGACGAGGTGACGAAAGCGCGAGCAGCACTCCAGCACGCGAGTGCGCCGGGCGCCGCAGCCGAGGCGAACGAGGGTCTCACCGCTGCGCTCGGACGCCTGTTCGCCGTCGCTGAGGCGTATCCCGAGCTCCAGGCGTCCGAGAACTTCCTCCAGCTCCAGGAGGATCTCACCGACACGGAGGACAAGATCAGCGCCGCCCGCCGCTACTACAACTCGACCGTCATGCACTTGAACACGGCGATCCAGAGCGTTCCGTGGCTGCTGATTGCGAAGCCGTTCGGCTTCCGGGCGAAGGAGTTCTTCTCCGCACAGGGCGACACGGCCCCGCCGCAAGTGTCGTTCTCCCGGGCGACGTGACGCTCCAGCAGCAGATCCGCTCGAACCGCTTTCGCAGTGGGATCGTCGTCCTCGGCTTCGTGCTGCTCCTGCTCGTGCTCGCGGGTCTCGTCGGGCTCGCGCTCGACTACTCGTTGGGCGCCGTCGCGCTCGGCATCGCCATTGTCTACGGATTGTTCGCGCTGCTCCGCTCGCGGAGCATCGTCGCGAGAATGACGGGCGCACAAGAGCTCGGCGAAGCCGACCTGAAGCCCTTGCACAGGCTCGTCGAGAACGTGTCCATCGGAGCCGGGCTGCCGGTGACGCCTGAGCTGCGGATCGTCGACGACGCGGCGCCGAACGCGTTCGCTGCCGGCCTCCGGCCGAAGTCGAGCTACATCGGCGTGACGACCGGGCTCCTCAAGACCATGCCGAAGCGCGAGCTCGAGGCCGTTCTCGCCCACGAGGTGTCGCACATCCGCAATCGCGACACGTACCTGATGACGATGGCGGTCGTCTTCGCCGGCGTCATCGCGCTGATCGCGGACATCGGCTTTCGCGCGCTCGCGTACGGCGGACGCTCTCGGAAAGCCGGCGCACTGGTCGCGATCCTCGCGATCGTCGGTTTCATCCTGGCCCCCTACGCTGCTCTCTTGCTGCGTACGAGCCTCTCGCGACGCCGCGAGTTCCTCGCCGACGCCGGCTCTGCGGAGATCCTCAACGACCCGGAAGCGATGGCGCTGGCCCTCCGCCGGCTCGAGCTCGACCCGACGACCGTGCACTACTCGGACGCGTCCACGGCGCACCTCTGGGTCGAAAGCCCGACCGATCGCGTGGACTCGGAGCGACGCGGAGTGCTCGCGCTGTCCGGTCTCTTCAACACGCACCCTCCGCTACCCGACCGGATCGAGGCCCTCGAGGAGGCGGGAGGATTCCGGCTTTCGGAGGGCCTTCCGGCCGGACAGCCCTTCGCGGCGGAACTGGGTCTCGTGTAAGACGTTCCCGCAAACTCCATGAAGAGTGAATACTCCGATTCAGCTTCTACCCCAATCGGGTCGATAATGGACGTGCCGTGAAAGGTCTTCGCATCGGCCGTCGCCGAGGGCGCTCGAATGCGCCTACGAGCTCGCCAGCCGAGCTTGCGTTCACGCCCGCGCTGAAGGATGAGCGCTGGCACATCCCGGACCACTTCAACTTCACGCGCGACGTGGTCGAGGCGCTCGCCGGCGATCCGAAGCGACGCGCCTTGACTTCGCTGGGCAAGGACGGCGTCATCGAGCCGCGTTCGTTCATGCAGATCTCCGAGGGAGCCACTCGCTGGGCCTCGATCCTCCGCGAGCATGGCGTTCGCCCCGAGGACCGGGTGGTGGTTCTCGCCGAGAGCGGCCTCGACTGGCTCGAGGTCGTCCTCGGCGTCATCAAGGTCGGCGCCATCACGGTCCCGTGCGCACCCACCCTGAAGGCCGCTGCGCTCGAGGTTCGGATCTCCGCCACCGAGCCCGCACTCCTGGTGGCCGAGCGCTCGGTGCAGCCGGCGATCGAGCAGATGACCTTCACGGCCGACGTCCACTACCTCGACGACGGCCACGCACGCCGCGCATCGGACGCTCCCGAAGAGTCGCCGACGCACAACACGTCGTCCCGCGATCTCGCTTTCATCCTCTCGACTCCTGGCACCGCGGGCGAATCCAAGGGCGTCGCGCACACACATGCAGCCGTCTTCGCGAGTCGGGTCGCCGCCGAGCACTGGCTCGATGCGGG
>Ga0184612_10000761_pt1 | contig 15164 bp, 16 predicted proteins | sample PLM3_60_coex_FD_133163 | JGI IMG/M metagenome (GOLD analysis project Ga0184612, IMG submission 133163) | Groundwater sediment microbial communities from an aquifer in East River, Colorado, USA - PLM3_60_coex | ecosystem: Environmental > Terrestrial > Soil > Riparian zone | place: USA: East... | reverse complement strand
TGCTGCTGGAACATCTTCGCCACGCCATCCTTGCCTCGGTGGTCGCCGGCCATCGGCCCTCGACCGGGAAAGTGGATGACGATGTCGTCCGTATGAAGGCTGAGGAACCCTTCCATGTCGCCCTTCGAAAGCGCCTCGGTTGCGCTCCGGGCGACGTCCTCGTTGGGATTTGCCATGAGCCACTCCTTCCGTCGGTCGACATGGGCCGTCCCAGAACGACGAGGCTAACGCCGTGCGTCGGTCTGGAGCAAGCTGGCTGTCCCTAGGATGGGCCCGGTGCTGCCGGGACGGTCCTGGGTGGCATCCGCGTAGACCACGTCTCGTGCTTCGGGTCCGGAGGGTGCGGGTCGTCGAGCGCATCGACTTCGTCGAGCCGGAATAGCATCTCGCTCAATTCGTCCGCGAGGATAGAGAGCGCCGATGAACGACGAGAAGGGACTTCGGGAACAGCCAGTGACTCATTGGATGCCCGGGAAGGCCCCAGTGTCCGCCGTTCAATTCGCTGGCCTTGTAGGCGGCAGTGCCTTGACCGAGTACGGGCCCGTTCCGCGCAGGACTCTAGTCCATCAGACTCAGATCTCACCCACTCTGGTTGGCTGCAGGGGGCATGACTCGGGCCTTTAGGAAAGGCGATTCGCACCGATCCGACCGGCGCCAGCTCGGCCGAAGCCACTGGTCACAAGAGTGATCGGAGTTATTGACCCCCACAGGATCGACGCATCGCCAGCACAGCCCGCCGATACCGCTCGTGGAACAGGTTCATAGCCGTGCGGTAGAGGTACCCGGCCGGGTCCTCCATCGCGCCCACCTGCTCCCACCGTTCCCAGACCTTGAGGAACGCGTCCTGCATCAACTCCTCCGCCTCCCCGCGGTTCCCGGTGACGAGCCACAGGCGACGAAACAGCGTCCGACTCTCGGCGTCGTAGAAGGTCTCGAAGCTTTGGGAGACCTCCAAGGAAGCAGGTGCCTCCGCAGCCAGATGGATCGGCTCGTTCATGTCGTATAGATGAACCCTCGACGGGCTCCAAATGTGCAGGCGCTCAGCCAAGAAGTGTAGGAACAGTTCCGGTCAGATTGAACCTCGGGGCTCCGCTCATGAGCAGGGTCGCTTGTGACATCGCCGGCTCGCCGTGCGGCTCCGGCTCCCGGTGCGCCCAATGCCCCTGTTACTGCTCTAGCGGTCGGCCTCCCGCAACATCCCGACCAGCACCGCTCGAAGGGTCCGATCATCCTCGCAGTCGATCAGGAGTCTCCGTGCGCCGTCTCCATCTCGTTGAGATCACGGTGCGAACGGTCGTGCGTCAGACCCTTCACGTCGCCGACGACGAGCGACGACCGCCAGCCCGACCGAAGCGAGTCCCGCCACGAACAGGAGCAGCGCCGCGGACCCCAACTCGCCGCTAACCGAGGTGAGCTTCGACATCAGTTTCGGCTCCCGCGCAGCCTGCTGCTCGATGAGCGTCGGACCGGCGCACGACCCGTCTTCTTGCGGGATGCAGGGGATCGGCCGTTCACGGCCCTCACGACCGCCGTACTCCGCGTACCAGGCCGCGTCGAACCCCGCCACTAACGCCGCCACGCTGAGTGCCAGCAGGACGAGAGCGACCGCTCCCCATGATGGTCCGTGGCCCCACCTGCGCTTGGTGGGTACGGGAGTATTTGCCCGGTCCATCGGTATCCCTCCAATCCGATCCAGTGGCTGCTTCCCTGTGAAGGTAGGCGGCGACCGTGCAGGCGGAAAGACGGCATCTCGCCCATTTTCGGGCGGACAAGTTGCTCATCTGACCTAGGTTTCAGCACCGATGCGCCTAGTGCGGTCGGTCAATCTCCCGCAGCATCCCCACAAGCACCGCCCGAAGCGTCCGATCCTCCTCGCAGTCGATCAGCAGCTGGGCTCGCCGTGCGGCGCTGGCTAAGGCTCCCCCACAATGCCCGCAACAGCGAGCGCCAACACAGCGATCACCAGATAGACGGCGAGACCGAGGTACCCAGCACGGCCCCGATGGTTGCGAGCGTCGCTCTTCCGCCAGTCAGGCGCGCCCGCCTCCTCGCCGTATGCCCCAAAATCACTGCGGCGAGGGGTCCGAGAGCCGGGATCACCCAGATCGCAGTCGGAACGCGACCGAAGGGATCCTGCACTCGAAAGAGGAGCAGACGGGCGATGACGAACGCGGGAAGCAATGCAGTCACAATCGAGGCAAGCGCCACTGAGTCGGTGCTCCTTGATGAAGCTCCCACTGCTATAGGAGACAAGTGGCGCCCTCAGCAAAGTGGAGGTAGACGTCGCCAGTCTTCGTCGACCAGGCCGTCACCCAGACGGTCGGGCAGAAGATGCCTTCCCTTTCTTCCCATGCGGCTGACCACGCCTGGTCGACCCGCCTGTGACCCCACGTCTTTGGCACCCTCAGGTACTTCCCGCAGACCTCTTCCTCGAGCCCGTCCGTGAAGAAGGGCTTCTCGTAGTTCATCTTGTAACCCAGGTCCGGCATCATGCTCCCGTACCAATCTGCGAGATCGGAAACCGGATCGGCCGTCGGTACCGTTGAGGCTTTGTAGCAGTCGGGTCCGTGCAACGTGAAGCCGTATGGTTCGGGAAGGGTGCTGGCCGACTCGAACTTCCCCTCCCGAGCGTCTTCTCTGGAACTGCCTCCGCGAGAGTCTTCGACACAGGCCGGAAGTGCGAACACCGCTGCCGAAAGGAGCACCAATGTCTTTCGCATCGATCGTGCGTCCTTTGGGCTCATCGCGACCCGAGTATCGTGCCCTCCGTTATGGGCTGAACAGCCTCGTAGATGCTCATCTTGGGTGCCGGTAGTGCCTAGGGAGGGTGTAGGGGTCAAAAAACTCCGGTCACCCTTGTGACCTGCGGCTTCGCCCGATCTGGCCGCCGGTCAGATCGGCGCGAATCGCCTTCCCTGAAGCCCGAGTGCGAACCCCGCCGCCAACCGAGTTGGCTGAGATCTGAGTCCGAGGGACTCAAGTCCTGCACGGAACGGCTCCGCACTCGGCAGTTCGGCAGCCAAGGTAGGCCAATCGAATGGCGGACACTCGCTTCCCGAGCTTCCTTAGAGTCGCTAGCTCGTCTTCGCCGCCCGCTGCGAATCCGCAGGTCGAGCGCATGATCGGAGTTTCTGACCCCTACACCCTCGAAGCCAACACGGGCAACCCCGGCTGCTGTTTCACTTGACTCGGGGGAGGATTCGGTGGCGTCCCCCCCTCCCTCCGTGCGTTCGGCAACATTCCCGTTGCAACCTGTCGCAACTGCGGTCAAGCCAGTCAGCGTCGCGAGTATGACCGTTCTAGCCACCCGCTCACGCCCAGAGGAGTGTGACATGTCCGGCCCTCCGGCCCGTCACTCGGATGATGGCAACGACCGATCTCCGAGGCAAGAACGAATGAAGAGGGCGTCATACCCCTCTTGAAAGAACCTAGGCTCGCCGTGTTGAGGACGGCGTCCTGGGCCTGAGATCCTCCTGCGCCTGCATAACCGCCAGAACGAGTGTCGTCAACGGCCGAAAACTGACCCCCTGGCTAGGCCCAGGTCAAACGGGAAGCCCGTCACCGTAGGGAGCAAACGCGTGCAGGGGCCCTGCATGGCCCAGACGACATGGGGAACCCGCAACCGGACGGGAGCAGGGAAGGCCGGGGTGGTGGACCCTCGACCAGCTTCCAGGCCTTCCGGCGTTCTTGGACTACGGTGACTCCGGGGAATGCTGAGCGCCCTTGGCGAGCTTCCCCACCCTTTGACCTGCGGAAACGCGCCAATCGAGAGGCCAAGGTTGATTGGGGGTCAGCCCCGACAGGGGATCCTGAGCTGATCATCGCGGGCGCGACCAGCACACGATGATCGCGCCGCGAACGAAGGCGAGGAACGCCCCGACGTTCGCCCTGGTCCAGGCCTTCGAGGGCACGCACTTTCTCTCGACGCGGGTCGCCTGAGACTCCGCCGCGGTAGGCGAAGATTGAGAAGCAGGGACAGCTGACCGAGGCTACGATGGCCGCTATGGGAGCACCTGAAGGATTCACCCATAAAGTAGCCGGACAACTGTCGCATCGGTCAGGAAGAGTGTGCCGTCAGTCAAGACGAGGTGATCGTACGGGATCCCTCTAGAAGTGCCGAAGTAATTCTTGCCATAGCAGATCCTGCGTCCCGCTTCATCCGTGAAGCAGTTCGTAGGCCGAACTGGATAGACGCCCAACAGCGCCTCCCTGTCCCCGAATAGAAGGTAGGTTATCCAAACCGACGATTCCACTGCGTTGCTGCCCGAAACGACCACCCCCTTCCAATAGCAGATCAAGCCAGCCATGGCGGATGGGTTGTCCTCAGTTGCCACCTTGGGGACGTCCACCGGATAGGTGTGGGACTCTGGGTCGCAGGTCCCCCGAATGCTCCCGGGGACGTAGCTACGAAGCCTTTCCTCCGGGGTGTAGCGATGGACGAGCTTGAGCGATCCGGCAATGAGAATCACGAGGACCCCGAGGAGCAAGAGCGCGCCCCACGGAGACGCGACCCACCGCCTTATCGGCGACCGATTCACTTCTTCATGGGATGGAAGGCTCATCGTCGCCACCTGCCCCCCTAAAGTTTGAACCATAGGCCGGAGCATGAATAGAGGACTCAAGTTCGTCAGACTGCCGACCTTGACCCTGAGCTCGCCCCAGTTCGGAAACACGTTGAGACACGGAGGGGGTCAGTTGCGTCGCCGTCGGTGAAGAGGACATCTGTTTCGTAGTGATTCCGGGTTACTTCCACGTGACGGATCGACTTGAGGACATGGCGTTCCAAGATCGAGAACCGGTTCGGGGACCTGTCCGTCGTGGGATGCATCGGCAACCCAGAGTCCGGACCGTGGCTTGTCGATCTCGACCCGCTCGAGAAACTCTGCTTTCCCCTCGGCCTGCCCGTCGGACGCTTCGACGAGGAGTTGTGGTGCACGCTCTACGGGGACGAGTACCCGCAAAGGTAGCGCCCGAATGGACAAGCATCTCCAGCAGGCTGATGGGGGTTGGACACACGATAACCCTGAAGGGGTCAAAAACTCCGATCACCCTTGTGACCTGCGGCTTCGCCCGATCTGGCCTGTAGAGGTCAAAGACCCACGGCTCCTTCATCCGATCAGCTTCGACCCACGAGCCACGCACCGACCACTGAGCCACGAGCGCAACCTTCCTCCATCGAGCCGAGCGGTGTCACGCGGGTCGCTCGAGTATCCGCCAGATGCGGAGCGCAAGCCACACATCGATGAGATCGCTCATCTTCGTGACGTCTTGGCTCGTGAGGTCCGCGAACCGCCGCAGGCGGTACGCCAGTGTGTTCGGATGTAGGTGCAAGGCGCGCGCCGCGCGACCGGTTCTCCGGTCCTGTGCGAGCCAAACCTCGACCGAGCGCACGAGCTCCGTGCGGTGCGTGCGGTCGTACTCGATCGCCGGCCCGAGGATCCGATCGACTACCTCCCGCTGCGCTGCGGCGCCGGCCGGGAGCCATCCGACGTCGCGGTCGTCGTCGAATCGGACGATCTGCTCGTTCATGTCGGCTGCGCGGAACAACGCCCAGCGGGCCTCGCGCCGGGCGGTCGCGAAGGCGGCCACCGCGGCGAAGCCTCGGCTCAGGCCGAGGCGGACCCCCCCGATCGAGCCCATGGCCTGGAGCGCGGGCGATCCGTCCGGTATGAGCACGTAGAGCTCTCCGAGGGACAGCATGAGGTGCGGCTCGCCGAGTTCGTAAAGCGTGCGGGCGACCGCCTGGTCGTCGGGTGGTCCTGCGTCGGCGCCGACGGCGACGAGCTGCAGATGGGCTTCGGGGGCGAACCCGGCGAGCCTGAGCCGGTTGACGGCCGCGCCCGCGTCGAGCGTGCCCGCCAACAGCTCGGCAAGCGTCTCGGCTCCTTCGCGGCGGCGGAACTCGTAGTCACGCAGGCGCGTCGCGATCTGCAGCGCGGCGATAGTTGCGATGTGCTGCACCGCGGCGAGTCCCATCTGCGCGGATCCAGGACGCGGCGTCGCGACGAGGTAGCCCTGCACCTGCCCTGCCACCGGCAGCGTCACTGCGTACCCGTCGGGGATCCGTGGCGGCGACTCGTCGGTCGTCGGCAACCGCTCGACGATCTCCGGTGGAGGTGCAGGCACTCGTTCGAGCAACGGTCGCCCCGCACGCGAGCACACCGCTAGCTCGTAGCCGGAGAGCTCCTCGAGCCGGTTGAACAGCTCCCGGTTGCCGAGCTGCTCGGCGGCGACGCGGCGGAGCGTTCCGAACAGGCGCAGCAGCCTCGCGAGCCGCGCCTGCGCGGCGACCTGCGTGTGCGCCGCCACCTCCTGAGCGATCGCGACGAAGGGCACCTGGAGCGACACGGTGACGATCGGGAACCCGCGCCCGTCGGCTTCGTCGCGCATCGCCTTCGAGATTGGCGGCGCGAACAGCTCGTCCGAGATCGCGAGCGCGGACACGCCTCCGTCGTCAAGCAGCCGAACGTAGGCACGTTGTTGGGCCGGGCGCTTGGGGACTGCGAGCCCGATTGTCATCAGGAGCTCCGAGCCCTGGAGCCACGGCGTCGGATCCGAGAGCTCGCTCACGTGCGCCCATGACACGCGCCGATCGATGCCCTTCTTCCCCGCGACGAGCGTCATCCCGAGGGTCGGGGTGGCCACCAGCTCGGCCACCGTCGGCCCGACGGTTGTGGTTTCCGGTAGGGCGGTTGCGGTTCCGGTCATGTGCGGGAGCACCATTGCACAGGGGGCTCCTTGTGGTCAAACCCAATAGACCTGGGCCGCGCGGGGGCAAAGGATGCGGAGGCATCCCGGCGGGGGAAGGAGAGGGGGACGGCATGGCTGCGACGGAGGTCAGGGTTCCGACACCCACGATCGAGGTCCGCTCGATCGACTGGGTTCCCGAAGACGAGCGGCACGGAAAGATCTGGCAGCAGGGACCCTTCTGGTTCCTGGGCAACTTCCAGTTCTTCACCCTCGCGCTCGGATTTACCGGGCCGCTTGTCGGCCTGTCGCTGTTCTGGAGCTTCGTGGCCGGCGGCCTCGGCATCCTGTTCGGTACGGTCTTCATGGCGTTGCACGCCACGCAGGGACCTCGTCTCGGCCTCCCACAGATGATCCAGTCGCGGGCCCAGTTCGGCTACCGCGGCGTAATCGTCGTGCTCTTCGGATCGCTCTTCACGTTCATGGCCTTCAACGTGGTGGACCAGTTGCTGATCGCCGTTGGGATCGAGGGGATCTTCGGATGGAACGCGACGGTCGTGGCGATCGCCGTCACGGTGATCGGCGCCCTGCTGGCGATCTTCGGCCATGACTGGCTCCACAAGGCGTTCCGCATCATCCTGTACGTCTCGTTGCCCGTCTTCCTCCTGTTCACGATCGGGGTCGTGACGGGCAATGCGGGGGACGTTGCCGAGGCACCAGGACTCGGCTTCAACTTCGTGGGCTTCATGGTGATGTTCACCGTGGCAATGGGCTACAACATCACGTACGCCCCGTACGTGTCGGACTACACGCGGTACCTGCCAAGGGACACGCGGCGGGGTCCGATCATCGCCTCGGTGTTCATCGGCGCCGCCGGCTCGCCGCTTTGGCTGATCCCGCTCGGCGCCTACCTCGCCTCTCGGCTCGGCGCGGCCGACGCCTTGGTCGCCCTCCGCGACGCCGGCAACGCGTTCTTCGAGCCCCTCGGCACGGTCGCGGCGATCATGTCGGTGCTCGCGCTCGTCGCCACGATGGGGATCAACGCCTACAGTGCGATGCTCTCGGTGGTGACAGCTATCGACTCCTTCCGCAAGGTGGAGCCGACGGCGCGGATCCGCGTGGCGACCATCGTCGTGCTGGCCGTGGTGTGGTGTGTGGTGGCGCTCGCCTTGTCCACCGACGCGCTCACCGCGTTGACGAACTCCCTGATCCTGATGCTCTACCTGCTCGTGCCGTGGACCGCGATCAACCTGGTCGACTACTTCTTGGTCCGCCACGGGGAGTACTCGATCGTCGACGTCTTCAAGCCGGACGGGATCTACGGCAGGTGGGCAGCGCGCGGACTGACCACCTACTTCGTGACGATCGCGGTCATGACCCCGTTCATGGTGCTTTTGGGCGATCCGTCGCCGTACACGGGCTTCCTCGCGACCAAGTTCGACGGCGTCGACTACTCCGCGGTCGTCGGGATTTTCGTGGCGAGCGTGCTGTACTACCTGCTCAGCCGTGGTCGGGACCTGACGACCGAGGAAGCGGCGATCGAACGCAGCGAGCAGGAGCTGCGTGTGTTCGCGTCGGCCGAGGTCGCGGGCCACGAGCTGGGGATCCCGATGGAGGAGGCGCCGATGCCGGACCGGGGGATGCCGGAGCCCGAGGAGACGCCCGACGAGCCGCTCGGCGGAGGGGGCGTCTGAGCCCTTCGACCGTCGACGCGATGGTGTTCATCGGGGTCGGCACACCGCTCGCTCTCGAGCGGCTCGACCTGGGGGAGCCCCGGGACGACCTCGTCCGGGTTCGCATCCGCGGAAGCGGTGTGTGTCACTCGGATCTCCACGTGATGAACGGCGATTGGCCCGCCGACACGCCCGTCGTCCTCGGTCACGAGGGCGCCGGCGAGGTAGAGGCCGTCGGCCCGACCGTGCGCGATGTACGGCCGGGCGACCACGTGGTCCTGTCGTGGTTCGCTCCCTGCCGGCGATGCCGTGCCTGCGCCTCCGGCCGCGCATGGGCGTGCGCGAACACGAGGTCCGTCGAGAACAGGCTCCCCGACGGCGGAACCCCGCTTCGCCGCCCCGACGGCACGGAGGTCTGGCCTTACCTCGGCGTCGGTACCTTCTCGAGCTGCGTGCTGGTGCCGGAGTCCGCGGTCGTGCCGGTCCCCGATGAGGTCTCCTTCGGGATCGCGGCCCTGATCGGCTGCTCGGTGACGACGGGCGTCGGCGCGGTGCTGAACACCGCGCGCGTGAGCGCCGGCGAATCGGCGGTCGTGATCGGCTGCGGTGGGGTGGGTCAGGCGATCCTGCTCGGGCTCGCGCTCGTGGGAGCGCACCCGGTGGTCGCGGTCGACCTGTCCGAGGACCGGCTCACGCAGGCGCGAGCCCTCGGCGCGACGGCGACGCTACGAGGCGACGACGAGGATCTCGTCGTGCAGGTGCACAAGGCCACCGGCGGGGCCGATCACGCGTTCGAGGCGATCGGGTTCCCGCAGACGATCGAGATGCTCCCGGCGATGCTCGCAGCCGGCGGGACGGCGATCGTCGTCGGCATGCCTGCCATCGACGCCCGTGCGTCGTTCTCGCCGTTCGACCTCGCCGACAAGGGGAAGCGGATCATCGGGTGCAACTACGGCTCGAGCGTCCCGGCGGTCGACTTCCCGCGGATGGCTGCGCTGTACCTCGCGGGCCGGTTGCCGCTGGACCGACTCATCGGCCGGACCCGCCCCCTCCACGAGGTCAACGAGGCGCTCGCCGATCTGGAGAGCGCGATCGGTCTCCGGACCGTCCTCGAGTGAGTGCGAAGGGAGGCGAGCTGATGTCCGACGGCGAGCGATCCAACCCTCGCGGTCCCGTCGACGCGACGGTGGTGCCTCGGTTCGCGGGACCGGCGACCTTCGCGCGGCTACCTCGGCGCGACGAGGTCGACCGCTGCGACGTCGCGATCGTAGGGGTTCCGTTCGACGCGGGGGTGACCTACCGTCCGGGGGCGCGCTTCGGTCCGGACGCGATCCGGGCCGGCTCGAAGCTGTTGCGGCCCTACCACCCCGGGCTCGACGTGGAGCCGTTCGGAGTGCAGCAGGTCGCCGACGCCGGGGACGTCGCGTGCAACCCGTTCGACATCCGCGATGCGATCGCCTCGATCGAACGTGGAGCGAACGAGCTCCTCGGCGACGTCGGGAAGATCGTCGCACTCGGCGGTGACCACACGATCGCGCTTCCGCTACTACGGGCGACGCACGCGAAGTTCGGTCAGGTGACCCTCCTGCATTTCGACGCGCACCTCGACACGTGGGACACGTACTTCGGGGCGCCGTACACGCACGGCACCCCGTTCCGCCGCGCTGCCGAGGAGGGACTGTTCGTCTCGGAGCGCTCGGCGCACGTGGGAATCCGCGGGCCGCTCTACGCAAGGACCGATATCCCGCGCGACGCGGAGCTCGGATTCACGATCGTGTCGAGCGCCGACTACGCGCGGGGCTCGATCGACGAGGTGGCTGCGCGGCTGCGAGAACGAGTCGGCGACGAGCCGGTCTACGTCTCGATCGACGTCGATGTGATGGACCCGGCTCACGCGCCCGGCACCGGTACGCCGGAGGCAGGGGGCTTGTCGAGCCGCGAGCTGCTGCTCACTCTCCGCGCGCTCGACGGACTGCCGATCGTCGGCGCCGACGTCGTGGAGGTGGCGCCCGCCTACGACCACGCGGAGCTCACGACCATAGCCGCGTCCCACGTCGTCTACGAGCTGTTTGGCCTGATGGCGCGAGCGGCCGGATGAGCGTGGGCCTCGCCGAGCTCGCTGCGCTCGTCGCCGCGCACGAGGTGTCCGCCCGCGAGATGGTCGAGGAGGCATTTCGCAGGATCGACCGGCTCGACCCCGACCTGCATACGGTGGTGGCGGTGCGCGATACGGCGCTTGACGACGCGCGCGCCCTGGACGACGCGCTCGCGGCCGGCGCCGGGGCCGGGCCGCTCGTGGGCCTGCCCGTGTTGGTGAAGGACGTGACCGACGTCGCGGGCATGCGCACGACGTTCGGCTCTCGGTGGTTCGCCGACGCGCCGGTCGCCACTGCCGACGGGCTCGTGCCGGCCCGCCTCCGGGCCGTCGGGGCGATCGTCGTCGGCAAGACCAACACGCCCGAGTTCGCGACCGAGGCCTACACCTCCAACCCGCTGTTCGGGACGACGTGCAACCCGTGGCAGCGCGAAGCGGCCCCCGGGGGCTCCAGCGGTGGGTCTGCCGCCGCGCTCGTCGCAGGGATGGTCCCCATCGCGACCGGCGTCGATGGGGGAGGGTCGGTGCGGATCCCTGCCGCCTGGTGCGGCCTCGTCGGTCTCAAGCCGACGAACGGCGTGATCGGCCGCGACTCGGTTCCCGATTGGATCGACTTCTCGACGGACGGAGCGATGGGAACGTCGGTGACCGACGTGCGGCTGCTGCTCGGAGTGATGGCCGGCCCCGTGGCCGGTGACCCGACGGCCTTACCGGTGCCGCTGCCCGTGGCCGGCCCGCCCGTCGCCCGGCTGTTCGCGATCGAGCGATGGGCCGAGTGGGGGCCGATCCCGCTGGAGGTCTCCGTACCGTTCGAGCGAGCCATCGAGCGGCTCCAGGAGGTGCTCGGCCTCGCCGTCGAACGGCTCGACGCAGGCCGGCTCTTCGGCGAGGACAACCTCGACGAGGACTGGTTCGCGATCGCGGGGGCCGAGCACGCACACCATCTCGGCCGCAGGCGGATAGAGGAGCATGGAGACGAGCTGCATCCCGCGACCCGCGGGTTCCTCGAGGACGGGCTGAAGGTCTCCTTCGAGGACTACCTCGCGGCGCGGAGGCGTCGGTTCGGCCACGTCCGGGCGCTCGACGAGCTGCTCGGGGACGACGCCCTGATCTGCTCGCCGGTGATGGCGATATCGTCTTGTCCGGCCGACGGGGTGTTGCCCGGAGTCGATGCTCCGGGCCTCTCCACGGACGTGTACTGCACCCAGGCGCAGAACATGACGGGGCATCCGGCGGTCTCGGTGCCGGCGGGCCGCTCGTCCGACGGCGTGCCGTTCGGGCTGCAGATCACGGGGCCGCGGTTCCGCGATCACGTCGTGCTCGACGTCGCCGCGGCCTGGGAGCGGGCCGAGCCGTGGCCGCTAGTCGCCGCTGGCTATACCCCTTTCGACCCGGCGCGAGGAAACGATGAACACTGAGGTGAGGCAGGCGGTGGCCGAGCTCGTGGCCGCATTCGGCGCGGGCCGGCTCGCCGACTACTTTGGTTGCTTCGCGCCTGAGGCGACGTTCCTCTTCCATACGACGCCGGTCCGGCTGATGTCGGTCGACGAGTACCGGCGGCTTTGGGCCCGGTGGGTTGCCGAGGACGGGTTCCGCATCGTGTCGTGCCGCACCTTCGACACGAACGTGCAGCTGTTCGGCGACATCGCGGTGGTCACGCACTCGGTCGACACGCGAATCTCGACGAACGAGGGCGAGGAAGCGGTTCACGAACGCGAGACCATCGTCATGGCCCGCGGCGCAGACGGCCGGTGGCTAGGCGTGCACGAGCACCTTTCACCGCGGCCTGAGGTGGGGTAGACGGGTCTCAGGTTAGCCATTGCCGTAGAGCTCGCCTGCTTCCACGTTCGTGTCGCGATACGATCAGCGATCGGATCGTGATTCGTCTCGGCCTGTCGTCCGCGGGTCGATGAGGCAGGGCAGATCGGCGACGTGTCGGATCGGTACCCCAAGGTCCAGGCGCCTGGCACGACCTGTGAAGGAAGATGAGTTGGTCGTCGAGCGCGGCATCGCGAGTTGCAGCTCAATCCGAACCTCGGACATTGGTCCGCGTGAAAGGAGGAAACCTAGATGGCGTCGCCGCCCAAGCGTTACTCCTGTCCGGTTGAGGTCACCATCGATGTGATCGGCGCCAAGTGGGCGCCGGTGATCCTCGCCCATCTCAAACAGCAACCTGAAGGGCACGGAAACCTTCGATCGTGCGGATGGCCAGCATGTCCGTAGGATCGGACCTCCCTTCGGAAGGAGGCTCATCCATGCTCTTCGCGCTCGTCTACCTGCTCATGCGCCGCCTGGTCGTTCTCGCGACCGGCTCGTCGGATGGCCGGCACAACGACATCGAGGTTCTCGTCCTTCGCCATCAGCTAGCCGTCCTCAAGCGACAGGTGGGCCGCGACTTCGTCGCTGGATCGGCTGTTCCTCGCAGCTGTGAGCAGAGCGCTCCCTCGTCCGCGCTGGTCTGCCTTCATGGTCAGCGCGCAGACGCTCCTTCGTTGGCACCGTGAGCTGGTGCGCAGGAAGTGGACCTACTCCCGCAGGTCGCTCGGCGGGAGGCCACCGATAGCCGAGGAGGTGCGAGACCTCATCCTCGGTATGGGCCGGGAGAACCCCCGTTGGGGATGCCTGCGGATCAAGGGCCTGCTCATCCGGGATCGGGACTCCAAGTACACCAGGAGCTTCGATGCGGTCTTCGCAGCCGATGGCATGGGGATCGTCCTCACTCCGTTCCGGGCGCCGAAAGCGAAACGCCTTCGCCGAGCGTTGGGTGCGGACCGTAAGAGGGGAGTGCCTGGACTGGACACTCGTTCTTGGTCGGCGCCACCTCGAACATGTCCTCCGCGAGTACGTCGCCCACTACAACGCGAGCCGGCCGCACCGCGGCCTCGGCCTGCGAGCGCCTGACGCGCCACCGGATCCTCCCGCTCCGCTCTCCGACCTCGGATGCGTGAGACGGCGTGACGTCCTGGGTGGCCTCGTTCACGAGTACGAACTCGCTGCATGAGGTCGTGATCAATGGTTTCCGTGCCCTTCAGGCGATCAGCCTCAGCCAGGGGCGGGGAAAGCGCGGCCTTCAGCTGCGACAGGAGGCTCGGGGATCGCGCCCCACACCCGACGCCGGGCGCTTGCCCACACGCATGGCGCTGCCCTTCGGGAATGCTGCGGTTCAGTCTCCCGCTCCACCGGAGCAAACCTTGACGCTGGCTGATGGCTGTTCTTAGATGACCTGCTCAATCTCGCCAGCGTTGCCTATTGGGAGGCCAAGGTGATGCGGAGAGGCCACGCACCAATCGCGGCCGGGATCGTTCTTCTTGCCCTTCTGATCGGGCAGATCGCCCACGGTGAAGCGGCGAGTCCTCAGACCGACCCCAGCCTTGCCGTCGTCAGCGAGGACCCGTACACGAACCCTGGTACCTACCATCGCACCCAGGTGGAACCGGACACGTACGCCTTCGGTTCGACGATCGTGAGCGTCTTCCAATCGGGTCGCTCGACCAACTGGGGTGCATCGAACTTCGGCTGGTCGGTCTCGTCGGATGCGGGTGCGATATGGACCGACGGCTTTCTCCCGGGTACGACGAAGCACGCGACGCCTCCGGGTCGTTGGCAGCGCGTGACCGATTCGGCGGTCACCTACGACGCGAAGCACGATGCATGGCTCATCATCGGAGTGGGGACGCGCCCGTGCTCGTTCTCGCTGGAGTGTGCTGGATCGCAGGTCTTCGTGAGCCGCTCCACCGACGGCGCTCAGACGTTCGAAGACCCGATCATTCCGAAGCGCGCTGGCCGCTCGCAGTTCCACGACGTGCCATGGGTAACGTGCGACAATTTCACTGGCAGCCCTTACTACGGGAACTGCTACAGCGTCTGGGCCGATGATGCGCACAGGGCGCTCATGAGCGCGTACACCTCGTCTGACGGTGGCCGCACGTGGACGAAGGCGACGATCGCGCCTAAGCATCACTACCTCGGGCATCCCATTCCGGTCGTCCGGCCCGATGGCACCATTGTCGTCCTGTTCCATGGTCCTGACGGTCGCCAGTCGTTCGTGTCCACGGATGGTGGTGCACGTTACTCGGGACCGTACGACTTGCCCCAAGGCAACGAGCGGTGGATGGCAGACGGTCTCAGAAGCGACGGCGTACTTGTCATCTCGCCCGACGTCGATGCTGAGGGCACGGTATACGCTGCGTTCGCGGACTGCACGCTTCGATCCGCCGAACGGCCCTGCTCCCACAACGACATCACGATCAGTACGTCTGACGATGGACGGCATTGGTCGGACATGAGACGTGTACCGATCGACCCGGTCACGAGCTCGGTCGATCACTTCTTCCCAACGATCGCGGTTGACCCGTCGACGTCGGGCGCGTCTGCGCACATCGGGCTCGTTTACTACTTCTACCCGGAACAGCACTGCGACGTGACGACGTGTCGGCTCAACGTTGGATTTGTATCGTCCACGGATGGCGGCTCCACATGGACGGCTCCCTTGCTGCTTGCTGGACCGTTCGAGAACACCTGGTTCCCGCAGACGGACTCTGGCTACATGGTTGGCGAGTACCTCGGCATCTCGTTCGTAGACGGTAAGGCCATCCCCGTGTTCCCCGTCGCCACCGAGGGTCGGTGCAAGCTCGGTGACGTGGACTCCTGCAACGTGTGGATCGCCTCGGCCACGATCCCGGTCGGCCCGTAATACGCGATGGAAACCC
>Ga0184612_10000759_pt1 | contig 15181 bp, 17 predicted proteins | sample PLM3_60_coex_FD_133163 | JGI IMG/M metagenome (GOLD analysis project Ga0184612, IMG submission 133163) | Groundwater sediment microbial communities from an aquifer in East River, Colorado, USA - PLM3_60_coex | ecosystem: Environmental > Terrestrial > Soil > Riparian zone | place: USA: East... | reverse complement strand
TTTATCGGTAACTATTTGCCGCGCCAGTGCGGCATCGCCACGTTTACCACCGACCTCTGTGAGGCCATCGCCACCGAACACAGCGACACCACATGCATCGCGTTGCCCGTCAACGACATCGAAGGCGGTTACGCTTACCCGTCACGCGTTCGCTTTGAACTGGCGGAAAAAGATATCGAGTCTTATCGACGCGCCGCCGATTTCCTGAATATCAACAATGTGGATCTCGTTTGCCTGCAATTCGAATATGGGATTTTTGGCGGGCGGGCAGGCAGCCACATTCTCACCCTACTGCGTGAATTGCGCATGCCCATTGTGACAACTCTGCACACTATTCTGCGCGACCCCGATGCGCAGCAACGGCAGGTGTTGGAGAATGTCGCGGCCCTCTCGGATCGGTTGGTGGTGATGAGTGATCGCGGCGCGGAATTTTTACAAAAAGTCTATCGTGTAACGCCGGACAAGATCGATCTCATTCCGCACGGCATCCCCGATTTGCCTTTTGCCGACCCGAGTTTTCACAAAGACCTGTTTGGAGTCGAAGGCAAGACCGTCTTGCTCAGTTTTGGATTGCTTTCGGCGAACAAGGGTATCGAGAATGTCATCGCCGCCCTGCCGGCTATTTTAGCCAAGCATCCGAACGTCGTGTACTTCATCGTCGGCGCAACTCATCCCCACGTCAAGCGGCGCGACGGCGAATCCTACCGGTTGTCCCTGCAATGGCTGGCTCACGAGAAAGGCGTCGAAGGTCACGTGATCTTCTACAACCGATTTGTCAGTTTGGAGGAACTCGTTGAGTTCATCGGCGCGGCGGACATTTACGTCACGCCTTATCTGAACCCGGCGCAGATCGTCTCCGGCACCCTCGCTTACACGCTGGGAGCGGGCAAAGCCGTGATCTCGACGCCGTATTGGTATGCCGAAGAGATGCTGGCTGAAGACCGAGGGGCATTGGTACCGTTCCGTGATCCGAAGGCATTGGCCGAGCAAGTCATCGATCTATTGGATAACGAGGCCAAGCGCCACGGGATGCGCAAGCGCGCCTATCTGTTTGGGCGGGACATGATCTGGCCCCAGGTGGCGCGCCGCTACATGGAGAGTTTTCAGCGCGCCCGCGCCGAGCGGCGTCATTTCACGACTACTGATTACGCCGTCAAACCGCTCGACAAGCGTCCTGGCGAGCTCCCCCCCCTTAAACTCGATCACTTACGCCGCATGACGGACGATACCGGCATGTTTCAACACGCCATTTTCACGGTGCCCAACTATCGCGAAGGCTACACCATCGACGACAATGCGCGCGCGCTGACCGTGACGACTCTCTTGGAAGAACTCGGCAATGAAGAGGCCTTAGAACTGGCGTCACGTTATCTCGCCTTTGTCGGGTATGCCTTCAATACCGAGACCGGACGTTTTCGCAACTTCATGGACTACCAGCGCAACTGGCTGGAAGAGAGCGGTTCCGACGACAGCCACGGCCGCACGTTGTGGGCGCTGGGCACCCTGTTGGGACGCTCCAACACACCGGCTCTTCATAGTATGGCCGGCCGGCTGTTCGAGCAGGCCTTGCCGGTCATTATCAACACGACCAGTCCACGGGCCTGGGCTTTTGCGCTGATCGGCATCCACGATTATCTACGACGGTTTGACGGGGACCGCAGAGCCAGCCAGGTGCGCGAAGAATTGGCCGGGCGATTGATGGGGTTGTATCAAAGTCACCGTGCACATGAATGGCGCTGGTACGAAGATTCGCTGACCTATTGTAACGCCGTGTTGCCCCATGCCTTGCTGATGTGCGGACAATGGATACCGAATAACGATATGACTGAAGCCGGACTGGAGTCACTCAGTTGGTTGGCCGACTTGCAGCGCGCTGAAGAGGCTGGGGGTCATTTTGTCCCCATCGGCTCCAACGGCTTTTATCAGCAGGGCGGTAAGCGTGCCCGGTTCGATCAACAGCCGGTGGAGGCTCAAGCCATGGTATCCGCCTGCCTCGAAGCGCATCGCATCACGGGAGACAAGAGCTGGCACAAAGAGGCTCGACGGGCTTTCGAGTGGTTCCTCGGACGAAACGATCTGAACCTTCCGATCTACGATCCGACGACGGGCGGTTGTCGCGACGGTCTTCACGCCGACCGGCCGAACGAAAATCAGGGCGCGGAGTCTACGCTAGCGTTTCTCCAGGCCTTACTGGAGCTGCGCCTGGCTGACAATGTTCTGCAATCTGTGGAGGCACGATCTTAGTGAGCAACCAACACCCCGAACTCTTTCGCCGTCATCCGCTCAACCCCATCTTGACCGTCGCCAATTGGCCCTATCCGGCCAATAGCGTGTTCAACCCAGGCGCCACATTGCTGCCAGACGGAACTACCCTGCTATTGTGCCGCGTGGAGGATCGGCGCGGCCATTCCCACTTTTGTGTGGCCCGTTCCGCCAATGGTGTGGATGGCTGGCAGATTGACCGTGAACCCACCCTGCTGCCTGACCCCGAACACTTCCCAGAAGAAGTGTGGGGCATTGAAGACCCACGCATCACCTACCTCTCCGAACTGGGCAAGTATGCCATTGTCTATACCGCCTACTCGCGTGTCGGCCCAGGCGTGGCCCTGGCGCTCACGGAAGATTTCGACCACTTCGAGCGCTACGGCATGATCATGCCGCCCGAAGATAAAGATGCGGCTCTGTTTTCTTGTCGTATCGGCGGTAAGTGGGCTTTAATCCACCGCCCGGTCAGCGCTCCCGGCGCGCACATGTGGATGTCCTATTCGCCCGACCTACGGCACTGGGGCAGCCACAAGCTGTTGCTCGAAGCCCGGCGCGGTGGATGGTGGGACGCGAACAAGATCGGCCTTTCGCCGCCGCCGATCGAGACGCCGCAGGGCTGGCTGGTGATTTACCACGGCGTGCGGCAGACAGCGGCCGGCTCAATCTACCGACTAGGACTCGTTTTGTTCGATTTGCAAGCACCGGAGCGGTGCCTGAAACGTAGCGAAGAGTGGGTCTTCGGCCCGCAGGAACCCTACGAGCAACGTGGAGATGTGGACAACGTTGTCTTTCCTTGCGGATATACTCTTGCACCTGACGGCGACACCATCCACGTCTATTATGGCGCGGCCGACACGAGCATTGCCCTGGCTACCGGCAGTATTCGCGCAATCCTCAATCAGCTTGAAGAAAACGGACAAACAACCCGCTAAAAACGTGAGAATCGGCCTCGGATCAACATGTTTATGCAGCGATTTTACAACCTTGGGATGATTCAGACGAATGAAGACCACTTTCTCATCGTTAAAGAAAATAAACTCACTGCCTACCTGGCCCAGATCGCCTAAAGCGGCTGGGTCAGTGAGCGGGGATCATTCTTTTCAAGATCGTCCAATATTAGACAGTAAGTCCTGCCGAGTCAGCGTACAATGGGAATGTAAGCGCAGATGTCATTCGAGTTCTGCGCCATGGGAGTGCTGTTACACATCCGTTTCTGTCCCGTCGACTACGGTTCGGATAATTGAATAGCCTTTTGCTCCGGACACCAGGCTCAATCATCGGTCGCGGCTAAAAATCCCGTGCGACTGCCGGTGAGACTTCAGAAAAGACGTATGTTCAAAAAAGGAGAAACTCGTGGAAAGAACTTACGATGAACTTAAATTCGTTGATGTTTTCAAAAAACATTTTAGCGAAGCGAAGAATAGCGTGAGAAGTGCCCCACGGTTGAGTTTGGTCGTCTGCAAGAGCCATCGACGGCGGATTGACAAAAACAATCTCGTCGAGGAGATCATCGAAAAACAAGCCCGACTTTTGCTCGAGAGTAACGATGCCATTCTCATACGTCGTTTCAGCAGCGGCCGAATTGTTTTTTGGAATCGCGGCGCACACACACTCTATGGCTGGTCCAAGAAAAAGGCCATGGGAAAGCCTGTTTACAACCTTCTCCAGACGGAACTCCCGGAACCGCCCCGCGACATTAAAGCTAAGCTTCGGCGGCACGGTTGCTGGACTGGAGAGTTAGTCCAAACTACAAAAGATGGAAAAAAAATTGTCGTTGCGAGTTACTGGTCGCTGCGCCAGAGTTCGAACGGAGGTCCTATGGAGATTCTAGAGGTAAATTCCAACGTGACGAATCGAAAAGAGTCGGCGCACAAGGCGCAAGAGACCGAACAGCTGGCCCTAGTGGGAACTATGGCTGCCGTGTTCGCCCATGAAGTTGCCAACCCCCTCAGCGGACTGTCCGCTTCTCTGCGGTTTATCGAGAGCGATCTCGAACAGAAGAATTTCGATGTTCCTTTCTTGCGAGCCACTGTCCAAGGGGCGATGCGAGAAGTCGATCGTTTAATATCATTGCTCAATGAGTTTCGCTCTCTGGCGCTGCCGCAAAGTCTCGACCTCAAATTGACCGATCTTCAAGAGGTTATCGAAGAGATCTTGGCTTCAGAAAAGCTGGCTTACGGAACTGATGGAATCACCATCAAAACCGATTTCGAGAGCAGCTTGCCCCTGATCAGGATAGATCGAGCAAAGGTAAAACAGGTGGTTTTGAACCTTTGCAAAAACGCTATGGAGGCGATGCGGAGAGGAGGCTGCCTAACCGTCAAAATCTATCGTTCCGAGCTCATGGTGGTCTTGGAAATCAATGATAACGGCATTGGAGTTCCCCATGGCGTGAATGTTTTTGAGTTATTCAAAACTACCAAACCCTGTGGCAGTGGATTGGGACTTCCTGTCGCCCAGCAGATTGTCTCAGCCCACAACGGGACGATCACCTACACCACTGAGGCTGGCCATGGAACCACATTCAAGGTTTGTTTGCCGGCGCCCAAACCAGGTGATGTGAGCTTTTTCTAGCACGGCTTTCAGGCACAGCGCAGAGAAATTGACTTGGTTGGGTCTCAAGATTAGTAATTGACGAAGGAAGGAGAATCGCGTGCTGCTGAGTGTTGGAAATAAGATCGTCTATCCGCATCAAGGCCCCTGTCTCATTGGCGCGGTGGTGCAAAAAGTGGTTGACGGTAGACCGACGAGTTTCTATCAATTGGCTCGACTCGACGATATCGGCGGAGCGTTGTTTGTCCCCGTAGACAAAATCGGTGATCTAAAAATCCGGCAGTTAACGCCAAGGTCTGACATTCCGAAGCTACTACGCCGCCTACAGAGACCAGCCTCAACAGCCATGAACTGGAAGCAGCGTGCCATTGACAACGTGAAACTCCTGGCCTCCGGATCGGCATTTGATTTGGCTGAAGTCGTGGAGTCACTCACGGAGTTGAATGAGGCAAGGACGTTATCGCCGCGTGACCGGGAGATGCTCGATAGGGCGAGAAGGATACTGATTTGCGAGATCTCGGAAGTGACGGGAGAGACAAAAAGTGCGACCGAGGAACAGGTAGACCGGGCTCTCAACGTGCGCGAAAAAAGCATCAAGCAACCGGTAGGAAGAAAGGCAATGCGCCAGACATAACGCTGTGACCGGCACCAATAACTGAAAAGGAGTTTTTATGGCAAGCGAAACATTCAAGAAACGTCAGAAGGAAACGGCTCGGCGAGAGAAGAAGCAGAAGAAGGCTGCCCGGCTGATGGAGCGACGAAACGAGAAGGCAAAAACCGACACTACGCTTGAGGAAGAAAAGCCAAAAACAGCCGAATCGAATTGGCCATAAAATGAGAAAGCGCATTGCATACAGGGACCATCTGATTCTTGGCGAATCATTTCAGCGGATGGAATACGGAAGCTGGGTTGCCCAATACACTTTGGTCCACCGGGAGACCCGTGGTAAGCGAACCGATTTCCCGTTACACCAATATCAATTCAATGCAATTTTCCGGACCAAGAGTGAAGCCGACGCGTACGCCCTGCGAAGAGCAAAAGAATGGATCGATAAGAACTGACTCATTCCCGACTCCAAACAGGGGGGGTTCTGCGCATGTCCACTTGAAGCCGACCGTTCCATCCGCCCATCGCGCGAAAGTTGGAGTCACCCTGAGCCCTTCGGCTTCGCCTGAGGCGGGAGGCCTTGCCAACCATCCCCGCAATGGACACTAGGCCTACCGGCCGAGCGGTTACGGACAACGTTACGGCCGGGCCAATAATTTTTTTCAAAATCGTCCAATATTGGACAGCAATTCTTCAGGGGACGCCATATGATTTTTGTTTGAATCAAGTCAAGGACAGGGGTTTCACTCCGCGGTTACCTGAAATTCTTCAAGTAATTCTGCCATACTTAACCCTCTAACCGGTAAAACCCAGGAGGTCGAAATGTTTAGTCGCAATGTTAGCTTCAAGCTCAAGCCCAGGAGCACGGCGGAGTTTACCCGCATTCTTGAGGGGGAAATCATTCCCTTGCTCCGAAGACAAAGGGGATTTGAGGATGAGATCAGTTTCATCGCCCCGGAACGTAACGAGGCAGTCGCCATCAGTCTGTGGGATAAAAAAGAAGACGCCGAGGCTTATCACCGCGGGAAGTATCCTGAGGTCTTGAAGGCCCTTGCGAGGGTGGTTGAAGGCACTCCCATAGTGGAGACCTTCGAGGTCTCTAACTCGACCTCCCACCAGATCGCTGCTAGCGCGGTTGCCTAGACTCGCCGCTTCGGCCGATCTGAAAGAGAAGATGTCGAGTGCAGGCGTCGTCGGATCACCCGAAATCTTCTTGCTTTCGGGTGACTAGGCCGGCGCGCATATCCAAGCGTCCCAGCCGCAGGCATCATCAATCGAAGCCCCGGCGACGAAGGGAACGATCACGAGATGAAAAGCAGCATTTCATACAAAAGCTGTCTCATTCGCGGCGAGTCATTTCAGCGCAAGAAAGATGGGAAGTGGGTTCCGCAGTATACCTTGAGGCGTCAGGACACCAAAAATCAGGTGAGCGATTTTCTATCCCATCAAGCTCAACTCGATAAGACTTTCCCAACCGAAAGTGCCGCCGACGACTTTGCTCTGCAAGAAGCAATGAAGTGGATTGATAAGAACTCGAAGCTGAAGAGCTAATTCATCTGTCCTTGCGAATAGAATCTAGCGAGACAGCCCCAGCGCATATCGGCGCATCAGCACTTACCCCTTATTGTGCGCCTTCTGACAATTGTAAGCTTTTCCACGATCGCGGCCTAAAATGCCATCCTTTTCCCTTGATTTCCATCGATGGAATAACCTAAGGTTGGGCCATGAAGATACTGCTTGAGATTTCACCCGAACACTATGATCGCCTGCTGAGTGGGGTTACCGAAAAGTCTCTTTTGTACGGCGTCCTTAAAAACGGCGTGGTCATTCACCCTACCAAAGCAGGCGCAGGGTCTAGGATGATCGAGATCCTTTGCGAGAAGTTTCACGCAAGAATGCTTCGCGCCCTTGCGGAGAATCTTTCCCCACAAGCCGTGCCCCAGATTGAAAAGGCAATCAGACTTTCTCGCATGTACCACTAATAGACGAGTCATCGCCTTCGACTTTACGGCAATATTCCAGCAGTCGACCTAAATCCCGGGACTTACCGGCCTGAAATTATCGTGATCGTCATTCGTACTCGTTTACCCCGTACCACAGAACGGCGCGAATGCGAGTGCGGGGATGCATGCTCTGAACTTGCCCGCCGGCAAGAACTTCAATACCACTGACCTAGCCCCAATGTTCACCGTGACATCGATCCAGGGGCGAGCCCTCCAGAGCGAAGGCGATGTCGGTGAGATTAAGCGAGTGCACAAACTCTCCTTTTTCTGAGTTGCCTGAATGGGAGACTAGATCGATTTCGGTAAAGCCTGGAGTGGTGATGTTCCAGGAGTCGGTTTTGATGGGGATGTGGTGTTTGAGCAGCGTGCCGGGCTTGGTGCGCCCGTAGAGGCGCCGCTTGAGCTGGGTCTTTCTGGCCTTGAGTCTGCGATCGATCTGGCGCGCAGAGATTTGGAGCAGTTGCTGTTCGATAGCTGGGGGAATGGAGAAGTGTTTTTTGGCCCAAGGCAGCCAAAGCGGCAGGAGCGCTTTTAGCCGCACTGACCAAGGGTAGCCCGATGCCTCCCAGATGGCTTGCAGGATCGAGAGGGCTTGAGCAGTGTACGTGGCGCAACGTTTGGCTCTCTTGGCTGGAGTTTTCGGCGCTGGAAAAGGACCGTTGAGCTTGGCAATTGCATACTTTCGGTTGTAGCCACACACTTCGCAGAACTCGTCTAGGATCTGGGTCTTCTGTAAAGCAGTGCCTTTGCGGTAACGTGGATAGATGGCTCTGAAGTATTCCCATTTGGTTTTCTTCCCCATGATCTAACCCTCCTTGAGGGTTAGATTTACAAATGACGCGACGATACCCCCTTGGGTTAGATTTTAGATGGCGCGATACGGAGTCTGGACATAGCGCCAGGAAAGACGTAGAGTAGATCTGGCAAACGAAGTATGGTGCCTGAAATCAAGCTCACTGACCCAGCTACCTGAGGAAATCGGTTATCGTTGTTGTCATCATCGTGGGCTTCAAAGGAGGCGCGATATGATTCAACAAACTCCTCAAGCAGACCTCTTCAAACAACAACTGCGTGATTCGTTGCAGCGCGAGACCTTAAACGCTCGCGCCATCAAGATTGCCAGGCACACAAACGTCTATACCTGTGGCGATCAAGACGAAATGGTTTACTTCATCGAAAGCGGGCAAATCAAACTGCTCATGTTGTCCTCCGAAGGTAAAGAGTGCCTCCTGGCTATCCACGCTGCAGGAGATATTTTTGGGGAGCTGTGTCTATCCAGGTTAGGTGCGCGGCTGGAAACAGCGACCGCGATGAAGCAAACGACGCTAAAACAAATTCCTAGTTCTCAGTTCTTTGCACGTTTAAGCCGCGACTCGCTGTTCGAGGGGTTCGTGCAGTACCTGGCGGTGCGCATTGCCGACCAACAGCAGGTGATCGCCAATCTGGTGACGGTGGATAGCGAGCAGCGGCTCGGCAAGACCTTACTACAGCTGGCTCGCACCATGGGCAAGAAGGACCCGCGCAGCATTCGCATCGAACTGAAGATTTCGCACGAAGAATTGTCCGAGATGGTGGGAACGACGCGGCCCCGGATCAGCATGTTTATGCAGCGATTTCGAAACCTTGGGTTGATTGAGATGAGTACAGAACACTTTCTCATCATCAAAGAAAACAAGCTCGCTGCTTACCTAGCCCAAATCGCTTAGAGCGGCTGTAGCCGTCATCGGAACGGTGCCATAATTCTTTTCAAAATCGTCCAATATTAGACAGCAACCCCGGCCGAGTCGCCGTATTGTTGTCGGGTTCCGGTTAGGTGTGAAAATAATCACGCATTCTGTGCAAGAATGCAGATTTCATCCAGGAAGGCACAAAAATATGTTAAGCCCACTGACAAGTGAACATGAGTCGAGCACCGAGCCGGCGCCAGGGTTTAAGAAGTTCCGCATCGTTTTGATCAAACCCTCCAAGTACGACGACGACGGTTATGTCATTCGCTTTTGGAAAGGCGTGCTCCCGAGCAACACCCTTAACGTTTTGCACGGTCTAACCGAAGCCGTGAAAGACAGCCGCGTATTCGGCGACCTTCCGATAGAGATCGTCACCTTTGACGAGACTGCGGAAAGACTTCCGGTAAGAAAGATTATCCGCTGGAGCCGGCGTCCTGCCACCAAACTCATTGTGGGGTTAGTGGGGGTCCAAACCAACCAGTTTCCCCGGGCATTCGATCTGGCCCGCCAGTTTCGCGCTGCCGGGATCGATGTCATCATCGGCGGCTTCCACACCAGCGGCACCATCAACATGCTGAGCGATCAGGAGCCCGACATCCAGGCTTTGGTCAAAGAATCCATCACGATCGTATCCGGTGAAGTCGAGGAGAACTGGGCGGAGATTCTGGCCGATGCGCTCCATGGCCGATTAAAGCCCATTTATTCATTCGCCCAAGACCTGCAAAATCTCGTCGACATCGGCAACTCACCGCTCCCCCGGATCAGTCCCAAGACCATGCGCCACTTTGCCCAACCCTCGTTCGGCACCGCGGACACGTCCCGGGGCTGTCCTTTTGCCTGCTCCTTTTGCACCATCATCAACGTCCAAGGCCGAAAAATGCGCGAGCGCAGCCCCGAGAGCATCGCCGAGCTTTTGCGCATGAACTATCGCCAGCACGGGGTCTCTTTCTATTTCTTTACCGACGATAATTTTGCCCGTAAAAAACTCTGGCGCGAGACGTTCGAGGAAATCATCAAACTAAGGCAAGAAGGCATCAAGATCTCTTTCATGATGCAGGTAGATCTCGCCCGAAAGCCCAAGGATTTCGTGCGGCTTTCGGCCCAAGCCGGCTGCACCCAGGTCTTTATCGGGATGGAGAGCGTGAACCCCCAAAACCTCAAGGCCGAAGGCAAAGGACAGAATCACGTCGAAGAGTACCAGAACATCATCAAGGAATGGCACGACGCCGGCATCGTCGTCCATACGGGGTACATTATCGGTCTTCCCTTTGACACCCAAGCGCAAGTACCCGAGGACATCCGCTATCTGATGGATGTGATCCAGCCGGATCAGGCCTCTTTCTTCATGCTGACTCCCCTTCCCGGCTCCCACGATCACCGGGAGATGAAGAAGCGCGGCGAGTGGATGGACCCGGACTTCAACAAGCGCGACTCCTTCCATGCGACCATCGAGCATCCCCATATGAGCGCAGAGGAATGGACCCAGGTTTATGAGGACGCGTGGAAATCCTTCTACAGCAAGGAGAACATGATCAAGATCCTGTCGCGCTGGAGCCATAACCCCAAGGCTTACTGGAACCTCATGTCGATCTTTTTCTGGTACAAGAACGCCGCGGTGATCGAAAAGGAACACCCGATGATCGCCGGTTTCTTTAGATTAAAGGACCGGCTATCGCGCCGGCCCGGTTTTGCCGTCGATGCCGTGCCGGTCCATCTCTGGAAGCGGGCTAAAGAAGTCCTCCATCTCTTCATTGCCTGGGCCAAATTCTTAAAGGAGATGGAAGAGGTATGGCTGCAGACGCGAAAGAAGAGCGAAAGAGAAGAGAGGTGGCTCGAAGAGGCGCAGCGAATCCAGGGAGAGATTTGGCAGGCGCTGAAGATCCCGGAGTGGCAGAAAGCCTATAGCAACGCCAAGTCGATGCTCCCCGGCAAGGCCAAGGCACTGTTGGATCCCTTTGAAGAGCTATCCTCCAAGATACTTTTCTCGCGCAAAGATCTGGACGCCTTCCTGAGGCAATGGGAGGGTCTGCAATCGAGGTTGCAGGAAATGCGGCTTTATCTCACCCGCGATGGGGAGGCGGCCCGCGCATGGCTCGATGAGATGGTTCGTATTCAGAGAAGCATTCGGCCGGGAAGCCGGATGCAGGATTGGCAGGAGGCCTATTCACGCCTGCGACACAGCTTGCCGTCAAAGTATCAGCTCCTGCACGCCAAGTTTGATGCATTGAACAACCGGGCGCTCTACTCGCGTGAGCCGCTCCAGCGATTCTGGAACGACACGCTGGAACAACTGAAAGGCATGAGGCTATGGAACATCGACCCTGGGAAACTCACCACCAGCCTGATCAAGGACTTATCCCTCACCACGTCCTTTGTCTTCACCTTTCGCGCCGGCTCGCGAGCGGAATAACTCTCTTTCCCCGCAGTGAATCCGGCTTGGCGTTTTTCTTGAAGACATCAAGATGAAGCCGACGATTTGTCCCTGCAACGAGCCATGGAGTGAATTGATAAAGGGAATGGCTGGCACCTATCAACATAAACGCATGTATCACAAGTTGGCACCACCGCCCTTTGAGTTCGAACTTTCGGTTGACCTTCGGGCAGGCTGAACGTGATGCGAGCCTCATCCACTGCGACAAGACTTCTATCGAAGGAGCGCAGGATAACCGATGTTGCGGCTCTCTCACAGAGATCGGATCATTTGATCGTAAGCGAAAACCCTTTGGTCTCTTTCTTGGCCCTTTTCGCGGCCCTTTTTTCCATCAAGGTCTTGAGTGGTTTCTTTTTGTTCTGTTTCTTACTGTCGTTGCCTTTACTCATATTAGCCGCTCCTTATATTGGGTTTGATAGGCTGCGCGAAAACAATGCATCGCCTATCGGTCTTTGCCGCCTCAAGCACCTACACCGCCTCATTAACAATCACAGCAGTTTTTAGAGTTTTCTCCCACTTCCACACAGGGTTTATTACGTCCGACTTTCTTCTCGGCTATCGTCGGCTTTGATTCACTATTTCAGTTATTGGCGGACTTAGCTATAGCAATGATGTTTCAGGTACGCCGGAGTGCCTTCTTGCCATCCACAGTGCGGGAGATATTTTCGGTGAGCTATGCCTATCCGGGTCAGGCGCACGTCTGGAAACAGCCACCGCGATGAAAGCGACGATCTTAAAACAGATACCTTCTTCTCAATTCTTGGCGCGCTTAAGCCGCGACTCGCCATTTGAAGGCTTCGTGCGCTACCTGGCGGTGCGCATTGCCGACCAGCAGCAGGTGATCGCCAATATGGTGACGATGGATAGCGAGCAGCGATTGGGCAAGGCGCTTTTGGCAGCTAGGTCGCACACTCGGCAAGAAAGACCCGCACGGCCTTCGCATCGAAACGAAGATATCGCATGAAGAGTTGTCGGAGATGGTAGGAACGACGCGGCCTCGGATCAGCATGTTTATGGAGAGATTTCGCAAACACGGGCTGCTTGAGACGAACAGAGAACACTCTCTCGTCGTCAAAGAAAAGAAGCTCACTGATTACCTGGCTCTGAGAGCGGCAGGGCATGTCTGCGCGCGGCGCTATAATTCTTGCTAGAATCGTCCAGTATTAGACAGCAATCTCTTCCGAGTCAGCGTAAGTTAAATCGAATACGGAGGTAACTTCCTGTGGGCCTAATATTGTTGATCATCCTAATTCTGATCCTGTTTGGTGGTCTGCCCCGCTGGGGCTATCACTCGTATGGTTACGGTCCCTCGGGCATCGTCGGGACGATATTAATTATCGTCCTGATTCTGTTCTTGTTGGGCCGAATCTAAGGGCGCTGAGCGTCGTACGGCCATCCGCCGGTTCAATCGCCATGGGACTAGGCGGTTATATGGGCGCCAAGAGTGATGCAGAACATTACTTTAGCGAGCGTGCAAGAGAAGCAGCCGAAGTCCGTGATAAGGCAGACATTGAAGCAGGCGAAGTCGCTGAAGTGTTTGAATCCTATGCTGACAATCGAAGAGCACACCCATTGTGGATGCACTAGCGCTCGCAGGTCGGATGTCGATCGTTTCCGCGCGATTCGGTCTGGCGATTACGTCAGAGTCGAGGGGCGATTCCTCGCGCGAACGATTTGAGTTGGACAGTTTTCGGGATGATCGGTAGCCGCATTGCCTACGAGCTTGCTTGGGCAATCAGGGAGAACCGATGATGATCCGCGGCGGCTCTCCATCCATAGAGAGCCGCCGAAATAAATCTTTTCAAGACCGTTCAATATTGGACAGCAATCCCTGCCGATTCGGCGTATTTACTCTAAAACAGTTGACGCGACAAAGTTGGGAACAAATTCGAATGAGTTTGTTTCTAGCATTAACGAGTTATCAAATCAGAAACGGAGGTACAGATGGAAACGATAGATACTCAAACGTGGATTATACTTGCGGCCGCTGTGGCCCTAGGATTGGTTGCAATCGGGGCCTGGTTCTTCTACCGAAAAAAGCAATCCCATAAGCTCCAAGAACACTTCGGGCCAGAATACGACCGAACCGTGAATGAATTAGGCAGTCGAACTAAGGGCGAGTCGGAGCTCAAGGCGCGCGAAAAGCGCGTGGAGCGGCTCGATATCCTTCCCCTGGCGCCGCCGGAAGCCGCCAGATTCAGTGAGGCCTGGCACGCATTACAGGGCCGATTCGTCGATAATCCCAAGGGAGTGGTCGTCCAAGCCGAACAGCTGGTTCGGGAATTGATGGAAAAGCGAGGTTACCCAATGGGTGATTTTGAGCGCCGTGCGGGCGACATTTCAGTCGATCACCCTGACGTTGTGGCAAATTACCGATCGGCGCAAGCCATCGCTGTGCGCGATCAGCGTGGATCGGCGGACACCGAGGAGCTGCGCAAAGCGGTTGTGCATTATCGCGCCCTCTTCGATGAACTGCTCGAGGTAAGGGATCCGAGGCAAGAGATCATCGCAGAGAAGCGCGTAGCGGCGCGATGATAAAAAAATGAGCCTGAGGAGAAAAATCACTATGGAACGAACATACAAGAAAATTGAAATCGTCGGCATCTCTGACACCAGCTTTGGCGAAGCCACTCAAAACGCCGTGGCGAAGGCCTGTCAGTCACTGCGCCATGTAGACTGGTTTGAAGTGACGGAGATGCGCGGGCTGGTTGAAAAAGACAAAGTCAAGGAATTCCAGGTCACCGTTAAGATCGGCTTTCGGCTTGAAGATCAGCCGGCTTGAACAGCAGACGACCAAACCAGGAAAGAATGTCGAGATCGTGAATCGACCGACCGACCGTTTGGTCGAAGTGTTCGACGCTTTCGCCGTGCCTGCTCGCCGATTCAGCGCGATATGTCTCGGAATGTTTAGAGAAAATCACCTTTCTCTGGCGCCGAGGTGAGGCACAACAGTTGCGCTATAGATAGTTTAGTAAGAAATTTTAGTGGAGGAAAAAGTTATGAAGAGATTAGGATTTGTATTAGCGCCGATGGTCACGGCAGCGGGAATTTTGGCGCTGTCCGGTGTGGCCATGGCTCAAAGGGAAGGTGACGCGAGAAGTTGGATGGGCGGCATGAGCCATGAAATGGTGGCCAGCGCAAATTGTCCCCAGCTCAAGGTTACTAAGGAGAAAATAACCGAAAATCAAGCGCGGGATTTGGCCCAACAGTATGCGGACAAAAACCTCGCAGGCTTTAAGGTAGTGAGGCCTCTCGGCTACGGCGGCGGGTATCAGACCGTGTGCTACAAGATCGATAGCCCCACCACGGGAAGGTATCAATCCTTCTATTCGGTGGAGTATTCCATCGACGCGCAAAATCCAGCGGCTGAGACCCGCAACCTTCGCGTCGATCAGTTCGGATACGTCACGGAGTTCAGCGGCCCCTTTGGCGTAGCGGGCGAACGCGGCCCCGCGGGCCCAGCCGGCCCAGCAGGCGCGCAAGGTCCAGCCGGACCAGCGGACCCCCTAGCCAAGGCTAATCCCGTAAGTCCCCAGAGCCAGGCGGGTGCGTTGACGCGCTCGGTTCCGTTCAAGGATATCCTGTTCGACACCGA
>Ga0184612_10000757_pt1 | contig 15186 bp, 10 predicted proteins | sample PLM3_60_coex_FD_133163 | JGI IMG/M metagenome (GOLD analysis project Ga0184612, IMG submission 133163) | Groundwater sediment microbial communities from an aquifer in East River, Colorado, USA - PLM3_60_coex | ecosystem: Environmental > Terrestrial > Soil > Riparian zone | place: USA: East... | reverse complement strand
GCTGCGGACCGCGTCGGTGACGATGGCGACGTCGAGCAGGCCTTCGAGCAGCGCCTCCAGCGGCCGCATCGTGCACTCGACCGCGATCGACACGTCAACCGCAGGATGCTTCCGGCGGAAGGCGTCGATGAGCGGCGGCAGCCAGTGATACCCGGTATTGCACTGGGCGCAGACACGGATCACGCTGCCCCCACCGGCGCCGTGCCGCCGCACGTCTTCCTCGGCCGCCGTGATGTCGTCAAGGACGCGCCGGGCGGTCTCGAGGACGCGGCCGCCGGCGGCGGTCACCACCATGCGCTTGCCCACGCGGAGGAACAGGGGCGTCCCCAGCCGAGCCTCGATGGCGCGCAGCTGATGACTGACGGCGGACTGCGTCAGGTGCAGGTCTCTGGCCGCCTGCGTCACGCTTCCCGACGCGGCCACCGCCGTCACCATCTGGAGATGCCTGACCTCGATGTCCATGAATACGATTCATCAATTCTAGCAAAAGAATGAGCTTTGTTTGCAAGCCGTCCGTTCGTATGCTCGCAGGCATGACTCTCATGGACCTCCGCCACGCCCTGCGTCCCTGGCGGCGTCAGCCGGCGTTTGCCGCGTGCGTGATCGGCGTGCTGGCGCTGGCGATCGGCGCCAACACCGCGATGTACACGCTGGTGCAGACGATCGTGCTCCGTCCGCTGCCACTCAGCGAGCCGGATCGGCTCCTCACCTTCAGCATCGTCCGTCCGGGAACCGACCGTCAGCCACTCTCCCTGCCCGATCTCGCCGACTTTGCCCAATCCAACCGCACGCTGGAGGGGATCGCCTCGTTGTTCGGATGGAGCGCCAATTTCACCGGCACCGGCGACGCCGAGCGGCTCACGGCCATGCGCGTGTCCGCCAACTACTTCGACCTCACCGGCGCGCGTGTGCACCGTGGACGGGCGATACAGCCCGACGACGAGCAGCGGGCAGTGGCGCTGGTGAGCCACGGCATGTGGCAGCGGCGGTTCGGCGAGCGAACGGATGCGGTCGGGGCGTCGATGGTTCTCAACGGCGAGACCTTCACCGTGATCGGCATCCTGCGGCCGGACTTCGTGTCGCTGGTCCGCGACGTCGATCTCGTCGTGCCCTATTCGCCGGCGGCCGATGTACGGCGCGGCAACCGCGCGCAGGGATTCCTGCGGGTGATCGCGCGGTTGAAGCCTGGCACCACGGACGCGCAGGCCGCCGATGATCTCACCGCGATCGGGCGACGGCTCGGTGACGAGTACCCGGACTCGCACGGCACCGACACCGCGGTGCGCGTGGCCCCGCTGCACGACGAGATCGGCGGCAGGTCCGCGCCCATGCTCTGGATGCTCCTCGGCGCCGTTGGCGTCGTCCTGCTGGTCGCGTGCGCCAACCTGGCCAACCTCTTTCTCGTCCGCGCCATCACGCGACAGCGGGAACTGGCGGTGCGCACCGCGCTCGGTGCATCGCGCTCGCGCATCGTCGGGCACGTGCTGGGCGAAGCGGCGGTTCTCGGCGTCCTTGGCGGTGCGGCCGGCCTTCTCGTCGCGCGAATGCTGGTTGGGGCGCTCCTCGCGATCGGGCCAGCCGACCTGCCGCGCGTCGCGGAGATCGGGATCGGGTGGTCGGCCGCCGGCTTCACGCTGCTGGCGGCGCTTGGCGCCAGCGTCCTCATCGGACTCGCGCCGGCGGTGCAAGCCTGGCGGGGGGATCTTCGCGGCGTGCTCCAGGGTGGCGACCGTGGGTCGAGCCCCGGCGGGCGTCGTGTGCGCACCGTTCTGGTGTTCGCGGAAGTCGCGCTCTCGACGGTACTGCTGATGACGGCCGCGGTGCTGGCGCGCAGCTTCCAGCAGGTGCAGGCCGTCGATCCAGGCTTCCGTCCGGCGCAGGTTCTGACCGTCCGGCTGTCGCTGCCACGCGCGAGGTACACCGGGCGGGCCGCGATCGAGAGCTTCTACAACCAGGTGCAGCCCCGCCTCGCGTCCATCGCAGGGGTTCGCAGCGCGGCGGCCGCCAACGTCGTGCCCATGAACGGCTATCTGGCGACGACCGCATTCTTCGTGGACGGCGTGATCGCCAAAGATGCGCCCGAAGCGCACTACCGGATGATCAGCCCCGACTACTTCCGCGTGCTCGGCATTCCGCTTCGCGAGGGGCGCAGCTTCACCACCGCCGATCGCCACGACGCGGCGCCGGTGGCGATCATCAACGCGACGTTCGCGCGGCGGTACTTCGCGGGCCGCAGTCCGGTCGGCCGCCGCATGCGCCTGGACGATGGCGAACACGTTCCTCGGGAAGTGGAGATCGTCGGCGTGGTCGGCGATGTGAGGCACTTCGGTCTCGAGAAGGAAGTCACCATCGAAGCGTACGTGCCGATCGCCCAGGTGCCCGATCAGACCACCATCTGGCTCGGCAACAACATGTACTGGGTGGTGCACACCGACGGCGCGCCGCTGGCGGTTGCCAGCACCGTGCGGCGCGAGATCGCCGCGGTCGATCCGGCCGTCCCCGCGTCATTCGTGCGCAGCATGGATCAATGGATGGCAGGGACGCTGGCGCCGAGGCGCTTCAACCTGCAGCTGGTTGGGGCATTTGCCGCCGCGGCGCTGCTGCTCGCGATGGTAGGCATCTATGCGGTCTCGGCGGCGGCGGTGGCGGCACGGCGGCGGGAGATCGGCATCCGCGCCGCGCTGGGGGCTTCGCGCCGCGAGGTGATCGCACTGGTGCTGCGAACCGGCCTGGCGCCGGTGCTCGCCGGGCTCGCCGCAGGGGCCGCCGTCGCCGTGCTCGCCGGCGACGCGCTCGGGGGGATGCTGTTCGGCGTGAGGCCCGGCGATCCGTTCTCGCTTGCCGCCGGCGCGGCGACGCTGGCCGCCGCGGCCGTGCTCGCGAACCTGGCTCCTGCCCTTCGGGCCGCCAGCGTCGATCCGATTGCCGCCCTGCGCGTGGACTGAAGCGCCGGTACTACTTCGCGCGGGTCATGTTGAAAACGCCGGTCTAGGCCGCGCTCGTGGAGAAGCCGACGAACTCGTCGTCCACAGCGCGGCCGATCCAGTCGGAGACACCGCCGTCGCGAGCGCCGAGATCGGGACGGGGAATTAGGCGAGGCGCATCGCGGGCGCCACATGAAGCTGAATGGCGACGTTGGCCTTGTGGCGAGTGATCTGAGCTTCGGCGGATTGGTCGCCAGAACGGCGTTTCCATTTATCCAGGTCTCGACGAGCCCGAACTGGCCGCGCTCAACTTGCACCGTGAAAGCCATGTTACTTAGCCTAAGACTACAGTATGCGGATGAGCGTCATCGAGTGGCTGCTCGACTCGGATCCGTCGATTCGGTGGCAGGTCATGCGCGACCTGATCGCCGAGCCGGACGCGACCGTTGCGCGTGAGCGATCGCGTGTGGCCGCGGAGGGTTGGGGGGCTCGCCTGCTGGACCTTCAAGGATCGGATGGCCATTGGGGCGGCGCGGCGTTCGTACCGCACGCCTGGATCTCCACCAAGGACACGCTCCAGCTGTTGCGAGATCTCGGTATGGACCCGACGAGCGATCGGGTGCGAAGGGCCATCGGCCAGGTGCGCGAGCGCTGCACCTGGGGCGAGGAGTTCGGCGACTCGCCGTTCTTCGAAGGCGAGGTCGAGCCCTGTATCAACGGACGGGTGCTTGCGATCGGTGCGTATTTCGGCGAGGCAAGCGATCGTCTCGTCGACCGACTGCTTCAAGAGCAGTTGAGCGACGGCGGCTGGAACTGCGACGCCCCGCGCAGCCAGCGGTCGTCATTCCATACGACGATCTGCGTGCTCGAAGGATTGCTGGAGTACGAGAGGGCGAAGGGTCCGGTGCCTGACGTCACCGGCGCTCGCCTTCGCGGACAGGAATATCTCCTCGAGCGCCGCCTGTTCAGATCGCGATCGACTGGACAGATTGTCACTTTCGATCGGAAACTCCGACGGCCCGCCGCGTGGACGCAGTGTTCGTTTCCCACGCGCTGGCACTACGACATCCTGTGGGGGCTCGACTACCTGCGCAGAGCGGGCTTCGCGCCAGACGAGCGCATCGCCGAGGCGGTTGATCTGGTGGCGAAGAAGCGTGACGAGAACGGGCGATGGCCGCTCGAGAATCCGCATCCGGGTCCGGTGCACTTCGAGATGGAAGGCCGCGCCGGCGAGCCGAGCCGCTGGAACACCCTTCGGGCGCTCCGCGTGCTGCGCTGGGCGAGCGCGTTGTGAAGCTTCAGACTTCCTGACTCTGGCGGCTCCGGCACTCGCGCGGAACCCGAGGGAACTCGCACCGCACGTGCTCGCGCGCCCGGGCTTCAGCAGCGTGCCGGACTCGGCCCATTCGACCTGCAGGCCGGAGCGTGGTCGAAGCGCGTCCACGGGAAGCACGGACGGCCCGGAGTGTTTGGGCTGGCTGCGCGGACGATTTTCGAACTTGGCTCATCGAGAAGGCCGCGCAGGTCGGGCATAGGGAGCCGCGCCGGCCATCGCGCCAGGAGCGGGAAACCGCCTCTGCGGACATCACGTTTCGGTGCCGTAGGAGATCTGCATGCGCCGGACGGCGAGACCGGCGATCCACAGGACGAACGCGGTCAGGAGCAGCAACCCGAGAATCGCTCCTGGACGCGAGGCGGGAGCGGCGGGCGCCGCCAGCAACCGGATGAGCGTCGGGGCGTCATCGTCCATCGGGGCAGGGACGGGACACAGGGACTGCAGGTAGTACAGGATGCTCATCTTCTGCAGCACATGCGGAAGGATGCCGCTGGCCCCCTCCCAGGCGAGCAGCACGGCCGCCGGGATAATGGGATTGCGGACGTACAGTCCCACCCCGAGAAAGACGCTCCCGTAGCCAACGCAGCCGAGCGCGGCAGCCGCCGCATACCAGAACACGTGTCCCATGCCCCCGGCGTTCCAGTAGGACTGGACTTCGACCGCATCGTGCGGCCAGACCATGGCCGCAAACGTGAGCAGGGCACCGCCGCCGAAGATCACGGCAGACGCAATCAGCCCGGCAGCATATTTGCCCGCGAGCAGCACCTCGCGCCGCGCAGGCGCGAGCAGCCAGAAGTGCAGCGTCCGGTTGCTCATCTCCGCGCGGAAGAGATTCATGAAGATGCCCAGACAGCCGAAGAAGATCGCGAGCCGCAGGTAGAAGTACTGGAAGATTCCCGCGAAGATCATGCGGTCCTCTTCGAAGTCGAGCAGACGGTTGGCGTCCGTGCGCTCCAGCTTGCCGTCGGTGAACAGGAGCCGGGCCTCCCGCCGCCCGTCGAAGTACACGATCTGGCGATGCTCGAGCCGCTCCTCGACGAACCCGGCGCCCGAAGACGACGCGACAGTGGTGAAGGTTTTTCCTTCGTTGCTCAACTGGATGTTGAAGTCTCGGGTGTCGGACTCCTCTTTTTCGCCTCCCGCACTGGCGTGCTTCACGACGAAGCGCGTCACCGGACGAACCGCTCCCAGATCCACCTGCAGGAACAAGGGCCGGTCTTGAGCGCACCACCTGTCGCCCTGGCCTCCCTTCACGCTGCCGTTCACAGCCTTCTCCGGCCCCTGATCCGGGCTGCACGGCGCACTTCCAGTGGCGGGCCGATGGAGCGCGAGATTCACTCGGCCATCGGGCCCGTAGACCTCGAACTCGTAAATCCTGGCGACCGGCTCCCCGCTGTAGGACGCGCGGGTGACATTCAGGCGGACGAAGCGGGCGTCGACCGTCGGCTCGATCACGTGCGTGGTCGTCCCCGCAGTCCCGGTTCGTTGCCGGACGCGCCGGATTCGCATCCCCACGCGTTCCTCGGCCGGCTTCCCCAGGCGTTTCTTCACGTCGTCGGCCGGTTCTCCCTGCCGGACGCTGTCCATCAGGGCCGGGGTAATCACGCCGCCCCGGGCAAGCCGGTTGCTCCGGAACTTCGCATCGAGACCGTGCCCGAAGAAGATCACCGAGGGCAGGAGCGCCAGCGCGTAGACCCACAAGGAGCGCCTGGCGAAGAAGGCTCGCCGGAGCTCGATCTTCGCGATCGTCCACGCCTGCCGGGCCCGGCCCCGGAAGGAACGCGGGGTCACGACTTGCCGCCGATCAGGTATTCGTACAACGCGTCCACGTTCTCGTCAGCCGGCACCACACTCTCGATCCTGTGGCCGTCGAGCGCGATCCGTCCGAGCGCCCGCGCGAACTGCTCCCGGTCCCGGGTCATCACCAGCATCCCGAGCTGGTCGTCGTGCAGCTTGATCTCGGTGATGTGTTCCTCACGGAACAGCTGCGCGGCCACGCCGGATGCGTCCCGATCGCGGCACCGGACGATGTACTGGCTGGGATGCTCCTGGATCTCGTCGCGCACGTCGCGGATCTTTCCCTCGGCCACGATCATCCCGTTGGCAATCAGCACGACCTGATCGCTGATCAGATCCACCTCCTGGAGCACGTGGCTCGAGATGATGACGTGCTTCCCCTTGGCGGCCCAGGCGCGGAACAGGTCGATCGTCTCCGCGCGCACCAGCGGGTCGAGGCCGTTCAGCGGCTCGTCCAGCACCAGCAGGTCGGGATCGTGCGCGATGGCCTGCGCCAGCCGCACCCGCTGCCGCATGCCCTTGGAATACGCCGCGACCTTCCGGTTCGCCGCGTCGGTCAGACCCAGGCGCTCGAGCGCCTTCCACGCCCTTTCCTCCGCTTCCGATCGCCCGAATCCGAAAAGCAACAGCCCGGTGGTGATGAAGGTGAACCCGGTGGCCCACCGCGGCGCGGTGTCGTACTGCGTGGCGTATCCCGTGACCCGCATCAGCGTTTCCGGATCGCGCGGGGAGATGCCACGCACGAGGATGCGGCCGTGGTCGGGGAAGATCAGCCCGGTCATCATGTTCATCAGCGTCGTCTTGCCGGAGCCGTTCGGCCCGACCAGGCTCGTGATTCCCGGCGGGATGTTCAACGTGACGCGGTTCACGCCGAGCACCTCGCCGTAGAACTTCGAGACCTCTTCGAAGACGACCGCAGGCCCGGTCATCTGTGATCCGGGGGTCTTCGCCCCGACGGACCCCCCCACACGCTCGCTTGCGGGGACCCCGACGCCCCGCTCCGCTCGCGTGGCGAACTCGCTGCGCTCGTTCATCGGACCACCTCGACTGGCCGCAGCTTGCGTTCGATCACGAGGACGAGCAGGAGAACGTACGCCGCCAGCGCGAATATGGATTCCCCGGCCCCCGGACCGTCGAGCGGATCCACGCCCAGCAGCGTGGCCCACACCCGGTTGACCGCCCAGGCCGGATCCAGGACGTGCCCCCACGTCACGCGGAAGACTTCGTCGATCATCACGGACACACCGGCCAGGATGAAGAAGAAGGCGAGGCTGACCGCCCCGGCCACGACCCTCCATTTCACGTAGGCGGAACTGGCCATCGCCACTAGGCTCAGGACGAGCAGCCAGAGAAGGAACCCAACAACCATGCCGGCACCGAGCGTCCAGTTCGCCAGGAACCACCAGCCGCCGGCCAGGCCGACTTGCAGTCCGAACAGAAGGAGGCCCGGAATCCACGTGACGACCGACAACATGCCGACGAGCACGGTCAGCCGCGCCAGGGCGTAGCTCCAGCGCGTGAAGGGCCGGCTGAAATAGAGAGGAAGCGCGTTGTTCGCCAGGTCCGGCGCCAGAAGGCCAGGGCCGGCCAGCGCCGCGAGGAAGACCGCGCAGGCCCCCTGGACGTACATGAAGATCGCGAAGAACCTGCCGTCAACCTGGATGAACGCGCGAAATTCCGGTTCGAGCCCCTGCAGCAGCTCCACATGATTGGTGAGATAGACGAAGCCGGCGCAGAGGAGCGGCCAGACAAACGCCGCCATCGTGAGCAGGAGGACCAGCCGCTGCTGATACAGCCTGCGCCAGGCGTAGCGGGGAAGGACCATGAACCGCGTCCAGCGCCCCGTGAGGGGTCCCGCGTACCGCTGATATCCCCGCTTGTAAACCGCCATACAGGTCTTATCCGAGGGGCTTCGCCCCTCGGACTCCCCTACACGCTCTCTCGCGCGCCGCTTCGCCGGCGCGCTCCGGTCGCGTGGCTCGCTCGCCCTGCTCGCTCGCACTTGCAACCAGCGTCAGGTTCATGCGACAGCTCCTCACCACGTGCGGCCCGCGTCGAGCGCCGCACCGTCCCCGGGCGTGTGCGCCAGATGGCCCATGGCTTTCAGGAAGATCTCCTCCAGCGTATCCCGGCGGTGCGTGAGCTTCCTCACCAGCAGGTTCTGCCGCGCCACGAGTCCCCAGATGGCTTCGACCTCGACCCCCGCCGGCAGGACGATACGCCAGCGCCCGCCGCCTTCGGAGACGCCCTCGGCGCCGATCTCCGGCAGCGCCATCCGGAGGTTCCGATCGTCGCCGGTCACCTCGAGCTCGACGAAGTGCCTGTTCGAGCGCCGCTCTTCTTCGAGGTTGCACTGGTGCACGATCGCGCCGTCCTTCATGATCACCGCCTCGTCGCACACCTGCTCGATGTCGCGCAGCAGGTGGGAGCAGACGAGCACGTTCATCCCCTGCTCCTCCTTCATCTCGGCGACGAGCTTGAGCATCCGCCGGCGCGCGGCCGGATCGAGCCCGTTGGTCGGTTCGTCCAGCACGACCAGCTCCGGCCCGTGGACGATCGCCTGGGCGAGCTTGGCCATCTGCTTCATCCCGTACGAGTAGGTCCGCAGCTCCCGGTAGCGCGCCTCCCCGAGCCCCACGTGGAACAGGACCTCGTGCGCCTTCTCGAGCGCCGCCTTCGGCGGAAGGCCCGACAGCTCGGCCATCTGGCACAGGAAGGTGACCGCCGTCATCTCCCCGACGAACGAGTCGTTCTCGGGCATGTAGCCGATTCTCGACCGGGCCTCGCCCATGTTGCGCCGGCAGTCCAAGCCCAGGATACGGGCGCGTCCGGCGCTGGGCCGGAGAAACCCGAGCAGCGTCAGGATCAGCGTGGACTTCCCCGCCCCGTTGGGCCCCAGCAACCCCACCGCTTTTCCCGTGCCCGAAACGCCGAGACGGCAGGTGATCCCGTGGAGGATCTCCCGCCGTCCCAGCCTGACCTTCAGGTTCTCGAGTTCGACGACTGGTATCATCTTTAATCGAGGGCCTTCGCCCCTCGAACTCCCCTACACTTCTTTGAATCGGCGGGGTCCCCTGCACCCCGCCTAGCTCACTTCGCTACGCTCGCTCTTCGCCGCTCGCTACGCTCCGCTCGCATTCGACCCATTTATATCGACACTCGTCTGTCGCTCCGCCTTGTCCGCCGTAGCACCGTAGGGCGGAGGCGGATCGAGTGGCTCACTTCCGCCTCCGCTAAAGCTACGGCGAGACCTCGCCGAAGCGCCTGCGGCGCGAAGGCGGGCGCTGCGCTCGTTCGCGACTCCTCAATCGACAATAACTCGACAATCTTCCCGGCACGCCCGTCACTGGCGGGGGACGGCGCCGGATTGTTGTCCCAGGGTCGCCCGGCTCAGGCTCTCGATCAGCATCACGTCCATGATCAACCCGGAGATACGAGTACGGCTGGCCGCGTGGATCTGTTCCGGTGTTCCATCGAACACCACGAGAATCGGATCGCGCCCGGCCACGAGCTCGCGGAGCGCCGGGCTCGGGGCCAGCGCCGACAGGATTCCGAGTGCCCCCTTCGTGTTCAGCCAGGCGAAGGCGGAGGGGTGGAGTCCGGCAGACGAGGGGAGCTGGCTGAGAAAGTCCGGCGACCAGACGAGCGGGGAGCCGCCGTTCCGGGTCGCGATGGCACGCTCCGCGACGGCGCGATCGGAGGCCGCCACCATGTAGCCCCGATCGTACGTCCAGATGATGCCGAGCGGAAGTCCTCCCGGCTTCATCGTGCTCCAGGTCCGGCCACCCGCGCTCTCCTGCTCGAACACGATCCGCTTGCCCTGCTCGTCGGGCGCAAGCTCCGCGTTGAACGTTTCCACCAGCTTCTGGAGGGAGCTGTCGATGACCGGCGGGTTGTTCACCACGCTCGCCATGACCCACGTCGGGCCGCTGGCCGAGAGTCCCGTCAGCGCCAAGGCCGCTTCGGTCCCCAACGCCGCGGTCAGGTTCTGGATGAAGCCGGCGCCGAGCTTCTCGTCCATCGTGGCCAGGCCGTGTTCGAAGTCCGGCTCCGACTTGGTGAGCTGCGCGGTGAGCTCCTCGAACAACTGCAAGGGCTCGCGGGTCGAAACGTAGCCGGCGAGGAGGGCATCGGCCGGTAGATACTCCGCCGCGCCCCCGGAGCCGGCGTCAGCCAGCCACGACCCCATTCCCGTTCGTGCCCCCTGGAACGCAAACGTGACCTCGTTCTCTTCCGCACCCGCAGGAGCACGCTGCTCGAGGAAGAGGTACTTCATCCCGATCATGCCGGCGAGCTCGATCGGGGGGGCGTCGTCTCCGGACGCCATCGTGACCAATGGGGGCGCATCCATCCCGATAAGCCAGCCCACGCCGCGCCGGTACCGCTCCCCGATGGCTGCCGCAAACGGGGAGCCGGCGCCCTGCCCCAGGTGAGCGAGGGTCCACGCCAGGTTCGACGGCGAGTCTGAAACGACCATCAGGTCGTCGGAAACCGAATACGGTGCGGGAGACTCGCCCACCTCGGCGAAGAGCCCCTCCAGGGCGCGCGCGAGCTCCGCCCGCCTGCCGGGCTGCACCCGGGCCATCACCATCGGCACGGGCTCGTCGGGCCCGGGGACGCTGGCACAGAAGACGATTTCGTCCCCGAGCAGCGGGGTCACCGACTGGACGCGGTCCGCCAGCTGTCTCAACAGCCGTCCCGTCTCGGAATTCCACCAGGCCCCGAACGTCGCGTTCTGGGCCGACTGCTCCTCGGCGAGGGCCAGGGCCCGGCCGATCGTGACGCCGGGATTTGGGACCGTGCCGTAGACGACCGCCCCTGCGGGAAGATTCGAGAGCAGGGCCGAGTTGGTCCGCAGCTCGGCGGGGAAATTCGCAAGCTCGCGTTCGATCTTCACGAGCGACCCGAGCAGCTCCAGGTAGTACCCTGCCTCGGGGCTCCAGGAGACGGCTTCCGCGACCGAGCTCGCCAACGCCGGGATGGAGGCGGCCTGCTCGCCGGGGCTGAGGACCACTTCCCTGCGGGGCTGGTTCACCGCCACCGATCCCTCGACCACCGAGACCACCGAGCCGCCCATGCCGGCGGACACCGCGAAGACGGTTCCCTTCACCGAGGCGATGGAATCGTGGGTCAGAACCCGCAGGCGGCCCCGGCGCTGTTTGGCGGCCTTGACGATGATGTCACCGCGCTGGAGGTGAATCGCCTGGCCGCTCCAGGCGGCGGTCACGAACAGCTCTGTTCGCTCGTTGACATCCACCGTCGATCCGTCGGCGAGGCGCAACACCGCGTAGGCTCCCGGGCCCGTGCGGACCGACTCCCGTTCGCCGATGGCGGCGCCTGCTTCGAGAGAGCCCACGGCCAGGCGGTACACGCCGCCGTCGGCGGAAACGACCGTGGCCCGCGGGCCGCCGGGACCCATCATGTCGTCGATGGCGTCGCGTCCGAGATAAAGGACCGCGAAGAGCAGTGCGGCTGCCGCGGCCAGGCCTCCCCATTGCACCCAGCGGGAGGAGGACCGCAGTGGCATAGCGGCGATCGGCCTCTCGCCCTTCATCTCGGCGATCCGGGCGCGACAGCCGGGGCAGCGGCTGAGATGGTCTTCCACCAGGATGCGGCGGCTGCCGCCCAGCTCTTTGCCCAGATACGCCCGGAAGTCCTGCCGGAACTCCGCACAGGCGGCGCTGCCGGCGTTCCTCACGCTCTCCCAGACGCGCGCCCGCGCGACCTCGAGCGTGCCGGCGTCCACGTCTTCCTCTTTCATCTCCTGTAGTGCTCGTTCCAGACGGTCTTCGGACATCGCCGACCTCCTTCTTGACAGGGTGCGGCTTCCGCGGTTCTTACTTCGCCTTTGCGGCGTCGACCTTGGCGTGGCCCCGCACGACACCGTCGCGCTCGCCGGCCATATCGCCTTGAAGTCGTCCCTTGACGATCGTCAGCGTGAACTTGAACAGCGGGCCGTCGGGCTGCTGTACCTCGAACGTAGCTCTGTCGGCATTGACGGCGCCCTTTTCGATCTTCCACGGTTTGTCGGCCGGGCCCGCGGTGCCGGTCAGCACATTCCCCTTCTGCGTCAGGTCGAACACGACCGGGTTCGGATTGCCCTCAGTGCCGTCGGGCCGCTGCATTTTGAACGTGCCGTCCCACTTGCCCGTGAAGGCGGTGGCGGTCTGGGCGGCGACGACCGGCGCGAGCGCGAGGAGGACGATTGCGACAACTACCAGTTTCCTCATCATGGTTTTCTCCTAGAACCCTTGACGGTGGGGGACGCGGCTCGCCGCGGCCCACGAGAACTATTCGCTGCGCAATGCAACCAGAGGATCGACTCGCGAGGCGCGCCGCGCCGGTATGTAGCTCGCGATGAGCGCCACTGCAAGCATCACGGCGGACACTCCGGCGAACGCCATCGCGTCCAGGCGCCCGACGCCGAAGAGCAGCGTCTGGATATAACGAGTGAGGGCCACCGCCGCCAGCGCTCCCACGACCACGCCAAGCAGCGCAACCCGCGTGCCCTGCCAGACGAACATCCGGCGCACGGTCTTTGCCTCGGCGCCCAGGGCCATGCGGACGCCGATCTCCTGCGTCCGTTTCGTCACTCCGTACGAAAGCACGGCATACAGGCCTACCGCGCCAAGAACCAGCGCGAGCACGGCGGCAATGCTGACCATGACCATCGTGAACGACAGACTGGCCATGGCCTTCGCGGCCAGACCCTCCATCGTGAAGATCCGATACATCGGGGAGTTCGGAGCCACCTCCCGAATGATGGCGCGAACCTCCGGAGCCAGCTGGTCCGCACGGGCTGACTTCATCACGTAGGCCGGCGACGTGGACGCACCCGGCAGGTAGACCATTGGCTCCGGGGACTTGCGGCGGAGGTCGTCCACCAGGATGTCTTCGACCACGCCGATGACGGTGTACCAGGAATCGCCGCCGCCGGCGGCGGGTCGGACCTTCTGACCGACCGGCTCTTCGCCAGGGAACAACACTTTGGCGGCCGACTCGCTGATGATCACGTTGCGCGTTCCCAGCTCTTCTTCCATCCGCTCGAAGTAACGACCGCGCTTGAGCGCTATTCCCATCGTCTGGAAATATGCGCCGCCAGCGGCCGCGTTCCGAACGAGAGGCGCCTCCGCGCCGCTCGCCTGAATCCTGGGGGTTGTGACGTTCACGCGGCCCGCACCCTCGTCCAGCGGCAGCGTGGAGATGAATCCAACCGATTCGACGCTGGGCAAGGCCTTCAGACGATCCATGAACACGTACTGAAACCGCGAGACCGATGCACGATCGTTCAAATCAGGGCGGCCGGCCGCGATCTGGAACGTGAAGATCCCTTTCGTGTCATACCCGGCGTCGACTCGGCTCAGCTGCCAGAAGCTGCGCAAGAGCAGCGCCGCGCCAACCAGCAGGACGAGAGCTGAAGCGGTTTGCACGACCACGAGCGCATCGCGCCCAAGACTCCTGCGGCCGACGATGCCTCGTCCGGCCTGCTGGAGGCTACCGAGCCGCGAGCCCGACAGACGGAAGGCGGGCAGCAGGCCGAACGCGCACACGGCCAGGACTGAGATGCCTGCCGTGAAGAGCAAGGCCGTGCGATCGAGGTGCGCGGCGGCGAGTCCGGGAATGGGTGCGCCGGCAAAGCCGCCCGCGACCGCATCAGGCGCCGCGCGGACCAGAAGTGGGACGCCGGCCCACGCGATGAGCGCGCCAACCGCGCCTCCGGCGGCCGCGAGAAGGAGCGCCTCGCTTACTTGCGAACGCACGAGGTCGCCTCGTCCAGCTCCGAGAGCCCGGCGCACTGAGAGTTCGACGCGCCGGTTCTCCGCTCGTACCGTGAACAAGTTCGCGACGTTGACGCACGCGACGAGGAAGACGATGCCGACCGTGCCGAGCAGAATCCAGAGTGCCGTGGAGATCCTGCCCACCAGTTGCTCGCGAAGCGGCTTCACCACCGGCCGGTGACGCTCCATGATCCGCGCGTACGGCGCGGGTCCGCCCAGCCGCTGCTGCACCTGACGCGCGAGCGGTTCGAGCTGCGCCACGAGCGCTGCGCGGTCCGTTCCCGGCTTCATGCGCGCAACCATGCGCGGCCCGAACCCGCCCGGAGAGACCTGAGCGGCGCGAATCACCAGCGGCACCCAGAACGTGACGCGCTCATCGGGGAAGCGGAACTCCGGCTTCATGATGCCGATCACCTCTCGGTTCTGGCCCGCGAAGCTGTAGCTCTTGCCGATCACCTTCTCATCGGAGTTGAACCAGTTCTGCCAAAGCCAATAACTGAGGACAACGACGCGACCGTCGTCGTTATCGGCAGGCAGCCGCCCATGCAGGGGCACCGCGCCAAGCGTCGTAAAGAATGACGGAGTGGCTTGAGTTAGGAAGAGTTGGTCGACCTGCCCTTCCGCGCGTGTCGTCGACGAACCGGTCCCATAAATCCCGGCGTCTTCGATCCCAGGAACGCTCTCGCGGTAGGCGAAGTACAGCTCGTCGGGAACGCCGAACTCCTCGGGCTGATCCGTCCCCGGAGCCGTCCCTCCGATATGGACGAGCCGGTTCGCGTTCGGGAACGGCAACGGCTCGAGGAGCACCACCTTGACGACGCTGAAGATGGATGCGTTCGCTCCGATGGCGAGCGCGAGCGTCGCCACGACGGTGAGCGTGAAGCCCGGGGTGCGCGCAAGACCTCGCACCGCGTACTTGAAGTCCCTGATCCACGACTCCACTGCCTTCACTTGTCACCTCGTTGATTCAGCCGGCGGGACTTCGCCCGCCGCCTCACCAGCCATGACGCGCGAGGAGGCCGACTATTACATGGTGTGCGGGAGAATCTTGGCGTCGGCGGCGGACGGGGTTCTCACCTGGACTTCCCGTTCGAGTGACAGTTTTCCGACTCCACTGATCAGAGACGTCGCGGTCGTGGCGCCCCGCCCGGGCGGCGCGCAGTCGGAACGCACTCCCTAGACAGTATGGCTGTCAGATCTTAAATCGAGAGACCTGCCTCACGTTGTTATCGTGGGTTACGCGGAGCTGATGAAGGCGTCGCGCAGTGCCACAAACAAGGAGGCAGGTCATGGGGAAACGTAGCATGTTCGTGGGGATGGATGTCCACAAGGAATCGATCGACATCTCGCT
>Ga0184612_10000755_pt1 | contig 15199 bp, 11 predicted proteins | sample PLM3_60_coex_FD_133163 | JGI IMG/M metagenome (GOLD analysis project Ga0184612, IMG submission 133163) | Groundwater sediment microbial communities from an aquifer in East River, Colorado, USA - PLM3_60_coex | ecosystem: Environmental > Terrestrial > Soil > Riparian zone | place: USA: East... | reverse complement strand
CGATTCGGCGCCATTGCACCGGACGCAGGTGCGCGTAACAATTTGTACAGATGAAAGAGGGCGAAGTGGCCGATAAGAACCGCGGCGGACGCTCGGTTGACGACGAGTTCGAAGGCGACGACGAGTTCGACGAGTCGTTGGAGGAGGATGCCGACGAGGCACCCGCCAGGCCGCGCGTCAAGGCGGGGTCCGCGAGGGCCCGCACGGTCGCCCGGACAAGGACGCGGCAGGACCAGAGCCGTGGACTTCTGGGCAAGGTCGTCGACTTTGTCCGCGAGGTCGTCGCTGAGCTGCAGAAGGTCATCTGGCCCACCCGCAAGGAGCTGCTCACCTACACGACGGTCGTGGTCATCTTCGTGTCGATCATGATGACCTTCGTCGCTCTGCTCGACGTCGGTTTCGCCAGGCTGATGCTCCTAGTCTTCGGCGGCGATACGACCAGCTAGTACCACCAGAAGCGTCTCCGGCCAGCGGTCGGGGAGTACGGAAGAGAGCCAGCGTGCCCGAGTACGACGAGACCGGCCAGACCACCGACACGATTACCGAGACGTCGGAGAGCGGCGCCGTGGGCGACACGTCGGCGGCTGAAGACGAGACTGTCCTTGAGGAGACCGCGGCAGAAGAGTTCGATCCGGTCGCCGAATTGCGCCAGAAGCTGCGCTACGCGCCGGGTGATTGGTACGTGGTCCACTCGTACGCCGGCTATGAGAACAAGGTCAAGACAAACCTCGAGACCCGCATCACGAGCCTCGACATGGAGGAGTTCATCTTCCAAGTTGAGGTACCCACGCGCGAAGAGGTCGAGGTCAAGAACGGCAAGCGCACGCAGGTGCAGAACAAGGTGTTCCCGGGCTACATCCTCGTGCGCATGGAGCTCACGCCGGAGTCCTACTCCTGTGTGCGCAACACACCCGGAGTCACCGGCTTCGTCGGCTCGACCGACCGGGCGGATCGTCCCGCGCCGCTGTCCCTGGATGAGGTGCTCAAATGGCTCGCCCCGGCGGTTCAGGTCGACAAGAAGGCAAAGCCTGAGGTGAAGGTTCTCGACTTCGAGGTCGGTAACTCGGTCACCGTGATCGACGGCGCCTTTGCCTCATTGCCCGCCACAATCAGCGAGATCAACGCCGACCAGCAGAAGCTGAAGGTGCTCGTCTCCATCTTCGGGCGGGAGACTCCGGTCGAGCTCAACTTCAACCAGGTCTCCAAGATCTAACCTACCGGATTCGTCGACGCAATCTGGGGTGCGCTACTCTGTGCTATCCGGCTTAGTACGGCGTCGATGACGTGCGCCCATCGACGATGCGCGAGCGGAAGTCCACTGAGCAACGTCCAAGTTCACTGAGCAACATCCACCCCAGGATCAGGAAGAGTCATGCCTCCGAAGAAGAAGAAGCTCGTCAAGACGTTCACGCTTCAGTTGCCGGCGGGCCAGGCCACGCCCGCGCCGCCGGTCGGCCCCGCGCTCGGCCAGCACGGCGTGAACATCATGGAGTTCGTGAAGGCGTACAACGCCCAGACGGAAGCACAGCGCGGTGACATCGTCCCCGCGGAGATCAGCGTCTACGAGGACCGGACGTTCACGTTCATTCTCAAGACCCCGCCCGCCGCCCGGCTACTCATCAAGGCCGCCGGCGTACCCAAGGGTTCCGGCACGCCGCAGAGCGTCAAGGTCGGCGCGATCAGCCGCAGCCAGCTGCGTGAGATCGCCGAGAAGAAGATGTCGGACCTCAACGCGAATGACGTCGAGGCCGCGGAGAAGATCATCTCCGGGACCGCGCGGTCGATGGGCATCACTGTTAGAGACTGACCGGTCGATCATGACCTGGAGGTCATGATCGACGGGATTCCGGAACGGTCAGCTCATGATCGACCCGGCAGTGGGAGGGCCGCGCTGGCCCGATCGAGACCACAGGAGACAACGACATGCAGCGCAGCAAGGGATATCGCAAGGCGGCCGAGCAGATCGACCGATCTAAGCTCTACCCGCCGTCCGATGCGATGAAGATCGCGAAGACGACAAACCCGACCACGTTCGACGCGACCATCGAGGTCGCGATGCGCCTGGGCGTCGACCCGCGCAAGGCAGACCAGATGGTCCGCGGCGTGGTCAACCTGCCGCACGGTACGGGCAAGACCGCCCGCGTGATCGTCTTCGCGACCGGCGACAAGGCCGCCGAGGCCGAGGCCACCGGTGCCGACGTGGTTGGGAGCGATGATCTGGTCGCCCGAATCCAGGAGGGCTGGCTCGACTTCGACGCGGCGATCGCCACGCCCGACCAGATGGCCAAGATCGGCCGGATCGCGCGGATCCTGGGCCCGCGCGGCCTGATGCCGAACCCGAAGACCGGCACGGTGACCATGGATGTCGCCAAGGCAGTCTCCGAGATCAAGGGCGGCAAGATCACGTTCCGGGTGGATAAGCACTCCAATCTCCACACGATCATCGGCAAGACCTCGTTCTCGGCGGACCAGCTCGTCGACAACTACGCCGCCGTGCTCGACGAGGTACTCCGAAGCAAGCCGTCCGCGTCCAAGGGCAAGTATTTGAGGAAGGTCTCCGTCACGACCACAATGGGACCTGGCATTCAGATCGACCCGAGCGTCACCCGTAACCTGCACGAGGTCACCTCCGAGGCCTGACCGCGGTTCGCCAGTCATCAAGATTTGCGGGTTGGAGTCAGGCCACCCAGACGTTGTTGAGGAACGTCAGTAGGAGCACGACCTGTAGGCCGACCGCGGGCAACAGATAGAGCCGCTCGAATTGCCGACTTGCTCCGAGCCGTGCCAGCAGTAGGAAGATCGGGATGAGCTCAAGCGCATACCGCGGAGCGCCCTGCATGGGAAAGAGCCCGCCGACGGGCCCGGTCAGCACGACCAGCAGCGTCGCCGCGGCGTAGACCAGCAGGAAGACCTGATCCCGGGGCAGTCGCCACGGCCCGACGACGCACAGCCCGAGAAGCCCCACCGTGGCCAGCACCGCGACGAGGTCGAGCAGGTTGTGCACCGTCGACTGGGCGAGCAGCGGCCGCACCGAAATTGCCTGAATCGCCTCGGCCAGCCCGACCCACGGCGGGGCGAAGCGTCGGCCCCACTCGTCCTGAGCGTGCGAAAAGGCCAGCGGGTCGCCGAGCGTCACCCAGCAGTACGCGGAGAAGGCGGCCAGCCCCACCGGCACCAGGAGCACCGCGGCCGCGTCGAACCGGATCGCACGCAGCCGCCAACCGTGCTGGCGCGCGTACTCGACGACGAACGCGAGCACGAGCAGCACCCCGGTCAGCCGGGTCGCGCTGGCGAGTGCGCCGAGCCCTCCCGCCGCCCACCACGTGCCGCCGCGCATGCAGTAGAGCGCGGCCACGCTGAGTAGGAGGAAGAGCGATCCGTTGTAGCCGGCGCTGAGGAAGAACGCGGCCGGCCAAGCCATCAGAAACAGCAGAGCGCGGTCGGCGGTGGCCGGGTCGAACTCTCGAGCCGTGAAGCGGTGCAGCACCACGAGCGCACCGATGCAGGCCACATTGGACAGCACGAGGGAGGCCACCAAGGTGGGGCCGGGAAGGATGGTGTCGAGGCCCCGCAGCAGCATCGGGAACAACGGGAAGAACGCATGCGTGTCCGGACGGTCCGGCGTGTAGCCGAACTGAGCTATGCGGATGTAGTGGCCCGTGTCCCACCGATCCCACGCCTGGACCAGTCGTTGCATCGGCGGCCCGGCCTCGTCGTCGATCATCCACGACAGTGCGGTAACCACGACATACGTGATAACGGCGGCCACCCACGTCGTGATGCCGACCTGCCAAGCCCGCCGCCACGGTCGCGACGTGTCGGGGCGCGTCAGCCCCGGTCGGGGCGTCGGGTCGGTAGGCGTCGGGTCGGCAGCCGTCGCCTCGCCAGTCGTCGCGCCGGCGACGGACGACTCCCCGGCCGTTGCCGCCCCGACCTGCATAGACACGGGCGAACTCTACCGTGGCGAACCTCGTTCGGTGCGGGCACCGGCCACGCTGAGCCGGTTGCAGGGCGCGCGGGTTTGGAATCTGCTGCCGGCTCCGCGTACCCTGTCGTGGAGAAGTTCCACCCAAAGACCGCTGGTCACCGTCTGCCGCGAGGCGGATCGGTCGAAGGCCCTGCTCCGGCAGGCGGCCCGCGCAGGATGGACGGCAGCGAAGCGGCCGCGATCTGCGAGCCTGTTCCCGCCCCGTGCGCCCTGCGCCGGGGCGTCGTTCGTTGTTTGGGGCCGTGCCAGCTCGAAGCAACGATCGGCCAAGGGAAGGAGGAGATGACATGGCGGACAAGCCGGTTCGGACCGACAAGGCCACCGCAGTCGCCGAGCTGACCGAGCAGTTCCGGTCCTCGACGGCCACCGTTCTGACCGAGTATCGCGGCCTGACGGTCGCCCAGCTCAAGGCGCTTCGGCGCTCGCTGGGCGAGCGGGCCACGTACGCGGTCGCCAAGAACACGCTGGCCAAGCGAGCCGCGACGGACGCGGGCATCACGGGTCTCGACGATCTGTTCACCGGTCCTACCGCGCTCGCCTTCGTCTCCGGCGATGTCGTCGAGGCAGCGAAGGGTCTTCGCGACTTCGCGAAGGCTCACCCGTTCCTCGTCATCAAGGGCGGCATATTCGAGGGCAGGCCGCTGTCGGCGGCGGAGGTTGGCAAGCTCGCCGACCTCGAGTCCCGCGAAGTGCTGCTGGCGAAGCTCGCCGGCGCGATGAAGGCCAACCTCAGCAAGGCCGCAGCGACCTTCCAGGCGCCGCTCACCCAGGCCGTGCGCCTGGCAGCCGCGCTGCAGGACAAGCGCAAGCAGGGCGAGGCGGCCTGATCGTCGCCACGGGAGTTTCCCGATCTTTTTCAATCGACCGCACGAAAGGAAGCTGACCCACGATGGCGAAGCTCAGCACTGGCGATCTCCTCGACGCGTTCAAGGAGATGACGTTGATCGAGCTCTCTGAGTTCGTGAAGCAGTTCGAAGACACCTTTGACGTCAAGGCCGCCGCCCCGGTCGCCGTCGGCGTCGCCGCGGCCGGCGGCGGTGCCGCTCCGGCCGAGGCCGTGGAGGAGCAGGACGAGTTCGACGTTGTCCTCGAGTCCGACGGCGGCAAGAAGATCCAGGTCATCAAGGTCGTCCGCGAGCTGACCGGCCTGGGCCTTAAGGAGGCCAAGGACCTGGTTGAGGCGGCGCCTAAGGCCGTCCTCGAGAAGGCCAACAAGGAGAATGCCGACAAGGCTAAGGCGAAGCTTGAGGCCGAGGGCGCCAAGGTCACCCTCAAGTAGTCCGTTAGTTCCACACGCACCTGTCGAGGGGCGGTCGACCTGGGGTCGACCGCCCCTCGGCGCGCGGTGGGACCCGACGGACTCCAGTCGCAGTAGGGCACGGACCTGACGTGTACGGCGTTTCTGGCCCGAAGGCGGACGTACGACGAGCGCTCGGTGGGGGTCCGGGCCCGATCCAGGCCTCGCACGTAGTCACTGCGGGCGTCCCGCGGTAGCTTATTGAGGCTTTTAGTGGTATTTGCGGCCCGATTGGGATGTCAAGTGACGCCATGGACTTGACGGCTCGCGCGGCGGCAGGCACGCTGAATCCGCACAGCCTTTCGCTGGTTCGCGGTGCTCCGGCAGTGCCGGACGCTGCGGCGCTGCCGTGACTGACGGCCGACCACCGCGAAGGCTGGAACGCCCCGGGAGGCTGGGCCCGGATTGGCGTTTCAGCCATTCTGCGGTGCGGGCTTGCGCGCGGGTAGCCCTGAGGCTACACTGCTAGTTTGCGCTGCCTTCCGACTCAATCTCTGCTTGGAATGTCCGTTTGTGGGCGTTTTTCGGCGGGGATCAATCGGGCTGCACGCGACCCGGCCGATCGCACAACAGGTCCTCGGAAGGACGCATCTTGGCAGTCTCCCGCCCTGCGAAGACCAGTCACTCGTCGAGCGCACATGCTCCCCGCCGAATTTCATTCGGGCGAATCACTGAACACCTTGAGGTTCCCAACCTCCTTGCCATCCAGACCGAGTCCTTTGACTGGCTGATAGGCAATGAGGCGTGGGCTACCCGGTGGGTTGATGACCCCAATGCGCGTAGCGGGCTGGCTGAGATCCTCGAAGAAATCAGTCCCATTGAGGACTTCTCCGGCACCATGTCACTCTCGTTCTCCTCACCGCGCTTTGACGAGGTGAAGGCTTCGATCGAAGAGTGCAAGGAGAAGGATCTCACCTACTGCGCACCTCTCTTCGTGACCGCGGAGTTCACCAACCACTCGACTGGTGAGATCAAGAGCCAGACGGTGTTTATGGGTGACTTCCCGATCATGACGCCCAAGGGCACGTTTATCATCAACGGCACTGAGCGTGTCGTGGTGAGCCAACTCGTGCGCTCCCCGGGCGTCTACTTCGACAAGCAACCCGACAAGACCTCCGACCGCGACTTGTCGTCCGTCAAGGTCATCCCGAGTCGGGGCGCCTGGCTCGAGTTCGACGTCGACAAGCGCGACACGGTCGGTGTTCGCATCGACCGTAAGCGCCGGCAGGCGGTCACCGTCCTGCTGAAGGCGATCGGCTGGACCAACGAGCAGATCCGCGAGAGGTTCGGCTGGTCCGAGCTCATGATGACCACGCTCGAGAAGGACCACATCGCCGGTCAGGACGAGGCGCTCCTCGACATCTACCGCAAGCTTCGTCCGGGCGAGCCGCCGACGCGGGAGAACGCCCAGACGTTGCTGGACAACCTGTTCTTCAACTCCAAGCGCTACGACGTGGCGCGAGTTGGGCGCTACAAGTTCAACAAGAAGCTCGAGGTCGATGTCCCGATCACGAAGGGGACGCTGACCGAGGCCGACGTCGTTGCCACGGTTGAGTACCTCTGCCGGCTGCACGCCGGTGAGGAGGGTTACGAGCCCGACGACATTGACCACTTCGGCAACCGCCGCCTCCGTACGGTGGGTGAGCTGATCCAGAACCAGGTGCGGGTCGGTCTCTCCCGGATGGAGCGGGTGGTCCGCGAGCGGATGACGACCCAGGACGTCGAGGCGATCACGCCCCAGACGCTGATCAACATCCGCCCAGTGGTCGCCGCGATCAAGGAGTTCTTCGGGACCTCGCAGCTGTCGCAGTTCATGGACCAGACCAACCCACTCGCGGGTCTGACCCACCGTCGGCGCCTCAGCGCGCTCGGCCCGGGTGGCCTGTCCCGGGAGCGGGCAGGCTTCGAGGTCCGCGACGTGCATCCCTCGCACTACGGACGCATGTGTCCGATCGAGACGCCCGAAGGGCCGAACATTGGCCTCATCGGCGCGCTCTCGACGTTCGCTCGGGTCAACCCGTTCGGTTTCATCGAGACGCCCTACCGCAAGGTCGAGAGCGGCAAGGTGACCCACAAGATCGACTACCTGACCGCGGACGAAGAGGACCGGCATGTCATCGCCCAGGCGAACGAGCCGCTCCAGAGCGACGGCAAGTTCGCCAACGACCGGGTGCTCGTGCGCCGCAAGGGTGGCGAGGTCGACTACGTGACCCCGGACGCCGTGGACTACATGGATGTGTCGCCGCGGCAGATGGTCTCGGTCGCCACCGCCATGATCCCGTTCCTCGAGCACGACGACGCCAACCGGGCGCTTATGGGCGCCAATATGCAGCGCCAGGCGGTGCCGCTGGTCAAGGCGGAGTCCCCGCTGGTCGGGACGGGCATGGAGTACCGCGCGGCGGTCGACGCCGGTGACGTGGTCGTCGCCGAGGTCGCCGGCGTAGTCGAGGACCTGTGCGCGGACTACGTGACCGTGCACCAGGACGACGGGCATCGGCGTACCTATCTGCTGCACAAGTTCCGCCGCTCCAACGCCGGCTCCTGCGTCAACCAGAAGCCCGTTGTCTTCGAGGGCGACCGGGTCGAGGCGGGTCAGGTCATCGCCGACGGGCCGTGCACCGACGAGGGCGAGATGGCGCTCGGGCGGAACCTGCTCGTGGCGTTCATGCCCTGGGAGGGTCACAACTACGAGGACGCGATCATCCTGTCGCAGCGTCTTGTGCAGGAGGACGTGCTCACATCGATCCACATCGAGGAGCACGAGGTCGACGCCCGCGACACCAAGCTGGGTCCGGAGGAGATCACCCGCGACATTCCCAATGTCAGCGAGGAGATGCTGGCCGATCTCGACGAGCGGGGAATCATCCGCATCGGCGCCGAGGTCGTGCCGGGCGACATCCTCGTCGGCAAGGTCACGCCCAAGGGCGAAACCGAACTGACGCCCGAGGAGCGGCTGCTGCGGGCGATCTTCGGCGAGAAGGCCCGCGAGGTCCGGGACACGAGCCTCAAGGTGCCGCACGGCGAGACAGGCACCGTCATCGGCGTACGTACGTTCTCCCGCGAGGACGGCGACGAGCTGCCGCCGGGCGTGAACGAGCTGGTCCGGGTGTATGTGGCCCAGAAGCGCAAGATCCAGGACGGCGACAAGCTCGCCGGCCGTCACGGGAACAAGGGCGTGATCTCGAAGATCCTTCCGGTCGAGGACATGCCGTTCCTCGAGGACGGCACGCCGGTGGATATCGTGCTCAACCCGCTGGGCGTACCGAGCCGGATGAACATTGGTCAGGTGTTGGAAACCCACCTCGGGTGGGTGGCCAAGACCGGCTGGAAGATCGACGGCGATGACGCGGCCTGGAAGAAGGCGCTTCGGGCGATTGGCGCGGGCGAGTCCGCACCGGACGCGAATGTGGCCACACCGGTCTTCGACGGGGCCAAGGAGGAGGAGATCAGCGGTCTCTTGGAGTCCACCCTGCCCAACCGGGACGGCACCCGCATCGTCGGCGCGAGTGGCAAGGCGAGAATGTTTGACGGTCGTAGCGGAGATCCGCTTCCAGATGACGTCGCGATCGGCTACATCTACATCCTTAAGTTGAACCACCTCGTGGACGACAAGATCCACGCGCGCTCGACCGGCCCGTACTCGATGATCACCCAGCAGCCGCTCGGTGGTAAGGCGCAGTTCGGCGGCCAGCGGTTCGGCGAGATGGAGTGCTGGGCCATGCAGGCCTACGGCGCGGCATACGCGCTACAGGAGCTGCTCACGATTAAGTCCGACGACGTCCTGGGCCGGGTGAAGGTCTACGAGGCGATCGTCAAGGGCGAGAACATCCCGGAGCCAGGCATCCCGGAGTCGTTCAAGGTGCTGCTCAAGGAGCTGCAGTCGCTGTGCCTCAACGTTGAGGTGCTCTCCAGCGACGGTGTGGCGGTTGAGATGCGCGAGACGGACGACGAGGTATTCCGGGCGGCCGAGGAACTGGGCATCGACCTGTCACGGCGCGAGCCGAGCAGCGTCGAGGAAGTCTGATCCGGCGCGGCGGCGGGCCTGCTGCTGGCCCGCCCCGCCCGGCCGTTGAAACATCGGCGGCCGGTTAACCACTAAGCGACGAGCTGACTCGATTAAGAGGGATATTCCAAGTGCTCGATGTCAACTTCTTCGACGAGCTCCGCATCGGTCTCGCCGCCGCCGACGACATCCGTCGGTGGTCGCATGGCGAGGTCAAGAAGCCGGAGACCATCAACTACCGCACCCTGAAGCCCGAGAAGGACGGCCTCTTCTGCGAGAAGATCTTCGGCCCGACCCGGGACTGGGAGTGCTACTGCGGCAAGTACAAGCGGGTGCGCTTCAAGGGCATCATCTGCGAGCGCTGCGGTGTCGAGGTAACCCGGGCCAAGGTGCGCCGCGAGCGGATGGGCCACATCGAGCTCGCCGCTCCGGTGACCCACATCTGGTACTTCAAGGGAGTACCGAGCCGGCTGGGCTACCTGCTGGACCTGGCCCCGAAGGATCTCGAGAAGATCATCTACTTCGCGTCCTACGTCATTGTGAGCGTGGACACCGAGGCACGCCACCGGGACATGTCCACGGTCGAGGCCGAGATCACCGCGGAGAAGCGGCACGCTGAGAGCGGTCGCGACGCCGAGATCGAGAAGCGGGCGGCGAAGCTGGAGGCCGACCTCGCCGAGCTCGAAGCCGAGGGCGCCAAGAGCGATGTGCGCCGCAAGGTCAAAGAGGGCGGCGAGCGCGAAATGCGCCAGATCCGCGATCGGGCGCAGCGCGAGATCGATCGACTGGACGAGGTGCTTGACACGTTCCGCAAGCTGGACCGCAAGCAGCTCATCACCGACGAGTTACTCTACCGCGAGCTTCGGGACCGCTTCGGCGAGTACTTCACCGGCGCCATGGGGGCGGAGGCGATCAAGTCCCTCGTCCAGAACCTGGACCTGAACGCCGAGGCCGACTTCCTGCGGGAGACGATCCGGTCTGGCAAGGGGCAGCGTAAGATCCGTGCGCTCAAGCGGCTCAAGGTTGTGGCCGCGTTCCTCAACACCACCAACTCGCCGCTGGGCATGGTGCTCGACTGCATCCCGGTCATCCCGCCGGATCTGCGACCCATGGTCCAGCTCGACGGTGGTCGGTTCGCCACCAGTGATCTCAATGACCTCTACCGTCGCGTGATCAACCGCAACAACCGCCTCAAGCGGCTGATTGACCTCGGTGCGCCCGAGATCATTGTCAACAACGAGAAGCGGATGCTGCAGGAGGCCGTCGACGCGCTGTTCGACAACGGCCGCCGCGGCCGCCCAGTTACCGGACCTGGCAACCGGCCGCTCAAGTCGCTGTCGGACATGCTCAAGGGCAAGCAGGGACGGTTCCGGCAGAACCTGCTCGGCAAGCGCGTGGACTACTCGGGCCGGTCCGTCATCGTCGTCGGCCCGCAGCTCAAGCTGCACCAGTGCGGCCTGCCCAAGCAGATGGCTCTGGAGCTGTTCAAGCCGTTCGTGATGAAGCGACTGGTGGACCTCAACCACGCGCAGAACATCAAGTCCGCCAAGCGGATGGTGGAGCGGCAGCGGCCGGTCGTCTGGGACGTGCTAGAAGAGGTGATCGGCGAGCACCCCGTACTGCTCAACCGCGCGCCGACCCTGCACCGACTGGGCATCCAGGCCTTCGAGCCGCAGCTGGTCGAGGGCAAGGCCATCCAGATCCACCCGCTCGTCTGCACCGCGTTCAACGCGGACTTCGACGGCGACCAGATGGCGGTGCACGTGCCGCTCTCAGCCGAGGCGCAGGCCGAGGCCCGCATCCTCATGCTCTCGAGCAACAACATCCTCAAGCCGGCTGACGGCAAGCCGGTGACCATGCCCACCCAGGACATGATCATCGGCCTCTACCACCTCACCCACCGCAAGCCAGGTGAGCGGGGCGAGGGCGGGGTCTTCTCCTCCGACGCCGAGGCGCAGATGGCCTTCGACGCGAAGGAGCTGCACCTGCAGGCGCCGATCCGGGTTCGCCTCAAAGGCGTGGACACCGTCCAGGACAGCCTGACGGAGCCGGCCTGGCAGGTACCCGCTGACGAAACCCTGGTGCTCGACACGACGCTGGGCCGGGTGCTCTTCAACGAGACCCTGCCGCCGGGCTATCCATTCATCAATTTCGAGGTACGCAAGGGCCAGCTCTCCGCGATCGTCAACGACCTCGCTGAGCGCTTCCCGAAGGTGCAGCTGGCGGCCACGTTGGACGCGCTCAAGGAGGCCGGCTTCCACTGGGCCACGTGGTCGGGCGTGACCATCGGCATCGAGGACGTCGTCCAGCCTCCGCGCAAGTGGGAGATCCTGGGGCGGTACGAGCGCGAGGCCGAGCGGATCGACAAGCAGTACCAGCGCGGCCTCATGACCGCCGAGGAACGGCGCGGCGAGCTGATCGAGATCTGGACCAAGGCGACCAACGAGGTCGCCAAGGAGCTGGAGACCTCGCTGCCGCAGGGCAACCCGCTGTGGATGATGATCCACTCGGGTGCCCGGGGCAACATGCTGCAGCTTCGCCAGATCTCGGCGATCCGCGGCCTGGTGGCCAACCCGAAGGGCGAGATCATCCCGCGGCCGATCAAGTCGTCGTTCCGCGAGGGTCTGTCCGTGCTGGAGTACTTCATCTCCACGCACGGCGCCCGAAAGGGCCTCGCCGACACGGCGCTGCGTACCGCCGACTCGGGTTACCTGACGCGTCGTCTCGTCGACGTCTCGCAGGACGTGATCATCCGTGAGGAGGACTGCGGCACCGAGCGCGCCATCACGATGACGGTGGCGCAGAAGAGCGAGGACGGGACGCTGCAGGCTCACGAGCACGTCGAGACGGGCGTCTTCGGACGGACCGTCGCCGACGACATCCCGGACGCGTCCGCCAAGCTGATCGCGGCCAGGGGGACAGACCTCACGTCGGAGCACGTCAAGAAGATGGTCGAGGCGGGTATCGAGACCGTACGGGTGCGCAGCGTGCTCACTTGCGAGTCGAAGCTCGGCGTCTGCGCGGCCTGCTACGGACGGTCGCTGCCGACGGGTCTGACGGTCGACGTGGGCGAGGCGGTCGGCATCATCGCCGCGCAGTCCATCGGCGAGCCCGGCACCCAGCTGACGATGCGGACCTTCCACACCGGCGGTGTCGCGGGTGAGGACATCACCCAGGGTCTGCCCCGTGTTCAGGAGATCTTCGAGGCACGGATACCCAAGGGCAAGGCTCCGATCGCGGAGACCGCCGGCCGGGTACGCATCGAGGATGGTGAACGGTCCCGGAAGATCATCATCGTTCCTGACGACGGTAGCGACGAGATCGTCCACGACAAGATCTCCAAGCGGGTGCGGCTGCGCTATCACGACGGCGACCACATCGAGGTCGGCGAGAAGCTGACCGAGGGCACGATCGACCCGCATGAACTCCTGCGGGTGCTCGGGCCGCGGGCGGTCCAGGTGCACCTGACCCAGGAGGTCCAGGATGTGTACCGGTCGCAGGGTGTGCTTATCCACGACAAGCACATCGAGATCATCATCCGGCAGATGCTCAAGCGGGTGACGGTCATCGACTCCGGTGCGACCGAGTTCCTGCCGGGCCTGCTCGTCGACCGGGCCCAGTTCGAGGCGGAGAACCGGCGCCTCGTCTCCGAAGGCGGCGAGCCGGCGGCCGGACGCCCGGTGCTCATGGGCATCACCAAGGCGTCACTCGCGACCGATTCGTGGCTCTCGGCGGCCCCCTTCCAGGAGACCACCCGGGTGCTCACGGACGCCGCGATCCATGCCCGCAGCGACTCGCTGATCGGCCTCAAGGAGAACGTCATCATCGGCAAGCTCATCCCGGCCGGTACCGGTATCAACAAGTACCGCAACATCCGGGTCGAGCCGACCGAGGAGGCCAAGGCCAAGGTGTACTCGATGACCGGCTACACCGAGACCGACTACGGGTTCGGGCCAGCCAGCGGCGGGGCCATACCGCTGGACGACTTCGACCTGGGGTCCTTCCGCTAACGTCCGAGCGCAGTGTTCACAATCGATGGGCTCCGGGGCAACCGGGGCCCATCGAGCTTTTGCGCGCTTCGACCACACCCGCCGCGCCGTGCGGCCGCGCCCCGCCGTTCGTCCCAACCCCGCTAATCCCGCGCCCGCCCCAGCGAGTACTGCAGCAAGCGGGGGCCGCAGTGGATCTAGACGGTCTGTTGTAGCCAGAGCGAAACAACTCGTCTAGATCCACTCGTACCGCGGCTGCCGAGCGGTTTCGCCTTGTACAGGCGCTTCCTCGGCGGAGGCAGAGCAAGGAGTGGCGGCGGTCACACTGGCTCTGACCTGGGCAAACGTCCGGGCAGCGTGCGCGAAGGGCAGGGACGTGGTGTGCTATTTGCATGACGGAGACCGTTGCCGCCGCCGCTGGCGCTCCCCCGGCTGCTGCCGGGGGCTCGCGACCGGGACAACGCGACCCCGCCGCTGAGGCCGCGACGCGGCACCCGCTCGACCCGGATCCAGTCCGCTCGACCAAGGCCGCGGCCGTTCTCGCGCTCGGCGTCGCCGCTGTCGTGACCGGACCGGTTATCGGCGGGATAGTGCCCGCGACGCTCGGCCTCACCCTGGCTAGACAGGTGCGTAGCGATCTCGTCGCCGGTCAGGGTTATCTCAGTGGATCGCGGCAGCTCAGGGTGGGCTTGATACTGGCGTGGATCGGGATCGGGTTAGCCGTGACAGCGCTGGTCATCGCGAGTGTCGTTGGCCTGATTTCGTTGGCGAACGGAACCGTCCAAGACTTTCCGGATACCTCCGACTGAGCTTGGCGGAAGGTCGGACGTGAACGAGGTGTGGGGTGGGGGCGCCGGGCGGCCCGGTCCGGTTGCTCCAATGCGGCCGGGTAGAGATGCCGGCCTGCCGCTACCAGTGGCGGTACAACCAGTCCCCGGCACGCCCTTCGGTGTGGCCATCGTGGGTGTCGCTCCGACCACGAGCGGACCGGCGACGGCGAGCCTAGTGGCCGGGGTCGGGTCCATTCTGGTGGCTCTCGTGGTGGGTTGTTTCGGCGCGTTGGGGGCAACGAGTGGGTGGGGCCCGACGGTTGCCGGTGCCTTTGCCGTGCTGGCCGGCATTGTGGCCGTCGCGGCGCTGCTGCTCGGGCGGGCTGGGCTGCGACAGATCCGGCGCACGGCGGGGTGGAGTGCGGTCACCGGGCGCGGTCTGGCTATCTCGGGGATCATCTGCGGCGCCATCGCCTTGGCGTTGACAGCAGTCGGTTTTCTGGGCGCGCTCGCACTCGCGGCGACCGGCTAACCGCTGCGGGCCTCGCCGCGGTTAGCCGCCGCGGGGCGCCGCGGGCCTCGCCTCAAGGGTGTCCAAGATCGGCCAAACTCGGTCGAGTGCCCGCGCCGGGCGAGCTAGAATGGGTGTTGGAGTCGTCGGCCACGGGCGGGCGGGCCAATTCGGGAGTGGCCAGGATCGCACCTGATGAGCTGTGTCAATTGACACGATCGGCGGCAGCAGCACGTCCCGTTTTGACCTACGTGCCTCAGGTCGGTACTCTTTCCCTTCGTGCCTGGCTTCCCAGGCCGCTCGTGCGTGCGCCAGCGTCGACACGGGCACCAGCGTCGACAACGGACGCAGGTAGGCACATAACCCCGGTGTGGCGCACCAACGCACTGGACCGTAGGCCGGGCGACACGCCCGACCGCGGGGGTCGGACGGCACGCTCCGACCATGCCGACAACAACAGGCTTGAGCAGCAAGAACTCACGGCTCGAACAAGATCTACGACCCAGGAACAACCCAGGACGAGGGAGACTCGAGGCCCGGATGCCCACGATTCAGCAGCTGGTCCGCAAGGGCCGCCAGGCGAAGACGAGCAAGACCAAGACGCCGGCGCTCAAAGGCAGCCCGCAGCGGCGCGGCGTGTG
>Ga0184612_10000753_pt1 | contig 15218 bp, 25 predicted proteins | sample PLM3_60_coex_FD_133163 | JGI IMG/M metagenome (GOLD analysis project Ga0184612, IMG submission 133163) | Groundwater sediment microbial communities from an aquifer in East River, Colorado, USA - PLM3_60_coex | ecosystem: Environmental > Terrestrial > Soil > Riparian zone | place: USA: East... | reverse complement strand
TTCAAGTCTAATGTTAACAAGACACAGAATCGAATGTCGCACCCTACGAGGTTTTTGAATCCTCGTGGCAGTAGCTCCATCTATTCTCACGCGCTCTCGCTCTCTTTCCGATTATGCCAAAGTTGTGGCAAAGTCAGTGAACCCCCCGTTCGGCCCAAAGTCGTCTCAACCCAGCCATTAAAGAGGTTTTGGTGAACCGCCAGAAACTCGCGCTCCAAACCCGCTGATTAAGAGTCAAGTTAAGAGCGGACCAGAACGGAACATTGACAAGAAAGTCCAACTATTTCGAGGCCCACTTGCTTTTTCTTCGACAATGGAAGGTGTATGTTCTGCCCAGGTTCAGGCACAAAACAAGCACAACCGTGAGGCGAAAGGCGTGAGGGAGAAATGAATAAGCGAAAACTCGGTAGCTTTGCTCTTTGCGCCATGCTCTTTGCGCTTTGCTATTCTGTTGACGCGCAGGAGCCGAAGAAAGTCCCTCGGATAGGGTATCTATCGTCGTTCGATCCAGCTACTGACTCCACCCGTGCCGAGCCATTTCGACTGGCTCTGCGCGAGCGTGGCTACATAGAAGGACAGAACATCGCCACCGAGTACCGATATGCGGAGGGGAAGCTCGATCGGTTCCCTGAGCTTGCGGCCGAGTTGGTGCGCCTCAAGGTTGATATCATCGTGGTATCAGGAGGGGCCTCGACGATTCCGGGCGGCCAAGAATGCGACCAAGACGATTCCCATCGTTATGGCGGGGCTTCCGGCCGATCCTGTCGAGGCAGGCCTGGTTGAAAGCCTTGCCCGTCCCGGCGGCAACGTCACCGGCCTTTCAAGCCTTTCCAGAGAACTAGCCGGGAAGCGGTTGGAGCTGCTCAAAGAAGCGGTTCCCAAACTTGCCCGTGTCGCGGTTCTCTACGATCCGGCCTTAGCCCGGGTAGTTGTACTCGAGATGAAAGAGCTTCTTCCAGTCGCGGCGCGTGGGCTGGGATTGACTCTTCAGTCTTGGGAGGTACGAGCTGCGGACGATTTCGAGAAGGTTTTCGCCGCGCTGAGTAAGCAGCGCCCGGATGGACTCTACGTTTCTGGGAGCCCGCTAATGATTAATAACCAAAAACGGATCGTCGGCTTTGCATTAAAGCGCCGGTTACCGTCGGTGTACGGCAGCAGAGAAGCTGTAGATGCCGGTGGGCTCATGTCCTATGGGGCGGACCTCGCGGACAGCTACCGGCGCGTCGCATATTACGTGGACAGAATCCTGAAGGGAGCCAGACCTGCCGACCTGCCGGTCGAGCAACCGACGAAATTCGAGCTGGTGATTAATCTCAAGACTGCTGAGCAGATCGGTTTGACGATTCCGCCGGAAGTGCTTGCCCGGGCGAGTAAGCTGATCAAGTAGCTGCGATCTGCCAGGGAATTTTGCTTCTTGCTGCGTCCATTCGGTCTATCCGATCGAGCATAGGGCGAAGGACATCGAATTGAGAATGCACCGCTGACGAATATCAGATGTTCCAATCTAACGTGGTGAATACTCGAACCTTCCGAGCTGCCGGTTTATATTGTTATCCACGACGATTAAAATCAGCTTGGCGGCGATGCTCTCTCAGGTAAGGTAAAGCTGAAGGTAGAGCCCTTGCCGACCTCACTCTCTACCCAGATCTTTCCCCCATGCAGCCCGACAAATTTCTTGGCCAAGGTCAATCCCAGCCCGGTGCTGCCTTTCTTCTGCGCGATGGAGCCCTCAGCTTAGCGGAACTCTTCAAAGATGTTTTCCCGGTCCGCCTCTGAGATTCCCGGCCCCGTGTCGGATACCGACACCACCAACCCCTCGTTTACCGCCGCTGCTTCAATTTGAATTTCGTAAATTTGAATCGGGTCGACCTCGGCCGCTCTACTCTTCTCTGGCGGATCCTCGGTGAGTTCTCTTCTGTTTCGAGAGCCTATCCGACCACGAACTTTGGTGTCAATATCGCCCTTCGCCCCGACATTTCTAGCAAAACGCCGGTGCCATTGCTTCGATTTGCTTCCTGGCCTCCGGCTTGATCGCCTCCACGGTAGTGAGAAAATTCGGATGGGTCATGCCGGTGCCGAGATAAGTCCAGCGCATTCCCTTGATCATCGCCTTCGTCATCTCTCCGCGTTCGCTTGCAGTAAGATTTCTTCCCGTGGCGCGAATAAAGCTTTCGGCATTGAACTCTGCTTGCTGGTTGATGCCGTTATCCAGAAACATGCCGATGTCAGCGTAGTCTTCAAAGGCCTTGTCGACCTCGCTGGCGGTGGCCCTTTGCGCCAAGGACTCGATCATCAATGAATCGAGTTTCGTGTGCTGCGATTCTTCCAGCCAATGATTCTTGAGCAGGCTCCCAAACTGCGAATCCAAATTCTGGTTGTCCTTGACGCCCTCGATATAGTGCCTGAGCGTCATCCACTCGATGTGTAGAATCGTGATGGCCACTCCCAAAGGGCTGTGCGAGAGCACAAACCGCGTCACATCTTCCGCGGGGCCGATGAAATCACATTTGCTGCCGAACCCCTCCTCGAATTCTTCACGGAAGCGTTTGAAGAGGTGAATATGCTTGGCTTCCTCGTTGGCAAATCCCAGCAAAGCCCTGACCCGGTAGTCATCCCCGGAGAGTTGCGGACGAGCGTGATCCATCACGTAGGGGAGAATGAATTCTTCAACCAGCCCGAACATGGCAAGATACTCGTACCCGCGGATTTGGTTCAGCGTCATCTTTTCCGTCGGAGTCAAGAACGGAATCTCATTGACCTGCGCTAACGAGTCCGGCATGAAGGGCTTGGTGAAATCGAGCTTTTTCTCCCCGCCGATAATGTCTTCCACCTTCCAGTTGATCCGACTCGACGCCGCTAGCGCTGATTCATAGGAGTAGTTGTGTTGCATTTCTGGTCCTCCTTTAGTTTTTTCCGCTTGGAATCTTTGACAGAACCACTTCGAGAAATTCCCTCGCGCCAAGACGCCAAGAACGCAAAGAAAAAATATTTTCCTGTTTCTCCGAACTTGGCGCCCTTTGCGCCTTTGCGCGAGCCATAGTTATTTCCATCCCGTAATCAGTGAAGCGTGCGAGGGTTGATCAACATCACGGGTAAGGTTCATCGTCTGTCGCCCCTCCCGCGCAGCCAGGACGATGACCCGCTCCCGTTCCCGGCTGTCAGCCCAGGCGAGTGTCAGCGATTCTTGGTCACACTGGCGCGCGATTTTAATGAAAGGAATCTGGTTTTGATCCGGTACCAAGATTGTCTGTAACATCTTTCTTTCCCTTCCGGAGCCGTTGCGAGTTACAAGCAAGCACGATCTAGAGCAAGCACGATACCAAACGTGTAAATTCTCTCGCTTATTGCTGCAATATACTGAAATAGCGCCGAAAATTTTTGTTACGGAGGTCCCATCAGGACATCGGGTCACGAGAAGGAAAGAATGTCCCGTTCGCTATGGTTACATATGATAGGCCTACCAGAAGGTCTAAGTGGATATAACGCCGTCACTTTGTAGCAATTGTAGACGCTGTTACCATGCTGTAGACTTCGTTAGCAGCTAGGCATCGTGTTAAGAAAGTGAAAGCCACTTTCAAAGCATGAAACCCTACATGGAGGAATATCATCTTACCCCGGATGAACTGATCGCGAAGAATTTTCGCATGATCCAAAGCTCTCGGCGCGGCTATTACCCGCACGGCAAGAGCGAATGGATCGCTGCGGTGAAGAAGGTCCCATATAGAGTACTGGGTTGGTCGGACCTGGACAAGCTATTGATTCAACGGCATAAGATCGCAAAAATCGGAGTTGTCCAAGGCCTTAGCATGGGCTTTTTGAAGGTGAAACTCACACTCTAAGAAAGACCGCATGCCCCGCGCCAACCGCCATTTTTGCCTGGTTACGTTTGGCACCTCACCCACCGCTGCCACCACAAGTCATTCCTACTGAAGTTTGCGCGGGACCGACGCCGTTACCTGCGCTGGGTTTTCGAGGCGAAGAAGCGCTTCGGCCTATCTGTGCTCAACTATATGGTGACCTCCAACCACGTCCATCTCCTGGTCAAGGACACTGGCTGGCAGGTTATTGCACAGAGCATGCAGTTAATTGCCGGACGCACGGCGCAGGAATACAACCAGCGTAAAGGGCGCCAAGGAGCGTTCTGGGAAGACCGCTACCATACCACCGCTATCGAGGCCGACGAGCACCTGCATCGCTGTCTGGTCTACATCGACTTGAACATGGTTCGCGCCGGTGTGGTCAAGCACCCTACCGAATGGGCACACAGCGGCTGTCGCTAGATTCAGAAACCGTCCGCGCGTTATGCAATTATCGATCTCCGGGGGTTAAGCGCATTATGTGGCTTTGCGGAAGTAGCGGATCTTCAGCAAGCACACCGCCAATGGGTAAGGGAGGCGCTTACCCGCGAGATGGCGGTGCGAGACGATCGCTGGTCGGAAGCGATCGCGGTTGGCAGTTTGGCTTTCGTTGACAAGGTGAAGAGCGAGCTTGGGGTCAAAGCGATGCATCGCGAAGTTGCGGAGGTAAGCGGGACGTATACACTGCGGGAGCCGGGTGAAGCTTACGCGGGTGATTTTGCGGGCAAAAGTGAGGTGCTAACGCCCCAAAACACGATCTTCTGGAAGAAAAACGCTGAAAACACTGAAAGGTAGAGTGGTCCGACCCGTGGCTGGGCCCGCTAAACGTTCCGCTGATGTGCGCTCCGCTTGCGGCGTGTCCCCCTTAAACGCGGGTTAGCTGTGCCTTTTCAAGAAACTCGGCAATTTTCACCCTTCCGTGCTGGCGCGCGATCTGTGCAGGTGTGCGACCAAACTTGTTTCGAGCCGCTAAGTCGGCACCCGCACCAACGAGAACTTTTACTGTTCTCAAATTGCCCCACCCGGCAGCCCAATGGAGCGGCGTAGTGCCCAATGTCCCGGGAATATCATGACGGGCGCCCACAGATAGAAGAAACTTAACCATCGCCGAGTGCCCCCACGCAGCTGCTCCGTGCAACGGGGTTTCTCCTGCAGCGTTGACGTGATTAACACTTGCCCCAGCTTCAATTAACCTTTTCGCACGCAGCACGTCACCTCTCCATGCTTCACCATGAAGCTCAGTCTCAGCGTCGCCATCTAGGGCGCTAGGCTTATAGGTACGCTTTATTGTCAAAGCAGAGGTTAAGTTAAGAACGACAATTTAAGAAATCGCTGTCCGTAAGGGATTGTGATAAAGCCGGAAGGAGTAACGGTTCCCTAACGCCTCAGGTGAGCCACTCTGCGTTTATTGCTGCGGCTCCATCCGCAATGTTCCCCGCCCCTCACGCGCTCACGGGGGTCAGGCTGTACACGCGAGATAAACGCGCTGCACTTTTCACATCTCCACGACGTAATGCAGCACGCACATCGTCCAGCTTGTATGCATCCTCCACTGACAGGTACGGTGACCAACCCTCGTCCGTTTCCATGAGTTCAACATCAACTTCGGCTACGTACTGTCCCTCATGAACAAGTTTTGTATGCCGCCTCTTCCTCATGTTTTCCTCCTCGTGAAATCTTCTGACCACAAATCGGGCTTAGGTCTATAGGAACAACGGCCGGTGACGAGAGGCCCTGCGGAATTCCCCAGACAACATGGATCGGCTCCTGACCAAGGTCCCTTTGCAGGACGAGAACACAGGGTCCCTTGGGATACGTCGGATAATCTTCCAATACGATGCCCTCCAAGACACCGGCTAGGACATCCCTGGCCAGGATGTTTTCGTCAGACATCTCCTCGTAACCGTGGTCCGATACTTTGACCTCCCCGCGATCAACTAGAGCACGGACGCTATCGAAGGTCACACTCATACGCGAAGTTTAACTGAGTGCTATCGGACCGGCAAGTGCAACGATGAGTCGACATTTTGACGTCTTTCTAGAGAGACTGGTTGCAGTTGGAGTGGCGATTGAGCGCAACGCCAATGAGTCTTTTTCAGCAGCCTGCTAGTTTTCTCTCCGGCTTTTGGAGATAAATTGCTGTTCATAAAGAGCCTGGAGTTCTGTCAGTGTCGTTGCCTGTTCGGAGCTCTTGTCGTCGCGGATTCTCGTGATCCGCGCAAAGCGCAGGGCGAAGCCTGAGCTGTATTGCGGACTTCGCTGGACTTCATTGTAGGCAACTTCGACGACAACCTCCGGCTTTACTGTGACTGTATAGCCGTCGTCGGTTAGTTGTAACTCGTTGAGCCTGGCCGTCATTTCCGTGAATTCCTTGTCGGTGAGTCCTTTAAAGGTTTTGCCTACCGGAGCAAATCCGCCCGCGCCGTCGGCAACGGCGAGATGATAGTTAGAAAGCCAGCCACGCCTTCTTCCTGAACCGCGATCGGCGGCCGTGATCACGCAATCCACGGTTTCCGCCGGCTTGACTTTAAACCAGAGCTTGCCTCGATTGCCCGGCATGTAGGGGCTATCCAAGGCTTTGGCCATCAAGCCTTCGTGCCCCGCGGCCAGCGCTTCTTGCAGAAAAACTTTCGCCTCGTCTTTATCTCCCGTGATCTTCCTCAGGGCGAGATACTTCCCTCCGGTGATCGCTTCGAGCTTCGACCAGCGTTGCGCATAAGTCTCGTCTATGAGTGAGGTGCCGTTCAAGAAAAGACAATCAAACAAATGGAGAACGAGGGGAATCTCGTTCGCCGCGGTTTCGACTTCATGAATGCGTCTAAAGCGGCGCATGAGCTCTTGGAAAGGAAACGGCCGGCCGTCTTTGCCAACGGCCACGACCTCGGCGTCGAGAATGAAAGAATCCCCTTGAAGATCCCGGCGCGCAATCTCGACGATTTCCGGAATGCTTCGGGTAACTTCCGAAAGGCGCCGGCTCCAGATGCGGACCCGCTCTCCCTCTTTATGAATCTGAACCCTCGCCCCGTCGTACTTGTACTCAAGCGCCGTCTTCCCCGCGTGAGCGGTAAAGATCGCGTCGAAGTCTTGTGAGAGCTCGGAAAGCATGGGAAGCAGCGGCACAAAAAGTTTAATGTCGACTTGTTGGAGACCGGTTGTTCCCGCGGTGAGCGCGATGGCGGCCACTTCGGCGATGTCCGAAAGGAAAAGCGCCGCCCGGCGCACGGCTTTCAGATCGGAGCCGGAGGCGCGGGCAATTGCTTCCTGAATCAGGCCGTCATGGAGCCCGATGCGCAGCTCGTTATGAAGCAGGCGCAGTAGTATCGGCCGCTCATGACTGTCCGCTCGCTCGATGAGTTCCTTAAGCAGGCTATACTTTCCCAGACGGGAGCCTTTGCCGCTGGCTTCGGCGATTCTGCCGAAGCTGTCTGCAATATCTTTGAGAGTCAGCGGAGTCGAGGATGAGTTGCCAGCTTCAGGAATTTTCGCTGCTTCGAAAAGAGCGCTGGGTCCGATGTCCAACGTGCGAGGATCGGAAATGGGGAACGGCCGGCCGGACAAAAACGCAACGCCGTAACGAATCTCGTCCGGCCGAAGCCGCTTGAGATAGGCAGCCGCCGACGCAATCTTCGCAAGCCGGCTCGGTGTTTTCTCAAGCTCGTAGCAGAGGGAGGCAAAGTCGGAAAAGTTCATGACTGATATTCTAACACGCCACGTGTAGAGCAAAACGGTCGGCAATCGGCTTGACAGTCTCCCAAGCGGGCGATAGCTTTGTGCAATCAAACCAATTTGGAGGGATTATGGCAATCAAAGTCGGTGATCGCTTGCCTAACGGCACGTTGAATGAGTTTATCGAAGTGGAAAAGGAAGGTTGCACCCTCGGTCCGAATACTTTCAAGGTCGAAGACATGGTCAAAGGCAAAAAGATCGCGATCTTCGGCCTCCCGGGGGCTTTCACTCCAACCTGCTCGGCCAAGCATGTGCCAAGTTATGTCAGCAATTTCGATGCGCTAAAGGCCAAAGGCGTGGATGAAATCTGCTGTATCTCGGTTAATGATGCGTTTGTCATGGGAGCTTGGGGAAGGGATCAAAAAGCCGGAGGCAAGGTACGCATGATGGCCGACGGCAGCGCCGACTATGTGAAGAAACTGGGGCTGGAGAACGATCTCACTGCCCGTGGCATGGGCATGCGCGCGCAGCGTTTCTCCTTGCTGGTCGACGATGGTGTGGTGAAAGCGGTCAACGTCGAAGCGCCTGGCAAGTTTGAAGTCAGCGACGCCGGCACGATGCTCAAGGCGCTGGGCGCATAGTTTTGTTTGCAGGTAGTGCAACCTCGCGGGGGCGATTTAGGCAAGCGCGTCAGATGAGAATTCGGTCGGGCTGCAAGCTTGGCGAATGCGCCTCGAGGCCTTTGCCACGATCCTTTTTCCCGGCAGTGAAAATCGGCGCTTTGTGGGTGTGCACGACTGCCAGTCCAGGAGAGAAAGCCAGCGACCATTTCACGCCATTAGAGGCCGTGAACGCATCTGGCTTCGTGATGTTCTCGATACGTACAGTAAATTTGGTCGGCTGGCTGCCGTTGGCCGAGGCGATCCCCGCTATGCTCAAAAATCAAAATTGCCGTTACTCCTAACAATTTGGTGACCATTTTCGTTCCTCCCTTTGTAGGTTGATGAGAGTCGCTATCGGTTCCTTAGATGCCGCTGGCCTGATAAAGGATGCGGCGCCGATGAGGACGAGAGCACGGATTATGCCGGCAACCGTGGATCGTTGTTGATGATCGCGTTTGCCGCGGCACAAGGGTTATCTCTCACGTAATGAATCTCTTGGGCCGGGAAGTAAATCGTACGGTATGCGTTGGTGGTTGCTTCGGGAGGCAGGCCTTCCTGCGAGCGTGCAAAGTTGCGCTGGCTTTCAATGATCTTGTCGACGACTGTTTGAAGATTCACTATTCGTCTCTATTGCCTTTCAGTGTTGTTTTATCGCATTCCCCTCGCTTTGGACCGCGCAGAGGCATCGCTCCATGCTCAGAGACGCGCGCCAATCTCTCTCTTGCATTCCGTCGAAGCTGACTCTGAATAGTCGCATCGCGAGCGATGTGAGCGAACTAGTCTTTTGGGATCGGATCGCATCCTTTACCGTAATATTGTTTGCGCGTAAGGTTGAGAAAATCTAGGTGGTTAGATGTCAGTGCGGGTGAAAAAGATGCGTCAAACTTGTTTCCGACTTCAAGCCATGCGGTAATGAGCGCCACTTCGATGCCGGCGTCCATAGGAATAATCCGAGGGAAATGTCGGCGCTAGCTACCTCCCCGACTGAGGCCAGCACGCTATGCGGCTCGGCTGTTTGCGGTCCTAAAAACGGAGTTGGCATGGGTAGAGTAATGTCTTTCGTTTACGGAATTATCGCTCACATGGGTTTCCTGCTAGTCTTTCTATACCTTATTGGATTCCTTGGTAACTTTGCTGTTCCAAAGTCAATTGATTCGGGCCAAACAGAACCTTTCGGCAAAGTGCTTTTAATCGACCTCATCTTGCTTGGCCTATTCGCAATCCAACACAGCGTGATGGCACGAGAAGGATTCAAGCGGTGGTGGACAAAAATTGTTCCTGGCCACATCGAACGCAGTACCTACGTGCTCATTAGCGGTTTGTTGCTGGTCCTCTTGATTTGGCAATGGCGGCCGATGACGGGAGTCATTTGGGACGTCGAGCATCCTTTGGGAAGACTCGCTTTTTGGGGTTTGTTTGGGTCTGGCTGGCTGATGATAATTCTTGCCTCGTTCATGACTGATCACTTTGATCTCTCGGGAACACGGCAAGTTTATCTGCATCTACGAGGCAAGGACTATTCACCACTCAAATTCAAAGGTACAGGACTATACAAATACATTCGCCATCCTCTCATGTTGGGCTGGATTACTGCCTTCTGGTCAACGCCGCGTATGACGGTTGGACATCTGGTCTTTGCAGTTGGCACAACGGCTTATATCCTCATTGCTATCCAAATAGAGGAGAGAGACCTTTTGAGATTCCACGGCGAGGTCTATGAAAATTATCGACGTCAAGTGTCAATGCTCTTGCCTTTTAAGAAAAAAATTACTTAACCAGAGCCAAGCGACGAAATCGAGGGTAAGTTCATCCTCGAGTCTATTTCTGAGCACTTGAAGAAGGGGGATGAGTCCACAAAATGACTGTCCTTGTCAGGCATATATCCGCTCCGCCTGACGAATCGCCCGGTAGCGTTCAAAGGCTTTGCGTTCATTTTCGAGGCCAAACAAAGTCTTTAAGGTCACGCCGCGAAACATATGGGCCAGAATCTTTGCACCATGGCGCGAGATGAACAGTGGGTTGTGAAAGAAAACCGACGGCAGGTGACGAAGTTTCATCCAGCGCTCCGCGCGCCATCTGAGAAATTCGATGTCCTCGGCCGTTAGATGATCGCTTCTCACCACCGCCGTGGTGCCGTCGTAGTCTTCCGGTCGATCGTCGATGATCAGCCCGCGCTTTTGAAAATCTTGAGTCATCGGTGTGCGAGGATAAGGAGTGGGGTGCTGAATGTAAGGCCAATCGACGTATCGTCGCGCGAATTCAAGGTTAGCCTCAATCGACTCGCGTGTATCCCCCGGGTTGCCGATGATAAGACCGCCCACGACATACATCTTGTTACGGCGCAGCGCGGCGATGGCTTTGAGGGTGGCGTTGCCGGCCTTTCGGCCATTTTCACGTTGCGTGTTCTTGGAGGCGGCGCGCAGGAAGTTCAGGTCCGCTTCCAGGATGTTCTCAATGCCGAGGAAAACATAGCGGAAACCCGCTTTGCGCATCAACGGCACGAGTGTCTCGCTGTGGTTGGCGATGGCTGAGGTCATCGCCTGCACGATGTAATCCAACTGATGCAGCCGCGTGTCTATAATCGCCTGGCAGAGAGCTTCGAATCGCCGCACGTTCAGGGTGATATTATCGTCGACTAAGAAAATCGTCCGTGCGCCGTGATCGCGGGCGTCGCGTATGTCCGCCAGTACCCGATCGAACGAATAAGCGTGGAATTGGCGACCCCGCATCGTGATGATCGAGCAGAAGCTGCAATCAAAAGTACAACCACGGGAGGTTTCAACGACGTCCACCTGGCGGCCTAGCATCGTATAGCCGCTGAGAACGCGCGCGTCGCGATTAGGAAGCCGTATCTCACTTCCTTCAAGGCTGCTCACCGGACGATCGGGATTGTGCCGGAAACAACCGTTTTCTCGAAAGGACAACCCCAGAATTCGCTCATAGCCGCTGTCTGTTTCGATGGCCCGCAACAGCTCGCGGAAAGTGATCTCGCCTTCCCCCCGCACAATAAAGTCAACCAATGTGCCGAACTCGTCGGTATAGGCCGCCGGGGCCATGCTCGGATCATAACCGCCCACGATAACTCGCACGCTTGGCCTGAGCGAATGCAGTAGCTCGATGATTGTTTTGGCGGTTCTACGCTGAAACGTCATGACGGAGAGACCCACCAGATCCGGCTGAAATCTTTGCACGAGGTCTTCGAGAGTTGCTCGAACAGAGCTCTGGACCAAGATGAGATCGGCGATGGCGATCCGATGGTGCCGGTCGACGTTTCCGGCGAGGGAAGTAAGTGCGCCGTTGGGCATGCGAATGCTAACGGTCGGTGTATGCTCGAATGAATCCGGCATCGATAGCAGCAGTACGTTCACAAAGTGCCTTCTCCGTTAATTTTGCCCGGTCGGACCGGACGCTCTTTTTCGCTTTGGGCCTACCTTAATTCACACACAGCCCCTTCTCGACGCAGCCGGCGAATAGCGTAAAACTGAAATGCCGCGAAGAGCAGGACGATGTTGGCTATGAATGTGACCGTCCAGTTGCCTACCGTACTCAATGAACCCGCAAACATTAGGCCTATGCTCCCGACGACCCAAGCTATATTAAGAGAGACAGCGAGAAATGCCTCTGTCTGGCAAATTGTTACACGTAGAGCGTTTAGAAGAAGAGCGGTCGCGTACACCAAGAGCAACGCGCCTATTCCTATCAGGATTGTCGGCATGTACAGGCCGAACAGTCCAGATAGCGGATTAGATCCGAAGATGAAGATGATTCCGGAAAGACCGGAAAAGACGCAATTCGCTAGCAATGCACGCCGAAGAAGATCGGACTCATTGTTCTGAGCGTTCATGGCTTGTTTCTCACTTTTGGTTTACGTTCAAAGTCCGGCGTGTCTTGCGTAAGTTAGGCTCATCCCTTTACTGTCAGCGCCGAGGGCCTGTACCACTCGATTCATATAACTAAAGAAGCCTGTAACGTGGGCCGCATCCAGGATCGCTCGGTCGGAGAAGCCCGCCGACCGGATTTTCTCAATATCCTCTGGCGTAATCTGGCTGGCGTCCCGCGCCATCTTTTCCGCAAAGGATAAGAGATGTTTCATCTCTGGTTCGATTGGAGCGGTGCGGTAATCTTCCATGAGGGCATCGGCCAATTGCGCGTCGTTCAGCTCTTCACGGAGAAACTCTCCGTTGGATTCAGTTCAATAGAAGCAGTTATTCACTTTAGAAGCCACGATGGCCACCATCTTCCGCTGCGCCCGGGTGAGCGGTGATGGTCCTTCCATAAGCGTGCGGAAGAGGGGACCCAGAGTGACCAAGAGCCGCGGATTGAGACTGGAAACTTTAACGATATTGGGGACTCTCCCACGCGTCCACCGTGCCACCCGATAGACCCAGCTGAGTAATCCTCGTGCCTCGTTCTCTTCAAATGTTCTAATCCAAGCCATTTTAGACTCCTTTCTTTGATAATTTTTGTATTCTGTGTGATTAGTTTCGGGCCTTGATCGTGACGCGCATGACGCTGGCCGTCTTTTCGATTCCGCCGCAGTTACTTAATTAGTAGCGGCGGCGCTCTTCGCCGGCGTGATGGTTACCTTCATAACGCTCGCGGTCTTCGGATAGGTGAAGCCGTCTTTGATGTCTTTGATATTCTTTACGACACTATTCTCGTCTTTGCCAGTGTCAGGGGCTTTTTGTCTTGGCGCTTGATTTGGACCGATTCCGGGCTCCTCATTTACCTCCGTGCCGGCGTCCCACAGGATAATTTTGGCGGTGATGTCGCCGCTGATGGGTTTGCCATTCTTAAGCAGTGCGATGTCTGACTCGGTGGGACCATAGAACCAGTCGTTGGACTGGCCCATCATCGTCGTCAAAGACAGCCGATCTCCCGGCATCGCGGATATCGTGAATTCATAGGCCGCGCCTGGAGTGATCGGGCCGGCAGCGCCGGCGCCGATGGGCGTGTTGAAAACGGCGACAGACTTTACTCCCTTGCCGCCGTCCAGTGACTTGGCCAGCATGTCCGGACTCCCGTCCTCGGATTGCGCCTCGAGGCCTTTGCCACGATCCTTTTCCCGGCAGTGAAAATCGGCGCTTTGTCGGTGTGCACCACTGCCAGTCCCGGAGGAATGCCAACGACCATTTCACGCCATTAGAGGCCGTGAACGCATCGGCTTTCGTGATGTTTCCGATTCGTACCGCAAACTTGGTCGGCTGGCTGCCGTTGGCCGAGGCACGTTTGACAGCACCAGTTTATCGAAACGAGAGAATCCAGCCGAATGACGTCAATCTTGAGCAGCACTTCTTGCTCGGCATAGACCACTCTAGCGGTCGAAATTGCAATCAGCGTTACGAAAAGCTGAAACAGACATTAAAAATGCTTCATCACTATTCCTCAGACTCTAGGCTACGCAGACTAAAATCACTCCGCCCTGCGCGACGCCACAGCACCGCAGGCCGGACAACAGTGGGTTTCATCGATGACGCCGCCCAGTGCAAGGTCCATGTTCTCGGCTTCTTGTGCCGACGCTGGATAAACCAGCTTGTCCGCGTGATGGTTCATTTCATCGCCGCATCTCGGACAAATCATTTTGCCTTCCCGTTTCGACATCTCTTCCTCCTGGTTAGCCGCCTAGGGCTATGTTTTCCCGGCCGTGGCGCAGGGTCTTCGACATCCAAATCAGTTCGTTTAGGAATTTATCAGCGCGTCCGACGAACGCTGGGTCAAGCAGATTGCCGGATGAGTCAAAAACTTTCCCCACGTTGCCGAAATTGACGTCCCAAAAGATATTCACCAAGCCTAACTCGCGGAGGACCGGTAAGAAATCCTGAATCACCCTGACACCGCCGAACGGACCGGCTGAGACCCCGACGACGCCAGCAGGTTTGTGGATGTATTCCTTGAGGCAACTATCCAGGACATGCTTTAGAAGTCCCGGAAAACTGTGGTTGTACTCCGGTGTTACAATGACGAGCCCATCAGCCATCGCCATCTTTTCGGAAAAGATCGGATCCTTGATGCCTTCTCCGGCGTCATCTATAGGCATAGGGAGTTCGGAAATGTCTATCAATTCGGTTTTGATGCCGTCGCGTTTTTCGATTTGCCCGAGCATGAAGCGTGCTGCATGCGCGCTCATGCGTCCTTTGCGCGTCGTTCCCAGGATTACCGGAATGCTGAGTGGCCGGCTGTTCATGGTTGATGACTCCCTTCTTCCATTTGGATTCCCTATGCTTGCAACTATTATAACTTCTAGCGTTGGGAGGCCAGGCTATGGTTTTCGGCTCCAGGTCGGATGCCCGGTATATTCAAGGGCATACGGTAAAGTGTTCCTTGCGCGGTCATATAGAGGGTCTTGCCGTCATCGCCTCCCCAAGCGAGATTGTGCGGATGCTTCGGGACGACGATGGTGCCGAGATGCTTCCCCAGAGATGAAATAATCCACAAGCCGCCGGGTCCGGAGACGTAGAGGTTGCCTCGCTGGTCTACTTTGATTCCGTCGATGGCGTCTTCGCCCGGCGCGCTCGTCATGTCGAAGAAGACTTTTCCATTAGACAGCGTCGCGTCGGGATTGACTTCATAGCGCTCACGATCTTTTTTTCCGGATCCCAGTTGCCGACATATAAATATTTTTCATCGGGTGAGAAGGCGATGCCGTTCGGGCCCTTGAGATCGGTGCTCACTAGCTTAAGCTGGTCGTTATAGAGGGCAAAGATACCGCTGTACGGAAGCTCTGCCTTTTGACTACTTGCTGGCATAGATGCGAGGCGTGAACAAAAGGATGCGGGATGAAGTGGGGGGAGTCGCGAGGGATGTCTGCCCCGGTTGTGTGCTCCCAAGGCGACGACAGTTTAGGTCACTTGGTTGTTTAGTTAGCTCGGTGCTAGTGTCCTGTCCCAGAAATCCGCCACATAATTCGCAGCTCATTCCGCTTAAAAAATCTCCCCTTCCCCTCTTTTCCAAAGAGGGGTTAAGGCCCTACCGAGAAAATTCCCCCTTTGAAAAAGGGGAAGCTGTGAAAAATTTCATAAACCCCAGAGGTGGA
>Ga0184612_10000752_pt1 | contig 15246 bp, 17 predicted proteins | sample PLM3_60_coex_FD_133163 | JGI IMG/M metagenome (GOLD analysis project Ga0184612, IMG submission 133163) | Groundwater sediment microbial communities from an aquifer in East River, Colorado, USA - PLM3_60_coex | ecosystem: Environmental > Terrestrial > Soil > Riparian zone | place: USA: East... | reverse complement strand
GGCGTCTCCTCGTCCGAATTCTGGCCGGCGCCGACCGGGGCGGGGGCATTGGCCGACCAGTCGCCACCGCTCTTTCCACCCTGTCGCTCGATCTTGGCCGTGGCCCACCGAAGGCTCGGCCCCAGCTCGTCGGCCTCGATCTCGACCACCTATCGCCGTGCGCCCTCTGGGGTCTCCCATGAGCGCTGGCGGAGGCGGCCCACCACGACCACCCGGGAGCCCCGGGTGAGGGACTCGGCAGTGTTCTCGGCCAGGGTTCGCCATGCGTTCACACGGAAGAAGGACGTGTCGCCGTCCTTCCAACCACCGCCCTCGTCCCGGATCCGCGGCGTGACCGCCACCGAGAAGTTCACCACTGCCGCACCGTTCGGCGTGTACCGAAGCTCCGGGTCGTCCGTGAGGTTCCCGACGATCGTGATCTGGTTGTCGCTCGCCATCTCCATCACCTGCCTGTCCGTTTCCACTCCTCGGCGGATGGCCTGCCGGGGAGGGGGAAGTCACTTAAGCGGCTCTTTGGACCACCTTGAACCGCAGCACCTCGTCGGCGAAGTGCAGGCTCCGCTCGAGCTCGGCGATCACCGACGGCTCCGCCGTGAACGCCACGACGACGTAATACCCCTCGGTCTGACGGGCGATCTCGTAGGCCAGGCGCCGCCGCCCCCATCGATCGACCTTGCCCACCTCGCCCCCCGCCTGGGAGACGATCTTGGCGATCCGGTCGATGACCCCGCCGACGACCGACTCGTCGGCCTCGGGAGGAACGATGAACATCACTTCGTAGGACCTCAGGTCCCCACCTCCTTTGGTCTGGACGGCCCCCATCGGGAGCAGGACGTGGCTGGCCCGCAGAGTCTACCGGGTCGACGCGCGGTCCACCCGCCTGCCACCGAAGCGTTCTCCTGTTCCACGGGCGCGACCCTAGCATCGGCCACCGACAGCCATTGGGTCAGCTGGAAGGTGGCTCATCCGCCGCGGGTTACACTCTCGGAGCCGTGCACTCATGCGAAAGGAGGCGCGAGCGATGACCGTGACCGTCCATGACCTGCGTGGATGGAAGGCGGAGGGCAGGCGGTGGGCGATGCTGACCGCCTACGACTTCCCCACCGCCCGGATCCTCGACCAGGCAGGTATCCCGGTGCTCTTGGTGGGCGATTCACTCGCCCAGAACGTCCTGGGCTATGAGAACACCTTGCCCGTGACCATGGAGGAGATGCTCCATCATGTCCGCGCGGTGACCCGCGGCGCGCGGAGCGCGATGGTCGTGGCCGACATGCCATTCCTGTCGTACCAAGTCTCTGTGGAGGAGGGAGTCCGAAACGCCGGCCGATTCCTGAAGGAAGGCGGGGCTCACGCCGTCAAGCTCGAGGGGCCTCAGGTCGAGCTGACCCATCGCCTGGTGGAGCTCGGTGTACCGGTCATGGCGCACGTGGGCCTGACCCCGCAATCGGTGCACGGGATGGGAGGCTATCGGGTGCAGGGCCGCGGTGAGGAGGCTGCCACCCGGATCCTCGAGCAAGCGAGCGCCCTCCAGAAAGCAGGCGCGTTCTCGATCGTCCTGGAAGGCGTCCCCGCAGAACTCGGATCGCGGATCACCGAGCAGCTGCACGTCCCCACAATCGGCATCGGGGCCGGGCCCGGGTGCGACGCGCAGGTACTCGTGATCACGGATCTGCTGGGACTGTCGGAGGGCAAGCCGCCCAAGTTCGCCAAAGCGTACGCGAACCTGCGCGAGGAGATCGCGGAGGCCGCAGAAGCGTTCGCTCGCGAGGTCCAGGCGGGCACGTTCCCCGACCCCGATCACTCCTACGAGTAGCCGCCGCGAGTAGCACGACCGGAGTCTGGGCACGCCTCCCGGGCCGGGCAGGCGGGAGGCCCTACACTCCGCCTCGGTGAGCGACACAGCCGGCGCCTTCCTGTTCGGCGTGGGGGCGGGCCTCGTCGCCTTCGCCGTCGCCGCCTTCGCGTTGGCCCGAGCCCGCAGGCGCCGAAGGGCAGGACCGGCAGAGGACGTGGTACGGCGCGCCGACCTCACCTCGAAGATCGGGCACGAGCTCCAGAACCCCATCATGTCGGTGAAGGGCCTCGCGTCATCCGGCATCCGCCTCTACGAGACGATGAGCGACGACGAGCGACTCGAGTTCTTCCGGCTGATCGACGCGGAGGCCAACAGGCTCAGGCTCATCGCCGATGAGATCTCCATCGCCCTTCGGATCGACGCGGGCCAGCTCACCTACCAGGTCCGAGACGAGGATCTGGGCGCGTTGGTCCAGGAGGTCGCGTGGCGCACGCCGAGCGGCCAGCACGCAATGGTGGTGGAGGTGGAGGACGGCCTTATCGCGCCCCTCGACCGGACACGCATGTCCGAGGTCATCACCCACCTGCTCGACAACGCATCGAAGTTCTCTCCACCCGACGCGCCGATCGAGATCAGGGCCTTCCGGTCGCCGAGCGGGGAGGCGGTCGTGGAGATTGCCGACCGAGGCCCAGGGGTCCCCGCCGAGCTCCGGGAAGAGGTCTTCGGGCAGTTCAACGAGTGGCGCCCCCCTGGGTACGAGGGGACTCCCGGCGCCGGGCTGGGCCTGTTCATCTGTCGGGCGCATCTCAAGGCCATGGGCGGGCGCATCGATATCGAGGACGAAAGGGACACGGGAATCATGCTCAGGGTCACACTTCCAGGAAGGTGACAGACGTGTCGAGCGATGCCAACCGGCCGACCACGCTGCTCATCTGCGACGACCACAAGATCCTCACCGACGCTCTGGCCATGGTGGTGGAACGGGACGGTTCGCTCCGGATGATCGCCGGCCCCGTTCACGTGCCCGAGGAGGCCATCGAGCTGTGCCGCGAGCATCAGCCCGATGTCGTGCTGATGGACATCGTATTCAAGGGCCACATGGACGGCATCAAGGCCACTCGCAGGATCAAGGAGGTTTCGCCGGCGACGAAGGTCGTCATCATGACGGCCCACGACGACGACCGGCTCCTGGTGGAGGCGGTCGAGGCGGGGGCCTCGGGGTTCCTGGGCAAGGAGGAGGCCGCCGGCGAGGTCCTCTCGGCAGCAAAGGCTGCGGCCGAGGGGGAGGTGCTGATCGACCCCGCGACCCTGACCCGGCTCCTGCACCAGGTATCGATGGAACGGGAAGCTCGCCGCGATGCCGAAGCGCTCCTCGGGGAACTCACCGAACGGGAACGGGAGGTTCTCCAACTCCTGGCCGAGGGGATGAGGAACGATGGCATCGCCCACAAACTCTTCATCAGCCCCCAGACCGTCCAGACCCACGTCCGGAACCTGCTGGCCAAGCTCGGGGTTCACTCCAAGTTGGAGGCCGTGGCCTTCGCCGTAAAGCACGGCTTGATCTCGATCTAGTCGACGCCCGGCCCCCGACCCCCACTTCGAACCGGGTATGTGGACGCCGGCGCGGCGTTGCGCTCACAGGTGACCACAGGGCCGCTTCCCTCTCGGCGACCCCGCACCCATCTCGGGGGTGACGACCTCCCGCCGCGACCTCGCCGGGGCGGATAATCGGCCTCGTGGCGCTGCCCGCGAAGCCGATCGGACTGGGGCTGGTCATGGCCTGCCTCGCGGGCACGCTAGCGCTGGGGGTCACGCTGAAGGCCCCCTGCGCCGGCGGCGACTGGAGCGACGGCCGGCCGTATCGCTCCTACTGCTATTCGGACATCGTGGCCCTGTACGAAACGGAGGACCTCACCGGCGGCCGGCTCCCCTATCTTGACGCCTGCGTCCCTGGTGAAGGCCAGAAATGCGACGAGTACCCGGTGCTCTCGATGTACGCCATGCGCGTGGCCGCCTGGATGTCGGTGGGTTTCGCAGGGTTCTTCTACTCCAACGTCCTGCTGCTCTCGATCGCGGCGTTCGTCGTGCTCGTGTGCCTGTACCTGCTCGTGGGGTCCCGGGCCCTCTACTTCGCGGTCGCGCCCACGCTCCTCATCTACGGCTTCATGAACTGGGACCTGTTGGCGGTCGCATTCGCGACGGGAGCGACGCTCGCCTACCTGAACCGGCGCGACGTCTGGGCCGGAGCGCTGCTCGGCTTGGGAGCCGCGGCCAAGTTCTATCCCGCCCTCCTGGTCGTGCCGTTCGTCCTGGGACGGTTCCGGGATCGCGAGCCGGACCGGGGCATCCATCTCGCCTGGGCCGGGGCCGGCGTGTGGGTGGCGGTGAACCTGCCATTTGCGTTGGCCGCCCCCAAGGGCTGGTGGCAGTTCTTCGCCTTCAACCGTGACCGTCCGGCCGACTGGGACAGCCTGTGGTTCATCGCCTGCCATCGCCTCACCGGCGAGCTGTACTGCGGCCACACACCTCTGATCAACGTCCTTTCGCTCGTCCTGTTCGCGGCGGCCTCGATCCTCCTCTACCGGCTCCGTCGCAGGGTCGTGCCGAACTTCCCCCGCTGGACGTTCGGGTTCGCCCTCCTGGTGGCGTTCCTGCTGACGAACAAGGTGTACTCCCCTCAGTACGGGCTGTGGTTGCTTCCCTGGTTCGCCCTGGCGCTTCCGAACCTTCGCCTGTTCGCCGCATTCGAGGCGGTCGACGTGGCGGTGTTCCTGACCCGGTTCTCCTGGTTCGGTCGGTACACGGGGGTGGGCGGGTTTCCCATCGGCGCCTTCGAGGTGGCCGTCCTGGTGCGCGCAGCCATCCTGGTGTGGTGCCTGGTCGCCTGGGTTCGCCGGCCGGGGTCGGAGGACGTACATCTGTCTCCCGCTCCCGCGCTGGCGGACGTTCCCGCGTGAGGCCCGAGTCACGGGAGGGGATCCGCTACAGCCTTACGGTCTTCCTCGCGGTGCGCTTGGGGCTGCTCATCCTCGGGCTCGTGGCCGTCGAGCTGTTCCCTCCGCTCAAGCCCGTCTCGGTCCCCGGCTGGCGAGCGCAGCCCCTTCCCGACCCCGGATGGCAGAACGCCTTCACCAGCTTCGAACGGTTCGACGCGCTGTGGTTCCTGCGGATCGCCTCGAGCGGGTACCGGACAGGTGACGGGAGCGCTGCCTTCTTCCCGTTGTACCCACTTGCCATCCGGGCGGTCTCGTGGGTCATGGGGGGCCACCCGTTCGGGGCCGCGCTCTTGGTCTCGAACGCCGCGATCGCATGCGGGCTGTGCGTGGTGTACGCCCTTACGGCGTCGGAGCGCTCGATCGCGACAGCGCGACGGACCGTCCTGCTCGTCGCGCTGTTCCCCACGTCCTTCTTCTTCTTTGCCCCCTACAGCGAGTCGTTGTTCCTGCTCCTTGCGGCGACGACCTACTGGGCAGCGAGATCCCGAAGATGGGCGGCGGCCGGCGCCGCCGGGGCGCTGGCCGCCCTAACCAGGAACGTCGGGATCGTGCTGGCGCCTGCCCTGGTCGTAGAGGCCTTCCATCAGCGAAGGGAGGGTCGCGGGTCGGTCCTGCCGGGTCTCGTGGCGGCGGTGGCCGTCGGGCTCGGCACGCTTGGCTACCTCGCATTTTGGTGGGCGAAGGTTGGCGATTGGCTGGCTCCCATCGACCAGCAGGCCAATTGGCAGCGCACGTTCTCCTCGCCGTGGGCCACCGTTGTCGACGGCACACGCGATGCGTTCCGGTACCTGGGGAACGCGAACGGGGGGTACTGGCTGATCGACTGGTTGATCGTTGTGCCGGTGGTCGGAGCATCGGTCTTCGCTTTGCTCCGGTACCGACCCTCGTATTCGGTGTACCTGTGGGGCGGCCTGCTGATCCCGCTTTCGTTCGTGTTCGCCGACCGCCCGCTCATGTCGATGCCCCGGTTCGTTCTTCCTCTCTTCCCGGCGTTCTGGGCTTTGGCGGAGCTCACCGAACGATGGCGCATCCCCGAGAAGGCCGTGGCCGCCGTGGGGGCCGCCGGGCTCGCGCTTCTCGTGGTGCTGTTCGTGAACTGGTACTACATCTTCTAAGCCGCTTCCGCCTCGGTTCACCGTGCGGCGGTTGGAGCCCTGCAGGAGGTGCTCGAAGCGGCTACGTGCCGGCCAGCAGGCTGCTGGTCTGGGAGAAGGCTTCCAGGGCTGTGTGGACGACCAGGAAGACGACGAGCGCCGCAGCCGCGGCGAATGCGATCCACAGGACGGGGAGATGAGTGTTCACCCTGGTGCCTTCCCTTCTTTCGGTCCTTCCCCCATTCGGGGGATTCTTCTGTCCCCCGAGGGTAGCAGCGGACCTTCGTTCCTGGGATAGGCCATTCGGCCAAAAAGGATCACCTGCAAAAGACCGGTCCTCTTGCGGCGGACGAATGGGATGCGCGTCACCGAGAGGTCATTCGGATCGCGGCTCTGAGACCACGACGTGATCGAGATGCTCTCGCGGGTCACCCGGTTGCCAGCAGGTTGGCAGGATGAGCTTCTCCCCTGGTCAGGGGCTCGCCAAGATTGTTACTACATCTTTAGGCCGGCCGGGCCGACATATAGGATGGGCCAGGGAGTCGGGCCGTGGGCGGAGGGAGCCTCGGGTGACCATACGTGTAGGCATCGCGGACGACCACTCGCTGGTCCGGCAGGGCCTTCGCCGATACCTCGACATGGCGGATGGCATCGAGGTCGTGGGTGAGGCGTCGAACGGCCAGGAGCTCCTGGACCTCGTGGAGCAGCAGAAACCGGACATCGCCCTGGTCGACATCCGGATGCCGGAGATGGACGGCCTGGAGGCGGCCAGGCTGATCCGTGACCGCTTCCCGAAGGTCGGCGTGATCATGCTGACCGCCTACGACGACCGCCAGTTCGTGGTGGAGGCGGTTCGGTCCGGAGCGCGGGGCTACGTGCTGAAAGCCCGCGACGCCGAGCACCTCATCCAGACCGTTCGCCTGGTCGCCGGGGGAAACATGGTCATCGACCCCCAACTCGTGGTGGCTCTGGCGGAGGAGCTGTCACAAGCCAAGGAGCGCGACCGCAAGGCGGAGACGCTCACGGCGCGGGAGATCGAGGTCCTCCAGCTGCTCGCGTTCGGACACACCAACCGGGACATCGCCGAGCGCCTGTACATCTCGCCCGACACGGTGAAGACCCACCTCGAGCACATCTTCGAGAAGCTCGGGGCGTCCGACCGCACGGCGGCGGTTGCCGAGGCGCTCCGCCGGCGTCTCATCGAGTAGCTCGGCCGGGGGACAGCACTCGTCGTCCTCCAACTGGCCTAGGCCGTAATCCCCCGGTGACCGCCATGCAGGTGATGGAGTCCAGCCTTCCTCCGAGGCAACATAGTGGGCCGATGATGTCGACCCAAGCGGCACGCCGCCGCTCGACCTGGTTCGTCCTTGGCGTCCTCGGCGTCGCCATGGCGGGGGTGGTCACCACCCACCTCTTGGAGGGTGCCTCGCTGGTCGACGCCGACGGCCTCCACGACGCGGTCCTCGCCGCGGCCTGTGTGCTGTCGGCTGGCGTCATTCTATGGAGGGTGCGATCCGCCGGCCTCCTCCGGAGCCTGCCGTTCCTTGCGTTCGGAATCCTGGCGATGGCCGTCGTGGCCGTCCTGTTCATGTTCAATGACTTTCGCAGCGGCATCGAGTATTCACCGAGCCCCTACGACTCCCTCTTCCTACTCATCGGGGCCATCTTCTTCATCCCCATCGAGATCGAGTACCGTCAGCACTTCCGGAAGGAGCTCCGAGGCCAGATCGCGGCCGACGTGGCCCTCGGTGCGACCTCCATCGCCGTCATCCTGTACCTCGCACTTCGTCCCGCCCTGGCGACCTCGACCGAGTCACTGTCGGCGGGCGTTTTCGCGATCATGGTGGCCACGGCGCTGACAGCGTACGGAGCCCTCGTCCTGTGGGTCCCGTCCCTCGCCCATCTCGGCCAGTTCGTCACGATCGCCGCCTTCTCGGCCGGCGCGGTGGTCTTCGCCGAGCAGTGGGTCCGGGGGACCTACACGTCGGGGCGGTCCGCGGTGGATCTCCCACTCGCGCTTGGTGCGCTGGGGCTGGCGTTCGTGGTCACCGCGGCGCCTCGGCGGATGGGCGATGGGCAGGTCGCCCATCCCTCCCGATTTGGCCGCGCCCTACTGACCACGGTGGCCGTGGCAACCGCATGCGCCGCACTGGGATTGGTTGCGGCCATGGAGACGAACTCGATCATCGGTTCCGTCCAGGCCTCCGGACTCATCTACGTGCTCGGTGTGGCCGTCGCGGTTCGGATCCTGGTGAACCAGCTTCGGAGCACCCAGGCCACGCGCGATGCGCAGGATGCGCTCGAAGCCAAGGAGGCGGCGCTGCGGGAGACCGACAAGGCGCTGGCACGCCTTCAACGGGCGAACGAGACGCTTCGCGAATCGGAGGAGCGCCTGCGGCTGGTGTTCGAAGCTGCTGTTGACGGCATCGTGGAGCTGGACCACAAAGACGTGATCGTTCGGGCCAACGAGGCCTTCTGCAGCATGCTCGACCTGCCCCAGAGCATGGTCGAGGGCCAGCCATGGGTGGCACTCGCCGCCGCGATCGAGGCCGACGAGTCCTTCACCGCCCTCCCGACGACCGGCCAGGGCAAACTCCTCCAGGAGGGGAACGCCACCTATCTCGAGGCACGCACCTCGGAGATCCCGGGCGCCCCTCCGAGGCGGCTGCTGCTCGTCCGTGACGTCTCGGCCCAGCGCGTCGCCGACCAGACCATCCGCTCCTTGTTCAAGTTCCTCCAGGACCGCGACGAGGACCGGACCCGAATCATGCGCCGGACCAACGCGGCCATCGAGAGCGAGCGCAACCGCATCGCCCGCGACCTCCACGACGGGCCGGTGCAGGGCGTGTCGGCCGCATCGCTCTCGCTCGAGGCCGTGCTCCTGATGCTGAAGGCGGGCGAGGACGGGGAGGGGATGGAGGTCCTGACCAAGGTCCGCCAAGAGCTGGCCGAGGAGGCCGACAACCTTCGCCGGCTGATGGCCGGCCTCCGCCCCCCGCTGCTCGAGGAGCGGGGCCTGGTGCCCGCCCTCCGGGAGACCGTGGAGAAGTTCGGCCGCGAGAACAAGCTCGACGCCGAGTTCGCCGCCCAGGGAGTCGGTGAGGTCCCGCAGGACCTGGAGACCCTGGCCTACCGGGTGGTGCAGGAGGCCCTGTCGAACGCGGGCAAGCACGCCGAGGCCGTGCGGATCGGGGTCGCGGTCGAGGCCGTCGCCGGCCAGCTCCGGATCGAGATCATCGACGACGGCGTGGGCTTCGATGCGGCCAAGGCCCGAGAGTTCCTCCGGATGGGCCGGGTCGGCCTGGCCTCCATGCGCGAGCGAGTCGAGCTCGCCAACGGGACGTTCATGGTGCATTCCACCCCGGGACGGGGGACGACGGTCGTGGCCACGCTTCCGCTCGAGTCGGTCCCGGGACCCCGAGAGTTCGCCGTCACATAGGCCTCGCAGGCCCTGTCCTCATCCTCCCGGGCCACGCGCCGCAGCGGCGCCCGACGGCGACGGCGTCGGCAGCAGCGTCGGGCTCGGCGGGAGGGACTCGGTGGGCGAGGGGATCAGGCTCGGCGACGGGGAGGGCGTGGGGGACGGGGTCCGCGTGGGCTCCGGGCTCTCCGACGGCGAGGGGGCGGGCGGCGGCGTAGGAGCGCCGGTCGTGTACCCCTCGAACGAGGGCGTGGGGAACTCCTGGACAGGCATGCGTTCCGTCGCCTTCAACATGAAGTCGTGCCAGATGAGGGCGGGGATCGTGCCGCCGTACACGGCCGAGTACCCCTCCACGTTCTCCAACGGGATCTCGCCCTTCGGGTACCCGATCCATACGCAGGTGACCAGCCGGGGCACGTAGCCGCAAAACCACGCGTCGACGTAATCCTGCGCCGTGCCGGTCTTGCCGGCCGCCGGCCGGCCGATGTTCGCGCTCGTCCCGGTCCCATATCGGATCACGTTCTCGAGCGCGTAGGTCACCAGGTCCGCGTCGTTGGAAGAGATGACCCGCTTGCCCCTGACGCTCGTCGTCCGGTCGAGAACGGCGCCGCTCGCATCCCTGACGGCGTGGACGGGCGTGGCCCACCGCCGGACACCCCGTGCCGCCAGGGTGGCGTAGGCGTTGGTCATCTCCAGCGGTGAGACGGCCTGGGTGCCGAGGGTGATCGAGCACACCGGTTGGAGCTTCGATCGGATCCCCATCCGATGGGCCGCGTCGGCCACCGCTTCGGGGCCGACCAGGGACGTGACTTGGGCGAAGACGGTGTTCACGGAATAGGCGGTGGCAGTGGCAAGGCTGAACGTGCCGCTCTCCTCGTCACTGGCGTTGGACAGGGTCCAGGGCTCCCCGTCGGTGTAGCACCGCGGATCCGGGATGGTGATGGTCCCCGGGCCGTACCAGCGAGAGGACAGCGAGACCCCGGCTTCCATGGCGGCCGTCAGCGTGAACGGCTTGAACGCGGATCCGGCCTGCCTCCCTGTCCCGCCGTATCCCTTCTCGCCGGACAGCGCCAGGTTCACCTGCGACTTGTTCCAGTTGCGGCCGCCGTACATGGCCCGGACCTCGCCGGTCGCCGGATCGATGGCCACCACCGCCGCCTCCGGGTCGCCGGGCGTGTTCAGCCGAGCCGCTACGGCCTCCTCCGCCGCCGCCTGCATCTGGGGATCGAGGCCGGTGATGACCTTCAAGCCGCCGCCGAACACCTGGGCCTCGTCGTACTTCGCGATCAGGGACCGCTTCGTGTAGTCGAGGAAGTACCCGAGCTTGGCCGGGAAGCTGAGGTTGCCGTCGGAGGGATGGGTCCGGACGTCCTGGAGCTTCAGCCGAGCGGCACGCTCGGACGTAATGGTCCCGAGCGCCGCCATCCGGTCCAGGACGTAGTTCCGGCGGATCTCGGCGTCGACGGGGTGGTCGATCGGATCGAACAGCGAGGGGCTGGAGATCAGGCCGGCGAGGGTGGCCGAGCGGATCATGTTGAGCTCGCTCGCATGGATACCCCAATACGCTTGGGCCGCCGCCTCCACACCGTACGCGCCGTGCCCGAAGTAGATCGTGTTCAGGTACTTGGCCAGGATCTCGTCCTTGGAGTAGGTCCGCTCCAGCTTCATGGCCAGGAGCGCCTCCCGGACCTTCTGGGTGAACGTCCGGGGCGGGACGACGTAGGTGGTCTGGCCAGTCTTGCGGTCGGTTTCGTAATGGCCGGCGTAGACGTTCTTCACCAGCTGCATGGTGATAGTGGACCCGCCCTGGACCACCTCGTGGGCGATGAGGTCGTTCCACGCCGCCCGCATGACGCCCAAAGGGTCGATGCCTGAATGCTCGTAGAACCCCTGGTCCTCGGTGGCGATCACGGCATCGCGGAGGCTCTTTGGCATCCGGTTGAACGGAACGATCGTGCGGTCCACCGAGGCGTGGAAAGTCCCCAGAACGTTGCCCTCCCGGTCCAGGATGTAGGTGGTTTGCAGCGGCGGTGGGGTGGCCGGCAGGTCCAGCCTCGAGTACACGAACAGCAGCGTGGCCAGCAGCAGGAACAGCAGCACGAAGGGCGCGGCGACGAAGGCCCACCAGTACCGGCGGAGGAACCCTCGCTTCTTCGGGGGCTGCCGGGGAGTGCGCTTGGGGCTCTTGGGAGCCCGTTCAGGCGTTGTCTTGACGGCCAAGCCGGGGCGATTCTACCCAGGGGCTCTGCATCTCATTCCAGGTAGACGTGGCTTTTCGGTGCGAGGTTTCCCTTAGGCGGACGGCCTACCCGGCCTCGCGAGCCACGAAGGCCTCGGTCAGGTGGTTCCAGGCGCAGTCGCGGCACACCTCCACCACGTAGCACCAGGCGTTGCGATGCCGGGTGGCCAGGGTCAGGCCCTGGTCCAGGGTCCACACCCGGCCGTTGTTCGCCCCGAGGCCGTCGGCGTAGACGTAGGCCAGCAGCACGAGCTTGGATCTGCCGCATACCGGGCAGTCCCGACGGGTCTCCTCCCCCACGTGTTTTGCCGCGCGCATGAGCTCGGGGTGGGCGTCGCAGATGTCGGCCCGGGACCGCAAGCCGACCCGGACCTCCTTGAGGAGGGCCCGCTTGGCCAGCGTGTAGTCCACGACCCCCAGGAGGGCCCGCCGGCCCCTGGCCATCTGGCGTGGGTTCTGCATAGTGCGGGCATTGTACGCCCGGCCCCTGACGTAGGGGTTCGGGGAACCTCGGGACCCGGCTCCGCGACACCGGTGGCGGTCAGGAGCCGGGATCCACGACGGCGCGGGCTCGGGCTTCGACGATCCGTTCACCTCCGAGGATCGACAGGTAGCCCACGGGTACCCGGACACGCACCGTCGCTTCCAGCGTCCCGGCCACGCATCGGCACTCAATCAGCTCGGCGCCGTTGCGAGCGGCGTATTCCGACGCGGCATCGGCCGGTTCGCGCCCGGAAGGCAATGCGAGCTCCTGGGCGGCAGCCAGGGCCGCCGCGTCGGCCGCGGATTGAGCCGTCGACACCGCGACGAGCGCCTTGGCCAGGTCTGCCGCTCCCAACCCGAGAACCAGGATCATGGCCACGAGCGCCGCGACCACGATCGAGACCGATCCCCCCTCGCGGTTCAGGGGAACTCCTGACGCATGGCGGTTGAGGCCTCCAACGAGACCTCCGAGGGGAAGATCACCCCGGCCAACGGGACGGCGATCGTCGCCTCGTAACCCACGATCACCTCGACTGGCTGGCCGAGGCCGCCGGTTCGATCAACCGTGACCTCCACCCTCGTCGGGTCGAGTCCCGGCGCGGCCTGCAACGCGGCTGATCGAACGGCACCGTCTTCCGGATCGACCACTGCCTGTCGCGAGCCTGCCCGGGCCGCCTGCACTAGGAGAAGCTGATCCCGAGCGAGCAGTCCGATCTGCACGAGGGCCAGGCAGAGCAAGAGCAGGACCGGCAGGACCAGCGCGAACTCCACGACGGCCGAACCTCGTTCGAGCCGACCTCCCCAGGCCCTACCGCGCACTCCCCGCCACCTGGTCGATGATGTTGTCGAAGAAGGCCGGGAGCTTGCCCGAGGAACGAGCCCAGGCGATCAGCACGACGGCGATGGCCGCAGCCGCCAGGATCACCAAGGCGTACTCGGCCGTCGTCTGGCCGATGTCCCGCGCGACCCGCGTTCGGATGCGGATGTAGAGCGCAAGCAACATGACTTCACCTCCCCTCAGCGGATCGATTGCAGCGCGCTGATCAAGACGGGCACCACCGTCAGGAGGAGGAACGCCGGGAGCACGAGGAACACCAGAGGGAACAGCATCTTGACGGGCGCTTTCCGAGCTCGCTCGGTGGCGGCCGAACGTCGTGCGTCGCGAACTTCGGTCGCCAGCTCCGAGAGGGCGTCGGCCAGGGACGACCCGAGGGATTCGGCCCGGCCCATCGTGGCCACCGCCCTTCGCAGGTCCGGGAGGGGCAATCGGTCCGAGGCGCTGCGGAGCTCGTCGCGCCACCGAGCTCCCAAGTCCACGGACCGGATCGCTTCGGCAAGTTCCTCCGAGAGGGGGCCCTCCGTCGAGTCGATCGCCCGGCGTAGGGCGAGCTGGCCCGAGAGCCCTGCCGAGGAGGCCGCAGCGAGGAGATCGAGAAGCAGGGGCACCTCTCGGTCGGCTCGCTCGATGCGGCGGCGAGCGAGCCGGACGAGCAGGACGTCGGGGAGCAGGAGGCCGCATCCGGCCAGCACCGGAGCGAGCAATGGGGCGGGCCAGGGCGCGGACAGCGCCACAAGGGCCGGGAGGCTAGCGGAAAGGATCTTCGCCCCCGCCATCTCGTCCTCCGTGACCGCCACGCGGGCATGGGTGATCCGCCGGAGGGTGGCCGCCCTGCCCGGAAGGCGACGAACGAGGCGAGCGGCGCCGAGGCGGCCCACCACGCGCCGAAGCCTGCCGCTCGACCCGTTGACTGGCGGAGCTCCCAGGCGGGAAGCAAGCGACCGGTAAACGGTCGTGGCCGCCGCCGCAGCGGCCAGCATGGCCGCAGCGGCTGCAACCACAGGGGCCAGATACGCGTCCATCATCCTTCGACCCGAAGAAGCCGGCGGATCCACAGGAACGCCGCGCCCTGCATGAGGAGGCCGGCAACGATGGCCGTGGCTCCGGTCGACGAGTGATAGGCGGCGGCGATGTCCCGTCGCGACGTGACCGAGAGGAACAGGAAGAAGCCGATCGGCAGGAAGCCCAGGATCGCGCCCGACAATCGAGCCTGCGCGGTCAGGGATCGGACCTCGCGCGCCGCGGCCTGCCGATCTCGGAGGGTGCGGGCAAGTCGATCGAGAACCACGGGCAGGTCGCCACCCGTCCGGCGCTGAAGGCTGAGCACTCCCGCCATCAGCCGGGCCTCCGGAACGCCAACCTCGGCAACCCAACCGTCCAGGGATCGTGGGAACGGAACTCCCAGCGAAACACGGTCGGCGAGCCCGCGGAGCGTGGCCCCCAGCGGCGCACCCACTTCATCTGCGGAAAGTGAGATGGCCTGGAGCAACGACAGACCGGTCCGGAGACCGGCGGCGATCACCGACACCGCTTGGCCGAGCTGCTCCTCCATCATTTCCGCGCGATGAGCCATCTTCCGCCGTGCCCGGACGAGCGGGACGATGATCGCCGCGATTCCCCCCATCACAGCGCCCGGGAGGCCGGCGACCGATACTCCGACCACGATGCCTCCGAGCGCCCCGAGCGCTCGAAGGGTTGGCGCACGAAGGCGACGTCCACCGCCACCCCAACCCCGTTCGCGCCTCCTCACCCCCGCTCGCGCTCGGACGCGCTCTCGCTCCATCAGATCGGCCGCCACGGCTGCGAACAGACCGGGCAACGAGGCAAGGACCATCGCGGCCACCTCGGGCCTCATCCGCTCTCCACGTGTCCGACCTCGAACGTGTCCCCATCTGGCCCGGGGGCGAACAGCTCCTCGGGGAGGTCCTCCCCGACGTCTGCGAGCTGGATCGCCACCTCGGGGACGACCCCGGTCGACTCGAACAAGCCATGAGTACCGAGCCGGGGGCGGAACCGGAACAGCGGCGTGAGGATCGGTTGCCCCTCGTGGATCCCATCGACGGTCGCCACCTCGAGAACCACTCGTCGTCCGCTGGGCAATCGGGCCATGTGCGCGATGACGTCGATGGCCGAGGCCACCTGCGCGCGCACGTGATCGACCGGCAGCCCGACGTCCGACATCATCGCCATGGTCTCCAGCCGCCAGAGCAGATGGCGAGGCGAGTTCGCGTGGGCCGTCGACAGCGATCCATCGTGGCCGGTATTCATGGCCTGGAGCATGTCGATGGCCTCTCCCCCTCGAACCTCACCCACGATGATCCGGTCCGGCCGCATGCGAAGCGCGTTTCTCACCAGGTCGCGCACGGTCACCTCGCCCTTG
>Ga0184612_10000751_pt1 | contig 15247 bp, 16 predicted proteins | sample PLM3_60_coex_FD_133163 | JGI IMG/M metagenome (GOLD analysis project Ga0184612, IMG submission 133163) | Groundwater sediment microbial communities from an aquifer in East River, Colorado, USA - PLM3_60_coex | ecosystem: Environmental > Terrestrial > Soil > Riparian zone | place: USA: East... | reverse complement strand
TTGCTTGAACGGTGCCCATCACGATCGATTATCGCATGAGGGTCCGTTCAGGCCGGTCCTCCCCGCTTGGACTCGCTGGCGGGTGGCTTGCGTCGAGTCCGCCGTTTCGGTGCGGCCGGCTGGTCCGTCGGGGGCGTGGCCGGCGATTCCTCCCCGCGCTCGAGCTGTGTGGCCGCGTCCGCGTAGAAACCCCGGTGCCGGGCCGGGAGGAGGGCAGCAATGCGCGCCATGATCGCCGTCGTGGCGAGGCCCTTGGCCGTCCGCCGGTCCACGTCCGGGGGCAGGATGTCGGCCAGCCGGAAGGCCTCGCCAACGCGCAGAGTCAGGCGGCCACCCGGCCGCGGAAACCGGCCACGCGGCCAGAACCTGTCGGTGCCAGCCACGCCCACCGGCAGGATCGTGGCCCCCGTTCTGAGCGCAAGGATCGACAGCCCATCCTTGGCCTCCTGCAGGGCGCCGGTCGGGCTGCGCGTCCCCTCCGGGAAGATGACCAGGACGTGGCCTTCGTCGAGGATCCGCCGGGCGAGCCGGAATGCCTCGATGTCCGCGGTGCCGCGGTCCACGGGATGGACCGAGCCCGCCCGGGCCAGCCGCCCGAGGATGGGCCAGTCGACCATCTCGCGCTTGCCCAGCCAGTGGATGCGGCGGTCGAGCGCCGGCGTGAGCCAGCCTCCGACGAGCACGCCATCGGCGTTGGACAGGTGATTGGCCGCGATGATGAGGGGCCCCTGGCGCGGGATCTGGTCGAGCGCACCCTCCACTCGAATGCGGCTGAGCCCGCGGAGCGCCGTCCGGGCCACAAGGGCAGTGCCACGGATGAACGGCGTCAGATGGTCGGGCAGCCGGCCGATCTCGGCGTCGTCGTCGCGCCCGGTCATCGGCGGGTGGCCGTGGGATCCGGATGCAGCACACGGGCCTCCTCGGCGGCGCGGATCTCCGCCACCACCGCGGCGACCGTCTCCTCGAACGTGTTGCCGTCGGTGCGGACATGGCGGGCGTCCGGCGCCGGCTGCAGGGGCGCCACCGATCGGTTCGTGTCGATGTCGTCCCTCCGGCGCAGCTCGGCCAGGATCCAGCGCGCCTCCGCGCTCCCCGGATCCAGGCCGCGCTCCTCGGCTCGGCGGCGGGCGCGCTCCTCCACGGACGCGTCGAGAAAGATCTTCAGGTCCGCGTCGGGCAGGACGACCGTGCCGATGTCCCGACCGGCCATCACGATCCCGCCGGTCGTGGCGAGCCCGCGCTGGACGGGCATCAGCGCCGCGCGCACCTCGCGGACCTTGGCCACGTCCGACACATGCTCGTCGACGACGGCCCCGTGAACCTCATCGGTGACGTCCCGGCCATCCACGACGACTCGACCGAGGCGGCCATGCTCGTCGGGGACGAGGTGAACCTCCGGGACGAGCGCCACCAGGCTGGCCGCATCGCTCTTCGGAACGTGCCGGGCGAGCGCCAGCCAGGTAAGCGCCCGGTAGAGGAGTCCCGTGTCGCAGAAGCGGTAGCCGACCGCAAGGGCAGCCGCCGAGCCGACGCTGCTCTTGCCTGACGAGCCGGGCCCGTCGATCGCCACGATCAGCATCTGTCGATCCACGCCGTCAGGATAGTCGAGGGCTCTGCGGGTGCGCCCCGTCCTCGCCGGGCTCCGCGAGCAACTCAACCGGATCGAGGACGCGCCCGGCCGGCACGGCGTTGCGTCGTCGCGCGCCGACCGCCGGCCCGCGGCGCCTCCGACCTGTCCGGGGCTGGCGTCAGGCCCGGCAGCCTGTCGATCGGCCGGATAAGCGCGCGGGTTTCGGCGGCGCTCAGCGGGCGAACCTGGCCTCCCTGGAGTCGCTCGAGGCGCAGCGGGCCGATGCGGACCCGGACCAGCCGCTCGATCGGCACGCCGACGGCGGCGAACATGCGCCGCAGCTGGCGCTTCCAGCCCTGCCGGAGGGTCGCCCGATACCAGACGTGGTTCCCCGGTGGCGGCACGAGGAGCTCGGCCAAGCGGCGGGTCTCCGGATCCGTTGCCTGCCGCAGGTGGAAGAGCCGCGCGACTCCCTCCTCGAGCGGGATGCCGGCCGTCAGCACACGAAGCTGCTCGTCGCTGAGCGGCTGGCCCACACCGATCGCGTATTCGCGCTCGACGCCGAAGCGTGGGTGGAGGACCCGTTCGGCCCACGGCCCGTCGTTCGTGATCAGCAGCAGGCCGTCCGAATCACGGTCGAGGCGGCCCACCGGGTAGAGCCGGCCGCTTTCCGGCACCATCGCCCGCGGCAAGAGGTCCAGCACCGTCCTCGTCGCGTGAGGGTCTCGCACCGTCGACGTCACCCCCGCCGGCTTGTGCATCAAGAGATGGACCGCCGCCTCCGGCCCGAGGGACGCCACCGGGTGGCCGTCGACCATGATGATCGCGCTGTCAGGATCCACCGACTCACCGATCGTGGCCGGTCGCCCGTCTACCGTGACCCTGCCCTCGGCGATGAGCGCCTCGCTGGCTCGGCGGGAGGCGATGCCGGCGGCGGCCAGGACCTTCTGGAGCCGCTCGGCCGGCATCAGCCGCCCGAGCCGGCCCGGTCGCCGAGATCGCCGAGGTCGGCGGTCGCATCCTCGGCCACGACGTCGGACTCGTCCTCGACGACCGTCTGTTCGGCAGGGCCAAGGACGTCCACAAGCCGGCCCGCGACCGCCGCATCCACCTGTGGCAGCTCATCCAGGCTGGTCAGCCCGAACCGCTCGAGGAACTCGAAACCCGTGCCGTAGCGATACGGCCGGCCAGGTCCGGGCGCCCGGCCGAGCTCCACGATCAGCCGCCGATGCAGGAGGGAGCGCATCGTGTAGTCCGAGTCCACGCCACGAATCTGCTCGACCACGGCCCGGGTCACCGGCTGGCGGTACGCCACGATCGCAAGCGTCTCGAGCGCGGCCGGCGACAGCTTGATGGCGTCCGCGCCGACGTACCGCGCGATGAGAGCGCCGGCCTGCGGTGCGGTGACGAGCTCGACCCGATCGCCGCTCGAGACGAGCCGGATGCCGCGGCGGGCTAGGCTCACCTCCAGGTCGCCCAGGCGCGCGTCAACAGTGGCCCGATCGACGCCGGCCAGCATCGCGATCTCCCGCCGGTTGAGCGGGCGTTCCGCGACGAACAGGAGCGCCTCCAGCGCGACTTCGGTCAGCTCGCCGGTGCCCGGGGCGGCAGCCGCCGTGTCGTCCGGCTCGGCGGAACGGGTAACCGGCTCGATGGCCAGTGCCTCCGCGATCATCGCGCCGGTCTCCGAGTCGTTCACGCGAACGACTCCGGCGATTCGTCCAGGGGAGCCCGGAGCGCCTCATCGGTGAGCCCGGCGGCAGCGCGCTCCGCGGCCGTCGACGCGCGCAGCACGATGGCTCCCCACGGCCGAGCCTGCTCCGCGACGACCTCGTGCCGCTTCACGAGCTCGAGCATCGCCAGGAACGTGACGGCCAGCACGACCCGATCGCGGATGCCAGCGAGCAGCTCCTGGAGCACGATCGCGTGGGCGCCGCGCAACGCCGCGCGGATGATCGCGGCGCGCTCCCCGATCGTGACCGTGCGAGGCATCACCTCGGGCGGCAGTGTCGGCGGCGGCGCGATCCGCGCCAGCTCATCGAGCATCGCCACGAGCGACGCCGGATCGAGCGGCGGCGCGTCGGGCGGTCGCGCCCCTGCCAGGGCCGCCCCGGCGGCCGTTCCCGGCTCGCGCCGGAACAGCCCGATGCGCTCGATCGCCAGCGCCGCCAGCGCCGCACCCGCATCGCGGAACGCGCGGTACAGCAGCAGCCGTGCCCGGAGCTCGGCTTCGGGGTCTGGCACGTCGGCGTCCGGATCGAGCTCCGGGCTGCCCGGCTTGTGCCGCGGCAGCAGGGCTCGGCTCTTGATGAGGATGAGCTGCCCGGCGATGGCCACGAATGAAGACACGTTGGCCAGGCGGTCGCCCTCGAGCCTGGCCAGCGCCTCAAGGTATGCGCCGGCGAGCGCTCCCAGCGGGACCGTCAGGATGTCGAGCTTCTGGGCCTCGATGAGGGCGAGCAGGAGCCCGAGCGGCCCGTCGAAGTCGGCCACTCGCACCAGGGTGGCGCTCTCCGGCCGGCGACCGTCGCCGAAGACCACCGCGGAAGGGCGATCGGCGGTTTCGGTCGGCTGTGTGGTGGCGGCGCCCATCGGGGACATCAGTTGGCCTCGTCTGCGAGCTGGAGCACGGCGCCATCGCTGTCCTTGGGAGTGGCCTGGTGCAGGATCAGATCCACGGTTCGCGCGCTGCACCCCGCCTGCTCCGCGAGCTCCGCCGATCGCACCGCGTGGTCCCGCATCCGATCCAGGGCGACGGCGAATCCGGGCAGCACGCCTGCCGCTCGCCAGACCCACGCGCCGTACCGCTCCCCCAGCGACCACGCAACGCGCGGCCACAGGCCCACCGTCCGGCCCTTGCCAGCGTCGTGTAGCAGGCCGGCGACGAGCAGGTCGGGATCGGTCGCGCCGGAGGCTCGCAACGTCCCGACGACATCGAGACCGTGTCGCTGGTCGGCGGCAGGCATCGTCTCTAACAGCGCGAGCTGGGCGGATGTGAGCCAGCTCGCCAGCTCCGCACGCTCCGACGGCGCCACGGCAGCCCCGACGTACGCCCGGAACCGGCGGACCTTAACGGCCCACCAACCGCGGCGGAGCGTGCGTCGCCTCAGACTGGGGGCCGCGATCGTCACATCCGCTTTCCGCCGATCGATCGTGCTCACCTGCGGGCCAGTTGCCCGATCACCCGACGAGCGGTATGCCGACGAGGAGGTCGGAAAGCGGACCGACGATCGCGACGAACAGCCGGCCGAGGATCGACCCGCCCGCGCCCAGCGGAACGATGAGGATGAACAGCAGGACGAAGCCGTACTGCTCCAGGTACGGGCGGATCTGGTAGGCCGTTCGCGGATCGAGGAGTGCGTAGAGGACCTTCGCCCCGTCCAGCGGCGGGATCGGGATGAGGTTGAACACCATCAGTGCGAGGTTGATGAGAACGAAGTCCGCGAGGATGAAGAACACGAGGTTCGGAACGGCGACGTCGCTGGCAACGATATACCGCAGCGGCAGAGCCGCGGCGACCGCCAGCACGAGATTGGACGCCGGACCGGCGAAGGACACAATCGCCTCGCCCTGGCGCCCGCCGCGGAGATTGTTCGGATTCACTGGCGTTGGCTTGGCCCAGCCGAACCCGAAGCCCAGGAGCCCAGTGATAAGCAGCATGAGCCCGCCCAGCGGGTCGAAGTGCACGATCGGGTTGAGCGTCAGCCGGCCGAACAGCTTGGCCGTGGCGTCACCCAGGCGCAGGGCGGCCAGCGCGTGGCTGAACTCGTGCACCGGGAATGAGACAAGCAGGATGATCCCGAGCGTGATGAACTGCGCGATTCGCTCTTCGCTCACGTGCTCCTCATGCGCGGACGGACGACGCAGCCATCGTACCGGCCGGGGCGGGGACGTGTGCTGGGCGAGCGGATCCTTACAGCCGGTCCAGAAGCTCCGCCTTCTTCGCCTCGTACTCCTCGGGCGTGATAGCGCCGCGGTCGCGCAGGTCGGCCAGGCGGTCCAGTGTCGCGGTGACCTGGTCCGCGCTCATGGGGCCGGCCGCGGCGGGTGGCGGCGCCGAAACGGGTGCCGGCGCGGGGGCGGGCTCGGCCGCGGCCGCGCGCAGCGGCGGCGACGGCATCCGCCGCATGTCCATGTCCAAGTTGTTCTTCTGGTTGAGCATCTCCTTCTTGAACGTGGGGGCGCGGTTCAACCACTTGTAGCGGTCGACCGTCTCCTCGCTCGCGGTCATGATGTCCAGGTCGCCAAAGCCGAACATCCGGCCCCAGATGCTCTGGTCCAGGACCGCGTCGTTGATCTTCTCGAGGTTGCTGTCCGCGGAGTGCTTGTTGAAGATCCCCTCCACCTTCAGCACCCGGTGGTTCGTGATGATGTAGTCCTGTGCCGACCACCGCCAGAAGACCAGGCCCACCCCCAGGACCCCGATAACGATGCCGGCCGCCGCCGCGAAACCGACGATCGAGCGAAGCGAGCCCGTGGCGCCACCGGCGCCCAGGTTCAGGCTTAGTACCCATACCACAAGCGACACCACGACCAAGATCAGCGGGTACGCCGCTTGGACGACCGGCGCCAGCCAGTGCTGGCGGGTGCGCAGCGAGATGACCTCGCCCTCGGCCAGGAGCTTGTCTGCATAGCGAGCCATCGGGTCCCTCTCCGATTCAGGCCCGCGGGTGGGCGCGGGCGTAGACCTCCCTGATCCGTTCGCCGGTAACGTGCGTGTACAGCTGTGTCGTGCTGATCGTCGCATGACCGAGCAACTCTTGGACGACGCGCAGGTCGGCCCCGCCTTCCAGCAGATGCGTCGCAAACGAATGGCGGAACGTATGCGGTGAGACGCGGTCGCCCAGCCCGGCGGCCCCGGCCGCCCGCTTGACGATCGTCCACGCCTGCTGGCGAGCCAGGCGTCGGGCGCGCGGCGTCAGGAACACGGGCCCGCCCCGGACGGGTTCCATGTGGGCGATCGCGAGCCAGCCCGGCCGCACCGTGTCCATGTACCGGTGCAGCCAGGCGAGCGCGATCTCGCCGACCGGGACCAGCCGTTCCCGATCGCCCTTGCCGATGACGCGCACGAACGAGCCGTCCAGCGAAAGATCCTCGGCGTCCAGGCGCAACGCCTCTGAGACGCGGAGGCCGGCCGCATACAGCAACTCCATGAGGGTCCGGTCGCGGACCCGTTGCGGATCGTCTGGCGCATCACCACCGGCTGCCTCGAGCAGCCGTTCCACCTCCCGCTCGGTCAACGTCTCCGGCAGGCGCCGCGTCTCCCTGGGCAGGTCGAGATGGGCGGCCACGTCCACCACGATCAGGCCCTCGCCGAAGGCGAATCGGTAGAAGCCGCGCAGCGCGGCGGCCCTTCGCCGCCGGCTGGATGCTCCCAGATCGGGCCGGATGGCGCCGCTCCGCGGTGCCCCGAGAGCGGCGAGGTAGTCGATCACCGGGGCGGGCGAGGCATCCCAGCCCGCGGCCGCTTCACTTGCGTGCACGATGGCCCTGGCGAACGCGCGCAGGTCGCCGCCGTAGGCCACGAGCGTGGCCGGCGACAGCCCACGCTCCACCCGCAGGTGGTCCAGGTAGCCGTCGATGGCCCGGTTCAGGCTCGCCTCCGGCGGTGCGGGCGCGACCGGGGCAGTCACCCGGCAGCGCGGAGCTCGTCGCGCCAGGCGTCGGCCCGGTCGAGCAGCTCCCGCGCGCCTGCCAGCGCCGCCGCTCCTCCGTGCGCGCCGGCCAGCATCTGTGCGAGCTCGACGATCCTGCCCTCTCGGTCCAGCCGCCGGACCTCCGTGACCGTCCGGCCGTCACGCTCCCGCTTGGCGATCTGGAAGTGCACGTCGGCGTGGGCGGCGATCTGCGGCAGGTGGGTGACGCACAGGACCTGATGACGGCGAGCCAGTGCCCAGAGGCTCTGACCCACGGGATCCGCGCTGCGCCCGCCGATGCCGCTGTCGATCTCGTCGAACACGAGGGTCGGCGTCTCGTCCGCCGCGGCCAGGACCTCCTTGATCGCGAGTGCGATCCGCGACAGCTCACCGCCCGAGGCGATGCGCGCCAGCGGTCGAGCCGGCTCGCCCGGATTCGGGGCGATTCGGAAGACCACCTGGTCGATCCCCGAGGCGTCGAACGCGACGGCGTCGCCGTCCACCTCCACGGCCGGCTCATCGGCGGCGGCCGTCCGCCGGCCCAGGCTCACGTCGAACACGTCCGGCGCGAACCCCAGCGCGGTCAGAACCTCGCCGATGTCCGCGGTCAAGCGCTCGGCAGCCGCGGCCCGAGCGGTCGACAGCGCAACGGCGCAGACCGCCACCTCGGTCAGGAGACGCGCGTCGTCCGCGGCTCGCAGCGCGCGCTCCTCATCGATGCCCCGCAGCTGCTCCGCCTCGGCGGCAGCCTGCCGGCCGTGGTTGATGACCGCGGCCTCGTCGTCGCCGTAGCGGCGCTCCAGTCCGAAGATGACGGACAGGCGCTCCTCCATCGCGGTTAACGAGGCTGGGTCATGGTCTACGTCGTCGGCCAGGTTGCGCACCTCGCTCGCGACATCCTCAAGCTCGGCCTCGGCGCCGGCCAGGCGGCCCGCGAGCGGCTCGAAGCGCGGATCCAGGCGGGCCAGGTGCTGGAGCTCGCGGATCGCCTCGGCCAGCGCGTCGCGGGCGCTGCGACCTTCCCCGGCCAGGGCCTCGCGCACGGCCGCCCCTCCCCTGGCGATCGCCTCGCCGTGCTGGGCGGCGGCCAGACGCGCCTCCAGTTCGGCAACCTCGCCGACCCGCAGCCTGGCGGCGGCGATCTCGGCGGCTTCGTGGTCCACGATCGCCAGCCGCCGGTCCAGCTCCCTGGGATCGAGCGCCAGCCCGGCCAGCACCGAGCGGTTGGATCGCCAGCGGTCGACGGCGGTGTCCATCGCGTTCCGCGCGGCGCTGTGCCCGCCAAATGCGTCCAGCAGGTCCCGCTGCCGGCGCTCGTCGAGGAGCCGCTGCTGCTCGTGCTGGCCGTGGATCTCGACCAGGGGCCCGGTCGTCTCGGCAAGGCGCGAGGCGGTGACGGCCTCGTCATCCAGACGCGCCGTGGACCGGCCACCGGCTCCGACCTCACGAACGACGATGAGCGGCTCCGACAGCCGATCGAAGAGCGCTTCCACATGCGCGACGTCAGCGCCGTGCCGCACCAGGCTCGTATCGGCGCGCTCGCCGAGCACGAGACCCAGGGCGTCGATGAGCAGGCTCTTGCCGGCGCCCGTCTCGCCGGTCATGACGTTCAGGCCGGGACCGAGCTCCAGCCGCAGCCGCTCGATGAGCGCGAGGTCGGCGACCGCCAGCTCCAGCAGCCGCCCGGGTCGAGCGAGGCGGGCGCCTGCCGCCTGGGCAGCTGACGTGTGCGGGGCCCGCTCGGCTGCGGTCATGACGGCAGCAACTCGACCTTGTGGCGGAGCAGGTCCCAGAACGGCTGGGCGCCCTTGGGCTCGATGAGCCGGATCGGCTGGTCGATGGCGCGCACCTCCACGACATCGCCGACCTGCAGCTTGCGGTCCTCGCGGCCGTCGATGCTCACGAGCGCCTCGTACGCGTCGACCACCCGGCAGCGGACGACCTGGCGCGGGCTGACGACGATCGAGCGGATGGCGGCCAGGTAGGCCGCGATGGGCGTCACGATGAGGTTCCGGCTGAGGGGATCGACGATCGGCCCGCCGGCCGAGAACGCGTAGCCGGTCGAGCCCGTCGGCGTGGCGACGACGAGACCGTCGGCGATGAACGTCGCGACGTGCGATGGACCAACCGCCACATCCAGCCGGCAGACGCGGGCCAGCTGCCCCCGCGCCACCACGACGTCGTTCAGGGCGGTGAACTGCTCCCCGCCGTCGCTCCGGCCGCCGCGCAGGATCGTGGCGCGGATCGTCATCCGCTCGTCGATCCGGTACTCGCCGCTCGAGATCTGGGCCAGAACGGCTTCCAGCTCGTGCGCCTCCACCTTGGACAGGAAGCCGACCTTGCCCAGGTTGACGCCCAGGATCGGCGTGTCCACCTCGGCCACCGCCCGGGCCGCCCGCAGGAACGTGCCATCGCCACCCAGGACGACGAGCACGTCCGTGGTGGGCAGCTCGGCGAGCAGGGCATCGATGTCGCTGGACGGCGCTGCCCACGCCGCCAGCTGTCGCATCCGGCACCAGCTCTCGGCGCGATCGCGCAGCTCCAGCGCGGCCGGGTTGGTCGGATTGAACGCGAAGCCGATTCGTTCCAGGCTCATTCCCCGACCACCTCGTCCAGGCGGACCGCCCAGTCCTGGGGCACCGCGGCCGGCATCGTGCCCGGCTCCGCCCAGAGCCGCGGGACGTCCAGCCGGAGCAAGAACTCCCGGTTGCCCTCCGGGCCGAGGAGCGGTGACGCGATCACGCCACAAGGCTGGAGACCCTGCTGGGCCGCGCCTCGCGCCACACGATCCACGACCTCGCGATGCACCGCCGGGTCGCGCACGACGCCGCCCGAGGTTCGGCCGCGGCCGGCCTCGAACTGCGGCTTCACCAGCGCCACGATCGGCCCACCGGCCGTCGGATCGAAGCAGCCGGCGATCGGAGCCAGCACCTTGGCGAGCGAGATGAACGAGACGTCGACCACGGCCAGCGCGACGGCTTCTGGGAGCACGTTGGGCCCGAGCGTGCGGGCGTTCGTCCGCTCCATCGAGAAGACTCGCGGATCGCCCCGAAGCGCCTCGGCCAGCTGTCCGCGACCCACATCCAGAGCATAGACACGCGCCGCGCCGCGCTGCAACAGCACGTCCGTGAAGCCGCCGGTGGACGCGCCCACGTCCAGGCACACCCACCCGGCCGGATCGATTCCGAATGCATCCAGCGCCGCGGCCAGCTTGTGCCCGCCGCGGCTGACGTACGGATCGCGTTCCACGATCCGGACGGTTGTCGCCGGATCCACGAGGTCACCGGGCTTGCGGTCGGCCCGCGCGGCGTCCCCCTCCCCCACTCGGACACGGGCGCCCAGGAGCAGCGCCTGGGCACGACTGCGATTGGCCGCGAGACCGCGCTCCACGAGGAGCTGGTCGAGACGGATTCGCCGGGCGCGCGCGACGGTCGGGCTCACCCGCCTATCGTGGCACAGCCGGCTTCACCGATACGTATCTGTGGGATCCGTGGATCGCGCCGAGTCAGGGAGCGCGGAGCTCGATCGAACTGCCGTCGACCAGCTGGACGGCGGCCGCTCCACCCTGGACCGGCTGTCCGTTGACCAGTATCCGGCCCTGCGCAGCAGCGGTTCGGAATTCGGTTGCGTTGCCCGATCCCAGCGGGATCGCGCGATCCCAGATCGCCAGAAACGTGGCCAGCGTGGGCCGGACTTCGTGGGGCGCGCGGATATAGACGACGCCTTCCTCGTCCTCGGTTCGCACCCAGTAGTTGCACGACGACCCGGTGCTGCCGACGCCCGATGTGGGGGCGATTCGCTGGTTGCCCTTGACCAACCACAGGCTGACCGTCGCCTGGAAGGCGACGGTCTTCCCGCCATCGCAGGCGATTCCGTCGATCGTGTCGCCGTAGGCCGGTTGTCCGATGCCGCACGCGGCCACCATTGTCGCCGCCACGAAGGATCGAGCCAGAAGTCGGGACAGCCAGGCGATCGGGCTCATGACGCCCATCGTATGGATCGGATCGCCCTTGTATATCGAGCCCGCGACACGTCCAGCGTCCGCTTCGATATCAGGAGTCCCGAGACCGGGCGCGCAGCCATCAGGCGGGCGTGGCCGTCTCCTGCGTGCGGCCCGGCGTCGCCCGGAGAGTGGCGAGCGTCTCGCCGATCTGGCCAGCAATTCCCTCGGCATCGAGCCGGATGCGGCGTCGGAGATCGGTCACCGATCCGTGGTCCACGAAGCGATCGCCCGGGATCCCGATGATCTTGAGTGCGACGTCGCGATAGGCCGGGTCGGCGAGGCGCGCCTCCTCGAGCAGCTCCAGCACGGCCGTGCCGAAGCCACCGGTCACGACGCTCTCCTCCAGCGTCACGACCAACCGCTTGCCGCGCGCCTCCTCGAGGATGAGTTGCCGATCGATTGGCTTGGCGAATCGCGCGTTGATCACGCCGACGCTCCAGCCCTGGCCGGCCAGGCTGTCGGCGGCGGTCATCGCCCGCTGGACGATCGGCCCAAAGCCGACGAGCAGGATCTCGGACCCCTCGCGCAGCAGCTCTCCCTGGCCAACCGGCAGCACGCGCGGCTCGACCGGAGGCAGGCCCAGGCCGGGGTCGCGTGGGTAGTGGAGCGCGAACGGATGGTCCTGGGCGAGCGCCGTTCGGAGGAGCGACCGCAACTCCTGCTCATCCCGCGGGCTCGCCACGATCAGGTTGGGCAGCTGACGCTGGGCCGAGATCGCGAACATCCCCTGGTGGCTGGTCCCGTCTTCGCCGACGAGCCCGGCCCGATCGACCGCGAGGAGGACCGGCTGGTCGTTCTGACAGACGTCGTGGACGGTCTGATCGAACGCGCGCTGGAGGAATGTGGAGTAGATCGCGACCACCGGACGCTCGCCGCCCATGGCCAGGCCCGTGGCCAGCGTCACGGCGTGCGGCTCGCAGATGCCTACATCGAAGAACCGGTCCGGGAACTCGGCCTCGAATCGATTGAGGCCCGTGCCTGTGGGCATGCCGGCCGTGATCGCGACGATGCGCCGGTCGGTGCGGGCAAGCTCGATCAGTTCGCCGACCATGACCGAGGTGTAGTTGGGCGCCTTGCGTGCGGCATCCACTGACTGCGCCGGTGGCGCCGCGTCGTCCGCCTCGGACTCGGTGGGCATGGGCGGCAGCGCAGCGCCGTGGAAGCTCACCTGGTCGCGTTCGGCCGGGCGGTAGCCGCGGCCCTTCTGCGTCCGGACGTGGACGATGACCGGACCGGGCTGCTCGATCGCTCGACCCAGGGTGTCCATGAGCGCGCGGATGTCGTGGCCGGGCACCACGCCGATGTACGTGATCCCCAGGTCCTCGAACAGGCTGCCGGGCTGCTGTGCGAACTGGACGACTGACCGGCGCAGGCGCTGCGACAACTCCAGTGCCGTCTCGCCAACCAGCGGGAGCCGCTCGACGGCCCGGTCATAGGCGCTCTTGCTGTGCTGCCAGGCCGACGAAAGCTTGATCGTCGACAGGTACTGCGACAGGGCCCCGACGGTCGGACTGATCGACATCTCGTTGTCGTTGAGGACGATGAGCATCCGCGTCTGCCGCTCGCCGATATCGTTGAGCGCTTCCAGCGAGAGTCCGCTCATGAGCGCGGCGTCACCCACGACCACCACGACCTTCTCCATGCCGTGACGCAGGTCGCGAGCCGTGGCCAGGCCCTCGGCGATGGACAGGCCGGTGCCCGCATGACCACCGTCGAACACGTCGTGGGGCGATTCGCTGCGCCGCGGAAACCCGCCGACGCCGTCGATCTGGCGCAGCGTCCCGAATCGCTCGAGCCGCCCGGTAAGCAGCTTGTGCGGATAGGCCTGATGCCCGGTGTCCCACACGATCTTGTCTCGAGGCGAGTCGAGCAGCCGGTGCAGCGCGATCGTGAGCTCCACCACGCCCAGCGAGCTGCCGAGGTGACCACCCGTGCGGGCCACCGTGGAGAGGATTGTCTGGCGAAGCTCGCCCGCCAGCTCGACGAGCTGGTCCTCGGTCAGGCCGCGAAGGTCGGCCGGTCCATTGAGTGTACGGAGGATCGACACGTCGTCTGCTCCCGGTGGTTCGACTAGCCGCCCGGTAGAGACGGGCGGCCGAGTGGACGCTCGGTCTCGGCCGCCTGTGATGCATACGCACCGGACGGCGCCTGGGATGAATTGCTCGGCGGAGGCGAGTCTAGCGTCTGACGGCTCGACTCGCCCTGACAATACATGCTACCACCCGCAAGCATGTTATCGCCGCAGGCCGCTCGCGCCGCACGCGACGCCCCGAGACGAGCAGCTATTCCTCGCCCGCGTCATCGGGGCGGACGTCGAGGGCCGCGAGCGCGCCGCCGGCACGCTCCACCAGGCGCTGGACGCGCAGCTCCGCCTCGGCAAGCAGCCGGGCGCACCGCTCGTGGAGGGCGACGCCACGCTCGTACAGGGCGATGGACGCCTCCAGGGGCTGGCCGCCGGCCTCGAGCTCTGCGACGGTCCGCTGCAGGTCCGCCAGGGCGTCGTCGAAAGCAAGCCTTTCGATCGGCTCGGCCGCCGTCGCCCCCTCGCCCGGCTCAGTCCGATTCATCTGGTTCGTCTGATTCGTCACGCGGCGTCTCGTCTCGGTCCACCAGCCACCGGTCCACGCGCCGGGCAACGAGCATACCAAGCACCAGCCCCACGGCCGTGACGGCGGCGGCGAGGACGACGAGGACGAGGAATTCCATCGTGAGGTCGCGTTCGCGTCGATCCGCTCGCCGGATCAGGCTGCACGGTTCATGCGTCCGGTTCACCCGGGCGGCCCTCGACCGTCGCGTCCAGGTCTCCACGGGCGACGCGGACGCGCAGCCTGGAACCCGCCGGCGCCTCAACCGGATCGCGCACGATCCGCTCGTCGCTTGCCCGCCGAACGATGGCGTATCCGCGGTCCAGCGTCGCCTGCGGGCCGAGGGCCCCCAGCGCGGCGGCCGACGCGGCCAGGCCGGCCCTGGCGGTCGCCACGCGGCGGGCCGACAGGATCGGCAGCAGGCCGGCCGCCCGGTCGAGACGCTCACGATCCCGGCGAAGACGGGCGGGCAGCAGCGGCTCCAGCCAGCCCAGGAGTCGCTCGTCCGATCGCCGGCCATCGACGATACGCACCTCCAGCGCCGCCGTGGCTCGATCCAGCAGCCCGCCCACGCGCTCCCGGGCCTGGGCCAGTTGCGCGGCGGGTTGAAGCCGGTCCAGAGCCCGCCGCTCGGCCATCAGCTCGCGGCGTGCGCCCGACAGCCGGTCCTCAGCCCGACCGTTGAACCGACGGATGCTGGCGACGAGCCACGTCGAGAGCTCGACCCGATCGGGCACGACGAGCTCGGCGGCCGCCGACGGCGTGGGCGCCCGGACGTCCGCGGCGAAGTCGGCCAGCGTCACGTCCGTCTCGTGACCCACGCCGCAGACGACCGGTCGGCGATGGCCGACGACGGCGCGGACGACCGCCTCGTCATTGAAGGCCCAGAGATCCTCCAGGGAGCCGCCGCCGCGGGCCAGGATGGTGACCGCGGGGGCGTCGTTGGGCCTGCCTTCCGCCCGGCAGCGCTCCGCCCAGCGATCGACCCGCGCCAGTGCCCGGACGACGCTCACCGGCGCCCCGTCGCCCTGGACGATGCATGGCGAGAGAACGACCCTGCTGAGCGGCCAGCGCCTGGCCAGGACGTTCCGCACGTCGTGCCACACGGCGCCTGTGGGGCTGGTCACGACGGCGATGACGGCCGGACGAGGGGGCAGCGGCCTCTTGCGGCCGGACTCGAACAGGCCCTCGGCCGCCAATCGCGCCTTGAGGGCCTCGAACCGGAGCGCGAGATCGCCAAACCCGGCCGGCTGGAGGGCCGAGACGTACAGCTGGTAGACGCCGCCCGGATCGTATACGTCGATCCGGCCATGGGCCACCACGCGCAAGCCGGCCTCCGGCTCGAACGGTGAGGCGAGCCGGTCGTCGCGGAACCAGATGCAGGAGAGCTGGCTGCGTTCGTCCTTGAGCGTGAAGTAGCCGTGGCCAGCGCTGGAGATCGTCACGCGCCCCA
>Ga0184612_10000750_pt1 | contig 15247 bp, 10 predicted proteins | sample PLM3_60_coex_FD_133163 | JGI IMG/M metagenome (GOLD analysis project Ga0184612, IMG submission 133163) | Groundwater sediment microbial communities from an aquifer in East River, Colorado, USA - PLM3_60_coex | ecosystem: Environmental > Terrestrial > Soil > Riparian zone | place: USA: East... | reverse complement strand
GGAGCTGCACACCCTCGGCGTCGATGGCGGCTACACGCAGAAAGATGTGCAGGAATTCGCCAAGATCCTCACGGGATGGAGCATCGGCCGCGCGCGCTCGAATGAGGCCGGCGCCTTCAAGTTTCACGATATGATTCATGAGCCGGGCGACAAGATCCTGCTCGGGAAGCGCTACGAGGAGGCCGGCGTCCAGGAGGGCGAGCGGGCGCTGCTGGATCTCTCGCGTCATCCCGCCACCGCCAATCACATTGCCCGCAAGTTGGTGCGGCATTTCATTGCCGATGAACCGCCGCCCGCGGCGGTGAACAGGCTGGCGCAAGTCTTCCGCGACAGCGATGGCGATCTTCGCGAGTTGGCAGCCGCGCTGGTCAATCTGGAGGAGGCCTGGCGCGATCCCCTCGCGAAGGTCAAGTCGCCAGTGGAATTGGTCACGGCCGCATTGCGCGCCACGGCGGTCGAACCCGAGGGCGAAAAGATCGTGCAAAGCCTGGCGCTGCTGGGCCAGACGCCATTCGCGGCGCCGTCGCCGGCCGGCTGGCCCGACGCCGCCGCCGGCTGGATCGGGCCCGAAGCCGTAATGCGCCGCATCGAATGGAGCTCGGCCTTCGCGCAGAAACTGCCCCGCGACCTCGCGCCGATCGATCTGGCGCAGGCGACGATCGGTTCCGTTGCCGATGGGGACACGATGCTCGCAATCGAGCGGGCCGGCGACAAGCAGGAGGCGCTGGCGCTCCTGTTCGCCAGCCCGGCCTTTCAACGGAGGTGAGGATGGTCAGGATTTCCCGCCGTCGCCTGATGTCTTTGGCCGCGGCTGGCGCGCTCGCTGCGGCCGCGCCGCGGGCCGTCCTGGCGGCCGCGCCGACCGACCGGCGATTTGTGCTGGTGCTCCTGCGCGGCGGGCTCGATGGATTGGCCGCCGTGCCGCCCTATGGCGACAAATCCTGTGGCAAGGTCCGCGGCGCGTTGGCGTTGCCGGAGCCCGGCACTCACGGCGGAGCCCTTGATCTCGACGGCGCCTTCGGTCTGAACCCCGCCCTGGCCGGGCTGCATCCATTCTATGCGAAGGGCGAGATGGCGGTGTTTCATGCAGTCGCGACGCCCTATCGCGAGCGGTCCCATTTCGATGGCCAGGACCTGCTGGAGAACGGTACCGAGAAGCCCCACGCCGTTCAGGATGGCTGGCTCAACCGCGCCCTTGGATTGATGACGCCGCAGTCGAACGGAAAGGCGCTGGGTCTCGCGGTTGGGCAATCGCTGCCCCTGGCGATGCGCGGCGCCACGCCGGTGACTAGCTGGGCGCCGGTGAAGATGCCGGAGGTGTCGCCGGATTTTCTCGACAAGGTCGCCGAGCTCTACCAGCGCGATCCCGTTTTCGCTCAGGCCCTGGCCAGCGGGCTGGCCAATCAGGAGATGTTCGATGAGCTGGGTGACGGCGGCATGGAAGGATCAGCCATGTTGGGCCGCAAGCGAGGCCCGGCCATGATCAAGAAAGTCGGCGAATCGGTCGGCCAATTGCTGGCGCGGGCCGATGGGCCCCGTGTCGCCATGCTGGATGTTCCGGGATGGGATACCCATACCAACCAGGGCACGGACAAGGGCCGGCTGGCACCGACCTTGTCGGCGCTGGGCGAAGGCATCGCCAGCCTGGCGCAGGCGCTCGGGCCCGCCTGGCGCGAAACGGCGGTGCTGACCCTGACCGAGTTCGGCCGCACGGCCCATCCCAACGGCACGGGCGGAACGGACCACGGCACCGCCAGTGTCGCGTTCCTGCTGGGCGGCGCCGTCAATGGCGGCCGGGTGATCGCCGACTGGCCGGGGCTGGCTGCCGGCCGCCTCTATGAGGGACGCGATCTGGCGCCGACACTGGATACAAGGGCGATCTGCAAGGCGATCCTGCGGGATCATCTGGGACTGCCGGCTGGCGATATCGACCGGATGGTGTTTCCGGACAGCGCCGACGTTGCGCCCATACCGGAAATCATCGGCGCCTGACCGAAAGCTCAGTCGCCGGACAAGCCGAAGCGGTCGGCGCCGAGCCGCCAGGCGCGATCGAATTCCTCTTCCAGATAGGGACTGGCGCCGCGGCAACCTTCGACGACGCGGCGCGCCCAGTCGAAATACTCCTTCTTGCGCGCCAAGTCCCAGCCATGGGGCGGGCTATTGATGATGCTGTTGAGGTTGCTGGCCTTGTCCGCCAGCTTGATCATCTTGGTGCGCTTCGACGACTTCGCTGCGTGGAGGATCTGCAACCGCTTGCGTTCCGCGCGGGTCTTGGTCGTGTCGTCGCTGACCTCACGAACGAGGGCGGCAATCTCGTTGCCGAATTCCGCCGCCAGCTCGTCATAGGTCGTTGCGGTATCCTCAAGCGTGTCGTGGAGAATGCCGGCGACCGTCACGATGGCGTCGCGCCCCCGCGTCGCCGCCGCCAGGAGGCGCGCGACTTCCGCAAGATGATTGATGTAGGGTTCGGCCAGTTCGCCCTTGCGCCGCTGATGCACATGCTTGCGCGCGGCGAAATCCAGCGCCCGCGCGAAGAGCAGCAGCGATGCATCTTCATCCCCTCGCGCAATCCGGTCGCTGTTCTTCGCGGGCATAAGCTTTGTATCCTGACAATGCTTGATCCCTAGCATCCGGCGGGACCGTTTCGCAATCCATCCATTGTCCCATCCGTCGTCGGCTCTGTAGGATGGATCGATGGCCGAACGGATTTCCACAGCGGACGAGCAAGCGGAGTCTCAGGAAGACCTCGCCGCCTGGATCATCGTCGGGCTGTGTTTCCTAGCACTCGCGGTTTCCTTCTCGGCGCGCACCTCGCTCAGCCAGATCATGGAGCTGATGGAGAAGGACATGGGCTGGTCGCGCTCGGCGACATCGGCGGCTGCCTCCCTGGCGCAAATCTTCATGGCCGTTGCCGCGCCTGTCGTGGGCAACCTGGTCGACAGGCTGGGGCCGCGCTTGCTGCTCTCTGCCGGCCTCATTGCCGTCGGCGGCGGAGTCATGTTGGCGGCCGCGGCGATGACGACCTGGCAATTCTATCTCGCTTACAGCGTCATCGCGGGCATCGGATTCGGCACCGCGGCGACCCATGTCGTCGCCACGATTGTCAGCCTGCGATTCACCGCGCGGCGCGGTCTTGCTGTCGGCATCGCGACGGCGGGCGCGACCGCGGGCCAGTTCATCGTCCTGCCGATCCTGGCCCGAGTCCTGGAATCGACCGATTGGCGGACCTCCTACGTGGCGCTGGGCGCCGCTTGCCTCGCCTTCGCTCCTGTCACCTATGCCGCCATAAAATCCACCCGGCCGGTGGCCCGCTCCGCGACCCGCACCGCTTCCGCCGCCGACTCGCTGGCGGAACGGCTGATGTTCCTTATGCGCTCCCGGACCTTCCATCTCCTGTTCTGGAGCTACTTCATCTGCGGCATCACCACATCGGGCGTAATCGAAGCGCACTTCATTCCCTATGGCACGCTGTGCGGCTTTACCCTCGCGGCCAGCAGCGACGCACTCGGCATTCTGATGGTGTTCAATCTTGGCGGCATGGTGCTGGCGGGATGGCTCTCCGATCGCATGCACCGTCCGCTGCTCCTGGGCAGCATCTACGTGCTGCGGGCGCTCACCTTCTTGATACTGATGAGCGTGGGCACCGACTATTCGACGCTGGTCATCTTTGCCGCGCTGTTCGGCATCTTCGACTATTCGACCGTGCCGGTGACGGCGAGCCTGGCGGCGAGCCATCTGGGGCTGCGTATCATGGGACTCAGCATGGGGCTGCTCACCGCGGCCCACGCTCTCGGCGCCGCCGTCGGCGCGCAGATGGGCGGGACGATGTTCGACCTGCTGGCGACCTACCTGTGGACCTGGATCGTATCGCTGATTGTTGCGTTGTTGGCCGGCGTGCTCTGCTACGTCATTGCCGAGAACCGGCCGACGCGCGGAATTCTTCTCGCGCGCGCGTAGCAGCGGCGTTCTGCGCGTTCTGCGATTTCACAGCGGCGGCCGCTTGTCGCTCCAGGGTTTCGCCTGTTCGAGCTGGGCGGCGAGGCGCAGCAGCACCGCCTCATTGCCGAAGTTGGCGCCGAAATGCACGCCGACCGGAAGCCCATCGGCTGTACAATGCAGCGGCAGCGAAATTCCCGGTCCGCCGGAGACATTGAACAGGGGCGTAAAGGGAATGAGCCGGAACAGCCGATCATTGTAGCTCGCCAGATCGTTCTTCATCATGTCCGTGGCGCCCAGCGGCAGCGGCGGCTCCGCCACTGTCGGCGACAGCAGGACATCGTAGTCGGCAAAGAATGCGCCGAAGCGCCGACCGATGCCATGGACGATGGTAATGGCGCGGGCGTAGTCGCGCGCGGTGAACGTTGCGCCTGCTTCATACCAATCCGCCGTCACCCGCTCCAGATCGTCGGACTGCAACTTGCGCCCCAACGCGCCCAATCGAAAGTCGACGGCGCTGCGCAGATTGCCGCCGATGATCACCTGCATCGCCCAGCGTAGCGCTTCCCAATCGAACTGCGGCGCGGCCTCGGTGACCGTGTGCCCCAGTTCCTCGCAGAGTCGCGCCGCCGACTCGGCGCCCGCGACGCATTCGGCATGCACCGGGACGCCGGTGATCGGTTTGGTGTAGAGCGCGATGCGCAGCTTGCCTGGTGGCGCGCCGACCTCCTTGAGGAACGGGCGCGAGGGTGGCGGCGCCCAATAGGGATCGCCGGGTGAGGGGCCGCTCGTCGCATCCAGGAACGCCGCCGTGTCGCGGACGGTGCGGCTGACCACATGACCGATCGCCAGGCCGCTCCAGCCCTCGCCGACATCGGGCCCGGCGGGATTGCGCGCCCGCGTCGGCTTCAGGCCGACCAGGCCGCAATTGGCGGCGGGAATGCGGATCGACCCGCCGCCATCGGTGCCATGGGCGGCGGGCACCATGCGGGCGGCAACAGCCGCCGCAGCGCCGCCGCTGGATCCGCCGGAGCTATGCTCGAGATTCCAGGGATTTCGTGTCGGGCCATTGACCACCGGCTCCGTCGCAGCATTCAGGCCGAATTCCGGCGTGTTGGTACGGCCGAGGATCACCAGCCCGGCATGCTTGTAGCGCTCGACGATAGTAAAGTCGTGATCGGCGATGAAGCCATCATAGAGATGGGAACCATTGCCCACCGGCGCTCCCGCATACCAGGTGTAAAGATCCTTGAGCAGGAACGGCACCCCGGCCAGCGGACTGGTGGGCAATCCCGCTGTCAGGGTCTGCCGTGCCTGATCGTACATTTTCTGCACGACCGCATTGAGCCGAGGATTCAGAGCCTCGATCCGCTCGATCGCCGCCTCCAGCGCTTCGCCGACGGTGACCTTCTTCCGCGCAATCAATTCGGCAAGGCCGAGGGCGTCGTAGTTCTCATACTCCTTGAAAGCGGCCATGCAATTCGACTCCCGGCGGTATTTTCATCGGTTTCGGCTATCAGAATGACCCGGCGATCCAGCCCTGTCACGCCCGTGGGACGGCCGGGTTGGCTGCACCACGGTAGCTTTGTTGTGACCGGCGTCACAGGCAACGTCAGATGACAATGGTAACCGGATGTATAAAATGGCGGCGGCTCCCGTTCGTTTTCGATCCGGAAGACACCCGTGGTGTCGAAACTTCGGTTTCACCAGTCGGCGTTGAAATGAGGCCATGGACGATCGCGATCTCCAGCATCAGCCGATAACCTGCAGGCCGGTCCGCTATGCGACGCTTGCGGTGGGAGTCCTGTGCCTGGGTCTGGGCATTCTCGGGCTGTTTCTGCCGGTCATGCCGACGACGGTATTCCTGCTGATCGCGTTCTGGTGTTTCTCGCGCAGTTCGGAACGGCTGCAACGCTGGCTCTACGATCATCCGCGCCTGGGGCGCGGCTTGCGCCAATGGCACCGCCATCGCGTGATCCCGCCAAAGGCAAAAATCGCAGCGCTGAGCATGCTGGCGGCAAGCTTCCTGGCGACCCTCTATTTCTACGCCGGAAACTGGATAGTGCCGGAGATCGTCGGTGCCGTCCTGGTGGCCGTTGCCGTCTTCATCCTCCTCTGCCCCAGCCGCGCGCCGGCTTGAGCTTCACGTCGCGTTCGCCGCGACGATCTCCAGGAGCGCCTTCACCAGCCTGAGTTCGCGCCTCTCGGCGAGGCAGAAAGCAGTGATTTGACTTATGACAGGTGGAAACCTCATTTAGCGGCAGGACGCCACCTGAATCGACGGAGCCTGCCGATGACATCAACCCCACGCGATCCCTGGCTGCTGACGCCCGGCCCGCTCACCACCTCGGCCAGCGTGAAGGAGGCCATGCTGCATGACTGGGGCTCGCGGGATGCGACCTTCATCGCCATCAACAAACGGGTGCGCGAGCGGCTTGTGGAACTCGCGAATGGCATGGGCAGCCATGTCTGCGTGCCGCTCCAAGGCAGCGGCAGCTTCGCCGTGGAGGCGATGATCGGCACCTTCGTGCCGAAAGGCGGCAAGCTGCTCATCCTCATCAACGGCGCCTACGGCAAGCGCGCGGCGCGCATGTGCGACTATAACGGCCGGGCCTATGCCACGCTCGAATGGGCGGAGGACCGGCCGGTGGAATCCGCGGATGTTGCCAATAAGCTCAGAGACGATCCGGCGATCACCCATGTCTTCGCCGTGCATTGCGAAACCACTTCCGGCGTTCTCAATCCAATTGAGGAGGTCGCGACTATCGTGCAGAAGGCGGGGCGTAGCCTGCTCATTGACTCCATGAGTGCGTTCGGCGCGCTGGCTGTCGACGCGCGCCGCGTGATCTTCGATGCGCTGGCGGCCTCTTCCAGCAAATGCCTGGAAGGGGTGCCCGGCATGGGTTTTGTCATTGCGCGCAAGGCGGCGCTGGAAGCTTGCGGCGGCAATGCTCATTCGCTCAGCCTCGATCTCCACGACCAGTGGATGGCAATGGAGAAGAACGCACAATGGCGCTTCACGCCGCCGATCCATGTCATCGTCGCCTTCGATCGGGCACTGAAGGAGCACGAAGCCGAAGGCGGCGTCGCCGGCCGCGGCGCGCGCTATCGCCGCAACTGCAGGATCCTGATCGACGGCATGCGTGGCCTTGGTTTCCAGACGCTGCTGTCCGATGCCATCCAGGCGCCGATCATCGTCACCTTCCACATGCCGGCTGATCCGAAGTTCATGTTTGACATCTTCTATGACAAGCTGCGCGAGCGCGGCTATGTGATCTATCCGGGCAGGCTGACAGTCGCCGACTCCTTTCGCATCGGCTGCATTGGCCGTCTGGGCGATGCCGAGATGAATGGCGCGCTGGATGCCGTGCGCGCCGTGATGGCGGAAATGGGCGTGAAGTCCGGCGCCCCGGCGCGCAGCAAGAGCGCAGCCTAACAAATCATCAGGCAAGGAGAGTCATGACCTTCACCTATCAACGCCGCTATCGCGGCAAGCTTAGGGCTGCGATCTTCGATTGGGCCGGTACCATCGTCGATTTCGGCTCGCTCGCGCCCGCTGCCGTTTTTGTCGAAGTGTTCAAGCGCCAGGGCGTGCCGCTGACTGTGGAGGAAGCGCGCGGGCCTATGGGCATGCATAAGCGCACCCATATCGCGCTGCTGACGGAAATGGACTCCGTCCGCGGGCGCTGGAAACAGAAGCATGGCCGCCTGCCGGCGGAAGCGGACATCGACCGCATGTACGCCGAGTTCATTCCGCTGCAGCTGAAATGCCTGTCCGATTTCTCCGCCCTGATCCCCGGCACCAAGGCGACCGTGGCGGCGCTGCGCAAGCGGGAGATCAAGATCGGCACCACCACTGGCTATAACGCTGACATGGTGGCGATCAACGAGAAGGACGCAGAGAAACAGGGCCTGGTGCCGGACTGCGTCGTCTCCGCCTCCGATGTGCCGCTCGGCCGGCCGTCGCCGTTCATGGCGCAGATTGCGATGATGCGCCTCGGCGTCTATCCGGTGGAAGCCTGCGTCAAGATCGACGATACCCGGCCGGGCATCGACGAGGGGCTGAACGCGGGCATGTGGACCATCGGCGTCGCCATCAGCGGCAACGAGGTCGGCCTCTCCCTGAAGGACTGGAAGAAGCTGCCGAAAGCCGAGCAGCAGGCCAAGCGGGAGGCGGCGGCTATCAGGATGCACCAGGCCGGCGCCCACTACGTCGTCGACAGCGTCGCCGACATCCTGCCCTGCATTGACGATATCGAAGCCCGGCTTTCCCGCGGCGAACGGCCGTAGACCCCTCGCGAGCTATGCGCTGGACGCATATCTCCTCGAATCCGTACTTCGAGCCCATGGATGCTGAAAAATGCGAAAGAAAATTGCGCAGCTATGCGTCCAGCGCATGGCTCCGTGGTATGCCGTCCTATAGGAATACAGTCTGGATTCAGGGTACGACTAGCCGGTGCCCGATGGTCAGGGCGGCGTCAGAATATTCACAATGTCCAACATCGAGGCCGCGGGATGGATTTCCCGCCGCTGGGTTAGGATAGGCACAGTATAGGAAAAAAGTCAAGAGCAGACACGCTCTGAAAACAGTGCACTACTAAATCCATCCCACGGTTGTCATTCCCGCGAAAGCGGGAACCCAGGGTTTCAGAGTGCCGCGTCGCAAGACGTTTAAAGGTGCGCGCTGCAACCCTGGGTCCTCGCGTTCGCGAGGATGACAATCTTTTTGTCGTCGTGCGTCGAGAAAACTCCGACTGTCGCCTCAAATCTCCGGATCGGCCGCCACCTGTTGCACGATCCAGTCGCGGAAGCGCGTCACGCGGCGGTCGCGCGCCAGTGCTGCGCGGCAGACAAAGTACCAGCTTCCGGGCTGGCGGCAGGAAGTCTTGAAAGGCTGCACCAGGCGGCCCGTGCGCAGATCCGCGGCCACGAGGAAATGAGGCGCGATGGCGATGCCCTGGTCGTCGATCGCCGTCTCGATCGCCAACAGATAACTGTCCACCTTGAAGCTGCTGCGGCCCGTCATCTGCGGCACGCCCGCCGCATTGAGCCAGGCCGTCCACTCATCGGGCGCGGTGAACAGTTCGATCAGCGTGTGGTTCACCAGATCGGCCGGTTGGCGGAGGCCGAGCCCACCTTGCGCCACCGCGGGACTGCACACAGGCGAAAGGTCGGCATCGAACAGGTGGGTGTAGTCGAGCTGCTGCTGATCCGCGGCGCGCGCATAGACGATCCCAACATCGGCGCGCTTCTCGTTGAAGCCCCAGTCGAAGTGGCTGGCGTCCAGCTTCACCGCGATATCCGGATTCGCGCGGTGGAACTCATGCATCCGCGGGATCAGCCAGCGCACGGCCATGGTGACATAAACCTGTACGGTGAGATCGCCGCCGGCGGTCGAGCGGCGCAGGATGTCGGTGCCCTGGGCGATGCGGTCGAAGGCATCGCGCAGGAAGGGGAAATAGAGAGCGCCCGCATCGGTCAGTTCGACCCGCCGCGCCAGACGCGCGAACAGCGCCATGCCCATCCAGGATTCCAGTTCCTTGATCTGGTGGCTGATCGCCGATTGGGTAAGACCAAGTTCCTCGCCGGCGGCGCGGAAGCTCAGATGCCGGGCCGCGGCCTCGAAGGCCCGGAGCGACGAAAAGGAGGGCAGGTTCCGGCGTTCCATGGGTGGCCTCAGTTCATCTTGTTGGCTCGCCGATCCGGTCAAGCCATTGCTATTCATAAATTATCCAAAGTCACAGGTGAATTCAATTCATCAATCCATGAGAAACACTCGGTTGAGAATCAGGCCCGTTACCGGCGAAAATGGCCGTGAATTCAAAGCCCCAGGGAGCTTTCGATGAATGACATCCAGGTTGATAGCGGCCGACGCGGCGGGCGTGCGGCGCGCCGGGCCCAACGGGCTGCGCCCTTGCCCCAGAACCAGCGGCCGGTCTGGCCAGGCATGGAGGGCGGCAACTACAAGGCGCTCAAGGACGAGGACATCCAGAAGATCCATACCGCGGTGCTGGATGTGCTGGCGAATATCGGCCTCGCCGATGCCATCCCCACCTGCATCGAAGCCTGCACGGCAGCCGGCGCCGAGTACAACGACAAGGGACGTCTCACCTTCTCGCGCTCCCTGGTGGAAGACACCATTGCGAAAGCGGCACGGCAGTTCGTGCTCCATGGCCAGGAGCCGCGCCACGACATGGAGCCGTGGGGCAAGAGGGTCTATTTCGGCACTGCCGGTGCGGCCGTACATATCGTCGATCCCATGACCGGCGAGTACCGCGAGTCCTATCTGCAGGACCTCTACGACATCGCGCGCATCGTCGACGAGATGGAGCATATCCATTTCTTCCAGCGCGCCGTGGTGCCGCGCGATCTGCCGGATCCGCGGGAGATGGACATCAACACCTGCTATGCCAGCGTCATGGGCACCACCAAGCATGTGGGCACGAGCTGGGTGGCGGCGGAGCATCTCGAGGCATCCTTCCAGATGCTGCATGCGGTCGCCGGCGGCGAGGACAAGTGGCGGGCGCGGCCGTTCGTCAGCCAGTCGAACTGCTTTGTGGTGCCGCCGCTGAAATTCGCCGTCGATGCCTGCAAGTGTCTCGAGCTGGCGGTGCAGGGCGGCATGCCCGTGCTGCTGCTGTCGGCGGGGCAGGCGGGCGCCACGGCGCCGGCGGCGCTGGCCGGCACGATCGTGCAGGCGACGGCGGAGGTGATCGCCGGCCTGATCTATGTGAACGCATTGAAGCCCGGTGCGCCGGCGATCTTCGGCACCTGGCCGTTTGTTTCCGACCTGCGCACCGGCGCCATGTCCGGCGGCAGCCCGGAGCAGGCGCTGCTGTCGGCCGGTTGCGCGCAGATGGCCCATTTCTACGATCTCACCGGCGGCACGTCGTCGGGCATGTGCGACTCCAAGGTGCCGGATGCGCAGGCCGGCGCGGAGAAGGCCTACAACCACGCCATTGTCGGCAACGCCGGCGCGAACTTGATCTATGAGTCCGCGGGCATGCATGCCAGCCTGCTGGGCTATTGCCTGGAGAGCCTGATCATCGACAACGACATCATCGGCGCGACCCAACGGATAATCCGCGGCATCGAAGTTAGCGACGACACGCTGTCGCTCGACACCATCCGCGACGCCTGCATCGGCGGGCCGGGGCATTATCTGGGTTCGGATCAAACGCTGCGGCTGATGCAGACGGCCTATGTCTATCCGACCGTCGGCGACCGCACGAGCCCGAAGGAATGGCGCGAGCAGGGCTCCACCGACATAATCGACAAGGCGGTGAAAAAGACGCGAGAGATCCTGGCGCGGAACTACCCGCGCCATGTGCCCGACGTGGTCGATGATGCCATCCGCGCAAAGTTGCCTATTCGCCTACCGCGGGAAGGCATGCGCCCGAGGCCAGCGCAGGCGGCGGAGTAATATCGACACAAGAAGCAGGGTCGCAAAACCTGAGTCAGGATTCGGGGGGCCAGAATGAAATCTCATGCGCGGGTGGTGATCATCGGCGGCGGGGCGGTGGGCTGCAGCGCGCTCTATCACCTGGGCAAACTGGGCTGGACGGACACGCTGCTGATCGAGCGCGATGAGCTGACCTCCGGCTCCACCTGGCATGCTGCAGGCAACTGCCCGAACTTCTCGACCTCCTGGAACGTGCTGAAGTTCCAGCGCCACAGCACCAAGCTCTATGCGCGGCTGGGCAATGAAGTCGGTTATCCCATGAACTATCACCTCACCGGCTCCATCCGCCTGGCGCACACCAAAGCGCGCATGGAGGAGTATGCCCATGTGCGCGGCATGGCGCGCGCCCAGGGGCTGGAGTTCGAGCTGCTGTCGCCGGCGGCCATCAAGCAGCGCTATCCCTTCATCGAGCTGCATGACCTCGAGGGCGGGCTGTGGGATCCCTTCGACGGCGATATCGATCCCAGCCAGCTCACCCAGGCCTATGCCAAGGGCGCCCGCGACATGGGCGCGGAGATCGCGCGCTTCACCCGCGTCACCGGCCTGGAGCGCACCAAGGCCGGCGAATGGCTGGTCAAGACCGACAAGGGCGACGTCACCTGCGAATTCGTGATCAATGCTGCGGGCTATCGCGCGGGCGAGATCATGGCGATGGTCGGCCAGTACTTGCCGATCGTCTCCATGTCCCATCAGTATCTGGTGACAGAGCCGGTCGCGGAGCTGGAAGGCCGCAAGGAAAAGCTGCCGCTGCTGCGCGATCCCGACACCAGCTACTATCTGCGGCAGGAGCGCAGCGGTCTGCTGCTCGGGCCCTATGAGTGGAAGGCGACGCCCCATTGGCTCGACGGCATTCCCGAGAAATTCGCCTATGAGCTCTATCCCGACGATCTCGAACGGCTCGAAACCTACATCGAGGATGCCATCAAGCGCGTGCCAATCCTCGGCAAAGTCGGCGTGCAGAAGGTGATCAACGGGCCGATCCCCTATTCGCCCGACGGCAACCCGTACATCGGTCCGGCCCACGGCCTGCCGAATTTCTTCCAATGCTGTTGCTTCAGTTTCGGCATCGCGCAATCGGGCGGCGCCGGCAAGACGGTGGCGGAATGGATCGCCCATGGCGAGCCGGAATGGGATTTCTGGATCTTCGATCCCCGGCGCTACACCGACTATGCGACGAAGAAGTATGTCGTGGCGAAGGCCATCGAGCTCTACCAGAACGAATATGCCGTGGCCTTTCCGGCCGAGGAACGGCCCGCGGGACGTCCGGCCAAGACCACGCCGTTGTATGAACGGCTGAAGGCGAAGGGCGCGATGTTTTGTGCTCGGGGCGGGTGGGAGCGGGCCGCCTGGTTCCCGCGGCCGCAGGACAAGCGGGAGCAGAAGCTGAGCTTCCATCGCACCAACTGGCACGATGCCGTGGCCGGGGAGTGCAAGGCGGTGCGCGAGCGCGTGGGCGTCCTGGATCTCGGGGGCTTCACCAAGCTGATGGTGGAAGGCGACGGCGCGGCGGCATGGCTCGACAAGCTGATCTGCGGCAAGCTGCCGAAGCCGGGGCGCGTTACACTATCCTATGCGCTTAACGACAAGGGCGGCATCGTCTCCGAGTTCACTATCACGCGGCTGGCCGAGAACCGGTTCTATCTCATCAGTGCGGCCGTGGCGGAGTGGCATGATCTCGACTGGCTGGAAGAGCACCGGCCGAAGAATGGGGCGCTTCGCATCGAGAACCACACCACGCGCTATGGCTCGATCATCATCGCCGGACCGAAGGCGCGCGATGTGCTCAGCCAGGTGACCGAGGCCGATCTTTCCAATGCAGCGTTCCCCTGGCTCTCGGCGCGGGAGATCGAGATCGGCTATGCGCGGTTGCTGGCCTTGCGCGTGAATTATGTTGGCGAGCTGGGCTGGGAGCTGCATGCGCCGGTGGAGCATATGGCGGCCATCTACGACCAGCTCTGGCAGGCGGGCGAGAAATACGACATCCGCGATTTCGGCATGTACGCCATGGATTCGATGCGGCTGGAGAAATGCTATCGCGGCTGGAAGGGCGATCTGACCCATGAATACACGCCGTTCATGGCCAGCCTGGACCGCTTCGTCGATCTCCAGAAGAGCGAGTTCATGGGCCGCGCCGCGCTGCTGAAAGAGCATAATAGCGGCCCGCGGGAGCGCTTCGTGCCGCTGCTGCTGGAGGATACCGGCACGGCGGACGCGCCCTATTGCTCGTCGGTCTGGCAGGGTGACGAGATCGTCGGCCTTGTTGGTTCGGGCGGCTATGGCCACAGCATCGGCAAGAGCATCGCGCTCGCCTATGTGCGCACCGATCTGGCGAAGCCGGGGATGGCGCTGGATGTGGAAGTATTCGGCGAGCGCCGGCGCGCCATCGTCGGGCAGGAACCGCTTTACGATCCGACGAACGCTAGGTTGCGGATGTAGTTGCCGAGGCGCGCAGGAATCGTTGAGTTCAATCGCAAAACAAAAATCGGAGATCGACGTCCAATTCCATGTCCAGCAAACTCCCCACACACGCCGAGATCGTTATCATCGGCGGCGGCATCATCGGCTGCTCCACCGCCTATCACCTGGCCAAGATGGGCAAGAAGGATGTGCTGCTGCTGGAGCGGAAGAAGCTCACTTCCGGCACCACCTGGCACGCCGCCGGCCTCGTGCGTGCCATGCTCTATTCCGCCAACCTGACGAAGCTCGCCAAATACACAGTCGATCTCTATGTGAATCTCGAAAAGGAGACGGGGCAGGCCACCGGCTTCAAGCAGAATGGCAGCATCTCCATCGCCACCAACCCGGAGCGTTGGGACGAGCTGCGGCGCGGCGCTTCCATGGCCCATGCCTTCGATGTGCCAGCGGAGCCCATCAGCGCCCAACGGGTGAAGGAACTCTGGCCGCTGATGAATATCGACGATGTCATCGGCGCCATCTGGTTTCCCAATGACGGACAGACCAATCCCGCCGATACCACGATGGCGCTGGCGAAGGGCGCGCGGACCGGCGGCGCGCGCATCGCCGAGGACTGCAAGGTCACCGGCGTCATCGTCAAGAACGGCCGCGCCTGCGGCGTGAAAACCGATCAGGGCGATGTCACCGCCGACTATGTCGTGAATTGCGCGGGCATGTGGGGCCGCCAGATCGGCCTGATGGCCGGCGCCGATGTGCCGCTCCATGCCTGCGAGCATTTCTACGTGGTGACCGAGGCCATGGGCATTCCGGCCAACCTGCCGGTGATGCGCGATATGGACCGCTGCGCCTACTACAAGGAAGACGCCGGAAAACTGCTGGTGGGTGCTTTCGAACCGAAGGCGAAGCCCTGGGGCGTCAACGGCATCCCCGAAGATTTCTGCTTCACCGAACTGCCGGAAGATTTCGATCATTTCCAGCCGGTGCTGGAAGGTGCCATCCATCGCGTGCCGAAACTGGAACAGACGGGCATCCGCAAGTTCTTCAACGGCCCTGAGAGCTTCACCACCGATCAGCGCTATCTGCTGGGACCGGCCGCGGAGGTAAAGAATTTCTTCGTCGGCGCCGGATTCAACTCCGTCGGCATTCAATCGGCCGGCGGCGCAGGCATGGTGCTGGCCCATTGGATTGCCCATGGCCATCCGCCGTTCGATCTCTGGGATGTGGATATCCGCCGCGTCGTGCCGCACCAGAACACCAAGACCTATCTGGTGGAACGGGTGTCCGAGGCGCTCGGCCTGCTCTATGCCATGCATTGGCCGTATCGCCAGTTCGAAACGGCGCGCGGCGTGCGCAAGACGCCGCTCTACGATCGGCTCAAGGCAAACGGCGCCTGCTTCGGCGAAGTCGCGGGCTGGGAGCGCGCCAACTGGTTTG
>Ga0184612_10000749_pt1 | contig 15253 bp, 13 predicted proteins | sample PLM3_60_coex_FD_133163 | JGI IMG/M metagenome (GOLD analysis project Ga0184612, IMG submission 133163) | Groundwater sediment microbial communities from an aquifer in East River, Colorado, USA - PLM3_60_coex | ecosystem: Environmental > Terrestrial > Soil > Riparian zone | place: USA: East... | reverse complement strand
TGCACCTGCCCCGGCACGCATCGGCTGTCGTGCTCCCCGACGATCACGAGCACCGGTGCTCGGACACCGTCGACGTAGGTGATCGGCGAACGCTCGCGCACGAAGTCCGCAACGTCGTGCACCACCCCGCCCACCAGGGAACGGTCGTAGGCCTGGAGCGACGGTGCCGAGTCGTCGTAGGACGCCATGTAGTCCCCGACCGGCACGGCACCGATCCCCGCCGCGAACCGATCGGGGTGCGTTCCCAGAGCCAGCAGTGTGATGTATCCGCCCCACGACCATCCGCCGATCGCGACGCGGTCAGGGTCGGCGACACCCCGCGCGACGAGGTCCTCGAGCCCGGCCACCACGTCCTCCACCTCTGGGAACCCGATGTTGCCGATGATGTGGTCGCGCCACCTCCGCCCGTACCCCGTCGAACCTCGGTAGTTGACCATCGCCACGGCGAACCCCTCATCGACCAAGCTCTGCGCGTCCGGCCACCAGGTATCGAGGTAGAGCCAATCTGGCCCGCCGTGGACCTTCAGGTACGTCGGGAACGGCCCTTCCCCTTCCGGCGTGACGAGCCAGCCCTGCACGAGGTCGCCCGGCGGGTTGCGGAACAACCACTCCCGATAGGGACGGCCTTCACGCAGCCCGGCCGGTCGTGGGGCCAAGAACTCGCGGCCGCTATCGTCGAGCAGCATCGGGGCCCGGTTCCCGCTCGAGCCGCGGAGCCACACCCGTCCGTCGGGTCGCACGCGCGCGCCGTGGATCTCGCCGGTCGGATGCGCGATCTCGGTGAGCGAGCCTCGATCGAGCTCGTAGCGGTAGAGGCGGTCGCGGCCGCGGAACAGGTGGACGAGCAGGATCGAGCGAGCGTCCGGCCACCAATCGACCGGGATCGCCTCGCCGGGCAGATCGAGCTCGAGGTCCACACGCTCGCCGGTGGTCGGATCCCACACCCCCGGCCGCTTCAGGTCGTCGAGCTCGTGGGCGTACAGGATCCGCTGATCTCCCGGGACCGGAGACCACGCGAACGAGTGGAGCGCATGCCCGGGCCCGTCGGCGAGCTCGCTCACCACCTCGCCGGTTCGCGATCGCAGGACACGGAGCGCTCGATGGATGTTGTCGCCCGCCTGCGCCACCTCGAGACACACGAGCGACTCGTCTGCCGAGAGCCCGGCGTGATCGAACCCCTCCAGATGCATGTCCGTGCCGGAGAAACCGATGGAATCCACGTCGCGGTGGATCTCCTTGGCGGGACCGCCTCGATCCGAGACGTACAGCGCGAACCCGCCACGGTCGGCGATCACGCCGACGACCAGTTCGCGACCGAGCGCGAGGCCGTCGGGCCAGCCGACCGGCGCCTCGGGGAGCAGCTCGCGGGCCTGCCCGCCTCCGAACGGGAGGGCCAGCCAGCGTCCGGATTCGTCACCGGTCGGATCGGAGAACCACACGAGCTCGGACCCGTCGCCCGAGATCGTCGCGAGCTGCACACCGACGCGCTCGTCGGTGAGGCGCCGTGGCGGCCCCGCAGCCGGGTCCCACGCATACGCCTGGAACGAACCCTCCTCGTCCGAAAGCAGCGCGCATCGTTCGGGAGCATGGCGGGACCACGCCGGGAGGGTTCGCGTGGGCGCGCGGAACCGCTGTTCCCACGTCGGCTGGTCGGGCATGCGCGCGGAGCGTAGCAGCCGTCCCGAGGATCACGCGACCGGCACGAGCACGACGGGGATACGGACGAGGTGCACCTGCGAGCCGTCCTCGGCGCTCGTCTCGAAGACCTCGATGATGCCGTCCTGCCGCTGAGGCGTGAAGAAGAAGACCTCGGTCGAGAACTCGCCCCGGCACCCGCTGCCGCAGGTGGCCGTGGTGAACGAGGCGGTGAGCTCGACACCCTCGGCATCGAGGATCCGGATGCTGACCGTCGCCTCGAACACATCGGCATCACCGACGATGACCACGGGAGACGTCACCTGCTCCGCGGGCTGGGGCCTTCGCACGACGATCGCACCGTCGGACGGCGAGGCGCTCGGCGCCGCGGTCGGGCTCGTGGTCGGCGACGGCCTGAGCGCGTCCGTGACCTGGGAACACGAGACCGCGAACAGCACGACGAGGGCAACCCGGACCTTCACGAGCGGGCCTGTTGGATCGCGCGCCACACCCGCTCAGGCGAGAGCGGAGGATCGAGATGCCGCACGCCCAGGTACGCGAGCGCATCGACGGCGGCGTTCATCACCGCCGGGGTGGAGCCGATCGTGGCGGACTCGCCGATCCCCTTGGCCCCCAGGGGGTTGAGCGAGGTCGGCGTCTCCGTGCGAACGTCGACGAACGGCGGGAGCTCGGTGGCCGCGGGGATCAGGTAGGTGGCCAGGCTCGTCGCCAGCGGCGTTCCGAACTCGTCGTACACGACCTCCTCGTAGAGCGCCTGCGCGATGCCCTGTGCGAGACCGCCGTGCACCTGCCCCTGCACGAGCATCGGGTTCAGGATCCGTCCGCAATCGTCGACCGCCACCTGGCTCCGCAGGCGCACCTCCCCGGTGTCCAGATCGACCTGGACGACGGCCACGTGGGCGCCGAACGGGAACGTGTGGTCCTTCTGGAAGCGACGGGCCTCCGCGGCGAGCCCGCCCTCGGGCATCCGCTCGGGCGTCGGGGAACAGGAGGGGGCTCGTTGGCTCGGCCGCCGACTCCGGGTCTACGACCGCGTCCAGCGGGTCGAGCTCGATGGCGACCACCTCAGCCGCGTCCTGGGCCTGTCCGAGGGTCTCGGCGACCACGATCGCGATCGGCTCCCCGACGAACCGGACCACCTCTCGGGCGAGCACGGGCCGGTCGAACGGTCCCTCGACGTCGCCGGCCGGCGGCTGGGGCGCGAGGTCGAGGTCCTCGCCCCGCAGCACGGCCACCACCCCCGGCATCGCGCTCGCCTCGGCGACGTCGATGTCGATGAGGCGGGCGTGCGACATGATGGAGCGGACGAAGACCACCCGCAGCGCGCCCTGGGCGCGCAGGTCGTCCACGTACCGGGACCGGCCGGTGAGGAACCGGGGGTCCTCGACGCGATGGACGACGCTGCCAAAGATCGAGGTGGTCATGCGCCCGAACTGTAGAGGAGCTATCCCATGATCAGACGGACGCTCACCCTCGTGGTCATCGCCCTCGGCGTGCTCACGCTCGCCCCCGCCACCGCGTCGGCCGACATCGAGTCTCGCCGAGTGATCGGGGATCTCGCCGCGCCGGTCGCGTTCACATTCGGACCGGACCGGACGATCTGGTACGTCGAGAAGAATTCGGGGCAAGTGCGGATCTACGACCTGGACACCGACTCGGACAAGCGGTTCGTCACGGTGCCCGGTGTGAGCGGCGCCGGAGAGCGCGGCATGCTCGGGATCGCCCTGCATCCGAACTACCCCGACAAGCCGCTGGTCTACGTCTACGTGACCCGGTCGGCCGGCGGGCAGGTCCAGAATCAGATCCTGCGGTACCGCGACGATGGGGGGTCCGGCGTGAACCGCCGCGTGCTGTTCACCTCGGTGGCCGGCGGGAGTCCGTACCACAACGGCGGGCGGATCGCGTTCGGGCCCGACGGGATGCTGTACGCGATCGTCGGCGACGCGCACGACTCGTCGAACTCGCAAGACCTCACCGACGAGGACCGGGGGAAGATCATCCGCATCGAGCCCGACGGCGACATCCCATCGGACAACCCGCTCGACGGCCGGCTCTACGCGTACGGGATCCGGAACTCGTTCGGGTTCGCCTTCGATCCGCAGACCGATGACCTGTGGGAGACGGAGAACGGGCCGAGCTGCAACGACGAGGTCAACCCGATCCTGCCCGGCCGCAACCACGGCTGGGGGCCCAACCAGACGTGCAACGGGAGCGGCCCGGAGAACACGAACCAGGACGGGCCCAACCCCGTGCTGCCGGCACTCTTCTACGAAAGCACGATCGGCATCACGGGCATCGCGTTCTGCGATGGGTGCCACCTCGGAGCCCAGGACGAGGGCGCGGCGTTCTTCGGCGCGATCAACAACGGCGAGATCGCGAGGATCGTGTTCAACGGCGCGAGGGATGCGATCACCGGCGATGTGGTCGTGCTCGACCACGGCGCCGGCACGATCTCGTTCGAGGTCGCCCCCAGCGGCCGGATCTTCTTCAGCGACTTCAGTGGCATCTACAAGCTCGACGACGTGAGTGGGGGTTCGGGTCTGGCCAGACAGCTCGCCCGGGGATAGGCTCGGGCCGGTAGCCCGGAGCATCGGAGGGGCTGTTGGATATCGGCCCGGCACGCCGGATCATCGAGATCGAACCCGTCTCGTTGCCCTTGCCCGAGGAGGTCCCGGACCTCGAACCCGTGCCTGCGCAGCCGGCGCCGGTGGAACCGGGAGGCTAGCCCCGATGCTCGAGGCCCGACCTCGCGTCCCGGCCACCACGCTCTCCGAACCCGTGATCGCATGGCGGACGTGGACGCTGGCGGGTTCTCGGGACGCGCACGACGTTTGGCTCCTGCCGATCGCCGGGGACGGCAAGCCGTGGCCGCCGCGCCGGCCGGCGGCTGCGACCTGTGCCAGACATCGCGCGCACGAGGTTCCCGATCTCGGATGCGCGTGCGGCTTGCACGCGGTTCCGGGCCCCGATGCGCTCCGACGGACGAAGGACCCGGCCGTGCTCGGGACCGTGGCACTGTGGGGACGCGCGGTTGAGCACGAGGCCGGTTGGCGCGCCGCGTTCGCATATCCGCAGCGTCTACGGCTCGTGTGCTACCTCTGCTTCTCGCTGTGGGGAACGCATGCCCCCAGTGCATGCAGCGTGGTCGTTCGCCAACGCGGCGGCCGAATGGTCCCGCTCTGCGAAGCACACCTGGAGCTCAGCCGACGATACGGCTACCGGATCCCGCGACTGCTCCCTGCGGCCGCCGTCGAGTCGCGTTTGCTCTCGACGTACGCCGTGGATCTTATGCGGACGCTGTAGCTCGGATCGCTCAGGACAACGGGCCTCGGTGGCGCGCCGCGGCCGCTCGCGCGAGGCGCTCGCGTAGGGACAGCCCCTCCTCGTCCGGATCGAGCTCCCGCCCGCGTTCGGCAGGCTCGGGGTCGGATCGGGGCGCGGGGACGGCCGGTGGATCGGGCGGCTCCGGCGCCGGGTGCGGCTGATCCTCCCAGCCCATGTCGTTCGCGGACTCGAGGCCCGCGCGAAGGCTCGACACGCGATGCTCGAACGACTGGAGGTCGATCGTGGCGTCCAGGTCGGTCTCGGCCGCGGCCACATGGGCTTCCCGGCCCGCGGGGACGGCAACCTCGCCGGGCATGACGTTCGGCTCGCCCCGCGACGGCGAACGCGGCTCGTCGACATTCGGCACATACGTCGGGACACCCTTGCTCGGGCGGCCGAGATCGCGCTCGAGCTCCCGAATCCTGCCTTCGGCATCCCGCAGCTTCCTCGTCGAGTTCGCGAGCTCCACCTGGGTGTTCGCGAACGACTCCTGGGCCCGCTGTAGCTCGGCGATGTCGTTGCGGCGATCGCGCTCCAGGTCGGCGATCCGGCCGATATCGGCGCTGCCTTGGCCGTCGGCGGTGGGATCAACCGGCGATGCCTTGACCTCCTCGAGCTCCGCCGCCAGCGACGACCGTGCCTGCTCGAGCTCGCGGAGCTCGGCCAGCGCTTCGGCGAGCCTCCCCCTCGGGCTCGGAGATCCCGGAAACTGGCCCTTCCTTCGCTCCCGCGGCGGCGAGCGCCTCGGCGAGCGCGGCCTCGGCGGTTCCCAGCTCGGATCGCGCGGTCACGAGCTGCGTGCTGCGCTCTGGAGCTCCGCCTTGGCGTTCTGCAACTCTGCCTTGGTCTTCGTGAGCTCGTCGTTCGTCTTCTTGAGCTCGGCCGCCGCCTTGCGTTCGCCACCGTCTCGACGCTTGGTCGGGGCCGAGGTCTCCGCTGGGGTGCCCACCTTCGCGAGCTTGTCCTCCAGCTCACGGACCTGCGCCTCCATCTCGAGCGTGCGACCGCTCGCGTCAACGGCTCGCTGGGTCGCCTCCATCGCCCTGCGCTCGGCCGCCGTCGCCTTCTGCTCCGCTTCGGCGGCTCGCCGGTCTGCCTCCGCCATGATCCTGTTGGTCTTCTTGGCCTCGGATCTGGTGTTGCCGTTCCCCTCGCGCGCGAGCGCCAGGTCCGCCTCCTTCTCGGCCAGCGACGAGCGCAGGCGTTGGATCTCGCCCGAGTGCTGCTCTCGCTCCGCTTCGGCCGCGCGGAGCTTGAGGTCGAGCTCTTCGAGGCCGCGACCGGGCCGCGGTGTCGCGGCGGCGGCGGCGTTCCCGCGCTCTCCGTCCTTCAGTCGCTGCTCGGCCTCCTCTGCTCGGCGTTCGGCCGCGCGCAGGCGGTCCTGCGTTTCCGCAAGCCCTCGGTCGCCCGATCGCACCACGGGAACGACGACCTGTGAGCCGTCCGGAGCCGCCTCGGTAGCGGTGCGTCGAAGCATCGAACGGGCGGCCAGCCCGAGCGCCCCGACGAAGAGCCCCGCGAGCAGGAACTGGAGCGGGCGCCACAGGACGAGAGCCTCGCCCCGGATGGAACCGTAGCGCTGGTCGATCTCGACGACCGCATCCACGAACGACTCGCTCACGAGGTGCACGGGCACGTAGGTCTGGAACAGCTCCTCGTTCACGCGGTGCAGACCCACCACAGGTTCGATCTCGGTCGAGAGCACGCTCACGACCTCTCCGGCGGCCGCGGCCTGGATCTGCGGGTCGTCCAACGCGAGGATCTCTCCCGTTTCGTCGCGTTGCGCGGTCGAGAAGATGAGGTCCCCGTCGGAGCGCCACACGCGTACGGTCACCACCTGGTCGTCCGAAAGGATGCCGGCCTGGACGGCCACGATCAGCGTTCGATACTCCTCGCCGGTGATGTCCCACAGGACGAGCTCGGGCGTGAGCTCGGAGGCCACGATCGAAGCCGTGACGTCCTCCGCGCGATCGATCGCGTCGCGTTCGGAGGCCTCGACCGCGGCGTTCGCGAAGACGATCGACCCCAGGAGGGCGCCGAGGAACAGCAGGGCGAGTCCGCCCCACGCGATCGGGCCTTTGCGGCCCCCGATCCCCGATCCCTGCTCGCTCATGTCAAGTCCGATAGCCGCCACGCTCACGGCAAGCAGCCCCTTGTGATGAGCATCGGTGCCGGCCGCCGCATCCTTGAACGGGCTCGGGCGGCCTCGTGAGGCGGTGGAGACGAGCGGACTCGGAACGCGCTAAGGCACGACGTGCTTGGCGGGTGATCGCGAAGCGCACGAGCCCTCGGTGCGAGGGGTGGAACAACGGCGCCACTGCGTCCACAATCGGCCCGCGATGGATACATGCGCTGCCTGTGGCGCTGCTGTTCCCGAGGCCGCACGCTTCTGCCCGACGTGCGCCGCGCCGGTGGTGTCCGGTCTCGACCAGAGCGAACGGAAACTCGCGACGATCATCTTCGCCGACCTGGTGGGATCGACCGAGCTCGGCGGCTCGCTGGACCCGGAGCGAACCAGGGCGATGCTCGATCGTTTCTACGACGCCATGGCCGCCGAGATCGACACCGCCGGCGGAACGGTCGAGAAGTTCGCCGGCGACGCCGTGATGGCGGTGTTCGGCGCCCCGGCATCGCTCGAGGATCACGCCGAGCGCGCGCTGCACGGGGCGCTGGCGATGCAGCGGCGTCTGCACGAGCTCTTCGGCGAGATGCTCGCGCTGAGGATCGGGGTCAACACCGGCGAGGTGGTCCTCGGCAAGCCGCGCGAAGGCAGCTCTTTCGTCACCGGCGACCCGGTCAACGTGGCGGCGCGACTGGAGCAAGCCGCGGAGCCGGGCGAGGTCCTCGTCGGCGAGCGAACGGTCGCGACCGCGCGAGGAGCGTTCGAGTTTGGGGAGCGTCGAACGGTCGAGGCCAAAGGGAAGCCGGAAGGGGTCGAGTGCCGGCGCCTCGGGCGCGCGCTTTCGCTCATGCGTCCGCGCGGGGTCGGGGGCCTTCGCCGCGCCTTCGTCGGCCGTGACCAGGAGATGGAGGTGCTCGAGCGGGTCTACGAGGAGGTCGAGGACGAGCGGGAGCCGCGTCTCGTGACGACCCTCGGGGATGCGGGCGTCGGCAAGACCAGGCTCCTGCGCGAGTTCTGGGAACGCCTCGGCGACCGCTCGCCCGAGACGCTGCGGCGGACCGGACGGTGCCTTTCGTACGGTCGGGGCATCACGTACTGGCCGCTCGCGGAGGTGCTGAAGGAGCATCTCGGGATCTTCGAGAGCGACCCGCCGGCGGTGGTGCTCGAACGCCTGGGGTCGCGCGAGATATTGGGGCTGTCGCTCGGGCTCGACGTGGGCCACGGGCTGCACCCCCTCGCGGCGCGCGACCGCTTCCAGGACGCGTGGGTCGAGTTCCTCGAGGAGATCGTCACGGAGCGACCCACCGTCGTGCTCATCGAGGACATCCACTGGGCCGAGGAACAGCTGCTCGATCTCCTGGAACGACTCGTCCGCGACACCCGTGGGCCCCTCCTTCTGATCGCGACCGCGCGGCCGGAGCTGCTCGAGCGGCGGCCCGGATGGGGAGCCCGGGTCCGTGGAACAACCATCGAGCTCGAGGCGCTGTCGTCGGACGACGCGGTCCGGATGCTCGACGAGCTGCTCGGCGGGACGCTCCCGGTCGGGCTGCGTGAGGTCGTCGTCCAACGCGCGGAGGGGAACCCGTTCTTCGTCGAGGAGCTGCTCGGGACCCTGATCGACCGGCAGCTGCTCGAACGGCAGAACGGCTCGTGGCGCCTGGCGGAGCTGCCTTCGGATTTCGTCGTTCCGGACACGGTGCAGGCGGTCGTTGCGGCACGGGTCGACCTTCTCGCCCCGGCCGAGAAGCAAGCGCTCCAGGCCGCTTCCGTGATCGGCCGGATCTTCTGGGCGGGACCCGTCTACGAGCTCCTCCAGGAAGCTGAACCGGATCTGCGGGTCCTCGAGGAGCGCGACTTCATCCGGCGTCGATCGGGCTCCTCGATCGCTGGCGACCGCGAATATGCGATCAAGCACGCCCTGACGCGAGAGGTCGCATACGCGAGTTTGCCGAAAGCCAGACGCGCAAGACTGCACGCCGCCTTCGCGCGCTGGCTCGAACGGACGGGCGAGGGGCGGGATGAGTACGCGCCGCTCCTCGCGCATCACTACACCGAGGCGGTCCGGACGGAGGACGTCGACCTGGCGTGGGCGGGCGAGGAGGGCGAGCTCGCTCACCTGCGAGCCGACGCGCTCGCGTGGCTCCGCCGTGCGGCCGAGCTCGCGATCGGTCGCTTCGAGATCGACGACGGCCTCGCGCTGCTCCACCGGGCTCTCGCCCTCGAGCCGGACCAGGCCGACAGGGCCGGCCTCTGGCGGGAGGTCGGACGCGCAAACGTGTTCAAGTTCGACGGCGAGGCCTTCTGGACGGCGATGCTGAGCTCGCTGGAGGGCACGACCGACCCAGCAACCGTCGCGAACACATACAGCATCCTCGCGTTCCATACGGCTACCCGAGCCGCGATGTGGAAGCGCCGGCCCGACCGCGAGCTGATCGCAGGATGGATCGATCGGGCGCTCGAGCTGTCCGAGCCGGAGGCCCCGGCGCGGGCGCGGGCGCTGATCGCGCGCACGTACCTCGACCCAGAAGGATCCGGTGACGCGGCGCGAGAGGGCGGCGAGGTCGCCGAAGGCTTGGGGGACATCGAGCTGCGTTCATGGGCTTGGGGCGCCCGTTCGGAGACTGCCCTTGCCCGAGGCGACTACGAGGAAGCGTTCGATTGGGCCCGGCGGCGCTTCGACATCGTGCCGACGTTGACCGATCCCGATCACATCGCGTTGATCTACCTGTTCGGCCTCCCGGCGTGCCTCGCGACCGGCCGTTTCCACGTAGCCCGCCGGATCTCGAAGGCGCATGACGAGGTGACGAGCAACCTAACGCCACATCATCGGCTCCATGCAGTCAGGCTGTTGATCTACGTCGAGCAGGTGGCCGGGCGCTGGGATGCGGTGCGCGACCTCACAGCGCGTGCGGAGTCGGCGGTCGCCGCCAACATCTCGACGCCATGCGCGGCCAACGTCAGATCGCTCCTCGACTGTGCTCTCGCGAACGTCCATCTCGGGAACGAGCAGGAAGCGCGGCGCCTCGAGCGCAGTGCCGAGGATCTGGGTATGGAGGGCTACCCCTTCGACGACACGTACGTCGAGATCGCGATCGCGCGAGGCGATCTTCATGAGGTCGAGCGGAGGCTCAGCGAGTGGAGCCCCGAAGGGTTCCTGGATTTCGATGGATTGATCGCGCGGCTCAACGCCCTTGTCGCCCTCGAGCGACGCGCGGAGATCGAAGAGGAGGCGTCGGCATACGCGAAGCCGAAGACGTATCTCGAACCGTTCGCTCTTCGAGCGCTGGGATACGCCCGTAGGGACGAGGGGCTAGTCCGACAGGCGATCGAGAGATTCGAGGCGATGGGCCTGGACTGGCACGCGGCCCAGACGGGAGACCTGATCGGCCCTGGGTGAGTTTCTCTTGACGCGTGTCGTCGCGAGAGAACCGCCATCCGGGATGCCACGATATCTTGCCTCACCATAGCGGCCATCTCGTCCGACCCGGCCGAGCGGCCGACGACTTCCTCGCCGAGAAGCGGTACGACCCTGACGTGCAGCTCGAACGCATCGACGCGCTGTCACCTGGTCGGCGGTGTCGGCGTGGCGGTTCGATGATCGCTCGGGACCGTGACCTGCCGACATCTCGGTGGAGACGAGCGGACTCGAACCGCCGACCCCCTGCTTGCAAATCATAAGCGGCGAGAAGCTGCTACCTGCGACGATGGGCGTGAGCCCTGCTCAGCCTGCACATCGCCAGTCACACGGGAGCAGTCGAGATCCATCGGATTCCGTTGGTTCCGCTACCAATTTGCTACCTCGCGAACCCGAACCCTTCCGCGTCAAGGAAGGATTGGGCAGCCCGCGTCAGCATCTGAGTACGGAACGACCGTCTGTTTGAGGGCTTCCGGTCGGTCCTGTACTTGAGGGGTTAGGAGACAGAGCCCTCCAGAATCGGCGTTTAGGTTCCGTTTCCCGATCCGTCCCGGCGGCTCGCGGAGGAGATCTTGGGATGAGACTGAAGATCCTCACCCCGCACAAGGCCGCCCAGGTCGGCGTCCGCGTCCTGACCATGTCCTGCGGCACCGTCCCGGAGCAGCAGGACATGGTCTGACCCAAGGACGAGGTCGGTCCCTGGCGCGACCCCGAACCCCAGGACTACGCCGCCTGGGACTTCGCCGTCCTCCAACGTGAGGCCGCGAAGCGAGGCATCAAGACGTTGAGCATGAGGGCAGGGGCGGGGAGGGAGGGGCGTTGGTGGCGGCTATGAAGACCCGACCTGCTCCACCTGCTCCGGAGCAGGCGCCCCAGCCATCCTGCTCCACCTGCTCTGCTCTCTAGTAGGGAGCAGGTGGCAGGAGCAGGTTGGGGGGTCATGCGAGAGCGGAGTCCCCCTGGCACGCACATCCCGAAGCCTTGGTCGCGTCCTCGCGGTCGCGGTCAGCCGTTACCTAAGCGCACGTCAGAAGTCTGTCGCGTTCGCGCAGGTAGAAGCGTTGCTGCTAACACTGAGCGAACGCCCTCACGCCCTCCGCCCACGCACTTGGTCCCGGCGGATCACGGTCAACCTCGCTGGTCTTCCTGCACAGACTTGGAGGCAGTGGGCAAGCAGTAACACACCCATCCTCCCCGGCCGGGGAACGTCGGCTCCCCGCGCAGAGCACCCGATCCCCCACCCTGCCACCCGGGACCATAAAGAGGGGTGATGGAGATAGAGGTGTCCCCCGCCACGGAGTTCGTGCCGCTAATCTCCGTGCCATCGAAGTGGGCGAATGCGAGCGGTTTGCGAACGGGCTGCACAACACTGATCCTGCCGAAGAGTGGTGCCGGAATCTGTCGGTTGAGCGATGGGTAAAGGGGTCAGAGTCACAGTGAGGTTGCCGTTCAGGTCGCCGGTGACCGTGGCCGACCTGGCTAACCGCCTGACCTACTAGAACGGGGCTTCTTCCATCTTCGGCCAGCAGAGAGAGCAGACCTGATGAACATGCCGGCAACAAGTGCTCCTGCGATCGAGAGCGACAACAGGAAGGTCCAGTCCGCCGTCCCTGCGAGTTCCGCAGTGGCGGCGGCGACGAGGAGGGCCAAAATGGCCCCCACGTAGAACACAAGAAGAAATCCAAAGCGCCACCGGGACACGAGCCGTTCGAGGATCGTCAACAAGAGCGCGAGCACAGCCAGTCCGACCACCAGCACCACGGTAAAGATGATTGCCTTTTCCACTCACCACCCGCCTTTGCCGTCTTCTCGTTACCACCCTCTAGGCTGGATACCTATCCGCACTGTTGCCATGCTGAATAGAACCCCCCGACGATCAATGCTGTCCCGCCTAATACCAGAAATGTGCCGATCGCCAGTCCGACTGTCGAGCCGACCGTGCCGGCGATGACTAGTCCTCCGACGGATCCGAAGTAAGCGCCCACACCAACAAGGACGCTTCCTGTCGTTTGGGCCAATGCGTTCGGATTGAAGACGTTGCCGAGAGTGCACCCGACCCTGCTGAGCATGGACCCGAAGTTGGCGAAGAAACTCGTGACACACCCAAACCCGAGAAATCCACAGCCATTCCTCGGGTCAAGCCCGAGGGGGTCTGCGAAGATGATTGGGCTGTTCGTCGCGTAGGCGTACACATTCGGATCGGGCCCGCCCGGGAACCCGAGCGGATCCTCCGCGACGAACCGTCCAAACGCTGGGCTGTAGTACCTCGCCCGGTAGTTGTACAGGGATAGTGTCCCGGTCGAGTCATTCTCCCGTCCGGTGAACCCGAGGAAGCTCGGGCTCGAGGTTCCCGACACGGTCGTCTTGCCGTAGGGCTCGTAGGTGTAGGTGGTCGGCACGGTCCCAGTCGTCGACGCGAGCCCTACGATCGAGCCGAGCGCATCGGACAGGTAGTAGCTGGTCGATGATCCGGCCGTGCGAACGAACGGCTGATCGAGGCCGAGCCCGGTCAGGTAGTTGGCGACAACGCTGTTGCCGTTGGAGGCCCGTTCCTGCACCAGGTTCCACCCGTCGTACGCGGGCTTGGTGGTGGAGTTGCCGATGGTGCGCACGACCCGGCGTCCGAGCCCGTCGTAGGTGTAGCTGCCTTGTGGTGGGTCAGGATTTCTTGGACACCTCGAACTGTGATGGGATGAGGCGCCCGAGAAAGGACTGGCGACGTGGGGAGGAAGCCGTTCAAGACCGCCGATTAGAAGCTCCAGGTCGTCCTGTCCGTGCTGCGGGGGGAGATGACGCAGGTGGAGGCGGCTCGCCGGTTGCAGATGAGCCAGACGACGATCGCCAAGTGGCAGAAGCAGTTCCTCGAAGGGGCCCACGAGTCCCTGGCGCGCGGGGAGAACGCGCAGGGCCCGCGCTCCCGACGTGAGGAGGACCTGCAGGGGCAGGTCGATGACCTGACCCAGGCCCTGGGGGAGGCCTACGTCGAGCTCCGAGTCTGGCGCAAAGGGGGGGCGCTCTACCCGCCTTCGAGGAGCTCGAGGCGATCCGGCTAGAGGCCGGTACGCCCGTCCGGCGGTTCGTCGGGCGCCTTCAGATCCCACCTTCGACCTGGTACCACTGGCGGGCCGGACACCTGCAAGGGCGGCCCGTGAGGCGCTGGCCGGCACCGGTCGTGGACGCGATCGAGGACGTCGCCGCCGAGCAGGCGCACCGGTGGTCAGCATGGGGCCACCGCAAGATCCACGCGATGCTTCGGGCCGACGGGGTCACCGTCTCGCCCTCCAGCGTCAAGCGGGCGCTCGCTCGCCGCGGCCTGCTGCAACCGGTCCGCTACCAGGCCGAGCGCCGCCAGCTCGCCCGGGCGCGCCACGCGAGGTTCTGGGAGCCGCCGGGGCGGCGTAACCGGGTGTGGCAGACCGACTTCACCGAGTTCGAGACCACCGCGCACGGCACGTGGCGGATCGCCGGCGTGGTGGACTACTTCACCAAGGTGTGCCTGGCGGCGCCGGTCTCGGGGACCCAGACGGCGCGGGACGCGATCGAGGCGGTCAAGGCGGCGATCGAGGCGGCCGAGGCGCTGCTGGGTGGCTCGCTGCTGGCCGACTGCCTGGATCCGGTCACCGGGGAGATCCATCCGGTCACGATCGTGAGCGACAACGGACCCGCATACAAGTCCACCGACTTCCTGCGGTTCATCGCCTCCCACTCCGAGCTCGAGCACGTGCGGACCCGGCACCATGCGCCGCAGACCAACGGCGTCATCGAGCGCTTCAACCAGAGCCTGAAGTACGAGCATCTCTACCGGGAGGAGATCGCCGACGCGCAGGCGCTCGTCGAGCAGGTCGAGCGGTTCCGCCAGAGCTACAACCGGATCAGACCCCACGAAGCGCTCGGCTTCCTCCCCCCGATGGTCGTCCACCTCGCCGAACCCAACCTATTTCAGGCAGAAAGTGTCCAAGAAAGTTGACTCGGGACACCCAGCCGAGGACCTCGCCGTTTGTCTCTGCAGCCCATGGTGAAGCAGTGGGTAAGCGTCACAAGTTGGTTCCAGCGGGGAGTGCATGACTCTGGTAGATCGGACCGTCAATTCGATGCTGAGGACTTCGAGCGGAAGCTAGTTCTGTTCGAGATGACTCTTAGCTCCCTCGCTAGAGGTTTCTTTGACACCATGAAGGAGCTCGATGAAATCCTGGACGAAGCCAACTCCTGATCTAGTCGATAGAGCGGTGGCGCTCATTACTCAACCGGAGCACTACCGCTTGTTCTTCGATCGGCTGGAGAACCCAGAGTGGATTGGTCCGTTACGCGAGAGGGGGCTGTTCACCACCCCTCCACGGCCAGTCGAGGACCCGGACGGCTGGGTGATTGTCGAGCCGTGGCCGTCCTCGCGCTATCTGGCTCGCATGGCCTCCTTCACCCCCGAGGACGTTCTCGACGTGATCGAGTCGATACCCGACGTCGGAAACGCCCGTGTGTATGAGGACTTCGTCACCGCCGCAACTACCATGCCTGCACCTACGGGCGCTGCTCTCGTTCCAAGGGTGATTTCCTGGCTCGACGCTCCACATCAGCTTGTTCTCGCTGAGCGGACGGCTGATCTCGCACGCCATATGGCCGAGGCCGGGCTCGTGGATGAAGCCTTGCGATTGTTCGTCGCGCTGTTCGAGTTGGTGCGACCCGAACACACGCTACCTCCTCGTCCAAGCAGCGCTGAACCGCGTACGCGACTTGACAGA
>Ga0184612_10000748_pt1 | contig 15262 bp, 12 predicted proteins | sample PLM3_60_coex_FD_133163 | JGI IMG/M metagenome (GOLD analysis project Ga0184612, IMG submission 133163) | Groundwater sediment microbial communities from an aquifer in East River, Colorado, USA - PLM3_60_coex | ecosystem: Environmental > Terrestrial > Soil > Riparian zone | place: USA: East... | reverse complement strand
GCAGCGGGTGAAGGCCATCGTGCCCGTGCACCTCTACGGCCAGTGCGCGGACATGGCGCGCATCCTCGAGCTATCCAGCCGCGTCAAGGTGCCGGTCATCGAGGATGCCGCCCAGGCCATCGGCACGGTCTACAAGGATGGCCGCTTCGCCGGCACCCTGGGGCCCATGGGCTGTTTCTCCTTCTTTCCCTCGAAGAACCTCGGCGGGATCGGCGACGGGGGAATGGTCGTCACCAGCGACGACGGCCTGGCGGAGCGGCTGCGGCTGCTGCGCAACCACGGCGCCAAGCCCAAGTACTACCACAAGATCGTCGGCGGCAACTTCCGGCTCGACACCATCCAGGCCGCGGCCCTGCTGGTCAAGCTGCGGCACCTGGATGCCTGGCACAAGGCCCGGCAGGAGCACGCGGATCGCTACCGGGAGCTCTTCCGGCAGGCGGGGCTCGCCGACTCGGTGGGGCTGCCCGAGGTGGTGGACGCCACCCCCGGCATTCGCTCCCACATCTACAATCAATTCGTCATCCGCACGCCGAAGCGGGATGCGCTGCGGGAGTTCCTCACCGCGCAGGGCATCGGCACCGAGATCTACTACCCCGTGCCCTTCCACCTCCAGGAGTGCTTCCGCGACCTGGGGTGCAAGGCCGGGGACTTCCCCGAATCCGAACGCGCCGCGCGCGAGACCCTGGCCCTTCCCGTGTACCCCGAGCTGACGCCGGAGCAGCAGGCGTACGTGGTGGAGCGCATCGCCGCGTTCCACGGGGGGCGGTGAGATGGACCTGCGCGGGCGTCGGGTCCTGGTGATCGGCGGAGCCGGCTTCATCGGCTCCCACGTGGTCGAGCAGCTCGTCCGGGAGGACGTGGGCGAGATCATCGTCTACGACGACTTCACCCGAGGCACCGTGAAGAACCTCGAGACGGCGCTTCGCGACCCGCGGGTGAAGATCTTCGAACTGGGCGGGAACATCCTGCACACGGACTTGCTGGACACCGCGATGAAGGGCGTCGACTGCGTCTTCCATCTCGCGGCGCTCTGGCTGCTGCACTGCAACGACTTCCCGCGCTCGGCGTTCGAGGTCAACATCCGCGGCACCTTCAACGTGCTCGAGGCGTGCGTGGCGAACCGGGTCGGACGGCTAGTCTATTCCTCGTCGGCGTCCGTCTACGGTGATGCCGTCGAAACCCCGATGACCGAGGAGCATCCCTTCAACAATCGCACGTTCTACGGCGCCACGAAGGTAGCCGGCGAGCAGATGTGCCGCGCCTTCCACCAGCGCTATGCGCTCGACTACGTGGGCCTCCGGTACATGAACGTCTACGGGCCACGGCAGGACATGAAGAGCGTCTATACGAGCGTGATCATGAAGGTCCTGGATCGGATCGACCAGGGTCTTCCTCCGATCGTGTATGGAGACGGCTCGCAGACGTACGACTTTGTGTATGTCGGGGACGTTGCCCTCGCCAATGTCCTGGCCGCGAAGGCCGAAGTGACGGACCGATGCTACAACGTCGGGCGGGGTATCGGAACTTCTGTTCGCGAGCTGGCGGAGCTTTTGCTCCGGGTCTCCGGTAGCTCGCTTCGGATTCAGTACGAGCCAGCCGGCCAGACCTTCGTGACTCAGCGGATCGGGAGCACGGCCAACGCGAAGCGCGATCTCAGCTTCGAGGCGCCCACAGAGCTCACGGACGGGCTCAGTCGGGTCATGGCGTGGCGCCGAGCCCAGCAGCAAGCGTAACGTGGGAGATCCCGCTCATGAACATTCCCATCGCGAGGCCTGACCTCGACCAGGGCGAGGCAGAAGCCGGCGTCGAGGTACGAGTGGGGTCGTGCGTTTGGCCTTACTGAAGGCATGACGGAGTAGGAGAGAATCGCATGGCGGTAGAAACGTGGCGGGAAGGATTCTTGGATTGATGCGTTTGCCCGTATCAATGTTTTCGTTGCCCGCATCAAGGAGTAAGTGACATGTGCGGCATTGCCGGAATCGTTAGTCTCGGCGAGAAGCCAGTTGAACCGCGAAGCGTCAAGCGGATGTGCGACTCTCTGGCGCATCGCGGGCCGGATGACGCCGGGTACGCCTTCTTTCAGCCGGGCGATCCGCAGAGCGGCAAGGGCGGCTCCTGGTGCAGCTTCGCCGATGCCGCATTCAAGCACATCAACGAGCATCTCCCCGTTTTCGGCGGTCAGTACTCCCATGAAGAACTGACGCGGCATCGCGTTGCCGTCGGCATGGGCCATCGCCGGCTCTCGATCATCGATCTCTCGCCCTATGGCCACCAGCCGATGTGCAATTCCGATTCCAGGTATTGGGTGGTCTTCAACGGCGAGATCTACAACTATCGCGAGCTGCGCGACGATCTTATCGCGCGCGGCTATGTCTTTCGCACGCGCACCGACACCGAAGTGCTGCTCCACTTGTGGGACGAATTTGGCGAGGCATGTTTGGCGATGCTCGATGGCATGTTCGCCTTTGCGCTCTATGACCGCGTGGGTAATCAGGTAACTCTGGCACGGGATCGTTTTGGCGTGAAGCCTCTCTATTATGGCCTCACCGCCGGCAGCGCGGGCTTTCTCGTCTTTGGCAGCGAGATCAAGGCTCTTCTGGTCAGCGGTCATATCCAGGCCGAGATCGATGCAGCCCCCATGGTCGAATACTTCACGTTCCAGAACATCTTCCGCCGCGAAACGCTTTGGAAGGGCGTTTCGTTGCTTCAGCCTGGCGAATTCCTCACGATTACGCCGGGTTCCGCGAAGCTGACGGCGCCGCGACGATATCACCAAGGGTTCCCTGCGTTCGAGCCGGCGCTTTCGCAGCGCACCGATCTGCCGGAGCGCATTGCCGAGGCGTTTCGCGCGGCCGTCATGAAGCAACTGGTCAGTGACGTGCCCGTTGGTGCCTATCTCTCCGGCGGGATGGACAGCGGCTCGATCGTTTCCGTGGCCGGCCGTTCGATCTCACGCCTGCATACTTTCACCGCCGGGTTCGACCTGACGAACGTGAATGGTATCGAGCAGGGCTTCGACGAGCGGCAGCTGGCCGAGAAACTCTCGTATCTGCTGCAGACCGAGCACTACGCGGTGGTGCTGCACGCGGGCGACATGCCTGCGGTGATGGAGAAGCTCGCCTGGCATATGGATGACCCGCGCGTGGGAATGTGTCACCAGAACTGGTACGTGGCCAAGCTGGCCAGCCGCTTTGTCAAGGTGTGCCTAGCTGGGGCTGGCGGCGATGAGTTGTTCGCGGGTTACCCGTGGCGCTATCGGCCGGGGATGGATGGCCAGACGATCCGCGAGATCGACGACCAGTATTTCCGCTACTGGCACCGGCTGCTGTCGCCGGAGCAGTTGCCGCAACTGCTGGCTCCAGAACTGCGCGACTTGCTGGTGAAGGCTCGCGAGAGCTTCGACGAGGTCATGTACGCCGCGCCCGCCTGGCAAGACGGCGCCGATCGCATGGACAATCTGCTCAACCGCGCCTTGTACTTCGAGTTCAAGACTTTCATGCACGGGTTTCTGGTGACCGAGGACCGGATGTCCATGGCCCATAGCCTCGAGACGCGGGTGCCGTTCCTGGACAATGCGCTGGCGGACCTCGCCTGGCGCATCCCGCCGACGATGAAGCTCCGAGCCCGCTCGGTCGCTAGGCAACCTGGCGACGGGCACATCGACTCTGCCGACGGCAAGCTGATTCTGCGCCAGGCTATGGAGCAGTATCTGCCGCGCGAATTTCTTTATCAGAAGAAGCAGGGCTTTTCGCCGCCGGATGAAAACTGGTACCGCGGCCCGTCGCTGGATTATATCAAGGGGATTCTGAGCGATCGCCGCACGCGTCAGCGGCCGTGGTTCGACCAGGCCTTCATTGACCGCTGCGTGCACGAGCACGTGACCGGTCGGCGGAATCACCGGCTGCTGATCTGGTCGCTTCTGAGCTTCGAATGGATCCAGCGGCATTACGCGGACGGACCCCCTTCGATGGAGGCGTCGCCCGAGCCTGTTATCTCGGTGGCGACACGAAGGCCGACTGCGGGCGACGGTGACGGTCGCCCAGTCGGACCTGAATGTAGCGCGCGCGAAACCGGGGCGCGCTGAGTCACCATGCGCTGTATCCCAGATACGGCGGTGAGACGAATGCGGCGGTGCGGCCTCGAGCTGCAATCCGCCAGCATGGGCGCGCCTTGGGCGAGATGGCATTGCTGCTGATTCGTCACCGGCAGCCCGCCTAGGAATGACTCGGCGCGAGATCACGGATCGGTACACCGGCCAACTGCCCGGACCCATGTGGGCCGACGGCCGCCCATTCACCAACATCATGGTCTGTGTGTTATCTTCGCCAATCTTTTCGAGATCGGGGTGGGACCACCGTGGACCTGCCTACATATCTCCTGTCGGGGATGCTCCCGTGGATAACGTTTGGGGATTCGATGGCCAAGCGCTCAAGCGTCATCGTTGGCCGCGCCAACGTGGCGACGCCCACATCAAGGAGCATTGAATGCGCTTGTTCCGTGGGCATGTCGGCGCGCTTCGTGAAGCTGGGCTTCTGCTAACGCGTCATCGCGAGCTGACCTTTGAGATGGCTCGTCGGGAGGTGTCTGACCGCTACGCTGGCCAAGCTCTTGGCACTGTATGGGCTGTGGGCCAGCCGATTTTTATGATGAGTCTTTACGTCTTCGTTTTTGCTGTTGTATTCAAGACGAGGATCGGCGGCACATTCGAAATGCCGCTGGATTACACCACTTACCTCCTTTCCGGGTTGATTCCTTGGATGGCGTTTCAGGAATCGATGAACAAGAGCTGCATGGCCATCGCTGGCAATGCTAGCTTGGTTAAGCAGGTGGTGTTTCCGCTGGAGGTGCTCCCGGCCAAAGGCGTAATCGCATCCTTGCTTCCGCAGTTTATCTCGACGACGATCCTCATTGCATACGTGTTGATCGTTCATAAGGCACTATTCGCCACTTATGCCCTGCTGCCGATACTGATATTGCTTCAAATTCTGGCCATGCTGGGAACGGGTTATCTGCTCTCCGCAGTTGGTGCCTACTTTCGGGACGTCAAAGATCTAATCCAATTATTTTGCATGGCGGGTGTCTACCTCGTCCCCGTTGTCTACTTGCCAGGCTGGACGCCAAGTATTTTCAGGCCGGTACTTTATCTCAATCCCTTCAGCTATCCGGTTTGGTGTTACCAGGATGCGCTGTACTTCGGGCGATTTGAGCATCCTTGGGCGTGGGTAGTTAACGGATTTGTAAGCATCGCAATATTCCTGGTCGGCTATAGGGTGTTCCGCAAGTTGAAGCCCGGATTTGGGAACACGCTGTGAGCACATCTACGAACGAATTCGCGATTCGGGTTCGAAACGTTTCTAAGGAGTACAAGCTCTACACACGTCCTCTGGATATGTTGTTTGAAATGCTCACCGGCAAGGAGCGACACCGATCGCACTTTGCCTTAAGAGATGTCTCCTTCGACGTGCGAAAAGGCGAGATCGTTGGGGTTATCGGGCCGAATGGTGCTGGAAAGAGTACTTTGCTTAAGATTCTAGCCGGCACCTTGGATAAGACCGGCGGCCAGGTTGAAGTAAATGGCAAGATATCAGCCATTTTGGAGTTAGGTACTGGCTTTCATCCGGAGTACACGGGACGCGAGAATATTGTCATGGGCGGTATGTGTCTTGGTATGAGCCGGGAGGAAATCAGTGCGAAGATTGAATCGATCATAGAATTCAGTGAACTGAGACAGGTCATTGATCAGCCATTCAAGACGTATTCAAGTGGCATGCAGGCGAGACTGACTTTCGCCACGGCGATTAGTATAGAGCCGGACATTTTTATTATTGATGAGGCGCTTGCAGCCGGGGACGCCTATTTTGTGAACAAGTGCCTAGGGCGAATCAAGGGAATCTGTGAGTCGGGAGCCACAGTGTTTTTCGTTTCGCACTCAACAGACCTGGTTCGGAGGCTATGTTCAAAGGTCATTCATATCGAGGCGGGTTGTTTGATTGCCATCGGGCCGGCGATTGATTTGTGTTCGGAATACGATCAGCGGGTTCTCGACAAATCATCGATCAGACACGAGGATTCCGCGAGACGCAGCGAGCATGGAATCAGGACAAGAACCGAACACTTCGCTATCGATCAGATCGATATCCTCGACGCGGAACTGATTTCACAGTACGCATATTTTCAACACGCCACCGTATTTATCAGAATCCGTTTTGAGTGCGGAGTGCCCGTTTGCAACCCCACAGTATGGGTTCGATTTATGAGGTTCGACGGGGTCTTGGTGACGAGTTGGTTAAGCCACGAGCCGGAGTTTATAGACATTGGCGCCTTCGAGCCGGGGAAACACTCTCTGCTCGTGAAGATCGATGACCTATTGCTCGGCGATGGATCGTTTTTCGTGACAGTCGGATTCTTCCCGGAGAAAAAGTCTGCTGCTTCGGCCTTCTACACCGATCCACTTGCTATGTGGGACCGCTGCATAAGTATCGAAGTGAAACGGCGTGGAAGGCCTCTGACAACAGTATTCGACCAGCCAATGACGTTGCTCCGTCTAGGAGAATGACTATTGGCTAGATGTTGTCCCGGCTGGGGGAGTGACGCGGCTGCTGTGGGGGAGAACGCGTGGGAACGGAGACTCGGAGAATGGTCGATCTAGGCGGCGCGGAAGAAAGAGAGCGGAGTTTTGAGAACGCTATCGCGAGTCGTTATAACCGCGACTATCATGAGCCACCACTAATGCGGTGGCATAGTGAGAATTTTGTCAAGTATGTCGCGCGCCATTACGTGCCCGGAGATCGAGTCCTCGATTTGGGATGTGGCCCAGCCTCGCTTTGGGATCACTTCAGGGAGGTACTGGCCGATCCGGGTGCGCTAGTCGGTGTTGACTTGGCCGATGGGATGATTGATGAAGCCAAGCGATTATGTCCTGACGGCGACTTCCGTGTAGGCAGCATGTTTTCGATTCCGGCCGACACCGGCGAATTTGACATCGTAGTTGTGTCCAGTGCATTTCATCATGTCCCAGACGAAAGCCTGCCGCTAGCTCTAAGAGAGATACATCGCGTACTGGATGAACATGGGAAATTGATCGGTAGAGAGCCCCTTGCCAAGGGGCGTGTTGGAGACCGCGGCGGTTATTTGGCTACTGCTTTAATGTGTCTCCGACACTTGGTTTACCGCCTGACTCACACGCGGGAATACCCCGAACCAGATATCGGACCGGTTCACCATGCCTACGAGCCTAAAGAGTTCACTGAACTGATCAGCAGCGCGTTCACGCTCGTGGAAGTCGAATTTCGCAACCCTGTTAGTTTGTTCCTTTCCCGTGTACAGCATCCCACTGCGGTAGCCATTGGCAAGTTGTTGGACGAGGCAGTGGGTCACAAAGAGGGCCAGGAAATTCACTACCTTGCGGCTAAGAACTATACTTCTGCTGCTGATGTTAAGCATGCGGTGAGGTGTGCGCTTGAGGAAAACAGATTGGACGATATCCCGGCATTCTTGGCGCTAGTCGAGGCTGCCGCAATGCGAATTGAAGCCGAACTCGGATCTCGAGAAGAGAGCCAGCTCTAGTGTGGCTTGCGCCACATAATCAGGCTTGGTTGGAAGAGTTTCGGTCGAAGCACGATCGTGCTCCAAGAGTGTTGCATATTGGGAACATAGCCAACAACGCATATCTGAACGCGAAATTCTTGCGTTCAGTCGGTGTGGAGAGCGACGTCCTGTGCGGTGACTACTATCACATCATGGGTTGCCCCGAATGGGAGGAAGCGTTGATCGATGGCCACTTTGGCAGTCCGGATCAGCCTCAGTGGCATCGCGCGGAGCTGAATGGGTTCGTCAGACCTGATTGGTTTGTTCAAGGGCCAATGGATATATGTCTTGACTATTTGAACGCTCGAAATTCTGGCAGGACCAGGAAGGCAAGAATCCTGTGGGAGAGGCTAGGAATCGCGAACGGAACGCGAAGTGGTTCTCTCGATATCGTCAAGAGGCGCGGGAGCATTTGGCGCCGCATCAAGAGGCTTATGTGGGTGCTTATGTTCGAACAGCCGGCGCCTGGGACATACCGCAGCGCGAATGCCGGCGACGAAAGGCTTCAGCTGGTCGCCCAACCCATGGCTACGCGCGCGGCCCCCCGAAGTGTGGTTAATGAGCACAGGAGCTTGTGGCGTCGCACTAAGGGGCTGACCGGCCTCCTCATGCTTAGCCGGTGGGCGATCAATGGAGTTACTGGACGCGCCTTGGGCATTTTTCGCCAGTTGCGCGGGAGGTGTTTTCAGATAGTCCGTCTATTGCTAGGTATTCCGTTGCGCTTCATAGGCAAGGTCTTCTTTTCGAATCGAGCGTCTCTCTTGAGCTTGAGCGATGCGTCCGTGTATCTCCCGCTAGTCCAGAAGTGTGGGCGTGTGTTTCGGCACTACGACTTGGTCCAAGGTTATGCGACTGATGGTGTCTATCCGATGCTGTCTGGCCACAAGTATGTGGCCTATGAGCACGGAACTATCAGAGATATTCCGTTTCAAGACACCGTACAGGGCAGGCTATGTGCGCTTACCTACCGGCTGGCGGATGCAGTTGTGATTACCAATGCAGACAACGTAGATGCCGCAAAGAAGTTGGGCTTGCAACGATATGTGTTCGTGCCTCATCCGGTAAATGACATTAGGGTGGATGCTTTCGACTCGGATCAATTGAGAGTCGCCTTGCGGGAAGGGCTTGGTGCGGACTTCCTAGTTTTTCATCCTGCTCGACAACACTGGGAAGCGCGACGTCACCCCAGTTGGGAAAAGGGGAACGACTTTTTCATTAAGGCATTTGCGAGATTTGTCAAAACAACTAACCCAAAGGCAGGTGCGGTATTCGTCGAATGGGGGCAATCGGTAGAGCAAAGTAAAGAGTTGCTCACGTCTATGGGGGTCGCAGACCGGGTCAAGTGGATAGCCCCCCAGAGTCACCGGAGAATGTTGGCATACATCACCGCATGTGATGTCGTTGCCGACCAGTTTTTCCTTGGCGCCTTCGGGACAACGATGCCGAAGGCTCTCATGTGTGGCCGGCCTGCGTTGATCTACCTGAACGCGGAGATGCACCGGTGGTGTTTCCCACAAGCGCCCCCTGTTGTGAACGTCAGGACCAGCGAGGAGATTTTCGAAGGCTTGTGTCGCTTGCATGGTGAGACAGCGTATCGAACCTCCATTCAGGAGTTGGGTACAGAGTGGTACTGGCGCTGGCACTCGAGCGATCGCGTGATGAACATGCTCCTGGAGGTCTATCGGCAGGTTTTGGGAAACCGCAGTGGGTAGGGGCCGTTACAGGTTTCTGGTTGGCGCGCTAACTCTGGTCGCTGTTTCCGCGGCGCTGGGTCTGGGGTTCTTCATGCGCCCCTTGGTAAAGGCCCTGCGGGGATTTCGTACTATGAGCGTTTGGACCGGGGCCCCGATCATCAATATGGCGATCAATGCGCGAGCGGAGCGGCTCCTTGGTGTGCGCACCAAGTCCATTGTTCTGAACACCTACTTCACCACCGCACGATTTGACGTGGTATTGCGAAATTATTTCTCGGCCGACTGGTGGGTCTGGGTTGCACCTTTCGCAGGCTTTGTCTTGATCTGTTTGATAGCGGATCGCGTCCACTGTTATTGTGACGGCGGTATACTGCCGTCGTCTCGGCGGATGACTTTTAATCGTCTGGAGATGTTCACCTATCGCTTGCTCCGAATTCCTGTTTTCTTGTGGACCTATGGAGCCGACGTCCGTAGTCGCTTTGCGACAAAAGCGCTTGGGGAACCTAATTGTTGCACCGACTGTACGGATGTCGGTAGAGCGTGCGTGTGTGATGACGTTCTGTGGCAAGAGAATTTTGCTTATTTGAGGCGGAATGCGCGAGCAGTGTTTTCGATGGGCGACATGATGGAATACACCCCGGGCAGTCGAAACGACTTGTTTTTCTGGCCGATCGATTTTGCGCGTGATGAAGGAACGCGCTATGAAGCTGCCTACCCAGAGCTCATCACGACGCGACCGCTACGCGTCGTTCATGCCCCGAATCATCGTCAGTTTAAGGGGACCAAGTATCTTGAGGCTGCAGTGACCGCGCTCCAGGCAGAGGGGATTCCCATCGAGCTCATACTGGTGGAGAGAGTGCCTAACGATCAGGCTTTGGCCATTTATCGCACGGCGGATATTGTGTTCGATCAGTGCCTGATCGGGTTTCATGGGTACTTTGCTATCGAAGCCATGGCCCTGGGGAAGCCGGTCATGTGCTTCATTCGAGATCCCGAACGATACTTGCTGCATCCTGAGGAATGTCCAATTCTGAATATTCATCGAGATGAGTTGGGGGATTCGTTGCGCATGTATGCCACGACCGGGCGTTCTTCATTGCCCGAGATAGGAAGGGAATCAAGGCTATACGTCGAGAAATATTTCAGTATGGAGGCGTTCGCAGGGCGTCTGAAGAGATGCTATTCGGACTTGAGGGTAGCGGCATGAGAGTGGCAGTCATTGGAGCTGGCGGGTTTGTGGGAAAACATGTCTGCTCGGAGTTGGTGGCCAGGGGGGTGGACGTGTTTCCACTGTCTGCTGGACGACCTGGCGGCATTGCACTCGAGAGTGGACTGTTGCCGGTCGACTTCACATTTCCACGAGGTGTCCAGGCGGTGTATTTCTTGGCGCAGTCACCTCGATATCGTCAGGTGCCGGAAGAGAGCGTGCATCTTCTGTCGGTGAACTGCGTTGCGGTTGCCCAGGCAGCTGAAGCGGCCCGGAAGGTTGGTGCTGTGAAGTTCGTCTACGCGTCGAGTGGTAACGTTTACGTGCCATCGTTTTCTCCGCACGCGGAAACGTCGCCTGTCCGCCGAAATGACTGGTATGCGCTGAGCAAGGTGATGGCGGAAGATGTGTTGGCTCTGTACAGGTCGTATTTTGACGTGACTATTGCAAGGATGTTCGGAGTGTATGGCCCCTCCCAGGTAGGCAAGTTGGTCCCTATGATTGCGGATGCTGTCCGTTCAAATCGGGAGGTGTATGTCGACCGCAATCCAACCGATGATGAGGATCTCGGCGGTTTGCGGGTGTCTTTGATCTATATCGACGACTTGGCTGACGCAATGCTGAAACTGCTTGATACGAGGAATTGTGAGGTTGTGAACCTTGCAGGGTCAGAGGCAGTGTCAGTCCGCCGCTTGGCAAACGTGCTTGGAGCGTCACTCGGTGGCGAACCCAGGATTGCTGTCAGCAAGAAGTATAGAGATGCCGATTTCATCGCCGATGTTGGGATTTACAAAAGACTCTTTGGGCCAGCGAAAACGTGCCTTGAAGAGGGAGTTGCGAGAGTTCTCAGGTCGTGAACTCTGACTCAGACGATAGGCGGCGAATAACTCAAATGAGGCTTTGAGGGGCAAATGAGTCGATGGGGCTGAGGGTGTTGCATTGTCCGACAACTGTCGGTGGCAATGCTCAAAACCTGGCGCGGGTGGAGAGATCCTTGGGACTGGATAGTTATTCCGTGGCTTTTTGTCAGAATCACTACAACTATCCGGTGGACGAGGTTCTTTGGGATGACCGGGCCCGGCCGGTGATCCAGCAACTAAAGTGCTGGGGGCTTGTGTGTCGTGCGCGGCGCGATTTCGATGTCATCCACTATAACTTTGGGAGTTCTATGCTCCCGTGGTCTTGGCGCTCTCAGAAGAAGGGTCTGAGTCGGCGCTTGGCCTATCCGGCGTACAGTCGTTTATGCAGATGGACCGAATGTCGTGCGCTGCGCAGGAAGGTCATTGCGGTGACGTACCAAGGCGACGACGCCCGCCAGGGCGACTATTGTCGGCGGCATTTCGCGATATCTATAGCGAATGAGGTCGGCTCTGAGTACTACTCTTCAAAGTCCGATGAGATCAAGCGGAGGAAGATCGCTTGGTTCGATGACTTTGCTGACTTGATCTATGCGCTGAATCCGGACTTGCTACGGGTTTTGCCGAAGCGGGCGGAGTTTATGCCGTACGCACATATCGACCTCAATGAATGGGTTCCGCCGGAGTGGTCTCGTGCTCGCGTTCCGGTGGTGGCTCATGCGCCTACTCAGCGAGCTGCCAAGGGTACCCGCTACATATTGGAGGCGATGAATAGACTTAAAGCAGAGGGGATCGCTTTCGAGCTCTTGCTTGTCGAGAATGTATCGAATCGTGAGGCGCGGCGCCTCTACGAGCGCGCGGATCTGGTGGTAGATCAACTTCTTGCGGGCTGGTATGGGGGATTCGCCGTCGAAGCGATGGCTTTGGCAAAGCCCGTGGTCTGTTTTATCCGCGAAGGTGACCTGGCTTATATCCCTTCGGGGATGCGAGCTGAGTTGCCGCTCATTAACGCTACCCCCGAGTCGATCTATTCCGTCTTGAAGGAATGGCTGACTGTTAGAGTGCACGAACTTCGTGGACGCGGGTTGGAGTCACGAAGATACGTAGAGCGTTGGCATGATCCTGTGCGCGTTGTGTCGAAACTGGTTCGGGACTATCAAAGGATTGCGATGGCGAAGTCAGTTAAGGCTGGATAGTAGGGAGGCGGACCGAGTGCAGGAGGAGTACTACGACCTGTTGGCCACCGCCCGACGGCATCAGCCGGGATACATCGGCCGGGCCAGGATCATCGGTGAGAGCATGCGGTATCTGGCGACGCGCGAGAGGGGCGGCGCTTGACCAGGCGGTGGATGGCTCTCGCGCGGCGGGCCGCACGGCTCGCCACGCGACCTTGGCGGCGGCCCCAGACATCGCAGGAGTTCTGGTCGGCCTACAACGTGACGGAGCACCGTCGCTTCCGCGACCGCGACGAGTCGCTGCGGTACTTCGGGTGGCGGTCCGAGCAGTACTTCGACTACCTGGAGCACATGCCGGTGACGGGGCAGGACGGCAAGGTCATCCTCGACTACGGTTGTGGGCCCGGGCACGACCTGGTGGGCTTCGCCGAGTATTCGAAGCCGTCGCGGCTGATCGGGATGGACGTGTCCGACGCGTCGTTGCGCGAGGCCGAAGAGCGTCTCGCCCTCCACGGAGCCCAGCCAGAGATGGTGCGCATCAGCGAGAGCATGGCGCGGCTGCCACTGCCGGATGCATCGGTCGACTACGTCCATTGCTCGGGGGTGCTTCATCACGTCCCGGATCCGGTAGGTGTGCTGAAGGAGCTCCGACGTGTGCTGCGGCCCGATGGCCAGGCACGGATCATGGTGTACAACTACGAGTCCATCTGGCTTCACCTCCACGCCGCGCACATACTTCGCTTCACGCAATCGAACGGGCGGCAGGAGACAGTCCGGGAAGCGTTCCGTCGGAGTACCGATACCGAGGACTGTCCGATCAGCGAGGCGTGGACGCCCGCGCAGGTCTCGGACATGTCCACCCAGGCGGGTTTCGCCTGCCGGCACCTCGGAAACGCCGTCTCGGTCCACGAGCTGGTCATTCTGCCCAGGCGCTTCGACGCGATCGTCAGCCCCGATCTCGAAGAGGCGCATCGTCGGTTCCTCCTCGGCCTCACCTTCGACCGGAGAGGCCTGCCGTACTGGGGAGACAAGGCCGCGGGGATCGACGCGTGTTATCTGCTGGAGCCTCGATGACAAGGGGTAGCGCGAGGGCTCGCCAGGTCGACCGGCTCCTCCGGAGCCGCCTGCGGTCGTACCGCGACGTGAGCTTCTGGGGAGACCTGGGTCTCCTGGCGCCCGCGGTGCGCCGGATGGCCGAGACCGGTAATGGCACCGACGCGTGCCTCGAGCAGGGGTGCCTGCCGATGCCCGTGCACTACTATTCGCCGGTGCCCGATATCGAGGATCTCCGCGCCCGTCGCGTCTGGGACCGGCGAAGCCCGATGGCGGGCGTCGACATGCGCGAAGCGCAGCAGCTCGCCCTACTGGCCGAGCTGGGGCGCGACTTCGGTGCCGAGTGCCGCTGGCCCCACGAGCCGAGCCGTGACGGGAGCGAGTTCTACACCGACAACTCCAGCTTCAGCTACGGCTGCGCCGCGGCCACGCATGCCCTGATCAGGAAGCTCAAGCCGCGCCGGGTCATCGAGGCCGGCTCCGGGTTCTCGTCGCGGGTGATCGCGGCGGCGCTGCGGATGAACGAAAAGGACTCGGGGGAGCGGGCCGAGTATACCGTGGTGGATCCGTTCCCCGGGGACGCGCTCCAGCGGCTGGCGGGAGTGGGCAGAGTACTCCGGCAGCGAGTCGAGCTGCTCGAGGCCGACGTGTTCCGGACGCTCGGCGAGAACGATATCCTCTTCGTGGACTCCGGCCACACCGTCCGCGCGGGCGGCGACGTGAACTTCCTCGTGCTGGACATCCTTCCCGTCCTGGCGCCCGGCGTGGTGGTGCATTTCCACGACATCGCGCTGCCGTACGAGTACGCCGAGGTCTACTTCACCAACCCGAAGTTCCGCGTGTTCTGGACGGAAGCATACCTGCTGCAGGCCTTCCTGTGTCACAACGCCGCCTACGAGGTCCTGCTCGCGATGAACTTCCTGATGCAGGACCATGCGGCGGCGTTCCGGTCCGCCTGGCCTCACTACGATCCGCCCATCCACCGGTTCCCGAGCCACAGCTTCTGGATAAGGCGCGCCCGATGACTGCCGTGCTGGTCCTCGTCCCTCACGAGCCAACCCTCGATCCGCGGGTGCACTACACGGCGGCGTCGCTGGCCAGGCGATATTCGGTGACCGTGCTGGCGACAGTGCAGAAGACGGAGGAGCGGCCGGAAGAGAACCAGCCGAAGGCCGCCTACTCGACCGAGAGGATCCCGTATCGAAAGGACGTGGGCGCGTTCCGCGTGGCCCTGTTCTTCTTCGCGCTCTGGCTGAGGAGCCGGCCTGGGCGGCGATCCGGTCGCGCAACGTCGGAGGGGAGCGCCCTGCGGGGGCTCAGGTCGGCCCTCAGCGTGCTGCGGTTCACGTTCCAGGCCAGTGACCTGCTATACCGTCGGGCCATGGGGGGAACCGGCGCGCCGGCGGTGATCTACTGTCACGACCTCTACTGCTTGCAGGCCGGCGTGATGCTGAAGCGGAGATGGGGGGCGCGGCTTGTCTACGACTCCCACGAGTACTACCCGTACCGGCACCTTTCGCCGAGCTTCACCGGGTTGATCCATGCCTACGAAGCCGTGCTGGTCCGGGAGGTGGACGTCTACATCACGGTGAGCCCGCAGCTCGCGGGGGAGCTGGAGCGGGTGTACGGCGTGGGACCCGTGCACGCGATCCCGAATGTCGAGCCCCTGCCTGATCCCGGACTCCCGGT